>Ga0079220_10000334_pt1 | contig 11283 bp, 10 predicted proteins | sample GAAS100_FD_75071 | JGI IMG/M metagenome (GOLD analysis project Ga0079220, IMG submission 75071) | Agricultural soil microbial communities from Georgia to study Nitrogen management - GA AS100 | ecosystem: Environmental > Terrestrial > Soil > Agricultural land | place: USA: Georgia | collected... | reverse complement strand
GACGACCTCATCCAAATGCACCGCGTTTCCGATGTCCAGGTGTCGCCCGACGGTAAGTGGGTCGTCTATACGGTCACGACTCCGGACATGGACGCAAACCGCAACGCCTCCAACATCTGGCTCGCGCCGGTCGCGGGCGGCGACTCTCTGCAAATGACCCAGAGCGGGAAAGACAATTCTCCCGCGTGGTCTCCTGACGGGAAAACCATCGCCTTCTTGTCTTCGCGCAGCGGCGATTCACAGGTTTATCTGCTTTCCATGGACGGCGGCGAAGCGCACCCCTTAACCGCTCTCTCGACCGGCGCCGACACCGTGAAATGGTCCCCGGACGGCAAGACCATTGCCTTCACCTCCTTCGTCTATCCAGACTGCAACGACGACGCCTGCAACAAAAAGCGCGACGAGGAAAAAGAAAAAAACAAAGTGAAAGCACGCGTCTACGAACAACTCCTCTACCGCCACTGGACCCACTGGTTCGAAGGAAAGCGCTCGCACCTGTTCGTGATCCCGGCCGACGGAAGCGGCCGGCCAAAGGATCTCACGCCGGGCGCGAATTACGACGTTCCTCCCGATGAGCGCGGCGGCGCCGAGGACTTCAATTTCTCTCCGGACAGCAAGGAACTCTGCTTCACCGCCGTAACCGACAAGGTCGAAGCAATCAGCACGAACGGCGATTTGTTCACCGTGCCCGTCGCGGGCGGCGAAACCAAGCAAATCACCACGCGCAAAGGATTCGACGGCAATCCCGTGTATTCGCCTGATGGGAAGTACATCGCCTACCACTCGCAAGCCGCCCAGGAGTACGAATCCGACCGCTGGCGCGCGATGCTGTACGATCGCGCCACCGGAAAAAGTGAAGACCTCACCCCCGCCTTCGACCGCAGCGCGCAAGAACTGGCTTGGTCGCCCGACAGCAAGACGATTTACTTCCTCGCCGAAAACGAAACTCTGCAGCCGGTTTATGCGATGCCGCCGCGCCCGGGGGCCGAACCCAAAAAACTAATCAACGGCTTCAACGGGCCGGTTTCCCTCAGCAACGATGGCCAGACTCTCGTGTTTACGCGCTCGAGCCTCACCGCCCCCGCGGAAGTGTTTGCCGCTTCAAGCGACGGAACCAATGTGCGCCAACTCACGCATGCCAATGACGCGATTCTGGCCGCGCTGGAAATGAATCCCGCCGAAAATTTCTGGTTCGCCGGCGCCGAAGGCACCCGCGTGGAAGCGATGCTCATCCGCCCGCCAAATTTTGACGCCAAAAAGAAGTATCCCCTGTTGGTCTTGCTGCACGGCGGCCCACAGACCATGTGGTCGAACTCCTGGGGCTATCGCTGGAACGAACAGGTATTCGCCGCTCCCGGTTACGTGGCTTTGATGATTAACCGCAGAGGCTCGACCGGGTACGGCCAGAAATTCACCGACGAAATCACCAACGACTGGGGCGGCAAAGCCTACGTCGATGTGATGAATGGTGTCGACGCCGCGATCGCGAAATATCCCTTCATTGACGGCACGCGCATGGCCGCCGCGGGAGGCTCCTACGGCGGCTACATGGCCGACTGGATCGATACCCACAACGGCCGCTTCAAAGCCATCATCAGCCACGCTGGTGTGTATGACAAAGTTTCGATGTACGCCACCGAGGAGTTGTGGTTTGAAGAACACGATATGCAGGGCACTCCCTGGTCAAACCCTGAGAGCTACAAAAAATGGGCGCCTGCGACTTACGCCGCAGAGCTTGGCAAATTCAAAACCCCGACGCTGGTCATCTGCGGCGAACGCGATTTTCGTGTCCCCTACACTCAATCGCTCGAATTCTTCAATACCCTACAGCGGCAGGACGTCCCGTCTAAACTCGTCGTCTTCCCCGACGAAGGACACTGGGTGCTGAAGCCGCAGAACAGTAAGTTCTGGTACAAAACGTTTGCCGATTGGCTGCAAAAGTATTTGAAGTAGACCAAGCTTGAAACGAAACGAAACGCCTCGCCTGTCAGAGCCTCGCCCAATTACAGGCTAGCGAAGATGCGCCGCGCGAACCGGAACAATCGCGACAGCAGGTAGACGCACAGCACCAGCAGCCCCACAACGGTCACGGCCGTAGCAATCGGGTGCTTCGTCGCAAACCATGTCAGCCACACCGCCAGTAGGTCTTCGCCCGCACTCAGGGCCCAATTACTGAAGGGCTCAGGAACAGTATTCACCGCGGCCCGAGTGCTCGCTTTCGTCCCATGCGCCGTCAGCGCGACCCCGCCGGCCACCAACGCCGCTGCCCATCTCCACTCCGCCGGAGCGCCGCCCGCCGCCGTGTACGCCAGAATCGCCGCCGCTGGCGGTCGAATGAACGTGTGCAGCGCGTCCCAGATCGAATCGAAGTACGGCACTTTGTCCGCCAGAAATTCCAGCAAATACAACCCGACGGCGAAGCCAATGACCACTGGATGCCCAAGTATCTGCATCGGTTCGGGCAGGTGGATGACGCCGAAGCGCTCCAAAAGCCCCAGCGTGCCCACCGTCGCGTATAGATTCAGGCCGGACGCAAACCCCGCTCCGAGTGTCATCCCCAGAATCTGAATCGAATTCATTGTGGCGCGTTACTTTCGCGAGAGGTCTGTTTCAAAATACCACAAAAAGTCGACGCTGCCACCGCGGCGATTCCGGCCCTTGGCCGCCCCTGCTTTCTCTCTTTTCACCCGACATACACGGATTCCTGCGACTTCGTACACGCACCACGCTATGGTCATTCTCTCGTGGGATGGTTATTTCTGAGGATGTCCGCTCTCGGTCCAACCAACCCGCAGGGAGGGCACTACATGCCTCGATACGGCTCACGAGCCCGCAAGTCCGTCGCCAGCGCCATGCGCCGCCGTAAACACGGCACGCTGCGCTCCGGAAAACGCGGAAAAGGGGGAAAGGTGAAAAACCGCAAACAAGCCATCGCCATCGGCTTGTCGGAAGCGCGCAAAAAAGGCGCCAAGGTCCCTCGCAGGAAGAAAAACAGAAAAAGGTGACTGTCGCCGTTCCGTGGACCGACACGCGTGCGCGCTCGGAATCCGAAACACATGGAGAGGTGAGGAAACCGTATGGAAAGCCGCGAATTCGAGGTCTTCAAAGGCAATCCGGAAAGTAAACCCTTTCGTCTCGGGGCCGTCCGCGGCTCCCAGCGCGCTGTCGAGTTGATGTATCGCATGTATGCGCGCCTTCCCGGGAACTACTTTGTCCGCGATCTTGCCAGTCGTCAGATTGTCGCTTCTCTCCGCGGCAAGGCCGATGCTCCCCTCGCCGCCGCTAACTTCGATATCTTCCGCGGAGTCCCCGAGCGGGACGCGGTCTGCATAGATACCGCCGATGCTCTTCCCGAGGCACAACAAAGGATGGAGCAAATGGCCAGCTGCGAATCGGCCGCCTTCTTCGTGTTCTCCCGCTTTGATCGTTCCATCCTGACCCTTGCCTGCTGCTCCAAGGCATAGTCGTTCCGCGTCCAATTCAACTGGGTGACGTCGTCGCGAGTCGTCGTCGCAAACCTCCCTTACAAAGCAAACGGATCCTTCCGCACGCCGGGTTCCACGGGGTCCACCGCGCTCGCCTGGTCGGGATCGACGATGAAGTATTCCGCCGGGCCCGTGCCGTTCAATTCGTCCACTCGTTTCCGTGCTTCCTCGATTCCTTTCACTGCTTCGATCATCACCGTCGTGTTGTCCGCCGCCTTTTTGAAGATTTCATAGGTGTCGTTCCTCTCCATCGCCTCTCCTCCGCCGTGGCCGAAACAAAAATGCTGAGATACCTACATGCCGTGTGCCCACCATGAAATCAATCCAGTCCTTCAGGTAGAAGGACTTCTGGCGCCTCGATATTTGCTCCAGGAACGCGAAGCCTTTGGAAACATCCTGCGTCCAGTCCTTGCGGTATGGCCAATCGCCGTGCTTTCCAACATGCTTGCTTCGTTCGGCTCCCAGAAAGCCGGCTTTCCCCGGGGAGGCCCCGGCATCGCCGCGTGCCACTCCCCGCACAGTTCTATGCCCAACGTTCTTACATGGCAAGATGTTGCCCTTCGCCTGCTCTTCACCTTCGTTGCCGGCGGCATTATCGGTTTCAATAGAGACGAGCGAGGCCACTCCGCCGGACTCCGTACCAACCTCCTCGTCGCACTCTCCGCATGCATCGCCATGATTCTGGCGAACGAACTTATCGTGTCTACCGGCAAGACCTCGGATTCCTTCGTAACCATGGATATTATGAGGCTCCCCCTGGGCATCCTCACGGGAATCGGCTTTATCGGCGCCGGTGCCATCCTCAAGCGCGGAGAAACCGTCACCGGCCTCACTACCGCGGCGACGCTGTGGTTCGGCACGGTTATGGGTCTCTGTTTCGGCGCCGGCCGGCTCGCCCTCGGCACCATCTCCTTTGCGCTTGGGTTGCTGATCCTTTCGGCCCTGAAGGTCGCCGAATACAGACTGCCTCGCGAGCACCGCGCCGGTATCCGCCTTTTCGTCTCTCCCGAAGGTCCGGACATGCACGAAATCCAATCGCTGTTCGCTCGCTCCGGAGTCTCCTTCGGCCGGCCTTCCTTCACCAGCGACTTCTCCCTCCAGGGCGGCAAGGAATTCAGCTGGGAGATTCGCTGGAAAACCCGGCGGGGCGACAACGTAGCGCCTTCAATCATTCAAGATTTGGCGGAGCACGCTGGCATTCGGCGATTGGAATTCACCGAACGAGGTTAGAAACCGGCAGCTCCACGCACCACCAAACAAAACAGTTAGGAGAATCTCCCTATGGCCACTCGCGGAAAAACTCGCGGCAACAGAAACAAGCGCTGGGTGAGAAACGTCAAAACCGATTCCACTCACCCGCCACGCGGCCTCTTCAACAAGAGCCCCCAGGTCATCGCCAGGACCCTTGCATCCAAAAGGGTCTCGCCCAAAGGTCCCGCTTCCGGCCAGCGCATGTTGACCTATTACATTAACCGTGCGGGCAGGAATCTGAGTCCTTCGCGCCGCAAGCGCTTGGAGCGCGCCAAAGTCTTGCTGTCCCGCCGCATAGGCCGCGCGCGCCGTAAGAAGTCTCGCCGCTAACGGGCGACCCTTAGAGCGACCGCCCTAAGGTGCCGGTCTTTCCCGCGTCCCCGCGCTCCATGCGCGTTGGCCGAACCGTTTTTCTTTCTCTTACAGCTTCGGCCCGATTGTGCCCGCTTTGCCCTGGCGGTTACCTTGCTCTCGTCGGCCTCCGATCCTTTTCCGGAGGACTTCGCACCCCGACCAAAGGAGACCAAAAATGACGGAAACCACCCTACGCGAGGTTTATATCGAGCAGCTTCGCGATCTTTATGACGCGGAAAATCAGCTCATCAAGGCTCTGCCCAAAATGGCAAAAGCTGCGGAATCTCCCGAACTTCGCTCCGGTTTCGAACAGCACCTGGAACAAACCAGGGGCCATGCCGGGCGAATCGAAGAAATCTTCGGCTCCATGGGCGAGTCCAAAAAAAGAAAAAAGTGCAAGGGCATGCAGGGTCTTGTCGATGAAGGCAGTGAAGTCATCGGCGACGACCTCGAAGGTCCCGCAAAGGACGCGGCTCTGATCGCCGCCGCCCAGCGCGTCGAGCATTATGAGATCGCCGGCTACGGCTCCGTTCGCTCCTTCGCCGAAGAACTCGGTGAAACCCAGGCCGCCTCTTTGCTTCAGCAGACTCTCGATGAAGAAAAGGAAACCGACAGCAAGCTCACCCAGCTCTCCGAGCAAATCAATCCGAAGGCCATGAATGGATCCGCCGCCCGGGAATCTTCCCGCGCCCGCCGTGCCATCTAGCCGGCTCGCATGGCTGCGCAGTTCGCCGAACTCCTGCGGCCGCTGCGTTCACCGTCAACATATCGATGACCTGTAAGGGCGCGGCTTGGCTGCGCCCTTCGCGTTTTCATGCCCTACGTTTCATTCCAGGACTCATGCGCACTTACGCCCTTCCTCGCAGAGCCGTGTTCGTCTCCAGACTCTTTCCATTGACAGCCTGAATTACTCTAATTATCCTCGCTCGCAGTTTCCGCGGTGCCGCCGCGTTCTCCCGCAAGAAGAAGCGGCAGCCCAACACCTCGAAAGGTGCAACGATGAAATCTCTTCGACTCTATGTGTACGCCGCGTTCGTCATCGCTTTTGCCGTTCTCGCTGCTACCGCAGCCGCGCAGACTGCCGAGAAACTTCCCTACCTCAACACCAACCTCTCGCCCGAGCAGCGCGCCGCTGATCTCGTCAGCCGCATGACCCTTGAAGAGAAAGCCTCTCAACTCGTCAACCAGGCCCGAGCCATCCCGCGTCTGAAAGTTCCCGCCTACGACTGGTGGAGCGAAGCCCTGCACGGCGTCGCAGTCGACGGCACCACCGAGTTCCCCGAGCCCATCGGCCTCGCCGCCACCTTTGACGTCCCCGCCATTCATGACATGGCCGTCGCCATCGGCATCGAGGGCCGCATCAAGCACGCCCAGGACGAACGTGCAGGCCGTTCGAACATTTTCGAAGGCCTCGACTTCTGGTCTCCCAACGTCAATATCTTCCGCGATCCCCGCTGGGGCCGCGGCCAGGAAACCTACGGCGAGGATCCTTTCCTCACCGCCCGCATGGCCGTTGCCTTCGTCACTGGCATGCAAGGCACCGATCCCCGCTATTACCGCGTCATCTCCACGCCCAAGCATTTTGCCGTCCACAGCGGTCCCGAGCCTACCCGCCACTTCGCCGATGTGGACATCAGCAAGCACGACGAGGAAGACACCTATCTTCCCGCCTTTCGCGCCGCCGTCGTCGAAGCCCACGCTGGTTCCGTCATGTGCGCCTACAACTCCATCAACGGCGAACCCGCCTGCGCCAATGAATTCCTCCTTCAACACACCCTGCGTGGCGCATGGCAGTTTCAAGGCTACGTCGTCTCCGATTGCGGCGCCGTGCGCGACATCTTCAACGGCCATCGCTTTCGCGCTTCCCAGCCCCAAGCATCGGCCATCTCTCTCGAGCGCGGCATGGACAACGAATGCGCCGACTTCCTGGCCAAAGTGAACGACGACCACGACTACAAGCCCTACATCGAGGCCGTGCAGCAGGGCTACCTCAGCGAAACCGCCCTCGATTCCGCCCTCGTTCGCCTCTTCACCGCCCGCATGAAACTCGGCATGTTCGATCCTCCGGACATGGTTCCCTATTCCAAGATTGACGAAAGCCAGCTCGACAGCCCCGCCCATCGCGCCATGGCCCGCAAACTCGCCAATGAATCCATGGTGCTGCTCAAGAACGACGGCGCTCTTCCTCTCAAATCTCCGGCCAGAATAGCCGTCGTCGGTCCGCTCGCCGATCAAACTCGCGTCCTCCTCGGCAATTACACCGGCATCCCCACGCACTCCGTCTCCGTCCTAGAAGGCCTCAAAGCCGAGTTCCCCAATGCAAAAATCACCTTCGTTCCCGGTACGCAGTTCCTCCGCCACGAAGGAACTCCTGTCCCAAACAATCTCCTCACCACTCCTGACGGTAAGCCCGGCCTCAAAACCGAATACAGCATCTTCCAGGGCGTCCAACTCGCCCCAGGACGCCGGCCGGTGCCCTTCGCCACTCGCGTCGAACCCAATATCAATCTGACCGAAAGCAATCTGCCCTCGGAAGCCGCCGGAAAGAAATCTCTCGCCGTGGAATGGACCGGATATCTCACTCCGCCCGATTCCGGCGATTATCGCATCGGCATCCGCGCCGATGGCTTCGCCAGCGTGGCTGTTGACGGCAAAACCGTCGCGCGGGAGTTCCGCACTCGTGGTGTCGAATCCAAGCTCGGCCGCGTGCATTTCGAAAAAGGCGAGCGGGTCGCGCTGACCGTCATGTACTCTGCTGCTGGCGGAGCTCAGCCCGTCGCGCAGCTCATTTGGGCCAAGGTCGACAACACTCCCTCTCCCGAAGCTGTCGCCGCCGCGAAAAATTCCGACGTCGTCATCGCTGTCGTCGGAATCACCAGCGAGCTTGAAGGCGAAGAAATGCCGGCCAGCGAACCCGGCTTCCTCGGCGGCGATCGCACCAGCATCGATCTCCCCGAACCCGAGGAAGCTCTCATCAAAGCCGTCGTCGCCACCGGCAAACCCACAGTCGTCGTGCTCATGAACGGCAGCGCCCTCGCCGTCAACTGGGCCAGCGAACACGCCAACGCCATCCTTGATGCCTGGTACTCCGGCGAGGAAGGCGGCGCGGCAATCGCCGAAACCTTGAGCGGCAAGAACGATCCCGCCGGACGCTTGCCCGTCACCTTCTACGAGAACGTCGGTCAGCTCCCGCACTTCGAGGATTACTCGATGGAAGGCCGCACCTACCGCTATTTCAAAGGCAAACCGCTGTATCCCTTCGGCTACGGCCTGAGCTACACCACGTTTCGTTACAGCGATCTCTCCCTGCCGCAGTCGGCGGTCAACGCCGGCGATCCAGTCTCCGCCGACGTCACCGTCACCAACGCCGGAAAAGTTGCCGGAGATGAAGTCGTCCAGCTCTATCTGAAATTCCCCCCCGTCAAGGGCGCTCCCCTCCTCGCTCTTCGCGGCTTCCAGCGCGTCCATCTCGAGCCTGGCGCCAGCCAGAAAGTTCATTTCGAGCTGAAAGATCGCGACCTCAGCATGGTCACCGAAGCTGGCCAGCCCATCATCGCAGCCGGCGAATACACCGTCACCGTCGGCGGCGGCCAGCCGGACACCGCCGCCCCCGGCGCAACCGGCCGCTTCCGTATCGAAGGCCAGCTCACGTTGCCGGAATAACGCGCCAGATCGGCAGCCGCGCCCGCAAAACGCGGCTTCCTTTTTTCAAATTGGACAATCCCGCCGGACAGACAGGCATAGCATCCGGATGCAGCAACAAACGCTGCCGCGCGCCCCGCTGTACCGCGCTCGAGGCCCCTCACAACACCTCGGCCAGGCAACGCACACTTGTCCGCGCAAAATGAAGGAGGCAGTCATGGGTACCAAACCAGTCCCCGCCACCGGCCCAACCAGCAGCGCTCGTGTCTCTAAACTCGAACCAAAAGCCGCGGCCATCGACATGAAGTTCGAAATTGTCATCATCCCGGTCTCCGATATAGACCGGGCCAAGGACTTTTACGGCAACAGGCTCGGCTGGCGCCTCGACGCCGATTACGACGACGGCAAGGACTTTCGCATCATGCAATTCACCCCGCCCGGCTCCGGCTGTTCCATTATCTTCGGCAAGACCGTCACTGCGGCCGCTCCCGGCTCTCTTCAGGGCCTCTATTTAATCGTCTCTGATATCCAGGCCGCGCGCGCCGAACTCCTCCGTCGCGGCGTCGACATCAGCGAAGTGTTCCACGATGCCGCCGGCGTTTACTCCGGCGAAGACGAGCCCTACCTGTTTGGCAGGCGCCGCGTCAACGGTCCTGACCCGGACCATCGCAGCTACCGCTCCTTCGCCTCCTTCCATGACCCCGACGGCAACGGTTGGTTCCTTCAGGAAATCACCAGCCGTCTTCCCGGGCGCATCGATCCCGCCACGACTGCTTTCCCATCCGTCAACGATCTCGCCTCCGCGCTTCGCCGCGCCGAAGCTGCCCACGGCGAACACGAAAAGCGCACCGGGCAGCGTGACGCCAACTGGCCCGATTGGTATGCCGCCTACATGATCGCCGAGCAGGCCGGCGCCGAACTCCCCACGTGAGCGCATCCGCTCCGTCAAATAGACTTGCGCGAGCGCCTCGAAGTTCACGAAATCTCGCCGGAAAGGCGAAGAGAAAAACGGCGCCAGCAACACCCGTGCCAATTGCTCACATACCCCGGCGCACGAAAATCGTGCCGCTCGCGCCCATAAGGCCTTAGAATCTATTCAGACTCGCGCCCGTAGCTCAGTTGGATAGAGCGTCTGCCTTCTAAGCAGAGGGTCGCCCGTTCGAATCGGGCCGGGCGCGCCATCCTAATCCCTCCCCCGTCAAACCTGAGAAAACTGAATCAGGGCGAAGATGGAGACGAACGTCAGAGCGACGAATGGCTTTACCGTCAACCGCGCTAGCAGTTCGGAGACTAGGCCGCCTCCTACGACAAGAGACCGCTTTCCACAATTGGTGGATGTCTCTGGTTCGTCGCGGTTCTAGCGCGCTCCCTTGGCGAGCGTGTCGCTGATTCTAGAGCACAACGATGCCTTCTGCGTGTGCACCCCTGCGAAGGTCAGAATCGAGAGTTCCAAGAGACAATTTTCGGCGATTGGCTAATTCCAGGTAGGCAGCGTCGTAGATCGTGAGACTGTGCTTCTCGCCGAGCGCCAGCACTCTCTTCGCTTGAGATGCGTCAAGAGCTGGCTCCGTCTCGATCGGTAAGCGCGCAAGCTCGTCCCAAAAGAGTGCTGGCTGATCTGCCCCGATGCGTTTCCTGCGGGAAGCGACTAGGAGTCCGTTTAAGATCTCAGTGGGCCAGTGGGCCGGAACTACAATCCGATCACCTCCGCGCAAACGCTCCAGAAGTCCATCCGTCCAACTATTTGCTTCGTCCTCAAAGCACCAGGCTAAGGCCGCTGAGGCGTCCACCACGAAAATCGCCATCAGTACTTGTGGCCTTCGTGGATGAGGTCCTTCGTCCGAAGGCCTGCGAGCTTGTTCCCTTTGCGCAACTCCAAGATTCGATCGATGGCCGCGCCAGCAGACTGGCGCTGTTCGCCTGCCGTCTCAAGCGCCTGGCGCGCAAGGATTTCCTGCACGTACACTTCGACCGAAACCCCGCGTGAACGAGCTTCCGCAGCCAATTTGTCAGGCACTTTAATCGTCACTTTCATTTGCTCATTATACGCCCGCGGAACGCTTTCCCGGGCTATTTGGTGCGGCTCTGGGCTTCGCAACTATCCGCGCCGGTGGCACGGTCCTGAACACTTCGCCATGAAAAAAAGTGGAACCATCCTTGCGAACGCCCATCGCCAGACAATGCCATTCTCTGCTTCAATTCCCCTCCCCATTTCGCTAACTCTTCTTCGCCTTGGCCTTCCTCTTTTCCATTCCCACCATCATCCCCGACGGCGGATCCTTCCGGTTCAACCTCGCCGCTTCCGCGATGAGCTTCTTCACTCCCGGCCTCTTCACGTCCGCCATGCTCCGCAGCCTTACGTTCCGCACAAACTTCGCCTGTCCCTCCAGCAGTGCCTCGGGATCGGGCAGCGCCGCTCCCCGCAGAAATGCCAGCGTCACGTGTTCTTTCCCCAGCACGAAGCAACACAGTGGCCCGTTCGAATCGAATGATGGCACTTTCCACGGACTCACGTATTCCTCGCAACCCGCCGCCGTTTTCTTCACCAGCG
>Ga0079220_10000333_pt1 | contig 11291 bp, 9 predicted proteins | sample GAAS100_FD_75071 | JGI IMG/M metagenome (GOLD analysis project Ga0079220, IMG submission 75071) | Agricultural soil microbial communities from Georgia to study Nitrogen management - GA AS100 | ecosystem: Environmental > Terrestrial > Soil > Agricultural land | place: USA: Georgia | collected... | reverse complement strand
TGGTCTGGAGCGACGAGTTCAACGGCGCAAACGGCTCCGCTCCGGACTCCTCTAAATGGACCTACGACTTAGGCGGTGGCGGCTGGGGCAATCAAGAGTTCGAAACCTACACGAATCGCCTCGCGAACGCTCAAATTGAAAACGGCAATCTGGTCATCACCGCGCAAAAAGAAACCTTTACTGGAACGGACGGTATCACCCGCGATTACACTTCCGCGCGCCTGAAAACGCAGGGCCTTTTCGCGCAGGCCTATGGCCGCTTTGAAGCGCGCATCAAGATTCCCAAAGGGCAGGGCATGTGGCCCGCGTTCTGGATGCTGGGCGACGATCTCGCCACCAAAGGCTGGCCGCAGTGCGGCGAAATCGACGTCATGGAAAACATCGGCCGCGAGCCCGCGACAGTTCACGGCTCTTTGCATGGTCCCAGCAACACGGCGCGCACGAGCGATCTCACTTCCACCTTCGCTTTGCCGTCGGGGCAGAACCTCTCGGACGACTTTCACGTGTATGCGGTTGAATGGGAACCCGGGACCATCCGCTTCTACCTGGATTCGAATAACTATGCCACGTTTACGCAATCCCAGTGGCCTGCCGGCGGGCAGTGGGTGTTCGATCATTCCTTCTTCATCATTCTCAATGTGGCCGTAGGCGGGTCGTGGCCGGGCTCACCGGACACCACCACCGCGTTCCCGCAGCAAATGCTGGTAGACTACGTCCGCGTGTCACAAAAGGCCCCATAGACTCGTCTTCTGCTGCCAAGAGGGAAATATGCAGACGTCTACCAAGCCTGCGGGCGATTCTGCTCGCCAGATGCTGCGCCACACTTTGGCCACGGTCGCCTACCGGGGCGCAAAAGCCCTTCGTGGCGCGCCCGAATCCTTCGCGCAGTTTCGCCCCGGCGAAGCCTCGCGCACAGCGGCGCAACTCCTCGCGCACCTCGGCGATCTTTATGATTGGGGCTTATCCATGGCTGTCGGCAAGCAAGTCTGGCACGATTCCAATCCATTGCCGTGGCATGCGGAAGTCGAACGCTTTTTCACCTCGTTGAAGGCGTTCGACGATTACCTCGCTTCCGCGAATTCGTTGCATTGTTCCATCGAAGGATTGTTTCAGGGACCTGTGGCCGATTCGCTGACGCACATCGGCCAAATTGCCATGATGCGCCGCCTCGCAAACTGTCCCATTAAAGGTGAGAACTACTTCGCGGCGGAAATCATCGCCGGTCGTGTCGGCCCGGAACAAGCCGCCCCGCGCAGAGAATTCGATTAGGCGCCGAACCTACCTGCGCGCTAGCGGCGCTTCGATGACGGTTGCGGGCACGCCCCCGCACTCCATCCGGTGGCCGGCCGCGCTGTTTTCCCTCCGGACGTAAGCCATCCCGATCGCGCAGCGAAGCGCCGGCGAATACGCCGACCGCGTCACATAGCCAACCTCTTTTCCTTCTGCCAGCAATCCCGCTCCGCTGGACGGCAACGCTTCGCCGTCAAACTTTAGCAAAATCCTCAACCGATTCACCTGCCCTCGCGAGCGCACGCGCTCCACGATTTCCTGCCCCGTATAGCAGCCCTTCGTGAAGCTGAGATGCGAATCCTCCAGCCCCGCCTCGGCCGGAATCTGCTTATCGCCGAAGTCGTACCCGAACCACGGCACGCCCTGCTCCAGGCGCAGCGCGTTCAGCGCCGTGTAGCCAATGGGGCCTCCGCCGCTTTTCCTCGCCGCCGCCTCGAGCGCTCGCCACAAGGCCGGCAGGTGGGCGCGTTCCGCCAGAAACTCCGCGCCTGTGTCTGCGCCCGCCGAGCGCCGCAGCACATGACAGGAGATTTGTCCCAGTGGCGCGCGCTGGGACTCCAGTTCCGCCATCCCTTCCAGATTTACAAGCGTCAAGTCCTTCACCACGGCTGCCGTCTTCGGACCTTCGAGCCCCAGCGCCGCGTACTTTTCGGTATCGTCCGTCAGCGTAACGTCGTCCATGATGATGTACTTTTGCAGCGCGGGCACCAGCGTATCGCGGCTCATTGCATGGGAGATGCAAAACAGCCGATCCGCCTCCGCATGCGTCTCGATTTCCGCCAGGATGTGCCCTTGCGGGTTCAACAGCAGGGCAACGATGCCGTTCCCCGGCGCAAGGTCCTTGACGTTATTGGTGAGGATCGCGTGCAGGTAGCGGACGCGGTCCGGTCCGGTCAGGCTGATGTAGCTGCGGTAGTTCTTGTCGACGAGGCCGACAGTTTCCCTGGCGAACCGGTATTCTTCGCGCCAGTCGCCGAAATTGTCGGGGAGCGCGCAGCCGAACCACGCTCCCATTCTCGCTTCTGCTTCGCGATGCCTTGCCGCGAGTGGCGTGTCGAGTACCGAACTTCTGGCCGCTTGCCCCATGGATACCGCCTCTTCTAGTTTAGCAAAAGCGGAACCCCGCGCGGCCCAAGAGTTCGGCGGCCACCGAGCCACAGAGAGATGTGCGCGATGCTATACTTTTTTCATGAGCGAAGGTCCAGCCCAGGCCGGAGTGCAGCCTCAACAATTGATTCACTTTAGCCTTCCGGTGGGCATGCTGCACTGCAACTGTTCCATCATCGGCGATCCCGTTACGCGGGAAGCCATTGTGCTCGATCCCGGAGACGAAGTGACCCGCATCATGGACCTGATCGGCCGGCACAAGCTCAATATAAAGGCTATCGTCAGCACCCACGCGCACATCGACCACGTTGGCGGACTGCAAAAGCTCTACGCGTACACCGGTGCCCCGGTTCTGATGCATCTCGAAGATGTGCCTCTTTACCAGGCCATGGACGTGCAAGCTGCATTTCTAGGCGTGCCTCCCCCGGAAATTACGGAAGTTCACCAATTCCTGCGCGACGGCGACACTGTCAGTTGGGGAAACTTGCGCGCCCAGGTCCTGCACACGCCAGGCCACACGCCCGGCAGCACTTGTCTCTTTTTGCCGACGGAAAGGGGCAAAGTGATCATTCCTTCGCCGCGTCTTTTTGCCGGCGACACGCTCTTCGCGGGCAGTATCGGCCGCACCGACCTCTGGGGCGGCTCCATGGATGCCATGATGGACTCGCTTAAAGGCAAGATCATGGCCTTGCCCGACGATACCATCGTTTATCCCGGGCATGGTCCGCACACGACCATTGGCGCGGAGCGCCAGACCAATCCTTTCCTCACCGGCAAGTACCTCTAACCGCCGCATCGGCGTTTCTCCCGGTAGCACATCGGACACAACAGAATGGCGCGCAACTTTACCGTCCGCTTTCGCCAGAACATAATCGCGCATAGTCACGCTGAGAGCTCGATACTGACCGTCCAGCCGTGTCGTGAGTGCCCGCCTCATCAGTGGGGGAGAGGACGGGCTGGAGCAACCTGAACATGCGACGTTCTGATCTGGTGCAGCACAAGGAAAAAGAAAAGGGCGCGGTTTCGCGCACCACCCAAATCGTCTTTGGAGAGCGGCAGCACCTCCTTCGGGTGCTCGATTCCCTCGAAGGCACGGATTTGCCGATTGCCCGGTGTCAGCAGGAACGCCGCATGCTCGAGCAGTTGATTCACGAGCGCACCCGCGAGCTCAATCGCATCAACACCGCCTGGGACGAAAAAATCGGTCTGGTTCTAAGCGCCGACGCCAAACCGGAAATGCTGGAAAAACTGGCCAAGCAGGCGCCTCCGGAAGATTTCTACCTGCTGCGGCTCATCAGCGAGCACCCTCGTACCAACGCGAAGACTTTGCAGAAGCTCGCGCGCCATCCCTATGGCGCCATTCGGGAGAACGTCGCGCGTCATCCCAACGCGGACGCATCCACGCTTACCTATCTCAGCAAAGACCGCAGCCAGCCGCTCTGGTATCTCGTGGCGTTCAACCCCAACACGCCGACGATTCTCCAGCGCCGTCTGCGCGATCGGCTCAAACGCCTCGGCGAAGACCACGCGGCCAAGTAATTACGTCGAGGGAGCCGCATTCACTCGGCCGGGCTTACCCCCAGCTGCCAGAACAGGAAACTCAAAATGTCCGTATTTTCCTCGATGATCTTGTTCACCGGGCGGCCGCCGGAATGCCCCGACTTCGTGTCGTACAGCAGCAGAATCGGATGATCCGATCCGTTTTCCGCTTGCAGTTCCGCCGCCATCTTCCGCGCGTGCAAGGGAGCCACGCGAGTGTCCCCGTCTCCCGTCACGAATAGCGTGGCCGGATACTTCGTCCCTTTCTTCACGTTTTGATACGGCGAGTACGCGCGCAAATACGAAAACTGTTCGGCATTATCCGAACTCCCGTATTCCGGCACCCAGTACGGCCCGTCCAGAAACTTCTGGTAACGCAGCATATCCAGCAGCGGATACCCGCACACCACCGCCCGGAACAATTCCGGCCGTTGCGTCATCGCCGCGCCGACCAGCAATCCGCCATTGCTGTTCCCCGATATGGCCAGCTTCTCCGGGTTGGTGTATTTGTTCGAGATCAAATACTCTGCCGCGGCCTCGAAATCGTCGAAAACATTTTGCTTCTTCCCCAGCATTCCGGCGCGGTGCCATTCCTCGCCGAATTCGCCGCCGCCGCGCAGATTCGCCTTCGCCACGATCCCGCCGTGCTCCGCCCACGTTACGTAGAACGCCGAATAATTCGGCGTCTCGCTCACGTCGAATCCGCCATAGCCGGTCAGCAGCACCGGATTCGCCCCGTCCCTCTTCAGTCCTTTGCGGTGGAAGAGGAACATCGGCACCTGCGTTTTGTCCTTCGAGGCATACCACACCTGCTCGACTTCGAACTGCGAAGCGTCCACCGGTGCCTTCGTTTGCGCCCACACGCTCGTCGCTCCCGTCGACGTATCGCATTTGAGGATGGTGTCCGGCACGCTGAACGTCTCGAAACCGAAAAAGCATTCCGGCGATCCCCACCGCCCTGAGATTCCGGCTACGCTCCCGATCGCTGGAAGCGTTACGTCCTTTCCGCCGCCGCCGGCTCCGTCGAATATTTTCAAATCCGACGAAGCGTCCCGCGTGTACTGCACGACCAGTTTTCCGCCTGCCGTGCGGAAATCCTCTATGTGCGCTTTCGTTTCGGGAATCACCTCCGTCCAGTGTTCGCGCTGGGGAGCTTCCAGGTTCGCGCCGTAGATTCGCCACTGCGGCGCGTTCCAGTTCGTCAGCACGTACAGCCGGTCGCCCCCGAACCGCGAAAAAAATACCGATTTGACTCCGGTCACCACCGCAACCGGACCCCCCTGGCTCTTCAGATCCTGCAGATAAATCTCGGTCTGCTCCGACCCCGTGCCGTACACGACTAGGTACGCCAGATACCGCCCGTCCTCGGACGATTGCACTGCCAGGATCATGCCTTTGCCGAGTTTTTCCCCGAACACAATCTTGTCGGCCGCAGCATCTGTTCCCATCACGTGGTGAAACGCGCGCGGCCCTTCCGCTGTCGCTTTCGTGTAATACAGGTTCTTGTTGTCCGGCAGAAATTCCATCGAGAAGTAGTTCGCCGAAGGCAGCACATCGGGCAACTCCTTCTTCGCATCTACATCCAGCACGTGGACCGTCACCTCGTCCTGCCCGCCTTCGCGCCTCCCGAAAAACACAAATCGTCCGTCGTGGCTCACCTCTTCCAGTGTCACGCTGGCCGAATGGTCCGGACTCCACGGCAGTGGATCGACCAGCAATTCATCCGCGCCGTCCACCTTTCGTCGCATGTAAAGTTTCGAGAGGTCCTCGCCCGCTTTACGTTTCATGAAGAAATAACGGCCCCCGCGCTCCAGCGGCAGTTGGAATGTATCTGTGTGCAGCAGGGCCGCCAAGCGGTTCGAAAGGGCCGCGCGGCCCGGCAAGCCCGAAAGCGCCGCCTCCGTGCACCTCTGCTCGGCTCCAATCCATGCGCGCGTTTCGGGACTATTCTGGTCCTCGAGCCACCGGTAAGGATCCGTCACAACCGTCGCCCCGTACGTATCCTTTACGTCGTCCATCCGGGCCGCCGGCGGACACTGCGCCGGCCCCTGTGCGCTTGCAATGCACGGCAGCAGCAGCCCCGTAGCCAGTAAACTTATCGCGAATCGCCTGCGAGTTCCGCCGTGCCTTCGCGCCCGTGCCTTTGCTTCCGCGTACGCGTCCATCGCCCCTCCCCCAATGCACGCAAACTCTAACACACGAAAGCCGCCCCTCTGCTCTTCCCGCCCGTTGTAAAATCCTTTTCGCGCTCCGCCAATGTCCGCTTCGGAAACCACGGCCGCCAAGACCCTGAAACTCGCAGAGGCCCTCACGTTCATTCGCTCGTATTCTCTGCGCGTCGCTGCGGCATCCTTGCTCGTGCTTATCCCTTGCTTCTGGCACCGCCGCATCGAAGCAGGCGATCTCGGCAGCCACCTTTACAACTCCTGGCTCGCCCAACTCATCGCCAAAGGCCAGGCGCCCGGCCTCTACCTCGTCCGCCGCTGGGACAACGTCCTTACCGATCTCGCTTTTTTTCACCTCGGTAACCTTTTCGGTCTTCACGCTGCCGAAAAAATTGTGGTCGCCGCCGCCGTTCTTATTTTCTTTTGGGGAGTCTTCGCCTTAGTCGTCGCGGTCACCGACCGCCCTCCGTGGCTTTTCATTCCCTGCATCGCCATTCTTGCTTACGGCTACGCCTTCAGCATGGGCTTTCTCAACTACTATCTCTCGCTCGGCCTCGCTTGCATCGCCCTCGCCATTGTTTGGCGCGGCGGGGCAGGGAATTGGCTCAGCGCTCTTCCCATCGCTTTCCTGACGCTTCTCGCGCATCCCATCGGCTTCCTCTGGCTCATTTCCATGCTCATCTACCTGGCGCTCTGGCGCCTCATCCCGGAATGGTGGCGCCTCATTCTTCCCCTCGTCGCGGCCCTGGCGTTTTTTTCCGTCCGCTACTATGTCCAGAACTATGCCGAATTCGACGCCAGTTGGCCCGAAATGCCTTTCTATCTCCGTACCGGCGCCGACCAGCTCAACCTCTACGGCCACCGCTACGCTCTCCTTGCCGAAGCTGCCGCGCTCTGGGGAGTCGTGTGCTTCTTCGTCGGCATGCTCCTCAACTACAAAAATCTTGAAGGCGCCGGCAAACGCCTTCGCCTCACGCTCGAACTCTATTTCGTCTCTTTCTCCGCGGCACTCCTTCTCCCCGAGAACGTTCACCCCGACGTCTACGCCGGCTGGATTGGGCTGATTGTCTCTCGCCTCACCGCCATTGCCGCCATTTTTGGTCTCTGCGTCCTTGCTTCCCTCAAGCCGCGCAAAGCCTGCTCTCTCGGATTTGCCGTTTGCGCTGCCGTTTTCTTTGTCTTCCTCTACCGCGACACCGCCGACCTCAACCGCCTCGAAACCAATGCCCAGCGCCTCGTCGCCACGCTTCCCTACGGCACCCGCGTCGTCCCCGTGCTGAACGCTCCCGGCGACTGGCGCGTCGAGTTCATTCATCACACCGTCGATCGCGCCTGCATCGGCCGCTGCTTCAATTTCGCCAACTACGAAGCCTCCTCCCTGCAGTTCCGCGTCCGCGCAACTCCCGGCAATTCCTTCGTCTGCTCCCGCTCCGACGACGCCGAATCCATGCCCAGCGGCGATTACGTCGTGAAATCCACCGATCCGCCGCTCACCGCCATCTACCAGTGCGACGACGCCGACTGGACCAAACTCTGCGCCGCTCCCCTCCATCCCGGCGAAAAGACGGAAACACCTACACTCGATTCCGGCGACGAAAACGACGAACACTAGGCACAGTCGCTCCGCCAGGGAATCGTCCCGCCGGTGGCATCTTCCAAAGGGAAGCCCCGGGAAGACAATTTGGCTCTTGCATCAGTCCAATCTCTGCTAAAATTGGCGCGAGGCAAAAGACAATGCTGCCCCTGCACCTCCAACCACAGAGCCACGTCCCCCTCTATGTCCAGCTCCGTGACCAGCTTCGCGCCCTGGTCCATGCCGGCGACCTTCGTCCCGGCGACCGCATTCCCGCCAGCCGCGAACTCGCCAACATGCTCGGGGTCCACCGCACCACCGTCGCCAACGCCTATGCTGAACTCGAAAGCGAGGGCCTGATCCAGGGCCACGTCGGCCGCGGCACCTTTATTCGCGGCAACGGCAACGGTCTGAAGCTCACCCCGCCTCCCCCTCCCGTCTTGAATGGCAACGGCAACGGCATCCGCTGGGAACTCCTTTTTGCCGACGAGCGCGGCGAGGAAATTCTCAGCCGCCTCACCGCCAGCGCTCCCGTTGACGCCCTCTCTTTTGTAATGGCCCGTCCCGCGGAGGAATTTTTCCCCATCGAGGAACTCCAGCTTTGCGTCAGCGCCGTCCTTCGCCGCGAAGCTCGGGAAGTGCTGAATCTCGGTCCCTCCGATGGTTACGCCCCTCTCAAGGAAGCTCTTCTCGAGATGCTCCACGCCGAGGGCATCTCCGCCAGGGACGAGAATCTCCTGATCACCGACGGCTGCCAACAAGCCCTCGACCTCATCAGCAAAGCCTTCGTTCGCCCGGGCGATTCCGTCATTCTCGAAAATCCCACTTATCCCGGCGCCGTTGCCGTCTTCAATGGCGCCCGTGCCCGCTGCCTCGGCGTTCCCATTCGCACCCTCGCCGAGCCCGGCTCTTCTCTCCATTTGGATCTGGAAGCCCTTGAAGCCACTCTCGCCGCCAATCGCGTCAAGCTCGTCGTTCTCACCCCAGACTTCCATAATCCCACCGGCACCTCCATGCCTTTGGCCGCGCGCCGCAAAGTTCTGGAGCTGGCTTCGCGCCACCAGGTCCCTGTGGTGGAAGATCACATTTACGCTCGTCTCCACGCTCGCGAAGAACGCGTTCCCTCGCTCAAGCAACTGGACCGCTCCAATCTCGTCATTCACATCGACAGCTTCGCCAAGGTCGCGTTCCCCGGTCTTCGTGTTGGCTGGGTGGTTGCTCCGCCGGCCGCCATCGAACGCCTTCGCCTCGTCAAACAAACCACCGACTTGCACACGGATCAGCTTGCCCAGGCCACTCTCGCGGAGTTCCTCCGCCGTGGACTTTTCTCCCGTCATCTCGCCAAAATGCGCAAAGTCTACGCTTCCCGCCTCCTCGCGCTCGACGAAGCTTTGCGCAAGCACATGCCCGAAGACACCCGCTGGACCCGTCCCGAAGGCGGCATGTGCCTCTGGCTCGAGCTTCCTCCCGGCTTCGACGCCAACGAACTGCTGATCCACGCCAAGGAGCGCGGCGTTCTCTTCGCTCCCGGCCGCTATTTTTACGTCCAGGCGCCGCTGCCGAATGTCCTGCGCCTCGGCTTCGCGAATCTCGATGAAAAACAGATTGCTCGCGGCGTGGCCACTCTCGCGGACCTGCTGCGCATCGAAATGCGCAAGCGTCAGCGCGGCGTACGTCGCGCCGAGCGCAGCCGCGTGGCTTTGGTGTGATGAGTTCCGTTCGCAGGCTGGACCCGAGTCCGGAGAATCGCTGCTTCGGCTGCGGCGGCGCCAATCCGGCGGGCATGAAATTGGCCTTCGACCTCGATTTCGCGGACCGCCGGACGCGCGGCCGTTTCGTTCTCGGCCCGAATTACGCCGGCGGCGCGGGTTTCGCGCACGGAGGAATCATCGCGGTGCTGCTCGATGAAGCCATGGGAAAAATTTCCAAGCTCACGGAAGAGCGCGCCGTCACCGCCGAGCTTTCGATCGACTATAAGAAGCCGGTTCCCGTGGATGCCGAAATTTTCGTCGAGGGTTGGCAGGAGGAAGAAAAGGGCAGAAACCGCTTCCGCGTCGGAGAGATTCGCGACGCTCAGGGCGCGCTTCTCGCCCGGGCTCAGGGCCGCTTCGTCGTCGTCGCGTAGCTCGCTCCCGGTCAATCGGCTTCCTTTGCCATTCCGGGGGAGCGCAGCCGGCAGCAGGCAGGTGGAGCGACCAGGAATCCGCATTCGCTTTGCCGGTGAGGCGATGGCGGTCATTCCGAGTGAAACGCGGAATCCGCTTTTCGCTTTGCCGGCGAGGACAAGATGCTCACTCGCCGTCATTCCGAGCGAAGCGAGGAATCCCGGCTTGTACCACGTGCTTGGCAACGATCTTTGTTAGCAACGAATTGAAATAGGAGACTCACCAATGGACGCAAAAAAACCCAACGGCAGCGCCCCCGTCAGCACCAACGAATGGCGCGTGAAGGTCGGCCTCGCCGAAATGCTCAAAGGCGGCGTCATCATGGACGTCACCACCGCCGAGCAGGCCAAAATCGCCGAAAAAGCCGGCGCCTGCGCGGTCATGGCCCTCGAACGCGTTCCTTCCGACATCCGCAAGGAAGGTGGCGTTGCGCGCATGGCTTCCATCAAAGTCATTCGCGAAATCATGCAGACCGTCACCATCCCCGTCATGGCCAAGGTCCGCATCGGCCACTTCGCCGAAGCCGAAGTCCTTCAGGCTCTCGAAGTCGACTTCATCGACGAAAGCGAAGTGCTCACTCCCGCCGACGAAGAAAATCACGTCTGGAAGCACGACTTCCGCGTCCCCTTCGTTTGCGGCGCGCGCAATCTTGGTGAAGCCCTTCGCCGCATCGCCGAAGGCGCCGCCATGATCCGCACCAAGGGCGAAGCCGGCTCCGGCAACGTCGTCGAAGCCGTCCGCCACATGCGCACCATCGTCAGCCAAATGAAAAGACTCACCACCATGCGCGACGATGAACTCATGCACGAAGCCAAGGAACTCGGCGCTCCGCTCGAACTCGTCCGCGAAGTCGCTCGCAACGGCAAGCTTCCCGTTCCCAATTTCTCCGCCGGCGGAATCGCCACGCCCGCCGACGCTGCTCTTGTTCGCCGACTCGGCGCTGAAGCCGTCTTCGTCGGCAGCGGCATCTTCAAATCCAGCGATCCCGAAGCCCGCGCCAAAGCCGTCGTCAAAGCCACCACGCATTTCGAGGATCCCAAAGCCGTTCTCGAAGCCCACGAGGAACTCGGCGAAGCCATGAGAGGCATCGACGTCCGCCAGCTCGAGGAAAAGGACCTCCTCTCCACTCGCGGCTGGTAACCAGTTCTTTGGCCCGTAGGGGCACGGCATGCCGTGCCCGGACCTTGGCTGCTTTTCGCTTTGCCAAGGAGGATGGCCGTCATTCCGAGCGCAGCGAGGAACCTGTTTTTCGTTTTGCCCGCGAGCGAGAGCTGTCATTCCGAGCGCAGCGAGGAATCCCGGCTTGCTCTATGCGTCTTGGCGAATTCGATGCGACCATAGCCGCGCCGCGTGCCGAATGTAGCGCTCCCCTTCAGGGCGGCATCCATGCGTCTTGGGCTCTATCTCAACGCTGAAGGATGGTTTGCTTGAAAATCGGCATCCTCTCCGTCC
>Ga0079220_10000331_pt1 | contig 11309 bp, 8 predicted proteins | sample GAAS100_FD_75071 | JGI IMG/M metagenome (GOLD analysis project Ga0079220, IMG submission 75071) | Agricultural soil microbial communities from Georgia to study Nitrogen management - GA AS100 | ecosystem: Environmental > Terrestrial > Soil > Agricultural land | place: USA: Georgia | collected... | reverse complement strand
GAGCTCGTCGAGATCAAGCTCGTCTCGATTCCGGTGCAGGGACGGACCGAGCCGCAGCGCCTGAACGAGTTCACGCTGAATTTCCAGATCCGGCGCACCACACCCGAGCTCACGCCCGGCGCGCCCGGGCAGCCGCCGGCCAAGGGAGGCAAGGCATGACGCTCGACGATTTCCGGCGCCTCAATTTCCGCGAGGTCGGCAAGTGGCCGCTCGCGCCGAAGATCGTCGTGCTGGCGCTGATCGTGCTTTTCATCGTCGCGCTGGGCGCGTGGTTCGACTGGAAGGACCAGTGGGACACGCTGCAGGTGGCGCAGCAGGAAGAGACGAAGCTGCGCGAGCAGTTCACGCAGAAGAAGGCGAAGGCGATCAACTACGACCTGTACGTGCAGCAGCTTGCCGAGGTCGAGCAGTCGTTCGGCGCGCTCGTGAAGCAGCTGCCGAACCGCTCGGAGATCGACGCGCTGCTCACCGACATCAACCAGGCGGGGCTCGGCCGCGGGCTGCAGTTCGATCTCTTCCGACCCGCGCCGCAGGAGCGGATGGCCGACTTCTACGCGGAGCTGCCGATCGCGATAAAGATCACCGGCAATTACCACGACATCGGCGCGTTCGCGAGCGACGTCGCCGCGCTGCCGCGCATCGTGACGCTGAACGACGTCGCGATCTCGAACGACAAGGGAACGCTCACGATGGATGCCGTCGCGAAGACGTTCCGCTATCTCGACGAGGAAGAGATGGCGAAGCAGCGTGCGGTCGCCAAGGCGGCGAAGAAATGAAACGCGCCGCTCTCGTCGCCCTCGCCTCGCTGGCGTTCCTCGCCGGCTGCGGCCCGAGCAGCCACAAGGACCTGCAGGACTGGATGGCCGAGCAGGGCAAGGGCGTGCGCGGCAAGCTCGACCCGCTGCCGCAGATCAAGCCCTACGAGCCGTTCGCGTACAACGATTTCGACCTGCCCGATCCGTTCAAGCCGCGCAAGATCGAGCCGGCGAAGACCGAGAGCACCAGCAAGCTCGCGCCCGATCTCAACCGCCGGCGCGAGCCGCTCGAGGCCTACCCGATCGAGTCGCTGTCGATGGTGGGCACGCTCGAGAAGGGGCGCACGCTCTACGCGCTCGTGAAGACGCCCGAGCGCGACATCTACCAGGTGCGCCAGGGCAACCACATGGGACAGAACTTCGGCGTCATCGTCGGCATCACCGATTCCGACATCAAGCTCAAGGAACTCGTGCAGGACGGCGCAGGCGACTGGTCGGAGCGGTCGAGCACGCTGAACCTGCTGCAGGCTGACCAGAAGGAGCAAAGAAAATGAACGCGCATCGCGTCGGTCGACGGCCAGGCTGGGGAGGCCTCGTCGCATCCTGGGGTTGGCTTGCCCGGGTGGCGGGTCTCGCGGCATTCATGATCGCCGGCGCGGCACTCGCGCAAACGGCGAACACGATCGAGCAGGTCTCGGTCACGCGCGGCGCGTCGGGCAGCACCGTCGTGCGCTTCCAGCTCAAGGCGCCGCCCGCCAATCCGCCGGCCGGCTTCGCCATCGCGAGCCCGCCGCGCATCGCGCTCGACTTCTTCGACACTGCGAGCGGCCTCGCGAACAACCAGCGCGCCGTCGACGATCCTGCGCTGCGCAGCCTGCAGTTCGTGCAGGCCGGCAACCGCACGCGCGTCGTGTTCAACCTCAACAAGCCGCAGACGTTCGACACCAAGGTCGAGGGCAATGCCGTCGTCGTCACGCTCGCGGATACCGGCACGGCCACCGCGCAGGCAGCGCCCGAGCAGGTGCAGCGCTTCGCCGAGGCACGGCCCACGGGCGAGCAGCAGCACGCGCTGCGCGACGTCGACTTTCGCCGCGGGCGCAACGGGGAAGGCCGCATCATCGTCGATCTTTCCGACAGCAACACCGGCATCGACATCCGCCAGCAGGGACGGCAGCTGATCGTCGACTTCCAGAAGACGACCGTGCCGCGCAACCTCGAGCGGCGCATGGACGTCGGAGACTTCAACACGCCGGTCGTCACGGTCGACACGTTCGAGCAGAACGGCAACGCGCGGATGGTGATCGAGCCGAAGGGCCTGTGGGAGCACTCGGCGTACCAGGCGGAGAACCGCTTCATCGTCGAGGTGAAGCCCGTCGTCGACGATCCGAACAAGCTCGTGCAGGGCACGCGCGCCGGCTACAAGGGCGAGAAGCTGTCGCTCAACTTCCAGAACATCGAGGTGCGCTCGGTGCTGCAGGTGATCGCCGACTTCACCGGCCTCAACATCGTGACGAGCGACACGGTCCAGGGCAGCCTGACGCTGCGGCTGAAGGACGTGCCGTGGGACCAGGCGCTCGACATCATCATGCAGACGAAGGGCCTCGACATGCGCAAGAACGGCAACATCGTTCTGATCGCGCCGCGCGAGGAATTGGCCCTCAAGGAGAAGCAGCAACTCGAGTCGCAGGCGCAGATCAACGACCTCGAGCCGCTGCAGACCGAAACGTTCCAGCTGAACTACGCGAAGGCGAACGACATCCTCAACATCATCACGGCGAACCGCCCGGGTGCCGGCCCGAACGACAGCGCCGGGCGCTTCCTGTCGAAGCGCGGCACCGCGTTCGTCGACCCGCGCACGAACATCCTGTTCGTCACCGACATCGCGAGCCGCCTCGAGGAAGTGCGCCGCGTGATCCGCCAGATCGACACGTCGGTGCGCCAGGTGCTGATCGAGGCGCGCATCGTCATCGCCGACGACCGCTTCAGCCGCCAGCTCGGCGTGCGCTTCGGACAGCAGACCGGCGCGACGCTCTTCGGCCGCCGCTATGCGTTCGGCAGTGGCGGGACGCTCTCCACGCAGCCGGTCGTGTCGCTGTCGGGTACGACGGCAACGCGTGAGACGCGCACGCAGACGCCGTTCGAGCTTGCGTCCGGCATCGCGACCGCGGGCTATTCCGATTCGCCGCAGCTCAACGTGAACCTGCCGGTGCCCAATGCCGCCGGCCAGCTCGCGCTGACGCTGATCAACCTCGGCAGCGGCAACCTGATCAACCTCGAGCTCACCGCGCTAGAGGCGGACAACCGCGGCAAGGTCGTGTCGAGCCCGCGCGTCATCACCGGCGACAACCAGAAGGCGCACATCGAGCAGGGCACGGAAATTCCGTACGTGACGCCGGGCAGCGCGAACTCGCCGGCGACCGTGTCGTTCAAGAAGGCGGTGCTCGCGCTCGACGTCACGCCGCAGATCACGCCGGACGGGCGCGTGATCATGCAGGTCGAGATTCGCAAGGACTCGGTGGGCGAGCTCGTGCCCACCGGCTTCGGCGGCAACGTGCCGGCGATCGACACGAAGAACGTCGTCACGCAGATCGCCGTCAACAACGGCGACACCGCGGTGATCGGCGGCATCTACGAGGAAGTGATCCGCAACGACACGACGAAAGTACCGTTCCTCGGCGACGTGCCGGTGGTCGGGAATCTGTTCAAGCAGACAGGCCGCTCGAGCCAGAAGACCGAGCTCCTGATCTTCCTCACGCCGCGCGTCGTGAAGGAGACGGTCACCGCGGTTCGATAACCAACCGGGGTCAGAGCAAAAAGCGCAATTCGGGGTCAGAGCAAAAAGCGGTCAGCGAATCGGGCTGACCGCTTTTTGCTCTGACCCCATTACAATGCCCCGGTGTCGCTGCACCGGGGCAATCTGTTTCTCGTCGGCATGATGGGCGCGGGCAAGACCACGCTCGGGCGCCAGCTCGCGCGACGGCTGTCGAAGCGCTTCGTCGATGCCGATCACGAGCTCGAGGCGCGCCTCGGCGTGCCGATCCCGACGATCTTCGAGATCGAAGGCGAAACCGGCTTTCGCGATCGCGAGGAAGCGATGATCGACGAGCTCTCGCAGCTTGCCAACATCGTGCTCGCCACCGGCGGCGGCGCCGTGATGCGCGCGCAGAGCCGCGCGCGATTGAAGGCAAACGGCACGGTGCTGTACCTGCACGCCGAGCCCGAGACCTTGTGGCAGCGGCTTCGCAGCAGCCGCAACCGGCCGATGTTGAGGACGGGCGGCGATCCGCGCAATCGCCTGGTAGAGCTGTACCAGCTGCGCGATCCGCTGTATCGCGAAGTGGCCGATCACGTCATCGACTCCGATCGCGACGCGGTGATGCGGTTCGTGCGCTGGCTCGACGGCGAGTCGATGGCACCGCCTGCGCCGCACGCGACGCCGCTCGCGCAAAACGGCGAGCGCGAGCCGCAATGAACACGCTCGAAGTTCACCTCGCCGAGCGCAGCTATCCGATCCACATCGGCTCGGGGCTGCTCGCGCGCGCAGGCGATGTCCTGGCGCTGCGTTCGTCCGCACGCGCCGTGATCGTGACCAATCCGATCGTCGCCGCGCATCATCTCGCGCCGCTCGAGGCGTCGCTCCGCGAACGCGGCGTGCGCACCGACGTCGTGCTGGTTCCCGATGGAGAAGCGCACAAGAACGGCGCGACGCTCGACGACCTGCTCACGCGGCTGCTGGAGCTGCGCGTGGAACGTTCCACGACGCTCATCGCGCTCGGCGGCGGCGTCGTCGGCGACATCGCCGGATTCGCGGCCGCCATCTGCCAGCGCGGCATTCCGTTGGTGCAGGTGCCGACGACGCTGCTCGCGCAGGTCGATTCGTCGGTCGGCGGCAAGACCGGCATCAATCACCCGCTCGGCAAGAACCTGATCGGCGCGTTCTGGCAGCCCCGCGCCGTGCTGATCGACACCGACGTCCTCGCGACGTTGCCCGACCGCGAGCTGCATGCGGGGCTCGCGGAGGTCATCAAGTACGGCGCGATCCGCGACGAAGCGTTCTTCGCGTGGCTCGAGGACAGCATGCCGGCGCTGCTTACGCGCGACGCGTCGGCGCTCGGGCATGCGATCGAGACGAGCTGCACGATCAAGGCACGCGTCGTCGCTGCCGACGAGCGCGAGTCGGGAGAACGCGCGCTGCTCAACTTCGGGCACACGTTCGGCCACGCGATCGAAGCGGCGCAGGGCTATGGCGAATGGCTGCATGGCGAAGCCGTGGCGGCCGGCATGGTATGCGCGGCGCGGTTGTCACAGCGAGCGTGCGGCCTCGACGATCACGCGGCGACACGGCTCGTGAATCTCGTCGCGGCCGCGCGCCTGCCGACGTCGCCGCCTAGGATCGCCGCGCAGCGCTGGCTCGACGCGATGCGCCGCGACAAGAAGGTGGAAGCGGGCTCGATGCGCTTCGTGCTGCTCGAGCGGCTCGGGCACGCGGTGGTGCGAAGCGACGTCGAGGAAGCGGACGTCGTGCGCGCCGTCGGCTGATCGATTCGGGACCTGCTCGTCAGTCCTTTCGCGCCTTTGGCGCGACCAACGATTCCGCGACTGTGTAGAGCATCCGCCAGATCGCAACGACCGGTGCGAAGAAGGCGCGCGGCGTTACCCTCGCGCCCTTCACGAAGCCTTGCAGGAAGTCATTCATCGCGCATCGCAAAGCGCGCTTCCGCCCGTCACTATGAAATCCGGGAGTCGAGTGCTAGAGTAAGCGCGTCGATCCAGGCGCGTCCCGCCTGGTGCGCGATTCCCACCGCTTCCTCTGTCGCAGTCCGCTGGAGGAGTCATGAGCAAGCTCGGTTCGACGTTCCTGTGGATAGGAGTGGCGGTGGTCGGCGCGTTCTCATTTGCTGCGCTCGCGCTCGGCCGGGGCGAAAACGTGAGCGCGGTCTGGCTGGTGACCGCCGCGCTGTGCGTCTATTTCATCGCGTACCGCTTCTACAGCAAGTACATCGCGGAGCGGGTGCTACAGCTGGACGACACGCGTCCGACGCCTGCCGTGCGCCACAACGACGGCATGGACTACGTACCGACGAACAAGTGGGTGCTCTACGGCCATCACTTCGCGGCCATCGCAGGTGCTGGCCCTCTCGTCGGCCCGGTGCTCGCCGCGCAGATGGGATACCTGCCGGGCACGCTGTGGATCCTGGCGGGCGTCGTCGTAGCCGGCGCGGTTCAGGACTTCATCGTGCTGTTCGCTTCGGTACGCCGCGACGGCAAGTCGCTCGGTGAAATGATCAAGATGGAGCTCGGCGCGCTCCCGGGCTCGCTCGCGCTCGTCGGCGTGCTGGCGATCATGATCATCATTCTCGCGGTGCTGAGCCTCATCGTGGTCAAGGCGCTGACTGGAAGCCCTCGGGGCCTGTTCACGATCGCCGCCACGATCCCGATCGCCCTCGCGATGGGCGTCTACATGCGCATCCTTCGACCTGGCCGGGTGGGCGAGGCCTCGGTGTTCGGCGTCGTCCTGTTGCTGGCGTCGATCATCTTCGGGCGCGATGTGGCGGCAAGCGCGACGCTTGCACCACTGTTCACGCTGACCGGAACCCAGCTCGCCTGGGCGCTGATCGTCTACGGTGCCGTCGCGGCGAGCCTGCCGGTATGGCTGATGCTCGCGCCTCGCGACTACCTCAGTACGTTCCTCAAGATCGGTACGGTCTGCGCGCTCGCAATTGGCATTTACATCGTCGCGCCGCCACTCGCAATGCCACAGACCACGCGCTTCATCGACGGTTCCGGGCCCGTGTTCTCCGGCTCGCTGTTCCCGTTCCTGTTCATCACGATCGCCTGCGGCGCTGTATCGGGCTTCCATTCGCTGATCTCATCCGGGACGACACCGAAGATGGTCGAGCGCGAGTCGCACATGCGCTTCATCGGCTTCGGCGGCATGCTTGCTGAGTCCTTCGTCGCAATCATGGCGCTGTCGGCGGCATGCGTGCTCGATCCGGGCATTTACTTCGCCATGAACGCTCCGGCTGCCGTGATCGGAACGACCCCGGCCAATGCGGCGCAGGTCATTTCGAGCTGGGGGTTCACGATCACGCCGGAAATGATTGGCCAGACGGCTGTCGACATCGGCGAGAACAGCATCCTGTCGCGCGCCGGTGGCGCACCCACCCTCGCAGTGGGCATGGCGCAAATCCTGGCCAAAGCGCTGGGCGGCAAGTCCATGGAAGCGTTCTGGTATCACTTCGCGATCCTGTTCGAGGCGCTGTTCATATTGACGGCGGTCGATGCAGGCACCCGCGTGGGCCGCTTCATGATCCAGGACATGCTTGGCCACGTATACCGGCCGCTCGGGAACACGGAGTTCCTTCCCGCGAACGTGTTCGCCACGGTCCTGTGCGTCGGGGCATGGGGATACTTCCTCTACCAGGGTGTCGTCGATCCTCTGGGCGGCATCAACACGTTGTGGCAACTCTTCGGCGTAGGAAACCAGATGCTCGCGGGGATCGCGCTGCTCCTCTGCACGGCGATGCTCGTGAAGATGAAGCGGGAACGTTACATCTGGGTAACGGTCGTGCCGACGGTGTGGCTCCTGATCACTACGCTGACGGCAGGTGTCCAGAAGATCTTCCACAGTGACCCCGCGATCGGCTTCATAGCGCTTGCGCGTAAATTCAGCGCTGCCGCCGCACAGGGGACGGTGCTGGCGCCCGCCAAATCGATCGCCGAGATGCAGCGCGTCGCATTCAACAACTATCTCGACGCGGTCGTCTGCACTGTGTTTGTGCTTCTCGTGCTCGCGATGTGTTGGTACACCATCGCGATCTGCCGTCGCGCATTGCGTCAAGCGGCTCCGACGGCGCACGAGATTCCGCCGTTGACTCCGCAGGGAGCACCAGCGTGAACGACGAGGCGGCGCGGGTCACGCGTGACAACGCGCAAGGGTCGGAAGAGTCCGGGGCCGATCCCAACCGCGCTCGCAGATGGCTTCGCACGGTGCGCCAGGGTTGGAACCAGGTCGTGGGAATTCCCGACTACGAACGGTATCTGGCGCACCACGCGGCACACCATCCTGGCGAGCCTGTGCTGTCGCGGCGGCAATTCTTCGAGCGGGCGATCGACCACAAATACTGTCGCAGCGGGCCGCGCTGCTGCTGAAGGACTCGCCCGTTGAGCCACATCAAATCCAAATTGTGCTGAACTTCCCCGCTCCAAGCGCTGGCTCGATTGAATTCAGTTCAGGTGCCGTAAATGTAGATCTTGAGCAGCGTCGGGGATGGAGGCCGGGCCGTCCCGTCACCTCCAGCTCACCACGCCGAGCTCTTGGCGGTCGCCGAGGGCGCGTCGCCGCCTGGTTCTTAGCCCTTGGCTCTACGAGCCGAGATGGTCGACTCGGTCCTTGCGCGAGCTGTCAAACATAGAGCTTGAAATCGTCCCAACGTCGTGGCGGGGACGCTGACCCCGAGCGGAAAGGGACGCGGTCGCAGACTCGAGCCCAAACGAAGACGGCGCCCGCGGGCGCCGTCTTCGTCACTGCGTTTTAGCTTCAGCGTCGCGTCATCACGGGCACGTGTTGATGACCTTGACGCTCACGACCTGCGTCTGCCGCGTGTCGCTGATGAACAGGCTCACGGTCTCCGTCTGGCCCGTGGGATCCCCAGCGTTGACCGTGCCCGTCGCAAGCCGATTCAGCGTGATCGGCGAGCCCGGCGCAACCGTCGTCGGCAGCACCGACAGAATGTCCGGCCGATCAGTACCCGTGGTGAAGCTCGTCGCCGGCGTGGTGGTCTGCTGGTTGCCGGTGGTGGTGATCGTGCCGCCGCCGACCGGGACGATGTTCGTCGACGCACCGCAGCCGAGCACGGGCAGGTTGGCGGCGCTCGGCGTCACGACGATCGCTGCCGGCAGCGTGTTCGACGCCGGTGGCGTCGTGCCGACGTTGTTGTTCAGCGTCACCGTCGTCGTGTGACCGGCCGCATCGCGGATCGTCAGCGTCGCCGGCGTCACGCACACGCCTTTCGTGACCACCGTGAAGCCGCCGCCCGAGTTCTGCACGAGCGTCTGCTGCAGCGTGAGCGCCTGCGGGAACGGATTGGTCACCGTGTACGGCGGCTGACCGCCGAAGATGAAGAAGCTCGCCGCGACGTTCGCCGAGCAGGTCAGCGTGTCGGGGCCGGTGATCGTGACGGTGTCCGGACTGGCCTGCAGCTGATTCGTTCCGCCCGGGACGAACTGGTAGATCACGAAGATCCCGCGCACGAAGTTGCCGCTCGTCACGTCTGTCGCCTGAACGATCACCAGCTGCTGGTGCGCATCAGGATTCGCACGCACGCGCACGACCGCGTTGCCGTTCTGGTCGCTCGGAACGGTGTACGTGAGACCGAAGGTTTCGGGCTGTCCCGCGGCGTTGGTGAAGATCTGGAAGTCACCCTGGATCACGTCGAACTTGATCGGCCGCCCCGCAAGGCCGCCGCCAACGACGTTCTGCAGGCGCACGCCCACCGTTCCCGTCTGTCCCGAGCAGATCCAGGTCGAGCCGACGTTGTCCGTCGGCGAACTGCTGAGGATGCGATCGTTCGGGCACACTGGCGCGAAGTCATCCGCCTTGAGCGTCATGGTGTTGACAAGCAGGCCCGCCTTGACCAATACGGGAATCGTCAAGAGGCTTCCGCGCGCGTCGCGTACGGTCACCTGCACCGTCGTATCGGTGCTGACGACGCCGGGCGTGATGACGAACGAGCCATCGGTCGAGAGGGGAACCGCCAGCACGGACTGGTCGCTCGAGAACAGCGCAAACGGTCCCTGCCCGCCGCTCACCGTGAGCGTCACGGGGGTGCCCGAATACACGGTCGGCGCCGCGGGCAGTACCGCGAGCGCGACGCTGGGGGTCGATCCGATACTGGAAGGCGAGCCATTGCCGCCCCCGCACGCGGCAAGCGACAGCACGCCGGCCATTGCGGCCAGGGTCAGAAGCGGGCGCAGCCACGCGGTCAGGCGATGTCCGGGCATGATGGGATCCTGATGATAATGTCCTAAAGGTACTGTTTGAGGGGCCGAGAAACGGGCGCAGCAACAACGGTCTAGCGAACGTTGTTCAGATTAAAGCCCAACACCCTCTATGACGCAAGCATTTCCGGCGGAAAGCACGGGTCGGCAGCACCGCGATGTTGCATCCCATTCGCGCCGCGATTCTTGCCGCAATGCAGCATCCCGCGTAACATGGATGGGTTTCGCCGGATTTTGGCGTGAATCATGACGCCCGCCTGCCTGCCGGGCGCCGCAGCCAGCCAACGAGGTCGCCGTGAACGAGCCGTTTCACTCGCCCCGCAGCTCCTATCCGCCCGCCGCGCAAGGCCTCTACGACCCGGCGCACGAGCACGACGCGTGCGGGCTGGGCTTCATTGCCCACATCAAGGGACGCAAGACGCACGAGATCATCGCGCAGGGCCTCGCGATCCTGAAGAACCTGACGCATCGCGGTGCGACCGGTGCCGACCCGTTGCAGGGCGACGGCGCCGGCATACTCATCCAGTTGCCCGATGCATTCCTGCGCCGCGCCTGCGGCAAGCTCGGCATCACGCTGCCGGCAATCGGCCAGTACGGCGTCGGCATGGTGTTCCTGCCGCAGGAGCCCGCGTCACGGATGGCGTGCGAACAGGAGATCGAGCGCGCCATCGCCGCCGAAGGGCAGGTGCTGCTCGGCTGGCGCGACGTTCCCACGCACAACGCGGGGCTTTCGAAGCGCACGAAGGAAGTCGAGCCGGTGATCCGGCAGGTGTTCGTCGCGCGCGGCTCGCGCGACATGGATCAGGACGCGCTCGAGCGCAAGCTGTACGTGATCCGCAAGGGCGCCGGCCACGCGATCCAGGCGCTGAACCTCCGCCACGGCAAGGAGTTCTACGTGCCGTCGTTCTCGACGCGCACGATCGTCTACAAGGGGATGCTGCTCGCGCACCAGGTCGGCGAGTACTACGTCGACCTGCACGACCCGTCGATGGTGTCGGCGCTCGCGATGGTGCATCAGCGCTTCTCGACGAACACGTTCCCGACGTGGGACCTCGCGCATCCATTCCGCTTCGTCTGCCACAACGGCGAGATCAACACGCTGCGCGGCAACTTCAACTGGATCCGCGCCCGCGAAGGCGCCATCGCGTCGAAGGTGCTGGGCGACGACCTGCCGAAGCTGTGGCCGCTGATCTACGACGGCCAGTCCGATTCGGCGTCGTTCGACAACGCGCTCGAACTGCTGCTGATGGGCGGCTATCCGCTCGCGCACGCGATGATGCTGATGATCCCCGAGGCATGGGCGGGCAATCCGCTGATGGACGAGGATCGGCGCGCCTTCTACGAATACCACGCCGCGCTGATGGAGCCGTGGGACGGCCCCGCCGCGATGGCGTTCACGAACGGCCGGCAGATCGGCGCGACACTCGATCGCAACGGCCTGCGGCCGGCGCGCTTCGTGGTCACCGAGGACGATTACATCGTGATGGCGTCCGAAGTGGGCGTGCTCGACATTCCCGAAGCGAAGATCGTCAAGAAGTGGCGCCTGCAGCCCGG
>Ga0079220_10000330_pt1 | contig 11320 bp, 8 predicted proteins | sample GAAS100_FD_75071 | JGI IMG/M metagenome (GOLD analysis project Ga0079220, IMG submission 75071) | Agricultural soil microbial communities from Georgia to study Nitrogen management - GA AS100 | ecosystem: Environmental > Terrestrial > Soil > Agricultural land | place: USA: Georgia | collected... | reverse complement strand
GAGTTTCGGAGTTTGCATCTGGAGGAGGATATTATGAGGGTCGCAAGAGAGGCGTAGATAGTGTCATACACTGGAGTAAGCAGTGGGAGTCATGAAGACCACGGTGATGTTGATCTATGACGCCATGCGACCGTATGTCTCTGCTTGGTTTCGATCTGACATCGCAGGTCCTTTGATTCTATGGTTTGTTGCTAATCTAAGCAAATTTAGCAGATATTGTGCAGAAGTACACCTAATACCTCGCAGCGGGCGGCGTCGAAGCAGCCGGTAACTCGTTCATGCCTCGACCAATGCCCAACTCTACTGGAACTTGATGTGCCGGTGCCTCGGCCGCATATGCGTAGCGATCTTTATCTGACGCTTGCACAGCGGTATACTGGTGTCCAGTTGGCAGTGCGTTCCCTTCTTTGGTCTGCACTTCGCAAGCCTTGGCCTTGTTCTTCCTTCTCTTCAGCAGTAGAAGCAACAGCCCCAGGACTGCTATGATAGCAAGCAGACCGCCAAGAACGATGCCAGCGATTGCGCCTTTCGAAAGATTGGAGCTCGACTCATTGGCCGAGGTCGGTGACGCTGACGATGTCGGCGAGGGTGAGGACGAGGTCGTGGAGAGTTGTATGCGCTCTGCAGCATACACCGTGACGTTCGCAGGGACCGTGTAGTCCTTCCCCGGCTTCTTCACGCACATATCTTGCACAGTCGTGAGAACATTCCCCAAGATAGTCAAGTCGTCGTACTGGTACAGACATGTTGCGCATGATTCTGCATCGGCTGTGAAGTTCGCGTTGGTGTTGTGCTCGCAAAAGTCGAAGCTTCCTGGATCACTCTTGATGTTGTAGTCGATGGACGAGCGAATCTTGCTACAGCTGTCGCTACAGCGTTGGTAAATCGATGAGGAGCTGATGTTGGGGTTTTCTTCGTGCTCGAAGCGACCAAAAATACACCAGTCCACTGCGCCTTTGTTGTTAACTGCGGTAAATGTCAGTGACTATACAATGCGAGCCGCAAAACATCGATATGGTAATCATCACAGATTCAGAACAGAATATTCGCGAGACTTACAGAGGAACCATGTAGTATCCTGTTCTGTGTACTGTGTACCTTCGTCCTCGAACGTCGTTCGCCAACCGCTTGTCATCTGGCATTCCTGGCATGCGCGGAACTTCAATGCAGCTGCAGTTGAGTTTGTATCCATGTATTCCCAGTTGTAGCAAGGGAGCATGTCGTTGAAGGTGAGGGATTGGTTCCTCCAGCTTGGGTTGCCATCATTCCGGTCTATGCACTTCGATGCACATGGTGAATCTGGGCTGACTTCAAGTGCAGAACACGAGGTAGAAAACAATGTCAGTGTAACGGCAATGAAAGCACAGGTCCTTGTTATTGAATGCCACATTGCTACAGTATGTGGATGTGAGGGCAATGGATGAACAGTCGAGAAGAGCAACCCAGATTTGAGTGCGAAATGCTCTGTAATCAAGGTTGCGCCTTGCAGCATTAAGATCCAGGCCTCCTGTCCTACCCACATGCTACATCAATCTGCGAGCTGTGTTATCGAGGCTGGGGGCCGATATTGAGAGTGCTGATTTGGTGCTTACCCTGATATGGTTAGGCCATTCACACCTCGGCCAATCGGAGGAAGAGGACTGAGGCGCAGTGAACTATTTCAGGCTGAGGTGAGCTGCATGCACCAGGTCTCGAGCGGGTCGTGCTGTGCTGATGCGGCGCAATGCGATCAATGCTTGCCAATATCCCTCGGTGCAGTGAGGAATTCTACACGAGCACTTAGTCTGCTGCGACTTTCAAAGAAGCTACGAATCCAGAGCGGTTAAGACAAAACTGGCTGAAATCTTTTTATACGAAACAGAGCCGCTTTGGTCACTCTGTAGCCCTACATACTGAAAATCAGTAAGAATAGTGTTGCATTTGTCTGTTACTATTGCTGAGCAAGCTTTGTTGAACCCGGCCAAATTGATGTAAATCAAGTGAAGCTGATCCAGGTTTCTTGGTCCCATTGTACGTCGTCAAGCCATCGCATAAACCCGGTGTCGTCCTCGGGCTCGAACAGAGCTGCACCCAAAGTGGGATCAGCTGTGGATCCGGAGTCCAAACGATAGTTCTTGGGCGCTGCTGGGCCTGCTCCTAGGACAAGATCAAGAATCTTCTTCAGGAAGGTCTTCCCACGGTCACAACTTTGGTACCCGTTGGCGTCTGACCTTATTGTGCCTAGACACGAAACAAATACCGAGAGGCTTTGTATCGTATCCGAGCGATGTAGAGGGTATGCTTGCGCTGATGCAGATGTAGGGTTCCGCTCTTGATGAAGCAGCTCGACTGCCAGAATCGCGGCAGCAGGAATACCATGCATGCAGAGTATCTGGATAAAGTCGATCTGAAAGTCTCGGAAGTAGTCTTTATGATCAACCATCAGAATCACAACGCTGAAGATCTCGCTACAGACGGATAGAAGCTTTATGTTCGGGTGTGGCGATTCGACGTGAATTTTCTTGCTTAAAGTGCGTTGCAAGAGGAAGTGGTGATCTAGACTGGCAAGCCGAATGAAGATGAGGAACAGCAGCTCAATTGGCGACCGCTGAGAGCTCCAGGGATCGGTAATATCAATGCGGAGGAACTCTGGTAGGTCATCCCAAGATTTCAGTGCCTGCACTTCGATTTCTGCAGCCCGACGAATGACGTCGTCTTGAGACAAGTGGCCCAAAGAAATCTCGAGAATTTCCTCAGTGATTAGAGCATTTGTTGCAGAGATACGGGCGAATGTACTGCGCTGTACAAGCCCTTCTTGGTTCCATCCGTCCTCATCAAGCTCCGCGATTGCAGTTTGCAACTCGGATCCTTCTGACATGGTTTCAGCATCTGTAAGATCGAGTGGTATTTGTAATCGGCAATACAATCGAGTTAGCTTCGGCGGCCGCCCAGCAGAAGCAGCAAAAATTTTGTCGTTGTTGTACGCACAGATGAATAGTCGCTTGCGTAGTTCAGTAATGAAGAAAGGGGTGTTGTCATCGACTGCTATATCCTCATGGAGATTTGCGCATTGCAGGGCTGTTGCAAATGCAGACGTCTTTCTCCAATTGTCGTAGCCTGTATCCGTCAGTTCGTCTGGACGTATAAAGGCTATGCCGCGTCAAAGAAGAACTTCGGAGACTTACTTCCTTGTGAACGCAATGAACAATAGGATATAGAATTCTCATACAAGAGCCATAGATACATATCGTTGAGTATGCCAAGTTCGTCACAGAATTGAACACACATCTCTGAAGCATCGTGCATGCTCACTGCTAACGCAGCCCGATTGACGGGCGGTGCATCGTGAGAGCAGAACACGGGGTCGCCATCTGGCATTTGCTGTCAGCTACCTGACATCTTGCGATAATATTCGAACACAAACCTTTCAAAGACTGTGCAACAAGTGAGATCAGGGAGACAATGATACCGATCGTCTCCCATCTCAGATCAACACCTGTCACGCTTGTGCAGAAGCCACGAGGAGTCGTATCTTGCTTCAGCAGTCTTGATAATTGTCGAGATGTGTTGCCCCACACTTGCGCAGACATCTCTTGCAGATCCATGACTTTGGAGCTCTCCAAAGTCTTGTGCCAGGTCGACCACAGCCCATCAAGGTAAATTTTGACCATGGGTTCGATGACCACTACGCCACCGGCAAATGAGAACCACTTCTCGACGTACTTTTGTATCGAAGACAGGTCTTGTAGAAGTGAGAGTACCGCCGCACCCTTTTCGATGTGCGCCTGCGATACCCTGGAGGCACACGATGCTGGGGGTGAGAGACCAATGCTTGGCTCGTTTTCAGCCAAGACCGCAGAATGGCTGATGAACGAGGCTCCATTCTCGGATCTTTGTGCGTTAAGCTGAGCGGTGATGTCTTCCGAGCGCTCAACTGGCTCTGCTGTTACTTGTTTCTCGAGCTTACGACTTGGCGATCTCAGGAAAGATTCTGGTGTAGAAGTAGTGAAAATACTTTCCGGTTGTGCATAGCTAGAGAATGATGGGAAAGTAGTCGGACGACTAGTGTTCTGGAGATACGTGACGTAGTCAACGGGCGTGGAGACTCGTGAGGTCTCAACGGGAGGTTGATGTGAAGTCCGCCCGACTTCTACGCTTGCTGCTACCTGACCCGACTGCAGGAGTGCTTTCGCGGCCAATTTTGTCAGAGGCGCTGGGTGATAAACACATTTGTCGGTCTTGTTCTTCTTCACACATCTTCCACAATGTGGCATCATGTGATCGCACCGAAGCTTTCCCTTCCGGCAAGGCTCGCATGCCTGCAACTTGCCATTGCGACGGTAAGTCATATTTTGGTGCTTCTCTATGTGCGTTGTCCGCAGACGTGCAGGAAACAGATTGCCAGTCTAATTATGGTCAGCGCAGCTGGAGAAGCGGAAAGAAGGCTGTACTCTGACCATTGTGAATTCGTCGCTGCTGCAGAGACTAACGCCGGGGTGGGATGGTCATAGTGCATGCCAGATACGGCAGCTGTCGCAGGCGTCTCGACCTTACAGATTCCCACTGTGCCAATCCTCGAAGTCCTCTTGAGTGAGGGAGAATACCTGCGATCGAGACTGGTGCGCAACAACGGTGATGAAGAAGCCAACTCCGAACTCCGCGTCCGGCTTTCGCGTCATCGCGTTAGCGTGATTGCCCTTACGGAGTTACGCCTTACACTCTCCTCGCCTTGATATATCTGCTGCAACTTGTTCTGATAATGACAGATGAGCGAGAAGAATTCCCTTTCGTGCGAGCACGTGTTCGGTGTGCTCGGTTTCCTTGATGACCAGCGCCACTCCCTAAGACACTCTTAGTCCGGTTTTCAAAGTGTCGGCTCTTATTCGATTATATCATATTCTTAAGTAGCAAAGTCCAACAGACCATGTACTTGTAAGAGTACTCGCAAGTAATATACTGCACCATTCTTCTTTCCAGCCTGCACCTGTCCTTGGCCAGAGAGACTTCCAGATGCTTGCATGCTGTTCACCATTGGGCAACTCATCCATATCATCTTGTGTACTGCCAGCGCTGCATTGTCTCACATCACTATCAACTTCTTCAACAGTAAGTGTGTGTCTAGAGTGTCACGCTTGTACCTCCAGCTTCTTACTATCCACGCAAGGACCACCTGATTTTCGTGTTCCATGCTGTGACCACTGAGTATCGGTGCGCCACTTGCTCATAATCTTATGAGATTCAGCTTGGGAGGCATCCTTGCCTTCTTAGAAGTGTGAGCTTCCGAGAATGTTTGGAAGACGGATCGTGCGAGACTCTCGTCGACATTAACATTGATCAGAACTCGGCGGATGGAGATTGACATTGCTTCTTTATTCTTATCGTCTTCGAAGAAAGGTCCCAGTAGGAGGCATTGACCTTCTGGGTCGTCGTGATCGAAACGATGGTCAGTACACTGAAGCCCTATCGATAGGTTCTCCAGATTCTGCATGGAGCCCAGGGTTTGGTAAGCCTCAACCTCGACCATGTCGCCTGCCGATCGCAGTATTTCAATACTGAGTCGCTTTATCCTGGGAAAAGACTCTTCTATTTGCTTGACTTGCTGCGGGGACGGAATGAAATCTTGGACACGAAAACACTCCAGACTGGTGCCATGCTGTTCGAGAACCGCATCGAAGGTGGAATTTTGCACTCCAACGACGCTAAGCTTGGGTAAAGATTTCAATGGCAGCGTCAATCGTGTCATTGTGAATTCGGCATTTCTGCGGTCTTCGTACTCCCACAACATGGCTGAGTGTTCCAAAACTCTCAGACAACGAAGCCCATCTCGTTCCACAAGACCGCCCAATATTCGAAGAATCTCTAGTGCGATTTCTCGTGCAAGCTTGAGGGAGCTCAGAACGGAAAAGTCGGTATGTAGCTCCCAAGTTGCCAGTTTGGGTCCACTTAGTGGGAAGGCAGAATCGATTCGGAGACTCTGGAGCTGACTCTTGATAGAAGGCACCTCGCACCACTCGCTATCTAACAGGGGTTGGAATCCTCGCCACTCAGGTCGTCCAGAGCCTAGTCTTGATGTTCCCCCTTCTAATCCTTCGAACGTACTGGCCCAAATGCACACGTGTTTGAGATTGTGTGCCACCCCTGCCACCAGCCGCGACGTTGCTTCCCCGTTGTAATTCACGCAACTTATCGCGTCATACATAGAACATCGCGAGATTATGCTGTACAAAGACGGTGAGCTTGCTAACAAATACTGGGTATCTTTGATGTGCTGCAATATTCGTCCCTGGTGAAGACTTCGAAGATCGAATGCCTGGCCAAGAAGTCGAACGCTTGGGGCTTGTGTGTTCAGAACAGAGAGAACATAGTGAGGTATTTGCTCCGCCGAGCTCTATGTAATCTCTTTCAGATGAAGGCTTGAGATGAACCTGGCAAGAGGCTGCCACCATTCGTCGGGTCGAGAATTCGTCACCAGCTTCCAGTTTCGTCGTGGGCGTACTTCATTACACTTGGAAAGAAGTGTCGTGGATGTGACCCACGCATTTTCAATTTCGCCACTTTCATCTCTAGACTGGTAGATTGTATACGTGCCGTGCTTCGGAACTCTGATGCACGAACGGGCCCCTGCTTCGTCCAACATACACTCCAGCCGCTCCAGTCTTTGATAAGATTGCTGTATATTATCCACGTCAGTTGATACCCGGGAAAACTATTCTCGCCGTGCTGCAGTATGGTAAGCCCTGCTGATCGATGCGAAAGCTGCTAGCCAGGTCCCGCGTTGCTCATCGTCCGCCAGGTACTCACAAATCAGTTCCAAGACGAACAGGGGAAGTGTCTCCATGGTATCTTGGCGTGGTAGAAAGAGCGAAGGTCAGATATTTGACAGAAAGAACAGATTGAGTTGCAATCAGTCCCGATCAGCGCGAAAAGATAACGACGGGTCAGGTGTACTTCAAAGAGTGGGCGGCAGCTCTTCTCGCCTCGTTAAGTTTAGCCGACAGCTACTTGAGACATCACGTGCGAACTGATTGAGGAGCTGGAAGCGTTCCAGGAGATGCTGTAGGAGCTGGAACTGGCGCTGCCCATCAGGAAGCCAGTGTTGGTTTCGGGGGCGAGTGTGAGAATGTTGTAGACTGGATGAGGTCTAGCAAATGCTATATCCATCTTTTAGCTGTATGACTTGTACCAATGTTGTGCAAAATTGAGCAGCTTGGAGTAGTGCAATCACCTCTTGGTCGATGACATGATATACATACACATACCTCTATCCGCTTTCACCACACCTACTCGGTCTTGCTAGCCGCGGCCTTAAGCACCTCCTCAACGCCCAACCTCGCATTCTTTGGATCTTTGTTAACACTTTGCCAGATCTCGCCATGCTTCGGTTCTGCCATCGCCGCCTTACTCAACACCTCCTGCTTCTTCTCCTCCGTGCCGTGCTGCTCAAGGAACTTGTAGTACCACACCCATCCATCACCATAATCCGGATCCAGCACCACAGCCTTGGTGAACCATGTCGCGGCCTTGTCGAGCCTACGCTCGGACCAGAAGATTCGCGCCACAACGACAAAGAGTTGCGGGTCCTTTTCGACTTTCTTGATCGCCTCCAGAGCGCGCGGTTTGCGCTGTGTGCGGGATTCGAGGTGCATGATCTTCTCCGCCCAGAGAAGACCGGACGTAGGGCACTCTTGGAGCGCGGTGGCCATGACCTTCTGTGCGGCGGGAATGTCGCCCCGGCGACGCTCGAGGCGAACGGCTTCGCAGAGGATCTCAGGGTTCTTAGGGTTCTGTTGGCGGCCGCGGTCGAGTGTTGAGCGGGCTTTGACGACGGCGCCAGTCCTCTCTTGAAGTCTTGAAAGAAGGATGTACAGCATGGGTGCTTTTGGCGCGGCTCTTGTGCCGATGCTGAGTGCTTCTTGGGCTTCTTTAAGCTTGGACAGTTGCTCGTATACTTGACCCTTGATGGCGTGCAATTTCCAGCTGCCAGGCCAGTTCTGCAAACCTTGATTGCAAATATCGATTGCGGTTTCGAAGTCACCGAGTTGGCGCTCAAGTACCGCAGACTTCATAAATATGCGGTCGGTGGCAGCTGATTCTCGTGCGACCTTCAGGAAACTGCGCGCTTGCTCGTAGTTGCCGGCGTCTGCCTCGAAATCAACAGCTCGTGTGTACAGGTTCTCATTACCAGGCAGCTGTTCGAACGAACGACCTAGGACCTGACGAGCGCCTTCAACATCCCCAGCCTGCCATCTTTCTCGCGCATACAGCAACCATAGCGTCTCTGATTTCGGACAGGCGTTAACAGCGCGCTCGAGAACGCTAAGTAAAGACTCGGTAGTTCCATGATGCTTCTCAAGGTCAGCAGAGGCGTGCCAAACGGTTGTTGAGTACGGAAAGATCGACACGCAGTGTCCGAGGATGGCTCGTGCAGTCTCGTACCGCCCTCTATTAGAGATGCTCTTTGCGTCTTCAAGCCAGATGTCGCGCCTTTCATCGTCCTCATCCAAACCCCAGCCAATGGTTGCCTTGACAATGGAGGCTGCTGTAACCTTGTCGCCCTCTTCTTCGCAAATCTCAGCCTGCGCCAGCCACTCCTCACGCTTGATCATGGCATTCTCCTTGATCAAAGCCTTGACTGCACGTTCCATAATCCTGTCACAGACATCGACCTTTCCGAGCTCCTCTTGCAGCCTGCAAGCTTGAACCCAAATCGCCCAGCTAGTGGGAATAGCTTTACGAGCTTTGTTCAATACTTGTTGAGCCGCATCTGCGTCGCTCACACGCGCGTAGGAGATCCACAGCTCTTCCGAGAGCGGCACTGTATCTGTTGCTTTCGCGAACAGCAGCTTGACATTCTCGATGTCCTCTGTGTCGTTAATCAATATCTTCCACAGCTCCACAGACTGAGGGTTGTGGTCCAACGCTTGTCGAGTAACCTTCTTCCTGGCTGCCGGTGTTTGCTCTAGGTCAATAGCTGCCCTCCACAGTTCGATGGCTTTCGGGTTAAGCTTGATACCATTCGCTGCGATGACCTTTGCATTGTGAACGTTTTCGCGGTTCAGTCTGATGGCCTCCTCCCACACAACCCTTGATTTCGGACACATCTTGCATCCTTTCTCAATGACTTTCCTAGCAGTGTGGATCTTGCCCGCAACTTCTTCCAGACGTGCCAGCGCAACATAACCTGGGCCGTTATTGACGTTCGTCTTGACAGCAGATTCTAACAACACTCGTGCACGGTTGATGTCTTCTACCGGTACCTCGCCGCCCTGCATTTCCTTCCTGTCCAAGGCTGTAATGTAGCCCTTCGGGTCGACCGAAGTTGCAGTCCCAGAAGTTGCTGCCGTCTGCGTACTGGAGCCACTCGATGCCGCCGAGTCTAGTCGGACTTGCAGGGCTGACTTCTGCGCAGCACCAATAGATGCAAAGTTGGTCATTGTACCGGAGCTGGCGTCATCCGTGGAAATAGTCGTCTCGAGCTCCCCAGACTTAGATGCTGCAGACAGGACGCTATCAGGTACCGCGTATGACCGTGCGTTCGCCATCCGTGCTTCTCTTGCACGCTTCGCCTTGCCCGTCATGTCTCCAACTTCTGGCAGCGCTGCCCATTCTTCCTCTGATACAGAGCCAAGCGCACGCTTCAGGTCGGCGAATTGAAGCTGAATTTTCGGGTTGTTCTTCTCGTATTCGTCTCGTTCTTGTTGCTCGCGAGCTTCCCTAGGTCGGACATCGGTATCTGTTCGTGGCAAAACACGATGAATATTTCGAAACAAAAGAATACAGGTTAAGGACAAGGGAATGAGAAATGGTGAAGACTAACCTTCTGGCTCGCCGCCGCTTATCCATCTTCTCGTCGACTTCTTGGTAAATCCGGTCTGCCTCATCATCTTCCTTGTCGTAGTTCATGCCGCTTGAGAACAGCCCGACCTCATTGTCGGGGTCCTGGAAGCGGTCTGCCTCGTCATCCTCTTCTTCTTTCTTCTCCGTTACACCGTACGCAGATGGCGCAGCTTGTCCTAGCGAGGCGGCGCGCTTTGCCAGCATCTCCTTCATCTGCTCCTCTGAAGGACCTTCTCGTGCCGGTCCCAGATCACTTCGAGTTGTGAATCCAGTAGCACCACGCCCGAGACCAGCCACGTAGTTCTCGGGCGCAGGCATAGACAGGAAGTCTCGTCTACTCATATTGGCGGTATTGTGTGGAATTCGAGGGCGTTAGGGTCGTAGTCGCGCGGACTCTGGGAAGCCCAGCAGTCCTCGTTCGGCGTCGAAGCTTTGATGGTCGTGAGAAGGTTCTTTCGACGCTAGCTTTTGTAGATAATAGATCTGAAGCTTCAGGAAGCCGCGAAAATTGTTTGGCGAGTAGCGACTCGGTTTGGCGTTGAGAAGAGGGTACTTCTACAGCACCAGAAGTCGCGACTCGAAAGTTAGGCCGTTGAATCACGTGCACGAGCTTTCAGCAGCCGCTAACCAAAAGGGCAACTTTGCGACAAACACCAGCTTGAGATTCGTCAAAGTGAAGATGATAATGTATCTCTGATGACAAAAGTACGTAGTTCGAGATTGAGCACACACGACTCTACGTGTTTAATTTCTAGGTTGTTCATTATGCGTCCAAATCCATTTGCAAATATGACATGCTCTGTTGCATGTCGAAATGCCCATAGCTTGCCTTGTCCCAAAGCAATAGACTCCCTAGTTGACGGGCCGATGTGAAAGTGATGATTTTCCATTCGTCGACTTTGTCTGAGACTGCTTAGCTGCCTTTGGCGACATCGGTGGTAAAGGCGGGACTGGAGGTTGAGGGCTTGCCTTGGCCTCTGATCTGAGACTTTTGGAGCTGCAGCAGTCAGCGAGTGGTAATGGGCCGGGTTCAGAGAGGGTACCTTCGTGTCTTGCGAATCATCCCACCGAACCAGTTCTTCATGCTTCGGCTGGTTGAAGGTCGACCAGGCTCTTGCACGTGCGCAGTGTCGCTATTGCTGCCTGTCCGTACGCTGCTTTTTGGACTTCTTGCTGGTGGGCTGAGTGTTTCTGTTTCGGCCTCTTCACCATCATCTTCGTCCGCGAGCTCATCCTCATCCTCATCCTCCAGTGGAGGCGCCCACCGCTCCACATCGCCATTGACCACCACAAACCACCCTAGTTTCGCGTCCGGTGTGACCTTGTCACGTAGTTCTGATATCGCGGCCAATTGGTCTTCTGATATGCTGCCCTCCTGCACCTCGTCTATGTCTATTCCAAGCCTGATGTCGCGAACCTGATCACACACGTATGCGTATGGCTGGTCCTTCACTGTGAGATCGTCTGGGTCGTACTGTTCAATGAAACGTAGGTCAGGTAGTCG
>Ga0079220_10000329_pt1 | contig 11320 bp, 10 predicted proteins | sample GAAS100_FD_75071 | JGI IMG/M metagenome (GOLD analysis project Ga0079220, IMG submission 75071) | Agricultural soil microbial communities from Georgia to study Nitrogen management - GA AS100 | ecosystem: Environmental > Terrestrial > Soil > Agricultural land | place: USA: Georgia | collected... | reverse complement strand
GCAGGAATGTTCGCCTTTTGGGTCGTAGTACCATTCTTCATGCTATTGCAAGGGTGGGGTCTCGAATGCGACAGCTGCTCTACGGCAGTGGGTGGGCTAGCCCTACCTGTCGTGACCAGCTTTTGTACCGCTGCAGGTCTTCTTGCCGCGTTTGCGAGCCTGAACACGTACTGTGCGGGTAAGTGCTATCTATACAGCATGTACAAGAGATAACTGACAGGCTTGTAGAAGCAAGACCAAAAGCACGTCGCGAGGTCATTGCCGGTAAATATCTGGTTCAGTACTCGTTCTCCGCAATATCCTGTGCATCGACGGTTCCCCTTATTGAGACAGTTGGTACCGGACCAGCCGGAACCATAGGTACGTTGAATGACTGCTTCTTCCCAATGGCTTTACTGATCATAACCAGGTGCGATTTTGGCAGTACTCGCTGGGCTGCTAACATTTGCTGTTGCAAAGCAAGGCCAGTCGATGCAGGAGTGGGCTGAACAGCGACTGCATGCTGTACCGTCAAAGGTACTTCCAAAATAAGTCCTGAAATGGTTCGCAAACGAGTCGGGAAGTCCGTAGATCACCCATTCGCCCATTCGTCGCCGCCCCAGATACCTGGCCAGTAAGGCGTTTGCAGTGGATCGAAGCTCGGGTTGTCAATTTCACTTATTGCGAGATCAGTCTCTGCCAAGAACTCTTGCAGTGAAGGTTCAGCAAGTGCCATGCCTGCTGTCATCGTCTGTGTGGTGAACGGTAAGGTAGGCCCATTGCTAGTAATCGGCAATAGATGTTGGGTTGAACTGTTATCGCGCACTCTTTGCATGCTCTCTTCCATCGCATCAAGATGCTCGCAGAATTCCCGCGCCGCAAAGTTACCACTTTGACTTAGCTGGCGAATGATGTCTGCTGCAGTATTGAAGCTGTCTCCATCGCTTTGGCTCTGCGCGGTGCCAATAAGGCTTGACAGGGCCAGGATTGTAGCAGCGGAGAATAGGTATTGTGTGTAAAAGTAGTCGAAGATAGCGAATGAACCGTGTATCCATGCATCACTCAGGAGGTAGAAAGAGTGCCGAGAACATTGAATGCATGTCTCAGCGAGGGTCAGCGCACTTTCTGGTGCGCCCGCCTTGGGGTTTATTGAAGGATCGGCCCAAGATTTGCAGTGAAGGCGTAGGATATGAAGCAGGATAGGCCGCGTTGCAATGATGCAGCACTGTCAGAGTTAGTACAGATATTATCAGAACTCTTTTTTGGCGCACCTGATTGAACCTTAAATGAAGGTAGACGATACTGTTTGGCTGCGGGGAACTCTTGTCATCGTCCAACTGCAGGCGAGGCGGGAGGGTCTCCATCCATCTGGTGATATTTTTCAAAGTTGTTTGCACTCTCTGGGAGAAAGGAACATGGTGCTTCCGCCGAGAATAAAGCTGCTGACGCGTTTGCTGTGATAGGCCAGCCAACTCAATGCTCTTTCGCGTGTAGTCGACATCTTCGAAATCCGTTAAGTGTTCTAGGTTTTCGTTACTTGGAAGATCGACCATGATGTCCTCGTCAGCTATGCTTGCAGGATGACCAAGCTTGGAGCAACACGTCCGATCTAGCACATACGCTGTCCACCATAATCTCTTTCGATGCTCTCTAGCCACTCGGTTTGAGTACAAACCATCAGGTACGTTCATGTTTAGACCCATGACGATGCCAAGTCTCACAGCGGAACTCGCCAGTAGATACGCTGTATGCCTCCGGTTTAGATTGTATGAGTAGAGCACAAGAAGTAATGCAATTTCGACTGTGTGCATAGTTGGTCTTTCCGCAGGGATACTGACCATTCTCCTGGCTTGCGTAAAGTATGGTAAGGCGGGGATAGTTGCTTTTTGGGCAGCGATGCGGCTAGAGTACACTTCACCTAGAGCGTACAGAGCTAGAAGCTTGCATTTGATCAGCCTGTCAACATCGTCGATGTTGTTGATTGCTTTTTCCAGTGCTTCTGTGATAGAAGATTTAAGGACGATGTGGTAGTACTGGCAAACAGTGCGAAGAGCAACCTTGAGTAGAAAGCGTGCTCGTGCAGGATTTGGCCATTCAAGTCGAGACTCAGACAGAACCATGAGGGATTCGTCCCGCACATAGCTCGTTCTTGGGATGTGTACGCTATGTGGAGTCAAGGCTTCGCGAAAGCGTGTTGCAAAGGCTGCATCAGCGGCTTCGCTGATGTGTATAGGCATATCAAGAGATGACATTGGGAAGAACCATCCTTGAGCCCGATCTTCAACAAGAGGGTTCTGCACGGTCTCCTGATGCTCTGTTGCGTTAATCTGACGCATGCTGGCTGCATCAGAAGGCGCGATCGGGTCTGTACTGCGAAGGCGCTCGTTTTCTCGCAAAAGATCCTCGACATATCTAGTTGAGTCAACATTACACTTAGATAAAGTGGACTTGCGCGCCTACTGTTGACTGTACTTAATCTGGCGATCACGAACAGGATAAGCGCAGGCATCCGGCACATTTGCATCACGACAGTTTGAGCAAGGTCGGCCCCCCGTGCACTTCACTTTGCGCGAATGGCATCGCTGGCAGCTTTTGGATGAGGGTCAGCGGTCACCGGTAGCAGATTTCACACTCGTTGCTTACGCGACAGACTTAGCAGGTCTTGCATGAGTAGAGTTTGAAGTGCTGAGTTGACTGACAGACGTACGCCTCCGATTGCGCGCCGTTTTTGGCATGATGATAGCAGATGAGGAGTCGTGAGGATGTTGGTGTGGGAATTTGACTTTGCCGAGAGTTCGGTCAAAATTCGGTCAACGCGTCTGTGACGCGTCCTGTCTGCAACCTTTCATTCTGTATTCTGAGGGCCATCCTCTTAACATGCACACCTGCTTCTCCGGACATCATGAGGATATGGCAGAACAACCGACGTAAATTTAGACATACATAACAAGACCGATGTTCGAAAGACCGAACCACAGAAATTGCGATAGTCCATAACAGTTCCTGAGATGTAAACCTGGGTTCGAACCAAAGTTCGTAAGCCTTACTTGGAGTCAGGCTCATCACCAGAGGCACTTGCCGAGTTCGTCGGGATCGCTATTAGGGAATGTGCCAGCTCAATTGAGGATTGCGTGACAGACTAGCTTTCCATAAGAACCTTTAAGCCAGCCAATCTTCCGCGCCGAAACCACCTATCGCTGCTAGCCCGATATATACATGACAGAAAGCATATGTTTACGCAATCCAACTGTCCCTGCGGAGACAGCAACATCCGGACTACCAACGTCTCTGAAGAAGTCGTTGGTGGCGCGACTTCAGTAGAACCGCGGACAAAAGCGCATCCCTCTTGAAGCTACTGAGCCACTTGCCTGTGCATAAGAGGGTTTCTGTACATCAACAAATCCGAAATCGCTGGGAAATGAGAGGCCATAACTGATTGTGATATAAGTCTTGGCTGGACGACCAAGACCATGTCCACCGGTTAATGAACTCTATCGTGTTGACCCAAAACGGACGGCACGACTTTCCGGGATCTCCTGGTCGTCCCTAAACCAATACCCTTGCTATTGTTCATTGTCCACATTTGGTAGTGACTGAGTGTTAGAGAGCTTTCCTCACGATCGGGTAGTTGTTATGTCCTTGGATCCTTGATGGACTAGTCGATCAGTGATCACGAATACGCAGTTTCAGCGTGGTCTGCCAGTCGTTCATGCACATCCAATCTCACACCCGGCCGCACCATAAAATCCACCCTGGTAATAGTATTTTGTGTTCTCTAGACGTTGCTTCAAGATTTCTGTCTGTATGGGCAGCTTGACCCGGTTCTGCGTGGCATCGAAGAGATTGTTGGCTGCATGATGTAGCACTATAACCCCACGATCTAGCAAGCGCCTGGATCGCGGCAGTGCAGATTTTCTCCGACGAACATGTCATGTGCGATTTGCCCGCCGATTTCGCGTCGTCTCGCGACGAATTTCCTAACTACAAATCTGAGGCCACCTCTTTCGAGCAAGTGATCGTCACCAAGCCGCTGGTTTTTGGCAATGTGCTTCAAGAAGCGCCCGAAGTGCTCGTTGGCAGATTCTTGACGTAGTGATAAGGATAGCCGCTGTGATGAACCCAACAATGAGCCGGAACTTGATATTGCAGGCATTAGTTCGCCAGTATAAGTTACAGCAGCTTCACTGCGGATCATTTCATCGCAAGCGGGTCAACACGTCTGATACATTACACGGCTTCCTGTTCGCTGTAGGCAACCCGGTACCACCAGCAAGCTTGCGGTTGAGCTGGGGGATGTCAGCAGATCTGCACAATATTCCAGCTATCAGACGTAACCAAGAAAATTGTGGAAATCACGGGATGTGTAGGCCAACGTGGTTGATTGATTGGAACTAGCATGACCCCAGTGTTATGGTTGGCCACCAAGAACCACTAGCCCAAAGAGCAGTGATGAACACTCGCTTCTAATGCGGTGGTGTGTCACCAACGGAGATTCCGAGACAAGTTCCGGATGGAGTAGCGTGGCGCAAAGTGTTGGAGGGCCTGTGGGGTCGTGCCGTCTTATGACAGTGATATAGGGTCAGCGAAGATCTATGCTTGCCCTGAGCTCTGATAATCTGGTCCTGCGGTAATCGATGCTACCCTGGCCGGTCCCTGCTGTGAGCCCAGACTTGTTGTCTTGTGTCATTTCTGCGCCTAACACCAAGAATCCGGCCGCGGGACGAGGACGCGGCCGGAGGATGCTACCGCACAAGCCGAGTCTGCTCTCAGCTCAATGACTCAGGAAGATTACTTGTCCATGAATGGATGGCAATGAGCACCAGGCAACGGTCAGGTTTTCAGTTCAGATCGTGACGTACCACCGGATAAAGAACATGCTGACCTGCAAACACGATAAGATCGCAGAGCAAGCTTTGCGTCTATGGGTTTGATAACATAGGGATCAACAACAAAGACGTCTGAGGTCAGAAACTACGCTCGCGCCGTGTATCCGAGAACAAGCCGATCAGTAGCCAAATGTGGTGCCCTGCTCGTTGGGTGCATCACAATCTTCTCATTGAACCCAGCAGCCTGGGCAGATGTCGCCATAATTGATACTAGCATATGGAAAGCAAAGGTGGAGGTGTATGTAAACTTTCGGCTCGAGCTGGAGATGCAGTCAAGGAAGCTATTGTTTGACCGTTGCACGTGTACGGACGTCTCAGAGAGCGAGCCCAGTTCCATCACCCCAACGGTACAAGCCCAACATCTCCCGGCGGCGTTCTACGGAAGCCTGCAGGCCTCTTCCGCGCATCTGCTGCAGGGCTGAGAGCATGATGTTACGGAAATTTCTCTGCAGACACCCATATTAGCCTCGATGACGCCACTCATGGTTGATGGGAACCATCCATTTAGCGGTACGTACCTGGTATTCCGTGTTCAGAGTGACGATGCAGGCTTCATGCGCGCGCACAATCACTTCGCATGCCCGCACTATGTTCGGACTCGCTTCTCCTTGCAGCTTATCTGCAATCAGAAGCAGCAAGAAGCTCCCCTGTAGGAGATAGATTCCAAAGAAGAATGGCATAAAGCTTAGGTCTGGGTCAAGTTCAAGTATCTCATTTAGAGCTTCAGCTGCAGAGACCGCATGTCCAGTGGCGGTGACGAAGCTTTGCGATGATATCCACAGGTCGTTATCGTCCAAGAGTGAGATTGGATCCCACTTTCCGTTCAACAGGACATGAAGTGTATGCATAAGATAAGTGCCATATGTCACTACGATTCGAGCATGCATTATTGACTCTTGCGCCACCAAGTTTGAGGTACTTGATGACGTGCCCGACGGGGCGGAGTCAAGTGTGTTCGTCTCAAGAACGGCCCGCTGTTGCATCCTTTGTAGCGATCGGCCGTAAGCATCCAGCCGCTGACTGATTTCCATTTCATACTCGTCCCAGTCTGTCTTCGCGCCAAACCTTGGGTGATTCTTGGCATGCGTGAGGTCCAGAATTTCGCCAAGTATTGTCATCAGTGGTAGGAAAAATTCGAATATGGAGGTGTGACCGGTGCATTCGAAGGCAGAACCTCTTCGGCGAAATGTGGGATCTGGTACTGATTGAGCGGAGTCCTCGAAGAAATCGCCAGATTGCCATACATGATCGTCAAATGGTTGTAAAAGACCAGAGCATTCTACATCTGTGAAAGAGAGTGGTCTATTGTAGCACAAGGCGAGATGTCTTTGTATCGATTAGTACTTTGATCACTGACTTAAAGGTATGAACGTACCGGTCCATTGTGTAAAGAAGCCACCACATGCGTCTACGCTCCTCACGTTGCTCCTCTGTCGCCTCTGGACAGGCGTTGCAGCTTTCGATATTGCCGGTAGTATCTTCATCATACAGGTCAGGCGGTGGCGTGACTATCTCTTTGCTCAGTCGCATCTCCCTGGCTAGTGACCAAGCGGCGTTCCACCATCGCAACGAAGCCGCTTTGTATTCGCTAGCGGAAGTCACCACTCCGAGATTGACGTATGTTGCTAAATCGTCCAGATTGCCGAAGTGCATCTCAAGGCCAATGCTCTCCTCAGAGATTTGTGTTGGCATTCCAAAACCACCCATGGTAACGCCATGATCCATAGCAGCATGGTTGTACATGCTTGGATCATGATTAGATGTCCCCGGAGTTTGATGTACGAGTGGCTTGAGTAGGCCAATTGTCAGATTGACCAACTTTTCTGACATCTGTGTCCTAGCCATTGGAGTGGATGCTAAGTACGGAGATTCGCTGGTCAGGCATCCAATCCAGAGCATACTCGCTAACAAGGCCGGGCTGCAGACACGTGGGTTGTTCCTTCTGAGGAACGAGTTCTTTCGAAAGACATGACCGAGGACATACGGAGAGACCGGCTGCATATACAACGATGATGAACTCTCGAAGTAAAGCTCCAGGAGGTCGCATGCTAATGAAAGAGGCATGATATTTGAGAGGTATGGGACTACAGGCTCAAGAACGGGGTAGCGAAGGAGCTGAGTCGATCGGGGACGGGTGCCACCAGAATATAGTGTAGCAGATGGTGAAGGTAGCATCCAAGTTGGAGATCCAGACAAGGGCGAGTGGGTTGCGAAGTCCAGATGTGGTGCATCCTCAGCAAGAGATTGCGCCATGTAAGTAATAGGAACATGGCTTGCAAATTCTATGGAGTTATCGTTAGAAGAGACCGGTGGGTGTATGTTCTGCTCCATAACATCATGGGGTGACCGATACGCAAGATTGTGTTGAAAGTCGTGGGGAGTGGTGAATCCGTGCTCTGGTAGCCCATGGGTTTGGATACGAGATGGCTGCGGATGCGTTTCGTCAGCGGTATGCTGCATACCTTCTCCCGTGACCGAGTCAATGGCACTCAAGCTCATAGTGCGACCTGAGTAAAATTGCGTTGGCTTCCTTGACCTTGTCGTTGCCAGGCTGTTAGAACGACTTGGTACGAAAGGCGCCGCGAAGGTTGACTGATTGCTAGATGGGGTAGGACTTGTGTTGTATGCTCGTTCGGAACCAGTCCCCTGTGATTGCGGCGTTGCAATAGTTGGCTCCTCACCCGGAAATGTTGGCTTGTCGGACGATGCCGTTGCGACAGCTTGTTGCTGGGCGATCTCTTTGCGTGAGGCTTTCCCCCGTTTTTTACGTTCACGCAGGTACGCGCAGGTCAACCCAAACTCTAAAATTTTGTCAGCTACGCTCTTGGTCTGTACTCGAAATACGAGCTGAATTCCGCAGCCATGGTGGTTACCTATACAGTGTGAACAAGCTATTGAAAGTCAGCTCATGTATGTCAAGAGTGAGTTGGGGTCAAAGTACGTTTTTGCCCATCGCATTTCGTTCTCAATTGATTGCATTGATCGCACGCTCTGCTAATTCGTCGTCGCACAGGCCCTGATGCCCGGCCTGATCGTTCGTGGAGCATCGTGCCTCGATGAATGCGGGGAGCTGCAGCTAACGGTCCGTTGGCGTAAGGCAAGCGAGGAGGCTTACCCACAGCATTCCTATTCAAAGTAACATCCGCACGCTGATGGAATCGCAATGTTCCATGATGTAACGAATTGGTTTGTGGAGGCCCAGTGTGCTGTGCGAGCAGAATGTGGTGTTCTTGCGGATCGATAGCGTTCGGCGTGTGGAGCAGGCTGGAGCCCGGCGGGTATTGATGGAGACTGGTGGACATATTGTTCCTAGCGCCCGTCGAATGATCGCACTACAACCTGGCTCCGAGGACAGGAATTGAAGGCTCGACTGACAATATGTAATCGCCGAAGATGTCGGAGTTCAAGGCTGTGGGTTATCGAAGGATGCTATGTGGCGAAAAGGCTGAGGCGCTGTTGAATCTCTCAATTCCCGCGGCACAAAACGAGAACTTTCGCCGTTATAGCTGGCAGGGACGTATGCAGGTCGACCGTTCCCGTTCGCTCGGCGTTGCGGTGTACCTCAGTACGTTATAAATGTCAGGCAGCTCTTTGCCTCCGCGACCGGGTCTAAGTCACAGGGCTTTACGACTTTCTTGGCGCTTGGAGCTACCTGCCCAGTACTGATCAAGCATAGCCAGGTCTGCTCTTCTCTGGATCCAGCTGCATCGCGCATTCGCGACGTGCCTGAACCACACACTGCAGTAGCTTTGTGTAAGCAGGGTGCGCAAGTCTGCACGTGCTCCTGCCAGAAAGTCGAGATGCTGCCTCCGTCCCGTCTCTCAGGTCGCTACTGTAAGTCCATATGTACCCCTGTAGACGACCGGGGTTACGCTGCACACCATCAGTTCACATTGAGCACAGTCCACAAAACCGCTGAGTCTTCCGTAACACTTGCGCGATGGAATCTCCACCAGGGACTGGGCAGCGCAGTCCAATTACAGAAACTCATTGGTGGATCTGAGCTAACCCGACATCAAAGGTGATCAGCTTTGAGATATGGTGCGGCAAACTTTCGTGCCAATACCTTGACTGCTTATGTCCCAAGCTTCACAATTCGGAAAACAGGTTGGACCATGATCGCCGACCGTGCCCCGTAGCCGTGGTGGACCGCGCGGCACGGGGCATGCTGGTCTGTGTTCATACCCTGCGTCTCGCTCCGGAGGCAACAAGCTTGACCCCAGAGGTGAGGTGCTCTGCTCGAAGTGCGTTGGTAAACGCCACCCTCGCCAAGTCTCGTTCAAACGCTTTGGTGAATGTTGCGAGATCGTGGCTACCGGCCTGCCGCGATTGTCGGCTTGGGACGTGCATTGAGCAGGGGACATGCCGTTCGGTAGAGCGGATTCATTTCAACGCCTTTCGTATTGGTTCCACATCTTCAGAAACCACTGGCCAGAGACTACTTCGCAGGGCCACCCCAACGTCAAGAGACTGGTACCGAAACTATATGCAGTTGACGTGATAGCGTTGCTCAAGCTCAAGCCTGAACTCGGTAATGAGCACCTCAGGCCCAGCCATCGATCCTGACGGACTGTATGTCACTCACAGTAGCTGTTATGTCAGAGCCTGATTGGGATGGATCGATAAAACGCGGTAAAATGTCATCGAATAAGAGTCGCCCAAGGCAGCAGAAAAGCCTGGATGGTGTCTGGGCCTTAATTTGTACAAGACCCGTACCCGGCGGCTCGTGGACAAGCAGATCACGCTTGTACTCGTGGACTTACAGAGTGATCGCTCCGGGCTGCTTTGTCTTAGACGGAGTAGGATGCTCCGCCTGGCTAGACAAGGTCATGATGCTGCTGGTCTTACGTGTAGCGAGATGGGATCACAGAAGCACTAGATGGCACTTGCTAGCCGATCTCAACTTCCACACATCGCACGATGCTGCAGCCGGCGGTTCGCTCCGCTTCTCAACGGTAAGCGCACGCGTTGTCCGTGACAGCTCGCCCAAGCCTCGCTAGCGAAGGTTCTTCGGCATCCTATCCGAACACGAGAGCCTTCAATGCACGTGAATACACACTATGTGCAACTGTTGCAGACGTCAGAGCGAAGCTGGACTTGCTTCATATGTATAAATGAGCCTGACTGGTATCGGTGCTTGTCGAAGTGTGCAGACCACCCCAACACCGGTGCAAGGGTGTAGACACTGGCAGCGTACCATGTCTGTAGGAGGCAGCGTTGTAAGTGATTCTGTCGATAGTTTTTCGCTGAATCTTGACAAACCAATGTAAACCAGCCACTAACAGCCTCTTATGCAGAGCGCCCCAGAAATGAAGCGATCCGCATACGTTTACGACGAATATATTCCAACAGTATCTGTAAAGATTCATCACAGCACGTTGCCGCAATGCGTTAGTGGGTAAACAATAACTCGGTGCTCGTGACAGCTTGAACCATGAAATGATGCAGTGGCCATCTCGAATGTGCGCCTTTCGCTCATCTGGCAACGTAAAGATGAGAGCGTGGAGTTTAATGGGCGAATGCCTGTTTCCTGAAACCAAGCGCAGACAGTCCAGGTAAGCATTTCGATACAATCAAGGTCGGAGGTCTTGGAAACCACACTGGATGAATTTTTTGTTCAGACATTGGAGGTCGAGAGAAATCGTTGAGCCATTGAGGAAGATGCGCAGTATAGTTTGTATGGTATGAGATAACGGAACAGAGCATGAAATTACAAGGGTGGCCGTATTGCAGAACATAATTACTCAATGCTCATTGATAGATAGATCAGTCTAAGGCTGCAACAGCCTCCAGTGTTGTGGGCAAGATGGATCATGGAAAGCGATAAGAGTAAGAGAAGGAAAGAACACCGAGTGCAATTGCCCCACTTATTGCCCGATGAAGGAAAGGGCGGCTACGTCACCGACTTCGGCGGCCGTACGCCGTTAGTGCGGGCGTTGAAAGCTTTACGCCAGCTAGCTACACCAACTCATACCAACAGCTGATGCTCAGACGTCTCTTACAAACACTAAGCCATCAAGTAAACGTCAACAACAATATGTCGGTGGAAAAGATCACAACCATCTCCCCCATTACCAATCAGCCAATTCTCACTCGCAATGGCCTCTCGGATGCTGATATTCAGTCTATTCCTGAGATAGCTACTCGCGCGTTCGAATCTTTCCGGCGCACTACCTTGGGGGAGAGGCAGCAAATCATCAAGAAAGCCCTGAAGCTTCTCAATGAGCGCCAGGATGCCTTGGGCAAAGAGCTTACTGAGCAAATGGGTCGCCCCATCGCATACACACCCAAAGAGGTTACCACAGCCGTTATGCGTGGCGAGTACCTGCTCAAGATCAGCGACGAAACCTTGAAAGACACTCCAGGAGACGCCGAGAAAGGTTTCAAGCGCTATGTGAGGAAGGTTCCATTGGGCCCTGTGCTTATCCTTTTCCCTTGGAATGTATGTAAAGCAT
>Ga0079220_10000327_pt1 | contig 11337 bp, 7 predicted proteins | sample GAAS100_FD_75071 | JGI IMG/M metagenome (GOLD analysis project Ga0079220, IMG submission 75071) | Agricultural soil microbial communities from Georgia to study Nitrogen management - GA AS100 | ecosystem: Environmental > Terrestrial > Soil > Agricultural land | place: USA: Georgia | collected... | reverse complement strand
TGATCACATCCACCATGAAGTCGGAGCCCGAGCGCGATTCCGTGAGGACCTCGAGTTTCGCCGGCGTGCCAATCTCCGCTTCTGGCGGCATCGGCGCCGGCGGAGCATTCCGCGCTTGGAGCTGCTGCGCGCGCGAAGATGCGGGATTTGTAGCCAATACGGTGGCGCCGACGGCAGCGCTCGTCAGGAATGCGCGTCGGTCCATCGGTCCTTTGGGCAAGCTCCTTTTCGATTTCCGCACCACAGCACCTCCGCTGCCTTTGCCGTTTATATCACAGGCCGGCAAGGTGAGCATGCAGCTCGGCCACGTCTTCAACTGCGTATTCGAAACTGAGAAAGTAAAGAAAGAAGAGTAATGCGCAATCACATTCGAGCTGCTTGGGGCGGAAGCTACCGGGCGGAAGCGCCCGCCCTCTCAGCAGCAGAAAAGACGTCTGATACCACTAGCTAATTCGACCGGCGGACGTCTACTCCTCCTCCATGTCCATGTTCTCTTCGCTCCGATGCATCTGGGACTCGGACTGCTTCTGGCGTCCCTGCTGGGTCTTGTTGCTTCGGCTGCGGCCGGTTTGGCGGGTCGAACGATTAGATGGTCGCTTCGTTTGAGACTTTTTAGGCATTGGATCCGCTCCTAGCTGTTTGTCGTTGTATGGGGACTGAAATCCCGCCCACAAGGTACGCACACCACAAAACCATCGTCATAGGGCACTTGGGGTATTTCGTCGCGGGTTTTGCTTTAGCCGGTGGAAAACCGGTGCCAAAGGTTTAATCTCAATCGGACCGCGTATAGCGTCTGTTGATGGCCTCGATCACGGCATTGCGGGTTTTCAAAGGCCCTTCTTTTCCGTCTTTTTCGATCTCTTGCACTTCATCGGCCAGCGCTTCATCCTTGATGGCCTCGCGCACCCATTGGGAATAGTCTCCGCGCCGCAAATGGAAAAGCCAGGTCTCATCATCCAGACCTTCGGCGATCTGAATGAACATGTTCAGGTTGTGGGCGCGCAGGTTGAGTTTTCCGGCCGGCCCTCTGAAGAAAAAGCTGCGGTCCGGGGCAAGTTTTCCCTCCGCATACTTGCGTCTGTGGCGACGAATTTCGCTGGTTGCGGGCTGTACCCGCACGGCTACCGGGCCATGGGCGCCGTGGAGGAGCCACACAAATACATCGCCGGGGCGGCTCGGCAGCGGGCTATAAACCGGCGGCGGCACTCCCACGGCGTTGCTGAACTGGCGGATCGTCTCTTCCGGCGAAGCGCCCACGGCAATGATTCCGCTCATGGACTTCAGGGCAGCTTCGAGCACCGTTTCGACGTGTACAGTGATCAGGATAAGCCCCGCCAACTGCTGTGGCAGAACGCCAATGGCCTGTCCCCTCTCTCGGGGCAATAGGTGATGCGCTTCGTCCAAGATGATCCAATGGGGTCGCCCGGTTTTGGCCCGAAGCTCCTGCAGTTTAGGCAGCAGGGAGGCAAGGAATACCGGCCGCTCGCTTAACGGAAGGCCCAATAGGTTCACAATCAGGGAAGACTTCGGATTGTGCAGAATCTGCACTATTTCCGTGATGTTGGGAGCCCGCTCCGCGCTCCCCAGCGTCACGATATCTTCCAGATGCGAATAGTCGCCCTCGGGATCAATCAGGCATACCTGGAAGTCACACTGCGTAAGACGCTCCAGCAGCCCGATCATGACCGTGGATTTTCCGCTGGAAGACGGCCCGGCAATGACGAAGCTGGTATCGCAGGAATCGATAGAGACTCGCGTCCCATCGGCTGCTGTCCCGATGAGAATGGGTTGTCGCAACAGACGGTTCCGCACTCCGTGAAGATCGTTCAACAGAAGTCGGTCGATTACCTCTTGAACGCCCGCTCCGTTGGCCCCGGTAGCTGTAAGGTCCGCCCGCTCTTTGAGAGTCTGGATCGCGTTGGCGACGGCGACGCCACATTCGCAGGTGTTGAGCAAGGCATGATCGTTCTCGGCATCGCCAATGGCGACGGCGTTGTGGTGAGACATGCACATTTCCGAAAGTGCGGCGAGCAGCCCTGTCCCTTTATTGACGCCGGTGGGCAACACCATTACTGCCCCCTTGTTATAAATAACCTGCAGCTCCAGCCCAAGCTCGCGGATCACGGCAAGAATCTTGGCGTCTTCAGGCTCCTCGGAGGCCACGATCACCGAACCTATAGAGAGCGGCAATACGCCTCGTCGGCGCAACGCATCAATGAAGACCTGCGGTGGCGGCTCCGCCAGTAGTTTCGTTTCCCCGGTCTGCGGCCGGAAAAGAACGGCGCCGTTTTCCGCAATGACGCGCTCAAACAATGAGAGTTGCGGGAAGATGCGCCGCAAATCGTCGAGCTGGCGGCCCGTCACAAGCACGAGCTTGCGCCCCGAGGCCAGTAATTTTTCAAGGGCCGCCAACGTGCCTTTCGACACTGCGCCCATGCTGGCCAGGGTCTGGTCGAAATCACACGCAAAAGCGAAATAGTGCATAACCCTTGGATGACACCCACCCCATTCTAAGGGCTGCGCGCAGAAGACGTGCAGTGTCCTTCGGCTCCACCCAAGGGGCGCAATCTGGGAGGCGGCGACCAGGCAAGGTCTCTAGCAAGCCTCTGAGACTTTATCACTCGTTCCGCCTAGCCCTGAGGCCTACAGCAAAACGTCCTTCCATTTCCCTGCCTGAGCCGTATTCCGTTTAATCGACCCCTTGCTATCGTGCTGACGACCGCCATGGATTGAGTTGCTTCAAGCCCGGCGCACTCTTGGGCTGATTCTCCGCCGGAGCGATGGGTTGGGGTAAGAGCGTTTGGTTATCAGCCTGCTGGAGAAGGATTGGTCAGGAAAGTCGCCGAGCGGGAGAAAGCTGGCGTTGTCTGTGCGTCTCCCGAAGATTCGAGTCCAGGAATACCCGCGATGAGCACAACGCTAACACCCTTTGCATATCGGCATTTTGAAATCCGCTTTCGCCCGCCGGCTCCCCCGAGGAGTCCCGAGACATGGCAAAAGCTGATCGGCGAAAAGCCTATTGGGGCGCGCATCGAACCTCTGCCAGAGCACCATACCAATTGGCGCGCGCTGGCCACCAGCACGTTCAGTCAGGCTGCCGTTGTCGTCGCTCTTTTCCTGCTGCAAATGTTCATTCCGCAAAGCCTTATCACAAAAGTTGAATATGCAGTCATGCCTCTGGCGAGCCCAATGATTGAAATTCCCACTCCCCAACGACAGCCTGTTAAGGCGAAAACCCCGCCAATCGTTCAGCCTCCTCAGCCTGAGCCGCAACACGTTGCCAAGCTCATCGCTCCGCGTCCGTTGCCTGCACCGAAGCCGAGGCCCGTGGAGTTGCGAAATCCAGAAGTTCCCAAAGTGGAACAGGCCTTGCTCGTTCCGAAGCTGAACGTTCCCGATTCGGAACCTGTGCGTCCCCGCGAAGTAAAGACCGGCGTCTTGGGCGATTCACCGGCTGGGGGCGGCCTTGGCGATCCTCATGGTTTGCCCGGCACCGCCGACCCAAGCAAAGCCGTCAACATCGCCCACATCGGTGCTTTCGACTCCACAATCGGCCCGGGAAATGGCAGTGGAGCCGGGAATAATACTGGCGTCGGTGGCAATGGTGGCAAAGGGAATGGTAACGGCGTCGCCGGTTCAGGCTTTGGAAACGGCGTCGCGATTGCCGCCGGTAAGAGCGGCCAAACTCCGCGAGCAGTGCAGGCGGGCGGTTTCCAGAGCGCCGAAATAATTCCGCCCTCTGCGATAACCGCTGCAAAACCGGCCGATGCGCCTCCGCCCACTCAAGCTGTCGCCATTCTATCCAAGCCGAATCCGGTGTACACGACAGAGGCGCGCAAGCTCGGCATCGAAGGCGAAGTTTTGGTGGATGTGATTTTCCTGGCCAACGGGCAGATCAAGGTCGAAGGAGTATCGAAAGGGCTGGGACACGGATTGGATGAAGCGGCCATCCGCGCCACGCAGCAGATCCGCTTCAGGCCGGCCGTGCAGGATGGCCATGCTGTGGATTTCCCAGCCACGGTCCACATTGTTTTCCAAATTGCGTTCTGAATTTTCGGAGGCCCTATGCGTTCGCGGAGAACGAGTTTCTTTGCGGTGATTTTACTCGCGGCCATTCCTGGTGTGGCGGCCGCGCAATCCTCCGGACAGCCATCGACGGTGGATCAGGTGGTTGATCGGATCGTGGCGCAAGAAAAGGCGGAGATGCAGATGCTGCGCCAGTATTCGCCGCTTGTCGAGACGTATATCCAACTTCTCCGGCCGGATCAGACCCTTGGCTCCGCGCCTGCCGGAGACAAGTATTATCTGGGCAAAGCCAATCTCGCGAAGGGGCTCGATCTCCAACCGCTCACCAGCGATAAGGGTGCTCCCAATCTCAAGTACACGGCCGGCGGCCTCGGAACTTTTCTGACCATGTCCATGCAGTTCTTGCCCCGTGGCTTTTTGCAAATGATTTACATCGACACCAACGGTTTCGATAAGCAGCACTACAAATTCGAATATGTGCGCCGGGAGTTCTTGGGCGAAGTGCGCTGTCTTGTGTTTGACCTTACACCCGCCAAAGAAAACGACCGCGGGCGCTTCTCGGGACGCATTTGGGTGGAGGATCAAGGCTTCCACATCGTCCGTTTCAATGGCGCTTACCAGCGCCCCAGTAAGGCGAGTTATTTTTTCCACTTCGATAGCTGGCGCTTGTTCTCCGGCGACAATCAGTGGCTCCCAGCCTATATCTACTCCGAGGAATCAGACCTCCGCTACGGCGTGGCCCGCAAGCTCATGTTCAAAGCTCAAGTCCGTCTTTGGGGCTATGACCTTAACGCCGTGAAAGTGCGACGTGAACAAGAGCTGAATAAAGTTCTCGTCGAAGCAAAGACGCCGGTAAAAGATCAAACAAACACCGCGAATGATTACTCTCCCATTGAGGAACAGCGTCTTTGGGAGCGCCAGGCCGAAGACAATATCGCCGATCGCATGGAGAAACTCGGCGTGATGTCTTCCCGCGGCGACGTAGACAAAGTACTCGAGACCGTCGTGAACAATCTGGAAGTGACCAATAATCTCGACATCCAACCCGAGATGCGCTGCCGTGTGCTGATGACCTCCACCCTGGAATCATTCGTAATCGGGCACACCATCGTGCTCAGCCGCGGCTTGATTGATGTCCTTCCGGACGAGGCCAGCCTCGCCACCATTCTGGCCATGGAATTGAGTCACGTCGTCCTGGGACATAAAGTCGATACACGTTACGCTTTCTTCGATCGCATGTTGTGGGACGATCAGGATACTTTCCGCCACTTTGGCTTTGCCCGTACTCCTGAAGAGGAACAATCGGCCAATCAGAAAGCGCTGGAGCTGCTGGCGAAATCTCCCTACAAAGATCAGCTGGCCGCAGCCCGGCAGTTCGTTCAAGTCCTGCAAACCCGCTCCAAGGAAATACCCAATTTGATCAGCCCGCATCTCGGGGATCGAGTGCCAATTAACTGGGCTGGATCGGCAAATCTCGCCGCCGCCGAGACGCCCGTACAGAATGCGCAGAATCCTCAGAACGCGCAGAATGGAAAGGTCATTTTTGCCGCCCTTCCGCTCGGCGGGCGTCTCAAATTCGATCCCTGGGACGATCAGGTGGAACTCTTGAAGTCGAAGCCCGTCGGCAGTGTGGCGGAACGGGAAAAAATGCCGTTCGAGATCACTCCGTTCATTCTCTACCTCACGCGCGACAAGATCACGCCCACTGAGACCGCCACGATACCGACCGACACGGCTGGCCCTGTGTCAGATAACCGGCCCCCTGGCGGCACTCCCGTGGATACGGCTAACAAGACCCAATAGCCCCATCGGAACTCAACCCGGGGCGGTTGGCGCCACATCACAGCTCCCCGCGCGCGCTCGTTCAGATTTGCACAGTCGGAAAGTTCTCCGAGCCTCTATACACCATTTTGCTGATATCTCCTTTCCGGAACGCCACTCTAGTGTGGGTCTAGCTGACAGAAAGAATGGCAGGAGGATTCTATGAAGGCCGTCGTATTTCACGATATTGGCGACATCCGACTGGAGGAGGTGCGCAAGCCGAAAATTGAGAATGATCTGGACGCCATTGTGCGTTTGACCTCGAGCGCAATTTGCGGCACGGACTTGCATTTTGTCCGCGGCACGGTCACCGGCATGGCCCGCGGCACGATTCTGGGACATGAGGGCGTAGGAGTAATCGAAGAGCTAGGCGATGAGGTGCGCAATTTGGATGTCGGTGATCGGGTCGTGATTCCATCCACGATCGCTTGCGGCACATGCTCGTATTGCCGCGCCGGGTATTTTTCGCAATGTGACCGCGCGAATCCGAACGGTAAGGATGCGGGTACTGCGTTTTTTGGCGGTCCCAAAGACAGCGGCCCCTTCGCGGGCCTGCAGGCCGAATACGCCCGGATTCCCTTTGCCAACGTTGGCTTGGTTAAGCTGCCCGATGAAGTGAGCGACGATCAGGCCATTCTGATTTCTGATGTTTTTCCTACCGGCTATTTCGGCGCGGACATCGCTAAGATTCACGATGGCAGCGTCGTCGCGGTCTTCGGCTGCGGCCCTGTCGGGCAGTTCGCCATCGCCAGCAGTTTTCTCATGGGTGCCGCGCGGGTATTTGCCGTGGACACCATTGCCACGCGCCTGCAGATGGCTCGCAAACAGGGCGCCGAAGTCGTCGATTTTGGTTCGGAAGACCCGGTCGAGGTGATCCGCGAATTAACCGCCGGCATAGGTGCCGACCGCGCCATTGATGCGGTTGGAGTGGACGCCGTTCACCCCACCGAAGGACCTGCCCACGACAAGACCAAAGCAAAAGAGTTCAAGAAACAGGTCGAAGAGATCGCTCCGCACGCCCGTCCCAGGGGCGCGAACTGGTGGCCGGGACAGGGTCCTTCGCAGGCTTTGAGCTGGGCGGTCGAGGTTTTGGCCAAAGCAGGCGGGCTCAGCGTTATCGGCGTCTATCCAGATGCCATGCACACGTTCCCGCTGGGCACAGCCATGAATAAGAACCTGACTTTGAAGATGGGGAATTGCAATCACAGAAAATATATTCCCAAGTTGATTCAGCTGGTTCGCACCGGCGCAATTGATCCGGCGAAGATTCTGACGCAGAAGGAACCGCTTGTTTCGGCAGTGGAGGCTTACAAATCGTTCGATAGGCGCGAACCCGGCTGGGTGAAGGTGAAGCTCCAGCCCGCGGCGTAACCCGAAGAGCCCTGCTCCGAATGACAATTCGGAGCAGGGCGGGGATCGGGTTCTACGACGCCGGCATCAGTGTGCCGGTAAAGTAGAAGAACACGTACGCCTTGATTGTTCCGTTGGACTGAGGCACGCCGAATACCTTCACCGGCGTACCCGTGGTCAGATTCGTTTGGACCGCGTTCAGTCCGGCCGGGGTGGACAGGTCCACCGGGCTGATGGTGATGATTCCATTATTGCGATCAACCTGGTAGACGAGCGTAGCCGAGCCGGAGACCAGGCTGGCGTCCACTGTGATTGCATTTGTGCCGCCGGCCACAGTGATGGTGAAGTCACCGATGTTTCCGTTGGTGACCCAACCTGTTGCCACCTTGGCCAGCGGAATCGGCGTTGGGGCGAGCACGCTCCACGGCACCGCCCAGCCATTGGGATTGGCCGAGTCATTCCAGACGGCATAGCTGCCGCCCACGGCCGAAACCGCGCCCACAGAGCCGCCGAAGCTGATTGACCCGCCTGTGGCCGACATGAAGTCGGCGATAGGATTTGTGCTGGTAACGTTGCTATCCACGATGGTGGGGAAAGCGAAGTTCCACCACTTGAACCCGCTGATCGGTTTGCCGTTGAGCGGATCGTGACCATTGGCGGTGGAGTTGGAGATGTAGAACATCGTTCTGGTGTAGTTATCGGACGAATCCACGAAATTATGCGTGTAGACGAAGGTGGCCATGCCGGGCGCCGAGATCGCGCCGTCGAAGCGGGCGATTTCGATATCCACGGTCTGGGCCACGAGCGGAACCTGCAAGGGATCGTTCACGGTAATGTGGACTTTGAAGCCGCGCACCAGATTGCTGAGGCATGCGGTGCCGGTGCAAATAGGGGCAGCGTCGGCCGAGGGCTTTTCGGGTTTGCGGAAGAAGAACTGCGTGTTGCCGTCCACGTTCACGGTCACGGGCCTGCCATCTTCGTTATCAACAACGAGGTTGGAGCTCAGCACGTGACGTACGTGGCCTTCCGGGTTCAGCCAGACGGTGTTGAACGAGCTGCTCGCCCAGATGCGCACGGCCACAAGGCTGCCGTCAACCTGGAACCGGGCGGCAATGCGAAGGAACTTGCCTGCGAGGGTGCCCGCCACGGAACCGAAATCCATAATGGTGCTATGGGTGTGGGCGTCCAGGTCGTAGAAGAGAGTGCCATTCGCTTTGTCCGCCAGGATGGTGAGATTTCGGGAGGAGGCGATGGAGGTTTCCGGATTCGTAGGCGGTTCGAGAGGAAAGACCCTGTTCACCGTGATCGAAGTGCTATCGGAAGATGCGGACACGAAGCTGCCGTAGAGATGGCGTAATACGAGCCGCGTGATATCGAAGATGGGGTGGTGACGCAGAGCAGGCTTGAAGTTCACGGCCCAGATCGTGGGCCCGCCACCGAGCGGAGTATGCGCAACAATGAAGGCCGGATGCGAAAGGTTGAACTCCACATCTATGCCGCCGCTTTGACCCGCAGTGACAACCAAAGGCGATACGAACGTGACGTTCAAAGGCACGGTCAGGCTGCCGGACGTTCCCGTGGCGCCCAGGATCTGAATCTGGCTCGAGGGAACGATCTCGCCGGGCGTGCCCGCGAATCCGGGCTCCGGATCCGAGGAAGCGGTGAGGGCCACGTCTCCCGGATTAGCGCTAAGCGTGACAATGGCTCCGGTGTAAGTGCCCGCCGGAACGCTGACGTTATCGAGGATATCCGCGAGCTGATCGAGCTCGACGAGATTGATCATGTTGACCGGGTTAGGAGCGGTGTAGACCACGACCGGTGTTCCGCCGCCTTGCGGCTGCAGCGAAATGCCCATCACTTTCACTCCGATTTCGGCCCAATCATTGATGGGGTCATCGCTGACCATCATGCTGAGCTGGCCGGTCGGATTGCTGGAAGAGCCGCCGGAGGAAGAGTTAGAGGAGCCGCAGCCCGCCAGAAAGAGCGGAAGAGCCAACAGGAGCGGCACAAGCACACGAATCATCCTCGAGTTCATGGAATTCTCCTTGCGGAGCCTGCGGGAGTTTCGCAGTCTCCTCTTTCTTCTGTTGTGTAATGGTCCTTTGGTTGGAGCCGGACCACTTCAGGGCGTTCCGATTTCGCCCAGTCACCACACAAAACACGGCGGAGCAAATATAGTTGCGGTCCGTGGGCGGAGGTTTGATGGTACGAAGGTACTACTTGCTCGAAGTTGTAACTGGACTCCCGATTGCCTTGGGCCGCCAGATGAAGGCTTCGCTTGACTTCGGGGAGCGCTGAAAGTACAAGTAACCTACCGTTGTTTAGTCGGATTGATGGGCGCACAGGTTTTTGGCGCAAGCATTCGGGAGTGGCGTCGTTAGTTTGCAAAATATATTTTTTAACGCAGCCGCATTGCGTGCGAGCGAATGAATCCGTATTTGTCTATCGTCATACCGGCGTATAACGAGGCGGAGATCTTGCCGGTCGCGCTCGATTGTCTTCGCGCGTTCCTGAGCCGACAGCCGTTTAGCGCGGAGGTCATTCTCGTAGACGATGGCTCCAAGGATAAGACGACGGATCTGCTCGGCGCCTGGCAGCAGGGGTTCGAGTGCTTCCGCGTTTTGCGTAACACCGTGAATTCAGGGAAGGGCGCGAGCATTCGGCGGGGGATCCTGGCCAGCCGCGGGGAGTATGTGTTTGTGACGGACGCGGATTTGCCGGGGCGTCCCGGAGACATCGAGAGATTGCTGGAGGCTCTGCGAAGCGGGGCCGCAGTCGCGGTGGCTTCGCGACGTCCCGGTGCGATGCGCTCTTCTCCGAGCCGCTCGCGGTTTCTGGCCAGTGTTGTGTACAGAAGCCTGGTGCGGGCGATCCTGAATTTGCCATTGCGTGATACGCAGTGCGGATTTAAGGCCTTTGTGCGCGAGCCGGTTTTGCCGGTGGTCCAGGGGCTTCGCTTGGCCGGCTTTTCTTTTGACGTCGAATTTCTCTTTTCCGCGTGGAAGCGAAAGCTGCGCATTCAGGAAATCGAGTTGGATGTGGTCGAGCGGCGGCCCACGCGTTATGCGATCCTGCTGCAGTCTCCGCGCATGCTCCTAGACCTGTTGCGAATCCGCTTCAGCGGCGGGCGGCCCTCACGGAATGGAAAGGCACGACCCGCCGGGGAGCCGGCGCCAAAGCCCTCCGATGGCCGCGCCTTGGCCCACGATTGTGATCTGCCGCATCGAAACTGAGGTTCGGGTGGCAGGCTAACCGGTATCTTCCTCCGCCAATTCGCCGAAGTTCGTTAAGCGAATGCCCAGGTTCTTCACGATTTCGTTGATCTCCGGCGCGGTCAAAGCCAGGACCTCAGCTTTGCGCTCCCCAGTGAGTTTGCCACCCAGGGCTTCCACTCGCGGGCTTGCGTATCCCGGATGACACATTAGTTCCGTGGTGCCATTCCGCACCACGGCGAGGAGTGCGGCCAACGTTTTTCCGTCCAAGAATCCAGTATGAGCGAGTCCCAAAAATGCGTCTGGGCAGAGCAGGCCGGCTGAACGAAGCTGTTCCCTGAAACGGCGTGCCAACGAGCTTACTGCAAGAGCAACGGCGGAGCGCTCAAGCGAGGCTATACACGGCGGATCAGTTTTCCAAAGCAAAGGCAAGGTGGCTTCAAGATCCTCAGCAGGGCAGCGAATGAAAGGAATACAAAATTCAACGGCGAGCTCTATCAGGATCGGAGAAAGCTGCGGCAGGAGGTGAACGTGCAGGTGACCGTCGAGATGGGTTGGTGTCATGCCAGCGTCAAATACCCTGGCGATCTGGGCGCGACATTCCATGCGAATATCCTCGAGGCTTATTTTTTTCGTCAGAATTCCAACCCATAAATGAAACGGCCGAAGGTGAAGTTCCCTGCGGCCGTTTACGAGAGTAGGGACCCGCTGCGCGGCGGAGACGGGAAATCCCTGACTGAGATTGAGGTGAACGCCGATGGAAAGCCGCGGGAAATGACGGCTCTCGCTGACGGCGTCGTCGAAGGCGGAGCCATTTGCAAGCAGCGATGCGCTGGTCACAATGCCTTCGCGGTGCGCGACAATGATGCCGTGGTTGACCTCCTCGGCCATGCCGAAATCATCCGCATTGACGATCAGCTTTTTCACT
>Ga0079220_10000326_pt1 | contig 11337 bp, 16 predicted proteins | sample GAAS100_FD_75071 | JGI IMG/M metagenome (GOLD analysis project Ga0079220, IMG submission 75071) | Agricultural soil microbial communities from Georgia to study Nitrogen management - GA AS100 | ecosystem: Environmental > Terrestrial > Soil > Agricultural land | place: USA: Georgia | collected... | reverse complement strand
GCGTCGCGCTCGGCCTTTTCGAAGACAAATCCAAAATCCACTGGTTCCGTGACATCGGCTATCAGCACATCCCTTTCTTCAACTGCCCAAACAGCCCGAAATGCAAGGGCTGCGCGGCGGGCCGCTTTACCGACGGCGAGAAGTGGCTCAACAGGGAGGACTGTAGACCACTGTGGTTCAAGTATGTTGGCATGGATTAGTCTACGCATCTGATAGTTCACGAACATCGGCGGCGTTGCTGCTGAGCGGGCTCGCGGCATCGGGCGTATCATCCGGGCTTATAGCATATGCGTGTACACTATACTACGATGTCATTGAAAGCATACACTGGGAGGCGTTTAAGGGCGAGATTGCGCTGAGACGGTTCCTTGCCTAAAGATTAAAGCATTGTTTTACATATACCAATAGACCGCCAAGTCAGCATGTTTAATAAAGGCTATGTTTCAGCGAGGTCGATGGCTTCTGTCACACAAATGGAGGTACAGGTACGGTGTCTCACTACAAGAGTGTATAATACACAAGGGACTCCGATAGTGCTTAACGTTACATACAACAATGAGACATTATCATCTCATCTCATGCCAGGAGTCGATACTGATCAGAAATGCTGACAATACCTAAGCTGCAGAGTTGGTTGATGAGACAAACCACAACCTCACCAAAACATTTGGCACAGTTCATCTAAACCTAGAACATTTGCACGTCAAGTTACCACCAAGTGAACGTGCAAGATTATCGTGGCAGATTCTCATTACCAACTACTCGACCGAGGGTATCAAACAACCCAGCGCCTTCTTGTAGATCTCAAGACTAATCCCTAGGTTCACCACAAACTGCCACTGCGTATTGCCTCTGAAGAAACGACACCAAATATTCAAGACTGCTAGACCGAGTGCGAATGGCGCCTCTGGTACGGTGACGTCGCCATCAAAACCCTCTGTCTCCTCGAAGTCGACCACGGCGTAGGCTTCTTTGATGATGCAGCGTACCCAGTGGAGAATGCGATGTTCCGAGCCTGTAGTGATGTTAGCAAAGGTTCGTCGCGAGGGATTGGTACCGTTCTACTTACGAGATAACGATCCCTCTTGTAACGGGTTCGGCAGTGAGCAAAGCCACTTGCCAAGGAAGATAGCACATTCGAAACTCGAGATGGCGTGCTGCACGCTCCAAAAAAAAGCTTGACTCCTTGCCACCCTATCGATGCCAAGCCTTACTGGTATACTCAATGCGTGTGTTGAATACAGTAATGCAGAAAGAAGGTTGTCGTTCCGTTCAATTTCGGGCAGCTGTGCAAGGCCAGCAGCAATGACATTTGGATCGCGCGACTCCAGGTGGCGATACTGGCCGATATCGAGAGAGAGTCTGACGTACGCTACGACTAGCAAGGCGCTGGAGGTGAAAGGAATAGGACCACTCTCGTTGTTCGGGTCGAGAATTGACTCCGGTGTCTGTTGCCACAGTGAAGTCCAGGAGCGAAGAGCGCGACTCACCGTCTGGAGTTCAGACGCCGATATCTTCGTAGAGGGTGTCATTGGGAAAGATAGCTCACGCACCACATGTATGCGTTGAAGCAGCGCGTGGAGAAGAATGCAGTTGCCAATAGGGCTTGGTATAGGATGAACAGTATCGGTGCCTGTAGGTCCTTGTAGCAAGACTGAAAGTGCTTGCTGGAATGGCATTTGATCTTCTTTGGTGTCTCTTCGCAAAGCCGACCATTGCACAGCGCTGGTGGCTTGCCATAGTGGTGTGCAGCAGGGCAGGCGCAGATGCAGCTCACTGCTCCACAGAATCGGATGAACGTTGTAGGCAACGCTGTGTACGTTGATGTAACAGAAAGCCACAAGCTTTGTACGCCGCGCGGATTCGAGCTGAACCCATTGGTCCCACATTGCAGATCTAGATGTAGATCCATTGCTAGTGGTAGTCTCTTCTCGGAGACCAATGTCCCGAAGGGTCTGCACGAGGAGACCTCGCAAGCAGAATGCTTGCTGAAGCAGGTCTCTCCTTTCCCATGTCGCAACACCAACAAGAGTGAGGAGTGTTTTGGCCATATCAAGAGGACTCCAGGGTCCTGTACGACGCATCGTAAAGTTAGCTTCAGGTGTGTATACATTGTTGGAAGCGATCAATCCAAGCGTCTGTGGCCCAAAGTACTTCTCCTCCTGTCTTAATCTTTCGAACACCATGGCTTTTGCTACTCGAAAGAGGCGTTCGGAGCTTCGTTTCTCGAAACAATATTGCGCGCCTGCTGCTGCCATCGATAGTGTAAGCTCAAGAGGAGAACACGAGGGCTGGAAGGTGGATCTGTGGATGTAAGGGAAATGGCTGTGGAAACCACCGAAAAATGCCGTTATGTATCGTGTGAGTGTATGGCGAGAGGGAATTTCGAATTCGCATATAGGAGCAGGGAAGCTACTCAGTAGAGAAACCAGAAAATTTCTGTGCTCATCGGTAACGTTGTATGTCCCACTACGACTTCGCTTCTCTCGAAGATCTGCCAAATTTATGTTAGCATGCCTTCAATCTCTTCGATGCATACGTGTGGAAAGCTGTGCGTACCATCTCCTGAGTGAGATCGAAGGTGAACTTGATCGTCAGCGGGTGCTGATGGCAGCCACGTGCTGAAAGGCGTTCCGATATCCTCGGGCTCGGGTGTATGCGTTGTCTCAGGCTCATGAGACGGTCTTCGTGATTCTTGGTGCCGATACTGTTGCTGGTGTTGCGGTTGGTGGTCGCCTTGCACCCAGTCAAAGCCGAACTCCGGCGACCATTGTGCCGAGAGGCCCACGCCATCGATGAAGTTCACGAAGTCACGGAAGTCCTGGAAGCCTTCATCGTGATATGTTTGAGGCTGATCCCCTGTGGCGCTATCAGTCCTTCGAACTTTTTGATCCAGAGTCTCCGAATACGTTATTTACCTTGATTTATGAGTGGGATTTGGTCATGATGCAAATTAGGCGCAGGGGTGGGATAATCCATCCTTTGCTGATGCAGAATATGGGAGCCATCTCCAATTACTGGATTGTTGCTTACTCCTCCACTAACAGTAGTGGGAGGATCATGTATGGCATCGTGCCGGTGCGTGTCGCATGTGGTCTCCGTGGAGGATGACAATACTATCGTGGGGGCCTCACCGTCATGCTTTGCTATACGCCAGTGCCGTGTAAGAAGGTCGCGGCGGGTGAATGCTGAACCACAAGAGCACTTGTAGGGCTTATCTCTCGTGTCTGAACGTATAATCAGTTGTTTTCCTTGTATCCGGTAGTCCTCGGCACATCTTGTTCGGCTTCAGAAGGATACAGACCAGTCTTCTCTTGATGTCCAATCACCCTGGAGTGATTTTTCGTCTTACACAGGATCGGTTGATGGCATTCAAGGTGTTTGTAGCAGAAGGGGGGCAAAATTACTTTGGATACATACGTGTGCGGAGGTGGCGGGTTAGATGTTCTGTGCGTTTGAAACTCCGAGAACAGTGACTGCAGATGTGAGGGTGTCTGTGCATTGGATCTTGTGTTGTTGGAGCATGTTGTGGAGTTGTGGAGAGTTGGAGGTTTGGTGGAGGGACCGCGCCGGGCTTGGACGCTTGGATGCTTGGACGCTTGGACGACGGGCGGGGTTCCTGCTTTATGGGGTCGAAGATAGCGTCTACCCCAACTTTGTTTCCGAGATAACGGTGCTTACTCCAATACTTGACAAGGGTGCTATGTCGGGCGAAGATCATGCTTCTGCAACACGTCATGTTGATGGCTTCTGCGCCCAAGCTTCCTATATTGCTCAATGAACAGTATCCGGGAGGTAAACAAGTCATTCCGCTGATCTTGTAACTATGGCATCGATTCTGCAAAGGCTTTCTGGGGTAGCGATCATCACCGGCGCAGGCGGAACAGGTAGTTTCATCTCAAGACCCTATTCTTAGACTCTTAATTGACAGGTGTAGGCATTGGCGCTGCCGTCGCGAAGGGCTTTGCACGTTTCGGCTGCACGAAAATTGCGATAACAGACATCAACTCAGACACATTGAGACAGACTAAAGAAGCTATCTTGTCAATCGATCCATCAATCAAAGTACTCGATCGGGCAGGAGACGTCGCAGATGAAGGTTTTGTAGACTCTTTTACAGACGAGGTCGCTTCGAGATTCTCCAGACTCGATTATGCAGTGAACTGCGCTGGTGTTCTCGGAGGCAAACCAGTAAAGGCTGTTGAGATGACAATGGACGCTTTCGATCGACTGAACAACATCAATTATAGAGGCTCTTGGTTGAGTTCGCGAGCTCAGCTTAGGAACATGCTGAGACAAGAGCCATTGCCCGAACAGCCGAAACAAAGAGGTTCGATAGTCAATATCGCGAGTCAACTCGGAATCGTCGCTAGGTCAGGCGCAGGTATGTCTGTGAATCCCTGAAACAGCAATTATCATGCTCACAAAATAATAGCTGCTTATTGTGCTTCAAAATCTGCAATCATCAATATGACACGTGCGAATGCTATCGACTACTCAGACGACGGCATCAGGGTTAATTGCGTTTGTCCAGGTGTCATTGAGACTCCTATGACAACGACCTCCCCCGAGATGGTTGAAGCCTTAAGACCGGCTATCGACATAGCCCCGTTGAAGAGAATGGGCACACCGGAGGAAGTAGCGAATGCAGTACTATTTCTGTGTTCAACCCAGGCATCGTTCATTCAGGGGCATGCACTGGTGGTTGACGGTGGTTATACAATCAATTGATCGAATTTTCGGACTAGTCTGGGAACCAGAGAAAGAGTTCCGAACTTGTGCAATTCGAACATATCACACTCTGGCCCAACAACCTTCGCCTGTCTACATCGGGAGCATAGTCTCGACAAATGCGACATGAAATTTGTCTGAAGCAGATGAGGGGCGTTAGTCTTGTTGGACTTCGGTGGGACCACCGACTAGCGTCGGGGTCATTGTTGGAGGCATCTTGAATGTATCGGCCCGGGGACCCACTTCGCACCTGGGCTTCGCCATTGGATAAAGGTACGTAATACTATCTCTGCTTAGTAGACTATATCTTCCTACCATTGTGAGTGACTTCTAAACCTAAGTATAGTCCTCTAGGGTGTTGCACTCAGTTGCACAGCTTCAACCATGTCTGTCTTTTTCGACACCCCGATAAGGTTCGTTTCGATTCTACCTCTCAGGTAAAGCATTCGCTGATTACGTTTGAAGTGAGGATCTCGTTCCCGAAGGCGAAGCAGAGTTGCTCTTGAGCAATATCGGCATTGATCAAGGCATAGCGCCAGGGGAGTCGGGCGAATACCGACAACTACTGGCAGCGGTGCGTGATGTTGCCGAACACATCCTCGAACTTCCAGACTATGTCATCAGACCAGATATCGAGACTTACCCACGTGAGCAGCTCTATCGACCTACTGCAGATGAACAGGATTTCGGTAATGCCTGGGCCCACAAATTTCTCATTCGAGGGAATGCCACAGGCGGCATCTTGAGTGGGAGAACTGTCTGCCTGAAGGACAATGTCGCAGTTGCTGGAGTACCGCAATTCTTCGGCACAGATGCGATACCAGCATGGACTCCCGAGGCCGACGCTACTGTGGTTAAACGAGCATATGAAGCTGGTGCAGATATTGTGGGGACTACCATCTGTGAGAACTTCTGCAACTCGACTTCCTCGTTCACCAGCGCTCAAGGGACCGTTCATAATCCTTACGCCGAAGGCTACTCGGCTGGCGGAAGTACGTCCGGCGGCTCAGCTGTTGTTGGAGGAGGTCTGGTCGATATCGCTATTGGTGCCGATCAAGGAGGCAGCATCAGAGTACCTTCGTCGTTTTGCGGATGTGAGCATACCTAGGAAAAGACTACGACTGTAAGGACGTCATTGACCTTTGTTCCAGGTGTTGGCCTCAAACCTACACACGGCTTGGTCCCATATACTGGTATCTCAAGTGGTGATTCCATTAACGACCATGCTGGTCCCATCGCCAGGAACGTAAAAGATGTTGCGTTATGCTTGGATGCCATCTGTGGCAGAGATGACTTTGACGACAAGACACTAGGCGCTCCCCTCCATGGCTCGACAAGGTATTCGAAGAATCTCCACGCTTCCGTGGCAGGTATGAAGATCGGAATCCTGAAGGAGGGTTTCGAGCATCGCCTCGTAGATGCAAGAGTCAAGGCTACAGTGCTTCAAGCCGTCGAGACTTTTAATAAACTTGGTGCGACCGTCCGGGAAGTATCGTTGCCCCTTCATCTAGAAGGGCCTGCTGTCTGGACCATTCAGCAACGTATTGCGGGTACACTCGGCATGATGGGGTATGCACATGGGAGACGAGGCCTTTTCTCGACAAAGTACGAGGCAGCACGGAAACCTTGGACAAACGACACCTTTCAGAGACTCTTTCCATCAACGAAGAACACCATAATCAACGGCCTGTCTTTGATGCAAACTTACCCTGGGCTCTACGTCAAGACTATGAATATCGCACAGCAGATGAGGGATGCGTACGAGAAACTGTTTGAGGAGTATGACCTTATTGTCATGCCGACAACACCATTTGTGGCTCCTGCAAACGTAGATTGGAAGCGTGGAGATTCGCCAATGGAGGCTCTAAAGCCGAGTATGGGTATCACGACAAACACTGCCATTTTCGATGTTACAGGACATCCGGCAATGTCGCTCCCTGTTGGCTTCGCGCCTGCAAGAAACGACCCCGATGTGCGGCTTCCCGTTGGACTACAGCTTGTTGCTGGGCTGTGGCAGGAGCAGAAGATCCTCGATGCGGGACTCGCATGGGAATCAGTGATTGACTGGACGAGTGTCGGGAGAGAAGAAGAAAAAAGTACACAAGTACCTCCAAAGCTCTGAGGCTTTGTTGTAGCTCAGCATCGAAATTGGAAGCATTTACAACCCCCCACAGTTACATCATGATCGCTCGAAGTTAGAAAGATAATTAAAATCTACTGTGCTAATTGTATGACCAGCCTACCTTTCATCGACTTACTCAGGTACCTGTTGACAAGCATTGGAATCTGGTCGTATCCGAGTATAGTAAGATGTGAAGCGACCTGATGTTCTCCCACGACCTTGAACATCAACTCTGCTTCCTCTGCGCTTGAGACATAGCTGCCTTTGATTACCAATTCTCGAAACACCATAGCTTCCGAGTCAAATTGCCACTTGTCCTTAGGCAGGCCTAGTGGCACCATAATGCCTTTGTTACCCAATTGCTGGAGACTCCACGCATTTGCTGCAATTGAATCGGTGCAAACTACAACACCAGCAAGACCTTCGCCCAGCGTAAACTCCAAAATCCGTTCGTCTGCATCACTGGCTGATGAGTCGACGATTAGGTCTGGTTTCAAATGGTCGGCAACCTCTTGAGCCAATTGTCGACCTTCTTCACGATTGTCGATAGCCACCGTGCGGAAGCCCATTGCCTTCGCAAATTGCACTGCCAAGTGACCAACGCCTCCAATGCCCACGATAGCGACTACTTCACCACTTTTGACTTCTGGTTTCAGTTTTCGCAAAGCACCCCAAGCAGTAGCCTTTACGAGGTCAGTTTTGATATCGAGGTTTGGCGGGGCGTTCACGTACTCCAGCACACATCAGAGGTGCTCCTTGCTCGAACGAAACCTCTTGAGGTAGGTGGACAGTAGTCTCTGGGTCGGCCAACATGTACTCTGCGAAAGCTCCATCATGCCTGAAGCCGGCCATCTGCCTCTTCTCACAAAAACGCGGATCGGCGCGTGTTGCCGATGACCTCCTCATATGCTGTTGACACCCAACACATTGTCGGCAAGCATTCTTGAAGTTCAGAACCCCAACGCGGTCGCCAACTTTCCAGCTGCCTTGCACTTGGGAGCCGACTTGGACGATCTTGCCTGCCGGTTCATGAGACGGGATCATAGGCAGGCTCGCGGGAAATTGCCCTTGCAAGACCTGAAGATCTGAGTGGCAGAATCCAGCTGCATACACCTGCACGAGGAGGTCGTGCTCGCCGCAAATAGGAACAGGCCGCTCGCAGAGCTGATACGGCTTATCGAACTGTCCAATGTCAGAACCGACTTCCCGTTGCGTCAATGACGTCACACTACCTCTGTAATCTGCGCGGCCTTCATTTCTACGGCTATTGTAACAAAATATTCACTTGTAAAAGTACGGTCGAGTATCACAACAACATCATTACTGATAACATATCTACTTCAGACACGTGCCCATGATTTGCTTGTCGCATCACGAAGCCGAACTCGGCCATCGCGTCTTACTCCAAATAATTGGAGTAGATAGCGCTAGCCCCTTTGCAGACCCTGGTCCGCGATGACGCCTATCCAAGCCGCCGTCGGCTTCAAATGATACTCAAACCAACTTCCCCGCAATAATAGCTGGATGATGTTGTAATAAGAACACTGCGTGCCGCCTCGCCGTCTGCGTAGAGTTCACTTCAATCCTGCCGACCCAGGAGCACCCTTCGTATTAAGCCGCACTCGCTTTGCAACATCTCAGAACATCACAATGGGCAAGAAGCGCGTTCTCATCTCTTACGGTGTTGATGTCGATGCCGTTGCGGGATGGTTGGGGTCATACGGTGGCGAAGACAGTACCAGTGACATCAGTCGTGGTATCTTTGCTGGTACTGTGGGCACACAGCGTTTGTTGAAGATGTTCAAGAAGGTGAGCGAGCGATCAGGAACTGCGACAATCTCCAGAAGCCATGTCTTACCAGAGGCAGTACAACATCAAAACAACGTGGTTCATTCCGGGTCACAGCTTGGAGACGTTTCCTGAAGACATGGCCGCAGTGCGCGACGCAGGTCACGAGATAGGGCTGCATGGATACAGCCACGAAAATCCAGTCGATATGACCATTGACCAACAGCGAGACATACTCGACAAGACATATCGCATGCTGACCGAATTTTCTGGGAAACCACCTCGTGGCAGCGTTGCGCCGTGGTAAGTACGCACGGTTTAGCGCTTTGGATATAGAGCTTATGAATTCATAGGTGGGAGACTAGCCGTGAGGGTGCTGAGCTCTTGCTATCATATGGCATTGAATATGATCATAGCATGAGTCATCACGACTGTCAAGCTTACTACCTGAGGACTGATGATTCCTGGACCAAGATCGACTACAGCAAAACAGCAAAAGAATGGATGAAGCCACTAGTGAAGGGTCAAGATACAGGACTGGTCGAGATACCCGCAAATTGGTATCTGGATGATCTACCGCCTCACATGTTTATCAAGGGCTCGCCGAACAGCCACGGCTTTGTCAATGCGCGGGATACGGAGGATCTGTGGCGTGATCACTTTGATTACTTCTACAGAGAGCATGATGAATTCATCTTTGTACGGCTACAAATGCTACTCTCACATTATCACCCCGCTGACGCACTTTTGTAGCCGATTACCATTCACCCAGATGTTTCCGGTAGACCGCATCTGTTGTTGATGCATGAAAGGTAACACCTGGTCTACGAGTTCTGAGTTTTTGTGCCTGACAACATTACAGACTGATCGAGCATTTCATGAAGCATGAAGGAGTAGAGTTTGTTACCATGGAGGAAATCTCAGACGAGTTCAAGAAGAAGAACACACCAGCAAAGGGAGCTTTGATGCCAGCGGAAGCAGGGTTAAAGTTGAAGGAAAAGCCTTTGTAGTTCTAGAACAATCAACATAATCTCAACTTATTTCGAATGCCCAGACTTTGTTACAGAAGAAGATAGATGCTTCCAAATTGCCTAATGCGGTCATTTCGGCAAACTTGCCGGGCGAATATGAGCTACACCCCCAAATCGTACACTCTACCCGTACAAAGGTCCAACGATTACTGGACGGTGATTTTCGATACATTTGAGACGGAGCGTAGTAATGCTTCCAAGATACCAAGATGCAAGCCTGATATCGCTGACCGGAAGCCCTGGTCAGATCGGCAAATCTCCATACCACGTTTCTCGCTTCCCGGACCGATCAACTCCAAAACTGACTCCTGTCCATTGGAGCAACCTCCAAGATAGTGAGTGCCACTATCTACCCCAAAATTATGGGGCCTGCCCACAAAACCCCAGATTCCGCGAGCGCGTGCTATCAGGACGTGGGCCGTATCTACGTTACACCGTTGTAGCGGGTATATAGTCCCATGCACAGTACCTCGACAATTGATCATCATCCATCATTGTCGCATCAAGGAACGCCTCATCAACCAAGCGCGCTTGCCCAACATGTCGAACGAGAAGCATGAAGATGTCATCGAGCCAACGCACAGCAGCACCGACAGCATCAACATAGGCAAGGCCGAAGTCGAAGATGGGGAAGTGTTCAAGACAGGTGAGGGTCTTGTTAACTTCCGTACCGTCTCATGGATCCATACATCGGTGATATTCCTGAAGCGTAAGTAGCACTGTACTCTGGAGCCCTTCAAGACGCTAAGTAATGGGTCAACAGTCATCTTCGCCACCGGTGTTCTTACCATTCCTTCTGCTATGTTTACCCTAGGAGCTCTTCCAGGTGCCATCAACGTGCTTGGATGGCAGTTCCTGAACACTTGGTGCGCGCTTGTTCAGGGACAATTCAAGGCCAATCACCCCAGCTGCCACAGTATTGCCGATATGGGTCAGCTAGTCGGCGGAAGGATCGTGAAGGAGATCACTGGAATCCTGTTCCTTGTAGCTTTCATCATTGTCGGAGCCTCCGGCATAGTGGGTGTTTCGACCGCGCTGAACGCGTTGTCTAGCCACTCTCTCTGCACAAACTACTTTTCCATTATCGCAGCCTTAATGGTCGGTCTTTGTGCGAGCGTCCGAAGGTTTGAGAGGCTCACATGGATCACATGGGCCGGCTTCGCATCTGTCTTCATCGCTGTTTTTATCGTTGTGTAAGTCTGCCTAGATTCGAAAGGCCAGGATTTCAACTAATAAAGTTGCAGTGTCGGTGTTACCACCCTTGATCGGCCAGCTGCAGCACCTCAGACTGGAGACTATGAATTCGGGTACAACGTCATCGCCAGCCCGACGTTCGCTGCTGGCATCACCGCAGCGTCCACAATCTTTTGCTCAGGTGCCGGAACCTCAGCCTTCCTGCCAGTCATGTCTGAGATGCGGAACCCGAAGCAATACTCCAAGGCAGTCAACGTATGCATGGGTTTGGTCACAGCCGCATACCTCTCATTCAGTCTTGTCGTCTACAAATACTGTGGTCAGTGGGTGGCGTCTCCATCTCTCGGAAGTGCTGGTCCCACAGTCAAGAAGATCGCGTACGGTGTAGGTCTTATTGGTCTTTGCGTTAGTGGTGCCCTCTATGTCCACGTCAGTGCAAAGTATGTTTTTGTACGCATCCTCCGCAAATCG
>Ga0079220_10000324_pt1 | contig 11370 bp, 11 predicted proteins | sample GAAS100_FD_75071 | JGI IMG/M metagenome (GOLD analysis project Ga0079220, IMG submission 75071) | Agricultural soil microbial communities from Georgia to study Nitrogen management - GA AS100 | ecosystem: Environmental > Terrestrial > Soil > Agricultural land | place: USA: Georgia | collected... | reverse complement strand
CATTTACGGTGCAGCGCAAAGTGATCATGGACGACGAGACTCGAATCAGGCCCGTTTGGGGCAAAGTTGTGGCCCTGGTCTCGGTCGCGCTGTGGGCCGGCGTGGGCATCGGCGGCCGTTGGATCGGTTTTTCCTGAACCGGTTCGCCGCCTGCCTCGCTACGTGGCCGGCGACGGCATCCGCTGGCGCGAAAATTGCCAGCGATGCCACGCTTCCCAGAGGTTGCCGATGAGCACTCCCGCCAGCAAATAATATGCTGCGCCCACCCACTCGAACGCCGCGTAACTGGCGAGCGCCACGAGCACTCCGCACACAATCTGGTCGGGGTACCTCACCGGAGAAGTTGGCGGATCAGTGAGGATGAAGAATGCAAAGTAGAGCGCGGCGTGAAGATCCGGCGCCCGGAAAATCTCTGCCACTCTTGCGGGATCGCCCAGAAACGTGGTCAGCGTAAACAGGCCGAAATAGACGCCCAGAAAAACGAGCACCAGGGGAACCTTGTTCACGCGATCGGCAATGAATGCGCCGGTCGTCACCAGCACCAGCAAAGCGAGCGGCGTGATTTCCGGCAAGGCGCCCCACCAGCTTTGTCCCGTATTGAAAATATAGAAAGTCGCAACCAGCGCCAGCGCGGCGGGATTGAATATATTCGCCGGCCGAGTGCGGGCCACATATTTGCTCGCAATCGCCACCGCCGAGGTGCAAGCGGCTACATACCAGCGTTCGTGCGGAGTCAAAACCATCGCCACAATCAGGCCCGTGAGAACCGCTCCGCTGGGATATTCCCACGCGCCGTGTATCTTTCGCAGAACTAGCACATCGATCGCCGCGGCGACGAGAACCGCGGCGGCCAAGCCGGATACCACTAACTTGAGACCTTCGTGCGGCGCGGCCAGGGCAATCAGAATCACCAGGATGATGGTGAGAAGCCCCTTGGGCGTCTGGAAGAAGCGCCAAATCGCGGAGCTAGCGGTACTCACTGAGCCCCCGAGTCGCGTGGCATTCCAGTTCCGGAGTGACCATCAACCCTTCCACGCCCATGCGATCGAATAATTCCATGCCGCCAGCGGGCCCCAGAACAAAAGCGGCCGTTGCCAGCGCGTCGGCCAGCATGGCGTTGGGCGCGATCACGGTTACGCTGGCGACTTCGTCCGCCGACGAGCTCGTCCGCGGATTGAGAATGTGGTGGCCTTGCTCGTTCGAGGTTCTCCTTTCATAGTCACCCGAGGTGCACACGGCTCGGTCGGAAATGCGCAGGCAATCGATCAAGTCACCGTCATTACGCGGATGCCTAATTCCGATGGACCATGGCTCGCCCTCCGGATTGCAGCCGCCCAGGTAAAGGTCGCCGCCCGCATTGACTGCGAAATCCTTGAAGCGTCGCAACTCACGCGCGGCGAGGTCAACCGCAAGTCCCTTCGCGACGGCGCCGAGATCAAGAATCAGCGGCCGAAGCAAAGTGATCGTCTTGGCTTCCGGATCAAGGCAAATGTCCCGATAATTTACGGAGCGACTCGAGTCGAGAGAGTTCTCAATGACTTTTCCACTCCGATACTCGCGGTTGAAGCCGCGCGATTCCATGGCATAGCCGACCGTCGGATCGAATGCGCCGCCGCTCTCTTCCGCCACTGCCAGCGCAAACTGTACGGCCTCGTACAGGAGCGGGCTCACGCGAGCGGGCACACCGACCTGAGCCGTGAGCTGCATCAGTTCGCTGCTCGGCTCGAAACGCGTGCAACATTCCTCCACGCGTCGAAACCAATTGAACGCGCGCTCGACAGCCTGCTCCCGCATAGCCCGGCCACGATCTCCCCCTTCGCAGACCACGTGAATGCTCACGAACGTCCCCATCAGGGCTTCGGTGCGAAGGATCCCGTTATTCCGTGGCTTTGGCCAAAGCTGCGATGACGGCATCGGCGAATGCATAGCTGCTCTCGGTCGCTCCCGATACGTAATCGACTTTTGCGCTCTGCCTCTCGACCACTTGTGCCGGCAGATCGGGCAAAGCGCCGGCGGGAGGTTTCGGCGCGATCCAGTTGCAGGAATACCGCGTAAGGCATTGGGAAATCACAGCGGACGCGATTTTTCCGTCCTGGATGGTAACGGATGCTTCGATATCGCCGTGCCGGCAGCTGCCCCACCCTAAGTAGACTCCGTCCTTATATGCGGCTTTCGCGGCGGCCGCTGGGGTTGCGGTCGCATCAGGCGCCGCCTTGTCGCTTGCCGGCGACGGCGCCGAGGACGTCGCCGAATCCCCGGATTTCTTAGGCGCTCCTTTTCGAGGCGTCGCCGGGCGAGAATTGTTCTTCTTGGACGCAGGAGCCGGCGGCCCGCTGGAACCCGGTTTGGTTGCGGGAGATGGCGGCGGTGGCGGCGTTACGGTCGCCACCGTAGTTGATCCCCTCGCTTGCGGCGTCTGCGAATCAAACTTGTGCGCCGCGGAACTGGTGCGATGATAGCCCGCGGCGTAGATGGCAACAATGGCGGCCGAACTCAACGTAATCAGACTACTGGAAATTCTCTGGGTCGGACCAATGCGCTCATCGAAATAGTCCTGAGATTTGAGCGGCAGCGTTCCTGCCGCCAGCCCGGCGGCCAGCAAAATAATCGCAATACCCGTGAACGTGCCCCACGCCGGGTGACCGGCCGCAACCGAGCCGCCAAAAACAGCCAGTACGACCGCCAGCAACAAGAGAGTAGATTTATCCATTACGCGAACCTAGCTGGAAATCGCTCTGTTCCCGATTTTGGAGTGCTAAATGTGAGCGAGAAATATTTATTGGGCCTTGGAGTAAGTAATCGTAAACGTAGTTGACCCGCCGCCCGACTCCACGTCCCGCAAAACCACCAGCTTGCCATCACTCAGGCTCAGAATGTCCCGGCCCCAGTTCATTCCCTTCTTGAAGTGCAGGTGCAGCTTTGCTGCATCCCAGTGCGCCCGCGTTTTCAGCGCATTGAGGTCGCCCTCCGGCGTAACCATCAGCTTGTCATCGAGCGTGTACGATTCTTTTTCTGGGCCAAGCTGCACCGTGATTTGGTTGGCGGTTTGCGCGATCACGATGGACTGCGGCGCCTGCGCAAAAATCTCGCGGATGCTGGCGCCGTAAGCATTATCGGCGTCTCCGCCTCCGCCGAGACCTCCGCCGGCCACCGGTGGCCGGCCGTTTCGGGGATCCACCGAGGGATCAATTTTCTCCATTTTCCAGGTACCGGAAAAATTCGGAGTTCCCTGGGCGCGCAACACCGCGGGCAGCATCAGGGTGACGACCAGAAGCAACAACGGAATTCGCCTCGTCATAGTCGTGTTCCTTTCCGTCGGGCCATTCAACTCGATTTCTTCGGCATGAGCGGTACTTGCTTAAAAAAATGCGAAGGGTCGGCTCCCGCACGCCGCCGGAACTTCTGCGGCCGTCCGCCGAAAACTTCGGCGGTATAGAGGTTGCCGTCGCTATCAGACGAAAATTGATGGACGGCCCAAAACAGACCGGGTTCCGTGCCGTGGGTGCCCCAGGCATACAAAAGGTGGCCCTGGAGATCGTATTTCAGGAATTTGTCGAGCGGTCCGGAGAAGGCCCAGAGATAGCCATCGTCGCTCACGCGAATGTGGTAAGGCTGCGCGATGTTGGGGAACTGATCCAGGTACTTGCCGTTTTCATCGAACACCTGAATTCGGTTGTTCGCCCGGTCCGAGACGTACACGCGGCGGTTTCGATCGGTGGTAATCGAATGTGGCGTATTGAACTGGCTATTCCCGGTGCCGGGAGTTCCCCAGGTCAGCAGAAATTTTCCGTTCTTATCGAATTTTACGACGCGCGTATTGCCGTACCCGTCGCTGATAAAGAAAGTTCCGTCGGGAAGCCAGGCTATATCGGTGGGGCGCTTGAAATGCTTGTCATCGTTGCCGGGTTCGTCCCTGACGCCGAGAGTCAGCAGGAGCTTCTTGCCATCATTGGTGAACTTGAAGACCTGATGATGAATGTCATCCACCACCCACACGTTATGTTCCGGATCGTAGGGGCTGATCAGGACCGAGTGTGGTCCGCGTCCATCCTCGAAGAGATGATCCCACTGCGTCCATGCTTCGACGAGCTTCCCATCGGCATCAACGATGGCGATGCAATTCTTGAAGACAGGCACCAGCCCCGTGGCCGCGAGACCGAGGGATCCCGAGAAACCGTTAAAGTTGCGCGGCAGTTTATCCGGCAGCTTCAGTTCGCCGCGGTTGGCGATGAAGACCCGGTTAGGGGTCTCGGCGAAAATTCCGCCGGTGGATCCCCAGATGTATCCCTTGTCCGGCAAGGGCTGCGGCCAACCCTGTGCCACATCATAGGGGCCGGTGCGGTCGTCCCCGCCTTTCTCCTGGCTGAAGGCGGGCGCGGCGAGGACCGTCAAAGCAACTACTGCGACAAATGAGAGGAGGGTAAGACGCATGGGTGACCTTCCTTTCTAGGCCCTGAATCGCGGCAAGATAGCAAGGGCGTTTTGATTTTCTATTTTTTCGAGATCGGCGGCCGTAAATGCACCGCAATCCTTGAGGTCCCTGATCTGGTCCGCGGCGGTCAGGTACGGAAAATCGGTCCCAAACAAGATCTGCGAAATGGGAACGAGCTTGCTCAGCGCCGACATGGCTTCGGGGTTGGTGGTCCAGGCGGTGTCGTAGTAGAGCTTGCTCGCCTCAGCCACAAATCCTCGCGGAAATTGCGGCGCCATTTTGGGCGTCTTGGCCGCGGCGACGAAGCGTTCGACCAGATAGGGCATGGTGCCGCCGCCATGGGAAAAGATCATGCGGATATTGGGATAACGCGCGGCGGTTCCATTGAAGAGCAGATTGGTAATGGCTCGCGTGGTATCGGTTCCCCACTCGATGGTGCCCTCGCCAATATTGGGCAAAAGATTCCGGCAGCAATTATTGGTATTGGGGTGCGTGAATAGGAGGGCGTTACGCCGGTTGAGCTCCGCAAAAACAGGCTCGAACGCCGGATCACCGAGCCACTTGTCGCCGTAACTCGTGAAGAGCGCGATGCCATCGGCCTTGAGCGTATCGAACGCGTACTCCATCTCGCGGAGCGCGGCATCCACATTCGGGAGGGGCATGGCCGCGAAAATTCCGAACCGGCCGGGGTGATCGGTCGCCAGACGCGCGAAAAATTCATTGCACTGGCGCGTTAGCCCGACGGCTTTCACCACATCGCGGAAAGGATCGGCCTGCGGCGCAATGGAGCAGAGCACCGTAGCCACTCCGTTTCGGTCCATATCCGTGAGCGTCTGGTCGAGCGTCCAGTTTGCGGAGCTTCCGAACTGCTGCGCGCCAATGGCCTGAATCAAAGCGGGAGGAAAGACGTGATAGTGCACGTCAATGCGCCCCGGCCTGGCGGCACGAAGCGAAGGGGAGCTTTGCGCGACCAATCGTGAGAGGGACGAAGAGGCCACTGCCGCCCCCGCGCCTGCCAACAAGGCCGCCTGCATAAATTCGCGCCGCGAAGCGGGATGGCGCGAGTTTCGCCCCGAATCGCCCTTCGATGGATCACCAGAAGATGTACTCATGTGCCCTCGCACCAGGCGTTGACCGGGATGGCCGCTATTAGCCGCATAGGGTAGTGGAAACGGCTGCCGGGGACAAGTGCAAAGGGGCACCCCACCCCTCCCCCCTTTTTGTGCAAGTGTTCATTACAAATGGCTTCGGCAGTTCTGACTTTGGACTGCTCCGGCTGACTCCTTTGGCGCGCGCAAAGGCTGCTTGAGCCGGCAGTGGAATTTTCGCGCCGGATGTTGGGAGACAGATTGCGGGAAGGAAGTGGAGGCTGCCGTTTGTTCGAACTAGATGATTCTGCCGGGGCCCGCTGACCAGGTCCTTCAATTTTTTGAAGCGCATCAGCAAGCTTTTTCGAAGCTCACTCGAACCATAGCGGCAATGCCGGCCGAACCACGCGGTTGCCGACAGACATCTGCGCCCGATGGAATGAGAGAGTTACACCTATTTTATCAGGGCCGTCAAAGGAGCACCCAGGCAATGGGGGAACTGCGGATCCCTCCCTCGTCCGCCGGAGGCGGACTTGATCGGGATGACATCCGTTGGGGTTGTATCCGGGGCAACAGGGGCTCAGCGTTCGCCGACGCCGCGCTCGTCGCCTTCCTGATGGAAGCTGAACTCCTTGCCATTGGAGACGAGCTTGCCGTCGCCGTCGCGAATGTAGCCGTTGGGCGCGCCATTCTTGGTGGCGTGGAAGGTGATGGTGATGGGATCGCCCACCTTGAGACTGGTGCGCTTCCAACCGGCGCGCGTGAGCCAGAGCGGATTGTAGAGTTCGATGGTCCAGTGCTGCATTTCGCCGGCTTCATTCTTGGCGTCGAAATGCAACAGGCAATGCGGATTGCTCCAGTCGAGGCCGGTCACCGTGCCCTCGAGCGTGGTGGATTTCTGCAAATCGTAGGCCGCCGCGCCGTGATGGGCGAGCATCGGCCGGGCAGCCAGCGTCAGAAGCGCCACAGAGGCGCAACAAGCCAGCGCTATAAACTCTTTTGTGATTTTCATGGGGAAATCCTCCTCGCGCGCAGCAATCACTTCTTTAGGGGTTCTTTGGGCCCGGTTTGTCTTTATCGTTCTGCTCCATGATTTGCGACTTGAAACTCGACTGGTTTGTGGGAATGCAGAAAGATTCGCCGAATTCCCAGGTGGGCTGAAGGGTGAAATTGACGCCCATCTTCCAGGGCATTGTGTAGGATTTCGGGTCGTCGATGGTGATCTCGAGCTGCATGTGCTTCGCATCCACGCGATGGAAGCGCTCGATAACGTGCAGCGACTCACTATGCGGATAGCCTGCGCCATTCAGCCAGGTCTTATCGTTGAAGCCGGTGGTATCCACGACGAGATCGTTGCCGTCCCAGTGCCCGACAGAAAACCCCAGCCACAGCGGGTCGGCATCTTCCGGCGGCTTGCGGCCGTCCATCCAAAAGCTGCGGAAGGTGTGCAGCGATTCGTAAAACATGATGATCCGCTCCGGCGTCTGGACAAATTCGACGGAGTAGCCGCCCACGCCGTAGATGTGCGGCACGCCGGGCGGTTCGCAGCGAAACGTCGGATCGGCGCTGATGGTGCGATCGCTTTTCAGTTCGGCGGTGTTGGCGTTGAATCGGGCCTGGGCCTCGGGCAACATCGGAGGAATTTTCCCGGCCACGCGCAGGCCGCCGCCGACTCCGCCAAACCAGAGTCCGGAAAGATCGTGCGGGCGCAAGGCGGAATCGGTCTTGGCCGGCGTCGCACTTGCCTTGGAGGCGGGCGCCTGGGCTCGGAGGGACGCGGCGAAAACCAGCGCCACCGCTGCGATGGAAAGGGACGCGACAAAGCGCTTACGGAAAAACTGTGCCTGATTGCCCGGCATTGGATGAACCTCGCCGTCCGAAGTGGGCTCGACCACTACTGGCCGGATGCTACTGCGACCCACCGCCCGGGTCAAGCGATAGCAGCCGGTCCCGGAATTGTCCAGAGCGACCTTCTCCTACTTAGATTTGTCAGAAGCCTTGCCCAAGCCCTCGGAGGCCGGCTCGCCGTAAAACTCGTTATATTCGCGAGTCTGCGAAGGCGAGCACTCCTGTTCGAAGAAATCGAAGTTGGGCGATTGCAGCCGCAAGGACAGCCGGTCCAGGGCAGTCCACGGCTTGGTGTAGTATTTAGGGTCGTCGATGATGATGGTCATCTCCAAGTGCTTGGCGTCCACACGGTGATAGCGCTCGATGATGTGCAGAGCCTTGCTATGCGGACGTCCGGCATTATCGAGCCAGGTCTTGTCGTTGAATCCGTTGGATTCGGCTTCGAAGGTGTAATCGTCTATCCATTTGCCCACTGAATAGCCCCACCAACGGGACTCCGGGAGATCCGGCAAATAGCTCCAGGCCGGGTTTTCGGCGTCCTTGGGCAGAGCGCGGCCGTCGGTCCAGATCACCCGCCATTTCTTGTTGAACTCGTACAAGATGACGACATTGTCCGGATTCTGCATGATCCAACTGGTGCGGAAATTATGCAGAACGACGCGAGGAAAGCCCTGGGGATCGCAGCCCGGCATGGGGTCATTGGTTTGCACCGGGGGAACTTGCCGATAGCCGAAGGTGGGCTTATCGGCCATGTAGGCTTTCTGGCCCTCAGGCGTAAACGGCGGCTCGTGTCCCGGCTTGCCATCGGCGGGGATAGCTTTGGCGCCATCGGCCCCGACGTCGTCCCCTAAAGAACGCGCGGGTTCCCAAATACCGGCCAAATTGCGGCGCGGGGCTGGGCCGGGCTTTTCGTTAGGTACATCGGGATCGTAGACAGCGCCCGGCTCCCTGCTGAAGGGTATGGTGACCGTCTGAGCGTGGGCCAGAGTTGACAAAATTAGTAGAACGATCAGGGATGCAGCCGACGAGCCGGCCGCAAGAAATCGCAAGTTCTTCGCCATCCGCAAGAGAGCTCTCACGGCTTGGGATCTTCTTCGGGTTTGGCGCCGTCGGGTTTGGCGCCGTCGGGTTTGGCGCCGTCGGGTTTGTAGATGCCTCCGGACCGCGTATTCAGTGTCTTCCCGTTGGCAAGGACCACGTTCAGAATGCTCCCGCCGGGTCTGCCGTTGCGGAGCGGCTCGAGGTTTACGGTGATTTCATCGCCCGCCTTGAAGGAATCGCTGCGCCATCCGTTTCCGATCATGTTGATGGGCGCTTGCGTCTCGCCGACCCAATGCGCCACTTCGCCCTTATCGTCTGTAACGTCGAATCGGAGCAGGCAGTGCGGATTGGCCCACAGCCATTCCACCACGGTCCCTTTGACCGTAACTTTTTTCTCGGTATCGAACACCGCGTTGGCGTGATGGGCAAATAGAGGAGTTGCAGCGACGAGCAAGCCAACACTTAGAGCCAAGGCCGGAATATGCCGATTGTGCATTGCGAATGCCTCCCTGTGAGAAGCACCTTCAGATCTCTCTCGAACCCACTGCCTGCGAACTATATCAAGCCAGGCCGCGCACCGCGTGGCTATTTTTGGGAGATCGGCACTCCCGAAGCGGCCTTGGCCTTCTCGGCCGCGCGAGCCCCCGCCAGGATGTTTACGATGTCGTTGTTGCCTTCGGTGCACGCGTACTCAAAAATCGGGCCCTTCATCGCGCCCAAGGGAACGATGGCCGACCAGGGCCTCGTCCAGGTGGATGGATCGTCCACCGTGAACTTGTACTCGATCGCATTCTGATCGGTGCGCGTGAAATATTCGGTAATTTTCAGGGTCTTGGGGTTGGCGTTTTGGAATGTGGCGCCCGGGCGGAAGTTTGTGGTCTCCACGACAAGAGTATCGCCCTCCCAATGGCCGCGCGAATCGCCATGCCAGCGCCGAATATTGGAAGAGAGGTGCGGACTGCCGTCCAAGGAGATAATGCGCGTCTCGCTATCGCGATCGTATTCGATCAACATGTACCCGGGACCCTGCACGATGTGAAAATCGCTGTCGTAACCGCCGGGGAGGATGGGAGGATTTCCGAAATAGAGGCAGCGCTCACCCAAATTGAGATCCTCGGCTACATCGGCTTTGACCGGCGCGTTGGGATTCGCATAATCCTGATTGGGACCGCGTCTCCGTGCAGCCTCTCTCGCCTTGGCGGCTTCGGGCGTGAGCGGAGGAATTCTGCCGTCGGGCGGATCCACCACGAGCGAGGTGCGGCGGTTCGGCGCGACGCCGTGTTGCCACGCGCTCAGGGCGTAAACGGTCGAGTCATAGACGGGCGTCTCGGCGAGATCGTCAAAGGTGAATTCGTAACTATGCTGCACGCCCTCCTTATAAATTTGCGCCTGCTCTTCATCGGTGAGGAATTCTCTGCCGGAATACGGGGCGGGGCGTTCCATGGGCGTGAAGCTGAGGCTGGTCCAATAACCCTGCAGGTCCGGCTGGCCGTCGGGTGTGCGGGGAGGTGTCCAGGGCTTCTTGGCTGCCGACGGGGAGCTCTTTTCGGCCGGCTTGGCGGCGGCATTCCGAGCCGTGCCCGACGACTGCGCCCGGGCTACTCCCGGCGCGAGCAAGAGCGATAGCAAGACGATCCCCAAACTAGCGGCTATGAGGGTCAAACGACTGCGCATGTGGTCTCCTCCTCGCTTTCACTCCAGGGCAGGTAACTAAGCAAAGTCTAGGATTCTATAGCGGCACGTGTCAATCAGCACGCTGCACGGCGGCAATGCAATTGATCGCCCATGCCCGATTGCGTCACGTGGGTTCCAACGGCGGCGGACTGCTGTACAATGCAACCATTCCGTCCCGGGTGCCAGACTGTCTCCGTACCGGAGGCCAACGATGAAAATGAAATTCGCGGCGATTTCGCTCGGCTTCGCATTCGCGGCATTTGCAGCCGGGTCGCTATCGGCCGGGCCAAAGCAGACCATGCTCATGAACCGGCTCGGCCCTTCGCAGATGACGCTTTATATCGCGAACGCCGACGGCTCCGGCGAACGCCCGCTGTTTTCTTCCTCCGGATTCGACTACAACGCCTCGTTTTCGCCGGACCACCAGTGGATTGTGTTTACGTCAGAACGCACGGGTTCGGGGCAAGCCGATCTTTATCGCGTGCGCGTGGATGGCTCGGGAGTGGAGCGGCTGACCGACGATCCGGCGCTCGACGATCAGGCGGCATTTTCGCCGGACGGGAATCAACTGGCATTTATCTCCACTCGGGGCGCGCACACGGCGAACATCTGGATCATGGATCTGAAAACGCGCAAGGTGCGGAATTTGACGGGCGCGCCCGCACTGCAGGCGGCAGCGGGCAAGATGGACGGCTTTTTCCGGCCGTCGTGGTCGCCCGACGGGCAGTGGATCGCGTTTTCGTCGGACCGAAATTACGATTTCAAGGCGCACGAGTTTCCGCAGCCGGGATGGGAGCACCCCCAGGAGTTGAGCATCTACATCATCCATCCGGACGGGCAGGGCTTGCGGCGACTCACGACGCGAGAGGGCGTTTCCACGGGATCGCCCAAGTGGTCGCCCGACAGCAAGCGCGTGGTGTTTTATGAAGTGCCCACGGCGCATACCTTCGCGGCGCGCGTCTACGCGCAGGGCATGGTGACTTCGCAGATCGTGTCGGTGGATATCGCCAGCGGCGCGCCCGCCGAGCAGACTTCGGGCCCAGGACTGAAAGTATCGCCGCAGTATCTGGGCGCGAATCGGATTGCTTATCTCATCAAGGCAGGACCGAACGCGGGGCTGGCGTTCACGTCAGGCGAGGCGGGAATGAAAGGCATGGTGCGCAATCCGGCGTGGTCGCCGGACGGCAAGCAGGTTGTCTATCAGAAAGTGGACTTCACGGCGCGGCCGCAGAATCAACCACTCTACAGCTGGGATCCGGATACGGAGGTGCAGTATACGGATGTGTT
>Ga0079220_10000323_pt1 | contig 11390 bp, 6 predicted proteins | sample GAAS100_FD_75071 | JGI IMG/M metagenome (GOLD analysis project Ga0079220, IMG submission 75071) | Agricultural soil microbial communities from Georgia to study Nitrogen management - GA AS100 | ecosystem: Environmental > Terrestrial > Soil > Agricultural land | place: USA: Georgia | collected... | reverse complement strand
GACCGAACTCGTCCCCGGCGACCTGGTCATAGTCCACGCGGGCGACCGAATCTCGGCCGACGCGTCGCTGACCGAAGCGCACGGCCTATGCATCTACAGCTCCATGCTCACCGGCGAGAGCCTTCCTGCGAACCCGCAGCCGGGAGAAACAATATTCGCGGGGACATTCGCGGTGGAAGGAGAGGGCACAGGTATCGTTACTGCAACGGCGAGCTCAACTCGGCTTGCTCAAATCGCCCAGATGGCCGCGCGCCGGCGCCCTCGAACACCCCTTGCCGTCGAGCTCGATCACGTGGTCAGAGTTGTCGCTTTCATCTGTCTTGCGGTTGGTTCTGTGTTCTTGCTTATCGCGCTACTCGTCGGGATACGCTTGTCGGAGGCCTTCCTCTTTGCCCTTGGGGTAACTGTCGCACTGGTGCCCGAAGCGCTGCTTCCTACGGTCACACTCTCCCTGGCCATCGGAGCCGAACGCATGGCGGCTCGAGGCGCGCTGGTGCGGCGCTTGGAATCGGTCGAGACGCTCGGCTCGACCACCTTCATTTGCACTGACAAGACGGGGACTCTTACGCGGAACGAAATGTCAGTAGTTGAAGCATTGACGCCGGCTGGCCGAGCCGCTATTGAGGGCGTCGGCTATGAGCCGGTAGGCACCGTTCGTGCGGACGTTGCGTCGATTCCTCATCTAAGGGAACTCGCGCTGGCTGGGGCTCTGCATTTGAACGGCAAGGCCGTTTTAAGCGAAGGCCGCTGGATCGCCCACGGGCACCCGTTGGAGGTCGCTCTTGATGTGTTTGCTCGCCGCCTCAATATAGACGTTGAATCGGAAGAAGCGGTGGCGCCCGCGAAGCTCCGATTTCCCTTCGATCCTCGACGGCGACGAATGTCTCTTATCGCGGGGAAAAGAGTCATCGTGCGCGGTGCGCCAGAGGCCGTGTTTGCCTGCTGTCAAGAGGTTGGGGACGCCGAAGTCGCCGTGTCAGGCATGGCCCAGCGGGGCTTGCGGGTTCTTGCAATTGCCGCGAAGGATTTTCGGGATCCGGCGTCCTCCGGCCCGGCCGAAGTCATTGAGATGGGATTAAGCCTCCTTGGCGTGGTGGGCATTCAGGATCCGCCGCGGCCCGAGGCTGCGCGTTCGATCGCCGCTTGCCGCGCAGCGGGAATCCGGGTCGCCATGGTCACAGGAGACCACCCTGTTACTGCTAGAGCCATAGCACGCGAAGTCGGCCTGCTCAACGCGGCGGGGGTTGTTCTTGAAGGCAAGGACTTGCCGCTTGACGAAGAAATCTTGGGAGCCGTGGTGGACCGCGACGGAACCGTGGTGAGCCGTGTTTCTCCTGAAGAAAAGTTGCGCATAGCCCGCGCTCTGCGACGTCGCGGTAACGTGGTCGCCATGACAGGTGATGGTATCAACGACGTTCCCGCGCTGCACGAATGCGATATTGGCGTAGCCATGGGGCGGTCCGGAACAGACGTCGCGCGCGAAGCCGCGGACCTCGTCCTGCTGGACGACAATTTCTCGACAATCGTTACGGCTGTTGAACAAGGACGCACCACGTTTGCCAACGCGCGGCGTTTTCTTACGTACCACCTCACGGATAACATCGCCGAGTTAGCTCCTTTTGTAATATGGGCTCTTTCCGGCGGACGCTTTCCTTTGGCCCTGGGTGTGCTGCAAATTCTTTGCCTCGACATTGGAACCGACATTCTTCCCGCGGTAGCCCTGGGTGCCGAACCATCCAGCCGTCGGGCGCTTCAGAGACCTCCGCAAGGACACCATCTGATAGACCGCCGGCTACTCACCCGAGCGTTTTGTGTTTTGGGACCGGTCGAGGCGTTAGTGGAAATGATCGCGTTCCTTGCGACCCTCGCCTTCGCTGGATGGGTGCCGGGAGCGCCGTTTCCGACCGGTAAGGCTCTGCTGGTCGCTTCCGGCGGAGCTTTCACTGCCGTCGTTATCGGACAGATGGCTAATGCCTTTGCCTGTCGGAGCGCCAGCGATTGGCCGGGCAGACTCGGTTGGTTCTCGAACCGATACCTGGTTCTCGCGGTTCTTTGCGAAGCGGCTATGCTTGCAGGATTCCTCTATATCGCGCCGCTCGCACGACTTTTGGGTCATGCGGCTCCCAGCTTTGTCGGTTACCTCACAGCGCTCTCCGCTGTCCCTGCGGTATTTCTTGCCGATGCCTTCTATAAGAAATGGAGTCGCGGCAAACGCGCGGTTTCAAGTGCACGCTGATACGCCTAGCCGCCGTCCCCACCCTAGCTGGAAATCCTCGACTCGTGACGGAAATCACACTCGCATGTGACAAGTGTCACCGGCCAATCGAGAGCGCGAGTCGAACATCAGGAAGCGAGGCCAAGCGAAGGAGCCGGAGCAGAATGGCCAGCCATCCCGCGAACGCGGCAGTCGATGCGGTCTTCCACCTGCACAGCATCACGAAGGTCTACCGCATCGGGGAGATGACAGTACACGCGCTTCGCGGCATTACGCTGGACCTTCTTCCGGGTGAATTCGTCGTCCTGCTGGGCCCTTCAGGAAGCGGCAAATCCACGTTACTGAATATTTTGGGCGGACTTGATGTTCCCACGACCGGCGAAGTCCACTATCGCGACCACAATCTGACTGTTGCGAGCAGGGAGGAGCTCACACGCTTCAGGCGAGAGCACGTGGGATTCGTGTTTCAGTTTTACAACCTTATACCCAGCCTCACGGCGCTGGAAAACACGGAGCTCGTTTCGGAGATTTCCGAGAACCCTCTGAGCCCAGAGGAGTGTCTGCGGATGGTTGGGCTTGCCGATCGTCTGAACCATTTTCCGGCCCAGCTGTCGGGCGGAGAGCAACAGCGAGTTGCCATTGCCCGCGCAGTGGTCAAAAGGCCCGAGGTCTTGCTATGCGATGAGCCTACCGGTGCCCTCGACTACGCGACAGGGAAAACCGTGCTCGAAGTGCTGAAAAAGATCAACCAGGAACTCAGCACCATCACGGTTGTTATCACCCACAACTCGGCGATCGCGGGGATGGCCGACCGAGTGATTCGCCTCAGCAGCGGACTCGTCGCGGAGGTGAAACAGAATGCGCGGCGACTCTCGCCGTCGGAACTGGCGTGGTGAAAATGCAACTCAGCGCGTTGAACCGAAAGCTGATACGCGACCTGTGGCACACTCGGGGCCAGGTGCTGACCGTAGGTCTCATCGCAGCCTCCGGCATTGCCACGTACGTGACTATGGGCGGTGCATACGAATCCGTCTTGCTTGCCCAGCAGCAGCACTACGCTCGCTATCGCTTTGCCGACGTTTTTGCCCAACTAAAGCGCGCCCCCAACGGGCTTGCTTCGGAGATCGCCGCGATTCCCGGTGTCGCCGCGGTCCAAACGAGAGTGGTAGTCGAAGTTAACTTGGACATTCCTGAGCTGAACGAACCCGCCATAGGCCGCATCGTCTCGATTCCCGATCTTCGCACGCCCATGCTCAACGACCTTTTTATTCGTAATGGGAGGTATATCGAATCGGGCCGGACCGGCGAGGTGCTCGTCAGCGAGGCGTTTTCCAGTGCCAATCACTTGCAGGTCGGCGATTCTATTGGGGCCGTCATCAATGGCCGCTGGGAGCGTCTCCGCATCGTTGGTGTTGCGCTCTCACCGGAGTACGTCTACGAGATTAGGGGCGCCGAGGTGTTCCCGGACAACCGGCGCTTCGGCGTCTTATGGATGAGCCGCGAGACGCTCGGCCCGCTCTTCAACATCGAAGGCGGATTCAACGATGTAACGGTAGCGCTTGCGCCCGGCGCAGCTCAGGCAGGCGTCATCGACAGACTGGATAGGATCCTGGGGCCCTACGGGGGCCTTGGAGCCCATGGCAGGGACGAACAGATTTCAAATCGCTTTTTGACCGACGAGATTGCCCAGGACCGTATTACGGGAATCCTCGTCCCCTCGATCTTCCTGGGCGTCGCGGCCTTCCTCGTCCACGTCGTGCTGTCCCGTTTGGTGGCTATGCAGCGAAACGCGGTGGGCTTGCTGAAGGCATGTGGGTATTCCGACGTCGCGGTGGGCTTTCACTATCTTAAGTTTGCCTTGGTCGCCGTGATGATAGGCACGGCCGCAGGGGTGCCTTTAGGCGTCTGGCTGGGCCATGGCCTGGCCCGCATGTATCAGGATTTCTTCCGCTTCCCGGAGTTGAAATTTGTTGCAGGCTTCCGACTGATCTTTTGGGGGATCACCATCAGTGGCTTGGCTGCCGCCTTGGGTGCCCTTTCTTCGCTCCGCGCGGTAATCATATTGCCTCCCGCTGAGGCTATGCGGCCGGAGTCGCCGCCTCTATTCCAAAAGGGTTTCGCCGAGCGGTTGGGCCTCGTCCGCCGGGCGGCCATCTCGGTGCGCATGATCGTTAGAAACCTGGAACGCCGGCCCTGGAAGGCTTCCCTCACGCTGCTGGGAATGGCGTTCGCTCTGGCCATACTAATCGTCGGGTTTTACTTCTTTGATGCCATCGACTATCTCGTGCGCGTCCAATTTCGCACCGCCCAGCGCGACGACGTCACCGTCTCGCTCGTCGAACCTCGCGGCGCAGCCGCGCGCTACGAAATCGGCCACATGATTGGCGTTTTGCGCGTGGAACGCTTCCGCACCGTGCCGGCCCGCCTTCGCTTCGGGCCTAGGTCCCGGCGTGTTGTTCTGCAGGGGCTCGATCCAAATGGCGACCTTCGTCGCGTGGTCGGCATGAGGCTGGGCACTGCGCGAGTCCCTTCGCAAGGACTGCTCCTTACTTCAAAACTCGCGGAAATACTGGCGGTTCGCCCGGGAGACATTCTCAGCGTGGAGGTTCTCGACGGAAAACGTCCGACACGGCAGATAGCGGTCAGCGGCTTGACTGACGAAATGATTGGGCTCTCAGCTTACATGGACATCGCCGCACTGAACCGAATGCTGCGCGAGGGGCCATCCACATCCGGGGCATTCCTGTCAGTGGATTCCGCGAAATTGCCGGCCCTTTACTCGCAACTGAAGCGTACACCAGCGATTGCGGGAGTGTCCGTAAGGGAAGCGATGCTTGACAGCTTTTACCGAACGATCGCGCAGAGTCTTCAGATCTCCACCACAGCGTTGAATCTCTTCGCCGGTCTTATCGCCATGGGCCTGGTTTACAACAGCGCGCGTGTAGCTCTTTCCGAACGCGGCCACGAACTCGCTTCGCTGCGGGTCCTGGGTTTCAGCCAACGCGAAATTGGATTCATGTTGCTGGGCGAACAGGGTCTGCTCGCCCTGGCGTCCGTTCCTTTGGGTTTTCTCATAGGCTACGCGTTCTGCGCCGGCCTGACGGAAGCGATGCAGACCGAGCTCTATCGCATGCCTCTGGTCGTCAATACACAAACGTATGCACTTTCGGCCCTGATCGTCGCCCTGGCTTCCGCTGCCACCGGTTTGTTGGTCTATCGCCGGTTGAGCCGCTTGGACCTGATCGCCGTATTGAAAGCGAGGGAGTGACATGAAGCAAGGCCGCTCTCGCCGTGGGATCCTCGGTGCTTTGTTTATTACCTCGGTTCTTGTCATTGCCTGGCTGTACTTGCGCCCCGTGCCGGTACTCGTCGAAACCGCCGCGGCCGTTCGAGGGCCCATGAGCGTCACTGTGGATGAGGACGGCGAAACCAGGGCGCACGACCGCTTTGTCGTTGCCTCTCCGATTCCAGGCCGTTTGCTCCGGGTGAACCTGGAAGAAGGCGATCCTGTGCAAGAGAATCAAATCGTTGCGCAGATCGAACCGCTTCCCCTGAACCAACAACAACGGGAGGAGGTCTTGGCGCGCATCGACGTTGCCGAAGCCACCAAGCGGCAGGCCGACGCCCGGCTGGCACACGCTCGACAGGACTATCAGCAGGCCCGTCGGGATCGCGAGCGCGCGGAGCGGCTGGCGCGGGAGAATGTCATTTCTGCTCAGGTTCTCGAACAGGCTCGCAACGCCGAGGTCACCGGCGGTCAGGAGCTTGAAGCCGCAAAATTTGGTGCGGTCGCCGCGACTTCAGATGTGAAGGTGGCCCGTGCAGGGCTCGTCGGTACTCAAAGCGGCGTGAAACGCGGTCGCATTGTTTTCGTTCGCTCTCCCATCGCCGGACGTGTCTTGCAAATCCTCGAAAAGAGCGAACGTGTCGTTCAGGGTGGAGCTCCTGTGATCGTACTGGGCGATCCGGGAAAGATCGAGATTGTTACAGATGTGCTCACCACCGACGCCGTGAAAATCAGGCCAGGCGCGCCAGTCTTCCTCGAAGACTGGGGAGGGAACCACGCCCTGCGCGCTACTGTGCGTCTTGTCGAGCCAGCGGGATTCACAAAGGTCTCTGCGTTGGGGGTCGAGGAAAAGCGCGTCAATATCATCGCGGATTTTGTCGATCCGCCCGACGGCTTGGCGGACGGCTATCGTGTCGAGACGCGCATCGTCACTTGGGAAGCGCCCGATGTTCTAAAGATTCCCGGCAGCGCCGCGTTTCGCCAGGGTGACTCGTGGAGTGTTTACGTCGTCCAAAGGGGTCGCGTTAGGCTGCGAGCGGTCCAAATAGGCCATAGAAACGACAACGAGATTGAGGTCCTTGGCGGACTTACCCTGGGCGACATCGTGGTACTACACCCTTCCAATCAGCTTGGTGAGGGTTCCCGCGTCAGGTGGCTTCGATAACGAGGAGGCTTCCGTTTTGAGCGATGCGCAGCGCGCAAAATAATTCCGGTATCAGGACAAGCAGGCGCGCTCCGCGCAAGCAAGGACCTCCCGAATGGCATGAGTGGGAGGCGCAAGCTGTTTTGCGCCACCTTGGAGTTGATCCTTGCCGTGGACTTAGCGCGGCGGAAGCGGCTCACGGATTCGCTCAGTTTGGCCCCAACGAAATCACAGCAACTGATGCCAAGAGTCCATGGCTGATTCTCCGGAACCAGGTGTCGGGGTTGATGGCCGTCATTCTGATCGCAGCTGCCGCTGCTTCCGCCATCTTGGCGGATTACAAAGATTCTGCTGTCATATTAGCCATCGTCTTCCTCAACGTTGCCTTAGGCTTCTCCCAGGAATACAAAGCGGAAAGGGCGGTCTCGGCTCTCAAGAAGCTAGCTCGGCCCATTGCAAAAGTCCGTCGCGACGAACAAATTCAGCAGGTTCCCGCCGTGCAGCTCGTCCCGGGAGACATCATCTTGCTGGAAGCAGGAGATGTCCTTGGCGCCGATTGCCGAGTGGTCGAGAGCGCCAACCTTCATGCGCAGGAGTCCGCCCTCACGGGTGAATCGCATCCGGTCCGCAAGGTGAGCGGTCCGTGCCGTGCGGCGAACGTGCCTCTCGGCGACCGTCGAAACATGGTTTATCTGGGGACATTCATCACTGCCGGCCGGGGACTCGCGGTTGTTACGGCAACCGGCATGAGCACCGAGCTTGGTCGAATTGCCGGCATGCTTCGAAGCGTCACGCGCGAGCAGACTCCTCTGCAACGCCGCTTGAGTCATCTTGCCAGGCGCCTGGCAATCGCAGCTCTGGCTATTGTCGCCGTCATTTTCGTGCTCGGACTGCTTCGCGGCGAAAACGCGAAGGTAGTCTTCCTGACCGCGGTTAGTCTGGCCGTCGCTGCAATTCCCGAGGGATTGCCGGCGGTCGTCACCATCGCCCTCGCCCTCGGTTCCCAGCGCATGCTCAGAAGGAAGGCTCTGATCCGCAGTCTCGCCGCAGTGGAGACGCTGGGGTCCGTCACGGTCATCTGCGCCGACAAGACCGGCACGCTTACGGAAAATCGCATGGCCGTCAGAATTATCCAGCTCCCGGACCGCAGCATCGAGTTCGCGCGAATCGCTCATGGTGGCCCGATGGCGCGGCACACTGAATTTCAGCGTCCCGGCACGGCTCCCCTGCTTGTGGCCACTACGTTGTGCAACGACGCCATCGCGCGCTTCGAAAGTGACGAAGCGGCAGCGGTTACCACGGGTGATCCGACCGAAGTCGCGTTGCTTCTAGCCGCTTCGCGCTTTGGTCTGACGAAGGCGTCTCTGGAACCAGCTATGCCCCGGGTTGCGGAAGTCCCGTTCTCTTCCGAGCGGAAGCGAATGACCACCATTCACGCGCTTACCGGACTCTCGCGACTGCCGGAAGAAGTTCGAGCGGAACTGCAAGGCTTGGACACGCCGTGGGTCGCATTCACAAAGGGAAGCGTGGAGTCCTTGCTCAATGTGTGTGACAGCGTGCTGGCCGGTGGAAAAGTCCACGCCTTGGACGAATCCTGGCGCCAGCGTCTTCTCGGTTCGAACGATGAGCTGTCCTTCCAAGGCATGCGCGTACTGGGTGCGGCCATTCGACACCTCCAATCAATCCCTCCCGAAAACCGGGAAGCATCTGTGGAGCAGCGCCTGACCTTCATTGGCATGATCGGAATCATGGATCCGCCAAGAGCCGAGGTGGCCTCCGCCGTTGCGACCTGCAGAGCAGCCGGCGTTCGCCTCATCATGATTACCGGCGACCATCCGCTCACCGCGCGGCACATCGCTCACGAAGTCGGCATGGACGGCGGCGAGAGTGTGGTGAGCGGAGCGCAGCTTGAGGGTCTTTCGGAAACGCAGCTGCGCGAACTGGCGAAAACGGCCCGCATCTACGCCAGAGTCTCGCCAGAGCACAAACTGAAGATCATCGCCGCCTTGCAAGAGAATGGTCACGTCGTGGCCATGACTGGCGACGGCGTCAACGATGCCCCCGCCCTCAAGAAAGCGGATATCGGCGTGGCTATGGGGCTGGTTGGCACCGATGTGGCTCGAGAAGCCGCCGACCTGGTTCTTCTGGACGACAATCTCGCTACCATCGTTTCCGCGGTTGGGGAAGGCCGCGTCATCTATGACAACATCAGAAAGTTCGTAAAGTACATTTCGACCACGAACTCCGGCGAGATTTGGGTCATGTTTCTCGCGCCATTCCTCGGCCTTCCCTTGCCCTTGCTTCCGCTCCAGATTCTCTGGATGAACCTAGTCACGGACGGCCTGCCCGCTTTGGCCCTGACCGTGGAGCCTTCGGAACCGGATACCATGCGTATTCCCCCTCGTTCTCCGGGGGAAAGCATCTTCGCTCACGGCGTGGGACGCCACATCACGTGGGTGGGGCTGTTAATGGGGATTCTCTCGCTTGGTGCCGGCTACTGGTACTGGCATGCGCGCGATGCCTCGTGGCAAACCGTAGTTTTCACCGCGCTGACTTTGTCGCAGATGGCTCACGTGATGGCGATTCGGTCGGAACGACCCGCACTTTGGGCAGATTTTATGACCAACAAATCGCTGCTTGCTGCCGTCCTTGTGACGTCGGCGCTTCAGGTGGCGTTAATCTACTGCGGCGCACTGCAAGATATCTTCGGCACAGCCGCTCTTTCTCTCCCCAGTCTAATGCTCAGCTTCCTTCCGGCCGTGGTGATTTTCTGCGCCGTCGAACTTGAAAAACGGTGCCGCAAACTTCGAGTATGACGACCGCAAAACACACCGTCCGCCGAATAGTAAGAGGCGGCGTTTCCGGCGATGTCCGCCCTTACGCGGCCGCCGCGCAGGGCTGCTCCACCAGCGCGTTGCCGGCTTTGAGCAGGAAGACTCCCAGCACCCCGTTACGGATGTTTGCGGTGACCAGCGCCGGATTGACTTCCACCGGAAGCTCCAGAACTTGGTAGATCTCCTTTTCTTGGACGTGGCGCAGAGCAGGCTCGCTGTGCTCGGCCGTGCCTTTGGTAATCCTGCGCCCGAGAAGCAGCAGGCGCCTCGGATCGACATGCACCTCTAGGTCCGCCGCGTGAAAGCCACCGACGTCCGCTTTCCATTCAACGGAGTACTCGCCTTCGACTAGCTCCCCCGCTAGCGGCACGAATAACTCCGCTTGCGCTTCGAACCAGTCCTGCTGATCGTGCCCGTGCGTTCTGCCGCGGCTCTCGAAGATTTCGTAAGCGCGCCGCGCCGTCAATTCTTCGAGTTCGCAGATTCGTCTGGCAAAGTCCTTTCGTTTGCCGATATGCACCGCTTCCCTGCGCGCCGGGCCCAGCCTCACCTTGCTTGCCGGAGTCATGGCCGGCCTCCTTTCCTTGGGCCAATATCCGCGACCCGCCCGGCTTGCGCCAAAGACTCTCGCTCCCCACCGATGCGGCCGGCCCGGTCTCTCGCGCGGTATCCGATGGATTGGATCAGCAGACAATTCGTGCCGTCGTAGTTCAGCGCATAGAACTCGGAGCATTGCGGGCAGAGCCAAAAATGAACCACGGAATGCGTATTGCGTTCTGGTCTCGGCGCGTTCGTGCCCTGGCTGAAGCGGTAGAAACTTCCGCCGAGATGGTATTCGAAGGGAGTGGAGCAAAGCGGATTGGCGCATTTTGTGAACACGTGAACTGCTTCAATCGACCTACGAAGCTCCCGCGCCGCGACAAGCCGCGTTTGCCTGTTGCGGCTCGAGGCGCGCGATTTGCTTTTCCAGCCAAGCCGCGACGGTGGCTTCAATTTCCTGCGGCGACGCCGAACGATAGAGGGAATCCAGCGTCTCGCCCCTGTCGTTGAGCGGGATGTAGCGGCACGGGCGGCGCTTCTGGTGCGCATCGGCGGATACGAATGCGAACAACGGGCAATAGCAACACGGCCATGACCGCTCTGCGTCTCCGTAGTTCAGACAGGCCGGGGAATCCTCAAAAATGTACTGCGCGCGCCATTGCGCGTGGTCCGGATGCTGGTACCCACGGTTCTCAGGAACGACAACTCATGTTTCAGGACTTCAAGAACGCCGTCTTCAGGTATGCCGCCCACGAGCCCCCTCCATCACACAGTCCACTTTGGGGCCGCCGGTTGGCTCTTGCAGTGACATACGTCACACGGCTGCGCTCCCGGGCAGGTTTCGAGATTTTCGCCTCACCTCTGTGATTTAGTTCACTGTTGGACGGCTCCCAGCTGGCGACAATAAACTATGGCTTGGAGTCCCTCGCCGGTGGTCGAACCACAAACGCAGTTCGAAGAGAGATTTGCCGGTCTGAGCGCCGATGAAGCTGCCCTCCGCTTCGCCCAGTTTGGCCCAAACGAACCGGTCCGACTGCGTCGCGGGGCGCTTCTTGCCGATTTGACGGCCCTGTTCGCAAATCCGCTGGTTGTTATCCTGCTGATCGCAGGCCTCATTTCGTTCGTCTTAGGAAACACAGCGGACGCCAGCATCATTTTGATCGTGATTCTCCTGGGCGTGACGCTCAATTTTGTCCAAACGTTCCGGTCCAGCCGCGCTATGGATCGCCTTCGCGCCCACGTCGCACCCACGGCAACGGTCCTTCGCGCAGGAATCTGGCGAGAAGTGCATCGGCGCGAAGTGGTTCCGGGCGACGTCGTGAAGTTGGGCGCGGGCGACATCGTTCCTGCGGATGGCGCGCTCCTATGGTC
>Ga0079220_10000322_pt1 | contig 11400 bp, 10 predicted proteins | sample GAAS100_FD_75071 | JGI IMG/M metagenome (GOLD analysis project Ga0079220, IMG submission 75071) | Agricultural soil microbial communities from Georgia to study Nitrogen management - GA AS100 | ecosystem: Environmental > Terrestrial > Soil > Agricultural land | place: USA: Georgia | collected... | reverse complement strand
CCGAGCTGGTCGCACGGCTGGTCTTCAGCACCGGCGATGCCCTCACTGCGGAGACCGCCGCCCTGCTGCGCGCCTCGGGCGTGCCCACTGTGACCAAGCCTTTGGATTTCAGCGCCCTCGAGCAGGTCATTCGGGAGGTCGCCGCGCGCGCCGGCGGCCGGTCCAGGGCGTCGGCGTAGGCGGCTGCACTAACGGCAGATCAGCCAGCATCGAAAGCAGGCACCTGCTAGCTGCCAGTGACGTATTATTGGACGATCGGCTAATTATTGAACGTTTCGTTTCGTTTCACTCGATCCCGAGCTTGTGCCGCAACGGGATCGGCATCAGCGGCACGGCGTGCCTGATTGGAACGGTGAGTGCGAACCCGGGACCTTGCTGCAGCCCCGCCCGGTGGATCGCGATCACTTCCCCATTCGTGTTGAAGAGCGGGCTTCCAGACGACCCACCGATCGTGATGCCGTCGAACTGGATCACGTCGTCTGTGACCCGCGAGATGATGCCCGCCGACATCGAGGTATGCACGACGGCGGTATGGAGGTGCGCGAACCCCGAGCCGGCGGGATAACCGATGAGAGCGGCCGGCTCGCCTTGGCGTGCCCTGGTCCCCCCCCAGTCGATCGCCGCCAGGTAGGGGCCTTGATAGCCACGAATCCTTAGAATGGCGATGTCGCGCTCCTGTGAGGTCGCGATCACGTCGGCGTACCGACCCTGCGATTGATCGGCCATCACCACCCAGGTGGTGTCGGGTCGGGGGTGGACTGAGTCGGCGACCACGTGCCAGTTGGTCAACAAGTAACCGTCCGGCGTGATGACGAAGCCGGTGCCGTTGAAGTAGTCCCCACCGAGCTTCACGATGATGAGACCGACGGCGGCCTGGTTTTGCTGCGCCACCGTGGCAAAGTCTGCCGCACGAATCGCTCGCATCTTGGCGTCGAGGCTCTGCGTCTGCTGCTCGGCGCTCGCCACCGCGCGCCGCAGGCTGTCGACGGTGGCGGCCGACGGCGTGCGCTGCTCCGCCGCTGCAAGCTCGTCTCGGAGTCGCTGCACCTCGCTCTGAGCGGTCACGCGGCGAGCCTCGCCCGCCGCCAGCTGTGCCGACAGGGCCGTCTGCGCGCGCTCCAGAGCGGCACGCAACTCCCGCGTCCTCGCCTGCGCGGAATCGAGTTCGGCTCGCAGGCTCTCGACCTGAGCGGCCGGGGCGGCACTCGCCCGCGCCGCGTCCAGCGCCCGCTCCAGCCGCTCCGTGGCCGCGCGCGCTGAGTCTTCGGCCGTGCGGCGAGCGACATCCGTCTGCTCTACCTGCGTCGAGAGGAGCCAGTAGACCCCGTAGAGGGCGCCTGCCAGAACGAGCAACAACACCATCACGACAGCACCGAACCAGCGAAAGCTGCGCCGCGCGTCGCGCCGCACTTCGGCCGCGACCGCCTTGAGAAGCGCGGCCGACCCGCGCTTCCCGGCACGGCGCTCCTGCTTCACGCGCGCGACCGCCTGGCTGATCATGCCGACGACGCTCGCCGGTGGTCGCCTCGCCGCGGGCAGTTGCGGCGCGGTGCCGAGTCCCTCCACGATCAGTGCCGGCCCGCCGGTGCCAAGCATCAGCCGATCGCCCAAGCGCACGGGCATCGGCTCGGTGAGACGCTCCCCGTTCACAAAGGTGCCGTTCCGGGAGCCCGCGTCGCGGATCACCAGCGAGCCCGAAGGGTCGACCAGCAGCTCGGCATGGATTCTCGAAACCGTCGACTCGGGGCCGCCGGCGACGTGGATCTCGCACTCTTGCCCGCGCCCGATCCGGATCCGCACGCCGCGCGCCTCGAAGAGCCGTCCCGTCTCGGCATCGAGCAGCGTGACCCCGTACGCGCGTTCGGGAGGCAGGCCGGGGCGCTCCGGGAGCGTGGGGGGAAGGCCTTCCGTCACCGACGCGACGGTGAGCCGCGGGCCCGAGTCGCCGAAGCCGATCACGTCCCCGGCCCGCAGCACCACGGGAGCTTCGACCGGGCGGCCGTTCACGAAGGTACCGTTGCGGCTGCCCAGGTCGGCGATGCGCCATGCGCCGTCGGCGAAGCGCAGCTCGGCGTGAATCGTCGACACGACGCCGGCGACCGGGCCCTCCAGGACGACGCTGCAGTCCGGGCTGCGGCCCACGCGCGCCGTGACGTCCCGGATCTCATTGACCCGGTCCGTCACGGCGTCGATCAGACGGAGGTATGGCATGGGGCGGCGCCGGCCCTCACCGGACCGGTCGCCGGCTATGCGAGGAGGGGACTCGCCTTGGCCCGGCGGTCGGGAATGAGGCGCCGCGGCTCGAGCGAGCGCCGCGGGGCCCGCCGGCGCTCGACTTGGGAGCGCCGCTGCACCCCGGACCGCCGCTCCTCCGCAACGGGTTGGGTCGCCTGGCGTCGCTCCGAGTGGGAGCGGCGGTCCACGCCCGAGCGCCGATCATCCAGCTGACGTCGATCGCCGCGCGTCCGGCGATCCGGCAGGGGTTCGTAGGCGATGGGGTCCTCTCCGGTGGCCGGGGTGGGCTCCAAACCTACGGGCCAAGGAGGACCCCGGCTAGTGCGCGGCCCGGAGCCGTACGTCGATGTCGGTGATTACTTGCTCGGCCCGACCCCGGCGGATCCAGCCCTTGTGCCGGCCGCGGTCGCGCTCTTCGTTAATGCCCCGGACCAGGACGCGGTTGCCCTCTGGGGACGCGAAGACGCGCACCACCTCGTCGTCACCACGTCGGGCCCACACCACGCGATTGGGGCCGTCGTCTTCGACGCGGACGACGGTGTACCCGCGTTGCACGAGCACTTCGCGGGTCACCACCACCACGCGGTCGACCGGAACGACGTAGACATACTGGGCCGGTTCGGCATACACCACCTCCGCGCGCGTATAGACTCCCGGTGCACACGCCGCGAGAGCGAGAACGAGCATGAGTGAGAAACGGGACATTCGCTCCTCCGTTGGGAAGCAGGTCTGGGTGGAGACTCCGCCAGACTGCCGTTCGTTACCGCCGTGTGATGGGGGTCACACCCACTGAGGGTAGATTGAGCGGCACTATGCCGTCCGGTCCTCCGGAACTCGAACTGCCTCACGCGGTCAAGCAGGTGCTCGACGTGGGATTTCGGCTCGATCGCCTCGTCGCGGCCATACCGGAGCGTGCGGTATACCGGGCGTGGGACCGCGTGCTCAAGCGTCCGGTCGCGCTGCACGTGCACCTCGCGGCGGACTCGCCCGGGCGCGCGTGGTTCCTGCGTGAAACGGAGACCCTCGCGGCGCTCGATCACCCGGCGATCCGCCACGTCTACTCGGCGAGCCTGGTGGACGGCTATGCGTACCGCACGACGAACTGGGTGGAGGGTGAGAGCCTGGCGGATGCGCTGCGCCGGGGGCCGCGGCCCATTCCAATGGCGCACACGCTGGTGCGGGACCTCTTGAGCGCGGTCGAGCACGCACATTCGCGCGGCGTGATCATGCGTCGCATCGTGCCCACGACGCTCATGCTCGAGCTCTCCGGGCGCGCGGTGATCACTGATCTGCGGTACGCCAACTGGTGCCTGCCGAACGTTCCGACCGACGACCGTGGCGCGGGAGGGAACTTCGTCGCTCCGGAAGTGCGAGCCGGCGAACCGGGCGAGCCGGCCAGCGACGTGTACGCCGTCGCCGCGCTCGTCTACTACGTCCTGACGGGCCACCCCCCCGACGCCGATCCGACGAGGGTGACGCCTCCGCGCCAGCTCCGCCCCGCCGTGCCGGCGGCCCTCGAGCGGGTGTTGCTGCGAGCGCTGCAGGCGGCGCCGGGCGGTCGCTACTACACGGCGACCGAAATGCTCGAGGACTTCGTGAGCGACGCCGGCGTTTACCAGGAGCCGGCCGCGGCTCCCCCGATGGCCGAGGCCGGGTTCGAGCGACGGCTGCGCCGCGCGCTGGGCGACGACTACGAGCTGCTCGAGGAGATCGGCGCGGGTGGGTTCGGCCGCGTGTATCGCGCGCGCGACCTCGGGCTCGAGCGCGACGTCGCCATCAAGGTGCTGCACCCGTCCCTTACGGCCGACGCCGCCGTGACCGAGCGCTTCCGCCGGGAGGCGCAGCTGGCAGCGCGCCTGCGGCACCCGAACATCGTGAGCATCTACGACATCATGGGCCGCGCCGGCCTACAGTGGTACACCATGGAGCTGGTTCCCGGCAGCAACCTGGCGCAGCTCGTACAGCAGCACGGGCCGCTCTCGGTGGACCAGACGGTGCGCCTGCTCGATCAGGGGCTTTCGGCGCTGGAGCACGCGCACGCCTTCGGTCTCGTCCACCGCGACCTAAAGCCGGAGAACATGCTGATCGAGCCTGATGGTCGCCTCCGCATCACGGATTTCGGGTTGGCGCTGGCGCTGCGCGGCGACGCGCGCTTCGGCGGCGCCACGTCGCGCAGCGGGACTCCCCAGTTTGCGGCGCCCGAGCAGCTCCTGGGCGAGCGGGTGGACCAGCGGGCCGACCTGTACTCGCTCGCCGCGGCCGCCTACTTCGCGCTGCTGGGCCGGCCACCGTTTGAGGGATTTACGCCGGAGGCGATTCTCGCGCGCCAGACGAGCGACGACATCCCGTCGCTGCACGCGTCGCGGCACGACGTGCCCCATGAGCTGGAAGAGGTGCTGCACCGGGCCCTCGTGAACGATCCGGCGGCGCGGTTTCCGAGCGCCGCCGCGTTCCGCGAGGCCGTGCGCCGATCGCGCGGCTTATTGCGGCGGCTGGGCGCCGTGTTGCGAGGCGAGTGAGCGGGTGTCAGGAACGCGTCAACCACGCATCCGGTGCAGCGCCCTGTGGCGTCCTTGAGACGAACACCTGCGTAGGGGGAGTCGTGTCGACGGCGAGCAAGGTTGCAATCGCGTTGCTGGCAGCGGCGTGTGGCGGGTCCAACCCGATGGGCGGTGGCAGCGGCGGCGGCGGCGGCACGATGCCCGGGGCACCCGCTGCGAGCATCACCGCTACGGAATACTCCTTCTCCCCCGCCACCCTGAGCGTGAAAGCCGGCACCATGGTCACCTGGAGCAACGGCGGCAGCGTCAGCCATACCGCCACGAGCGACGCCGCGGACTCGCTGTCATTTGACAGCGGGACGCTGGGCGGCTCCACTCCCGATCCCTACGGCGGTCGCAGCCCCGGCGGATCGTTTTCGATGACGTTTGCCAAGCCCGGGACCTATCCGTACCACTGCAGCTTCCACGGCGCTCAGGGCATGACGGGGACCATCACCGTCACGCCGTAGCTAGCGCCAGCGAAAGATTCCCAGCGCGACGACGAAGCTCACCAGGCCCCACCCGGCGACGATCGCGAGCGGCGAGCCAAGAGTCGCGAGCCGGCTCCCGTCGATCATCACGGCTCGCAACGCATCGTTCAACGCCGTGAGCGGGAGCGCCTTCACGAACGGCTGCATCGCCTCCGGAAAGCGCGCATACGAGAAGAACGTGCCCGAGAGGATCCACATCGGGAGCATCACGAGGTTCATGAGTCCGGAAACCGCTTCGACCGTGCGCGCACGGCTCGCGACCAACAGGCCTAGCCCGGAGAACGAAAACGCTCCGATCACCGTCACGAGCGCGACCGTGCCCAGCGAGCCCCGCACGCCCACGTTGAACACCAGCCAGCCGAAGCCGACTAGCGCAGCAAGCTCTGCGAACAGGAACACGAGGCGCGACAGGATGAACGACGCCAGGTAGTGACTGCGGCGCATCGGCGTGGCCATGTAGCGCTTGAGCAGCTTCTTGGTACGCGCCTGCACGACGGAGAACCCCACCCCCCAGAGGCCGCTGCCCATGAGGTTCATGCCGAGGAGCCCGGGGATCAGGAAGTCGATGTAGCGTGACCCCGGCTCGGTGACGCGCTCGTCCCGAACCCGAGCCGGATCGATGCGCCCCCGCGCGCGCTGCAGGGCTTCGTCCGCGCTCAGCCGCGCCAGGCGGCTCTCGGTGCGGGTCGAGTCGTACCGGTAGACGACGGGGTCACCCGGAACGACCAGCAGCGCCGCACGACCGGTGCGGAGCTCTAGCCGCGCCTCGACGCTGTCGAGCATCGCCGGCGCGAGCCCGGAGGCGGCTGCGAGCGCGGCCGCGACGCTCGAATCCCCCGCGCCGCGTAGCACCGCAACTCGCAGGTCGCCCGGGCCCCGGTTGCGGAACGCGATCCCCAGGGCGAACGCGAGCACGATCGGAAAGCCGAACACCCAGAAGACCGCCTCCGGCTCCCGGTAGAACTCGCGCATCCGGGAGAGGGCGAGCTGCGTGAGCGGATGATCACGCATCGCGCAGCTGCCTGCCCGTCAGGGCGACGAACACGTCTTCGAGCGTGGCATGGTGGGTGGCGAGCAGCGAGAGCTCGACACCGCACCGTTCGAGCAGGCCGAGCAGCGCCGGCACGGCGCGGTGCACCTCGGCGACGGTGAGCGCCGTGCGATCCGTGCCCGGCCGCACGGCGCGGACGCCGGGGAGCGCGGCGAGCTGCTCGACGCGCGGCGCGTGGGTGCCACCGTTGGTGAGCGCGAATTCCACGACATGCTCGGCGCCGAGCGACGCGATCAGCTCCCGCGGCGTGCCGAGCGCGATGATCTTGCCGTGATCCATGATCGCGACGCGGTCGCAGAGGCGCTCAGCCTCTTCCATGTAATGCGTGGTCAGGAGTACAGTCCCGCCCGCCGCGCGAAACCGACCGATGACGTCCCAGAGCTGGCGCCGGGACTGCGGATCGAGCCCGGTGGTCGGCTCATCGAGGAACAGGAGCTCGGGGCGCGAAACGAGCGCGCACGCTACCGCGAGCCGCTGCTTCTGCCCGCCCGAGAGCTTCCCGACCCAGGCCCGGCGCTTTTCCTCGAGCTCGACCAGCGCGAGCACCTCCTCCACCGTGTGCGACGCGCGGTAGAAGCTCCGGAACAGCCGCACCGTCTCCTCCACGGTGAGCTTCTCCGCGAGCTGCGTCTCCTGGAGCTGGATCCCCAGGCGCTCGCGCAGGGCACGCGTCTCGGCGCCGCGGGTCCACCGCAGCCCCAGGATCTCCACGTCTCCCGCATCGGGAGGCGTGAGCCCCTCCAAGATCTCGATGGTGGTCGTCTTGCCGGCGCCGTTCGGGCCGAGCAGGCCGAAGCACTCTCCCGCCGTCACGGCAAGATCGAGTCCCGCGACCGCCAGCACGTCGCCGTAGCGCTTGATCAGCCCGGTGCAGCGGATGGCGGACACGTTCAGGCGGGCTTCTTGGGCTCCGGCGGTGTCATCGCATGCTTCAGCGCGGCGTCGAGCTGGATCTCCAGGTTGTTCACCGCGTCCCCGAGCGCCCGGATCTTCATGAGGACGCCTCCCCCGCGCCCCGCCATCACCGACATTGTGCCCGCAACGTCGGCGATGGTGCCGATGTTGGTCGTGAGCGCGCGCTGGCGCATCTGCGACGCTTCGATGGCGATTTTCTCGCAGAGCTGCTGGATGGTGCGCGTCTGACCGGCACGGTTGGACTCGAGCTCGGTGACGAGATGCTTGAGCCGACCCGCCGCCCGCTGGAAGTCCTCGATCTCCTCCACCTGTCGGACCTGATCGGCCGTGAGCTTCTGGGTCATTCTTGCACCTCGGTGAGCACGTGCCCGTCGAGCGGCTCGGCCGGCGTCAGGTCGAGGAGTTTCGCGAGGGTGGGCGCGATGTCCACCGTGCGCACCCGCTCCGCGTGCACGCCGCGCCGCACGCCGGATCCCCAGAACACGAGCGGCACGTGCGCGTCGAGATCGGTCGGCTGGCCGTGCATCGCGATGGGGAGGTTCGGCACGCCCCAGATGCAGTAGGGCTTGAGCGTGACGACGAGCTCTACACCCGCGTCGGGAGGGACCTGCCGCCGCCAGCGACGCAGCGCCGGGTCGGCGCTGTCGGCACCCTCCAGATTCGCCACCGGATCCACGCGCTGCACGCCCGGGAGCGCCCGCAGGCGGGTCGCGACGTCCGCCACAACGCTGTCCACCGGGACGCCATTGCCGGCGAGCCCGGCGCTGTCGGGGAGTAGGAGCATGCCGCTCTCGAACGTGAACCAGCCCGCGCCGCCGGCGCGCTGATCGAGCGCCGCATTCACCGCCTGGATAATGGTATCGGGGATGACCCGCACGGCGCCGGGGTGCCCCAGGACGCGCGAGCGCTCGGGGAACGGTGTTACGCCGTGGTCCGCCGTCAGGACGATGAGCACGTTGTCCTGGCCATAGCGTACGAACAGTTGATCGAAGAACCGGCTCAGGTAGCGATCGAGGCGCAGCACCTGATCATGGATCTCGCGTGAGTCGGGGCCGTAGGCGTGCCCGATGTAGTCCGTCCCGGACAGGCTCACGGCGAGCAGGTCCGTCGCGCCGCGGACGCCCAGCCGCAGTGCGCGCAGGCCCTCGAGCGCGAACGCCAGCGTGAGCGAATCGATGCCCGGTGTGCCCTCGAACGCCAAGGCGGCGCTCCCGCTGTCGCTCGGCAGGCGATGCGGGAAGGTGAAGTCCCGTCCCTGGTTCTCGTACGGGACGCTGTCGGGTTCGGGGTAGTCCCGCTCGGGGAGGAGCAGCGTCCACTGCGTCTCGGCGGCCCGGAACGGAATGCGCTGGGCGTTGAATACGCGCACCCACAGGGGTAGCGAGTCCGCATAGTAGCGGCTGGTTGTGAAGTACCCACCCACGTACCAGTACACCTGCTCCTTGGCCCGGCCGATGGGGAGGATCGCGCCGCGGTCCTTCGCCGATACCGACAGCGCCCGAGCGCTCGGCTCGGCCGCCTTGAGCCAGTCGAACAGCTCGGTTCCGCGGAACCGCGCCGGTGACGCACCGGTCCCCCGCAGCCCGATGAGCGGCGCCGAGGAGTCCTGCACCCCGGCCAGATTGCGGATGATGCCGGTGTGCGCGGGGAACCGTCCCGACAGAATGCTCGCGTGACCGGGAGCGGTCTCCGTAATCGCGTGGTCCTGGTAGGCCTCGGTGAACACCGCGCCTTCCTTGAGCAGGCGGAGCAGCCCGCCGCGCAGCTGGCTGCGATAGCGGTCCAGGTAGTCGGCGCGCAGCTGGTCGACCGTGACGACGACGACCAGGCGTGGGCGAGGCGGGTGGGGAGTCGGCCGGGCGAAAGCCGCGGCGAGGGCAAACAGGGCTCGAATCATGCGAAGAAAATAAGCGCCCCGGGCCGGCTACGCCGCCGCGGCCACCGGTTCTTCCCGGGGGACACGCGTGGCGAGCAGCAACGCGCACCCGATGATCACGGCGCAAGCGAGGAAGGGCACGCTCGGACCGAGGTCCTGATACGCGAAGCCGGCCCAGATCGGCCCGGCGACGCTCGCCACGCCGCGCATGGCTTGCTGGACGCCCATCATCAGACCGAACTCGTGCTGGTCGGTCCGGTGGCTGACCAGCGCCGACGTCGCCGGGAACAGCAGGGCCGTGCCGAGCGGAAGGAACACCTGGAACCCGAGAAACGCCGGGATGGATGTCGCCAGCGGCAGCAGCGCGTATCCCAACGCGTAGAGCCCAGCCCCCAGACGCATGGTGCGCACCTCGCCGAGGCGGTCGTTCACCGGCCCGACGACGAACGCGCGCATCAGCACGCCCACACCGCCGAAGACCGTGAAGAACCACCCGATGTTGGTGACGTCGATGCCGAAGCGCCAGGACAGGTACAGCGTGAACACCGCCGGCGCGGAGTTGTAGGCGAGCATCGCTACCGCGTAGATCCAGATCACCCGAGCCGCCGGCCGCCCGGGGTGCCGCACCACCTCCCACACGGCGTTCAACACGGGTCGCGGCTCGGGCGGCGGGAGGTGCCGCCCGCTCGGGGTCGTCGAATGGGTCGGGAGCACCCGGGACTCGGGCAGCCATCTCCAGGCGAACGCCACGTTGCACAGGCACAGCGCCGCCGCCACCAGGCCCGGCGCCGCCTGGCCGCCGCGCGCCGCAAACGATCCGACCACGGGCCCGATCACCACGCCGAGGCTCGTGGCCGCCGACAGCCAGCCGAGCGCCTTGGCGCGCTCGTGCGGGGGCATGGTGTCCGCGACGTACGCCTGCGCGACCCCGGTCGTGCCACCGCCGAGGCCCTGCACGAAGCGGGACACGAACAGCAGCCCCAACGACCCGGCGAACCCGAACACCACGTACGCGATGGCCGAGGCCGTGAGCCCCACGAGGAGCGCGGGGCGGCGTCCGTACCGGTCCGACACCCGGCCCCACACAGGAGACGCGAGCAGCTGCGCGACCGGGAACGACGCCGTGAGGAAGCCGATCAGCGTCGCGGTCGCATTCAGCTTGAGGGCATAGAGCGGCAGCAGGGGCAGGACGAGCATGAGCCCGATCATGTCCACGAACGCGACCGCCATCAGCACCGCGAGCCGCCTCATCTCATGGTCTCGATCGAAATGGGCCGATTGTCGTGGATGTAGAGCACACTGGACGTGACAAGATCGCCGCGGGCGGCAACGAATGCGAGGTTGCCGCTGGCACCGCGTTGCCGCGGACACGCGTGAACTCGGCGCGCAGGGAACGGGTCATGGCCTAGTCTCTTCAGGTATCCTCCTCTAATCTTCTTGCCACTTCACATGTCCGACACCCCGCAACCTGACCACGGCTCGCGGCTCTTCCGCCGCACGCTGGTTCGCGTGATGGCGGTGCAGGTCGCGACGCTGCTGCTCCTCTGGCTGCTCCAAACCCACTACACCCGATGATCGCCCCGTCGTGCGCGCGTTAGACTGGGGCATCATCGCCGTCTACCTCGTGTACGTGCTGGTGGACGGCGTGCGCCGCGCCAAAGGCACCCGGGAGATCGAGGGCTACTTCCTGGCTTACCGGAGCCTCCCGTGGTGGGCGGTGGGTCTCTCGGTCATGGCGACGCAGCTCTCCGCCATCACGCTCATCGGCACCACGGGGCAGGGGGCGACGGACGGCCTGCGCTTCGTGCAGTTCTACTTTGGCCTTCCGCTGGCCATGGTGATCCTGGGAGTTACGCTGGTTCCGTTCCTCCACGGGGCCAGGGTGTTCACCGCGTACGAGTACCTGGAGCGCCGGTTCGACGCGCGCACGCGATCCCTGACGAGCTTCCTCTTTCTGGTGGCACGCGGGATGTCGTGCGGCACCATCATCGCCGCGCCGGCCGTGGTGTTCTCCGCCATGCTTGGATGGAATCTGCTGTGGTCGGTGGCGCTGATGGGCGTTCCGACCGTGCTCTACACCATGATCGGCGGGGTGCAGGCCGTGACCTGGGTGGACGTGAAACAGATCGCGCTCATCGTGTTCGCGCTGATCGCGGTGATGGTGACGCTCCTGGTGCAGCTCCCGGTGGCCCCCGACCACGCGCTGGCCCTGGCGGGCGCGGCAGGCCGGCTGCGCGCGTTCGATTTCTCGTTCGACGTGACCAACGATTTCACGTTCTGGTCCGGCCTGAT
>Ga0079220_10000321_pt1 | contig 11428 bp, 9 predicted proteins | sample GAAS100_FD_75071 | JGI IMG/M metagenome (GOLD analysis project Ga0079220, IMG submission 75071) | Agricultural soil microbial communities from Georgia to study Nitrogen management - GA AS100 | ecosystem: Environmental > Terrestrial > Soil > Agricultural land | place: USA: Georgia | collected... | reverse complement strand
CGCCTGCTCGATCACCTGGCTGAGCACCGGCGTGACCGTGTTCACCAGGACTGAAGACGCTTCCACCGTCACCTGCTGGCTCGCCTGCCCGATCTGCAGCCGCACATCCATCGAGCGAATCTGGTCCGCCAGAAGCGTCACCGTCTGCGTAACTGTCTTGAACCCCGCGGCTTCATACGTCACGCTATACGTCGCCGGCGGAATCGACGGAATGGTGTACGCTCCGCTCGCGTTGGTCGTCGTCGTCCGTTTTACCGAAGTGGCCTGCTGCGTCACCGTCACCTGCGCTCCGGAGACCACCGCCCCGCTCGGATCTGTGACCGTTCCGGTGATGGCCGCGTTGCCTCCGCCTTGCGCAAAAGCGTTTCCCGTAAACAAAAATAGGAGAGCCGCCAATAGAATGTTTATCCTTCCCATCTTTAACCTCCGCTAGTTTCCGGTGTGCCTGTGAGCTTGAAGCCCCTCGACTTGACCGACCCTCGGCTCTTCACACGCTTGGATATAGATTTAGTTTGTCCCCACAACCAATTGGCCCGGCTGAGCGTTCCGTCCAGCAACCCCCGACGGCATCCTCGGCGACACCTCGGACAGAATGCTTGGCTGAAAATGTTTTTGTAGCACCAGCGCCACTGTTCCCCGCAGTCTCGGCTGCAGCACGTCATCCGTCGGCACGATCCGCGTCCTCGCATGCGTCCGCGCCCGCTCGTCAATCACCCGGTGCACGATCGGGCCAACGCGGTCCCATGCCCGCGTCACCTCCCCCACAATCGTGATCACCGACGGCGCCAAGCCGTTCACCAGCATCGAGAGTCCCAGGCCCAGGTACCGCGCCATGTTGTCCAGGACTTCTCCGGCCCTGTCGTCCCCCTGCCGCCAGCGCGCCAGCAGTTCGCCGAAATCTTTCACCGGCGAACTTGCCGGGACTTCTGTTTTGCGCTCTTTCTGTTGAGCGGCCGCCACTCCCTCGTTGAACGCCCTTACCGCAGCGGTGTTCGAAGCGTACACCTCCCAGCAACCGCGGCTTCCGCACTTGCAGGCCGGCCCCTCAGGATTCAAACAGACGTGCCCGAATTCTCCCGCCGCACCGCTCGGTCCGCGCACCAAATGCCCGTCCGCTATGATCCCTGTGCCTATCCCTTCAGATACCGTCACCGCGACCAGGTCTTGGGCCCCCGCCAGCGGGCCGGACCACACCTCCGCCAGAGCGCATGCGTTAGCCGCGTTCTCAACCGACACCGGCAAACCCGTCGCCTGCTCCAACTGGTTTTTCAAGTCCACGTTCAGCCATCCTAAGTTCGGTGCAAAAACCAGTCGTTGCGCGTAGCGGTCGACACGACCCGGCACGCTCACACCAATTTCCTCGAATGTGGTTTTGGGATGACCTTTCTTAAGCCTTCTTACCCGGGCCGCAAGTTCCGAAACCAGTCCCTCAGGGGCCCGCGGTGTTTCAAAGGATTCCTGCGCCAGAAAACGCGTGTTCAGGTCCGCCACCACCACCGTTGTCAGCCGTGGCACGACATTCACCCCGATTACCGCCGTATCTTCAACATCCAAGGTCAATAGCCGCGGTTTGCGCCCCCGCGGCAATTGCGCCAGGCCGCCTTCCACCACCCAGCGTTCCCCCATCAATTGCTCGACAATCAGCGATACCGTGCTTCGCTGTAGCCCGATCTTCCTCGCCAAGTCGGCTCGCGATAGCGGTTGGCTTGTCCGGATAGCGCTCAGAACCAGGCTGCGATTGATGTCCCGTGCCGTTTCTGAACTTGCGCCTTTGGATTTCCGGTGCTGCCTGACCAATTCGGTCCACCCCAAACACTTAGTATGAGTCTTGAACTATATCAGCGCATCTCCCCTGTCAAGCAAAAAAGCGCCTCTTCTCTCGTTTCTTCGCTTGGCTCGCTTCTCTCCCGCACTTGCTGTGTCCTCTCTCGCCCCGTTCAATCCGCTGGTACGGCAGTCCTATTGCCCACGCCGAATCGTTTTGGCACCTTATCTGGGGACGCGGTGCCACCGCGCGGACCGGTGCCTCGTCCTCCTTGCCCCGTCGTCACCGGCGTCGGGTCGTGTTCCGGGCCCTTTTCTGCTGAAGGGGAGATCGTCGTGGGTTGCTTAGGATTCCAACCAAGATTCCGTTTTCGTATCCACGGAATCTCAGAGGCCTCACAATGAGCGACTCGCTTCACCCTGGAGACGCCTCAACCTTGGAGCCCTCATTAACGCCTCCCCGTCGCGCCGCGCGATACCCTTTTGCCGCCAAGGTCGCGCTCAGTGAGCCCGGCTCAAACGTCCGCGTTCTGGGCCTCACCACGGACTTGAGCGAAGGCGGCTGCTGCGTGCGAGTTCAGGAAGTCTTTGCGCGCGGCACAGCTGTTGAACTTGAGATCACCAAGAACGGCGAATCCCTGAAAACCGCGGCCACGGTCGCTTACGGTCTACCACCCAATGTGATGGGGCTGTCCTTTGCGGACATGAGCGCTTCGCATGGTGCCATCCTTCGCAACTGGATTGCTCAAGCGATCCCGACCCTGCGCCGCGGCATCGCCGACACGACTGTCACCCCCTCGCCTCAGGAACCCTTGTCCGTCCCTTCGGCTGGGCCGGGCAAAGCCGGCTATTAGGTCTCCCCGTTTGCGCCGCGGCGTGAATCCTCCGCCAAGCGTTCGGCATCGAACTTTGGAGATTAGCAAGTTTCGAACGGCTGGAAAGCGAACTGGCTCGCCCCGCCTCTTTCCGGCCGGTGTTTCCCTGGAACCGCCCATGGTGCTGGGTGACTGTATCGCTTGCTTGACGGAGGCTGGAGCCGCGCTCCCCGCTAGCGCTCCAACAACACTGCATGGGCCGAAATCAGGATGTGTTCATTGTCGGAGGCGGCCCAGCGGGTCTGGCCGCGGCCATCGCTCTCAGTCAGAAAGGGCTGGCGGTAACCGTCGCTGATGGCGCAAGCATGCCTGTCGATAAGGTTTGCGGCGAAGGCATCCTCCCCGAAGGAGTTTCAAGCCTGGCTGGACTAGGCGTCGAAATCCCTGCTCAGGACTCCGTACCCCTAAGGGGCATGCGCTTCTGGGCGGCGTCTCAATGCGCCCAAGCCGAATTTCCCGGCTCTCGTGGCTTGGGTGTTCGCAGGCTTGTGCTTCATCGCGCCATGATTGCAGCGGCTCGCGCGGCTGGCGTAACCCTTCGTTGGCGCTCGCCGGTCGACTTAGCCGCGAACGGTACCCTGTCTTACCGCGGCCGAATGTGCCGGCCCGCTTTAATTGTCGGCGCCGATGGCGCCTTCTCTAGAATCCGCCGGCAGGCTGGCCTTCAATCCGGTGAGATTCGACGCAGGCGCTTCGCCTTTCGCCGCCACTATCAAATTTCTCCCTGGAGCGATTTCGTTGAAGTCTATTGGGGAAAACGCTGCCAGTTTTATGTAACGCCCCTCAGCGCATCGGAAGTCGGAGTCGTCCTGCTGTCCCACAACTCTCGTACCCGAATCGATCAGGCGCTCGCGGGATTCCCTTTGCTCGCGGCACGCCTCCGCCCCGCCCGCTCCGCCACACGGGAGCGCGGAGGAATTACCGGCGACTGGCGTCACTCGCGCGTTACACACCAAAACATCGCCCTCGTCGGAGATGCCGCGGGGCTCGTCGACGCCGTCTCCGGTGACGGTTTGCGCCTCGCGTTTTGCCAGGCTGGGGCTCTTGCGGACGCTCTAACCTCACGGAATCTCGCTCAATACCAGGTGCGGCACCGCGGCTTGATGAGGCGCCCTAGGAGAATGGTGCGGCTTCTCCTGGCCATGCAAAACTCGCCGTTCTTACAACGGCAGGTGATTGGACTGTTGGCGCGCCAACCCCTTCTTTTCCACCATCTTCTCTCTTTGCATACCGGCGCTGATTCAGACGCGCACCGCGAACCTGGGCACGCTGAATTCGGTGAGAGGCTTCTTGCGGGACGTCACGATCGGGTCGGCCCCCTGCATCGGGTTCCCTCCTGCCGCAACCCGAACCTTGAAAGCCTGCCTTATGACTCCCTCAGCAGCCGCTGAGCCTCGTACGCCGCCCCCAGCAGCGGCGCGTTTTCATTCAGAATGATGGACACCGGAATATTCTTCAGCAGGTTCTCGAAGTGCCACTTGTCCTTGAACGATTTGAAAAAGGTGCCATCCTTCATTTTGTCCAGAATCTTCACCGCGATTCCGCCCGCCACATATACTCCGCCGAGAGCCAGCACTTTCAACGCCAGGTTCCCTGCCTCGGCTCCATAGATTGCCGTCCACAAGTCCAGCACGTCCACGCAAACCGGGCAGCTCTTCTGTAAACCGTTGCGCGTGATCTCCGGCGCGGGATCAGCATCCGGATCGTCGAACGCAGCGTGCTTTACGTGCGGCGCCAGAAATTCGTGCAGCGTCCGGAATCCCCGGCCCGAAAGGATCAGCTCCCAGCTTACCTGCGGATAGCGTCTTCGCATGAACCGCAGCAGTTCGATCTGCTGGTCCGTGTGCGGCGCGAAATCGGAATGCCCGCCTTCGGACGCCACCACTTGGTAGCGCCCTCCGTTCGAAACCAATATCGCCTGCCCCAGTCCCGTTCCCGCCGCAAGCAGCGCACGCGTTCCGCCGGGCTCGGGAGTCCCCGGATTCAGCACGCAAAACTCTTCCGGAGCCAGATATTCGATGCTGTGTCCCCACGCCCCCAGATCGTTGAGCAGGGTGACGTGCTTTACCCCCAACTCTTGCGACAGCACCAGCGCGTCTACCGTCCACGGCAGATTCGTTGCCCGCACACGGTTGTTGATCACCGGGCCCGCGATCCCGAAACCCGCCGCCTCAATTTTCTGGGAGTCCAGATGCGCTGCCGCCATTCGCGCGAATTCCTTGGCGATCAGGTCAAACTGCGCAAAATCCTTGCTCGGAAACCGCTGCTTGAAAACCGCCGTTAGCTTCCCGTCTTTTTCGGCAAACAAAGCCAGGTTGCACTTCGTGCCGCCCACATCTCCGGCCAGGATCACCCCTGCCCCCTGAACATCGCTTCGTACTTCTCTTCCGGCCACTTTTCCATCACGGATTGAACCACTTTCTTCCGTCGCGTTCCAGCAGCACCTCGGCTTCTTTTGGCCCCCAGCTCCCCGCTGCATACAGTGGCACCGTCGCGCTCTTTGCCGCGCTCCACACATCAAGGATCGGATCCACCAGCGCCCAAGCCGCTTCCACGCTGTCGGCGCGGTCGAACAGTGTTGCGTCCCCCCGCAAACAGTCATTCACCAGCGTCGCGTACGCGCTTCGTGTCGAAATGCCGAACCCTTCCTGGTAACTGAAGTTCATTGTCACGTTCCCGATGCTCATCTCCGGCCCCGGCCTCTTTGCGCCGAACGACATGCAGATGCCTTCGTCCGGCTGAATGTTCAGGATCAGCCGGTTCGCCTCCGCTTCCCTTCCCCGAAACACGATATGAGGCGCGCGCTTGAACTGAATCACCACCTCCGTGCTGCGCTTCGCCAGCCGCTTGCCCGTCCTCAGGTAAAACGGCACTCCCGCCCACCTCCAGTTATCAATCAGCAGCCGCGCCGCCACAAATGTCTCTGTCCGCGACGTTGCGCTTACCCCCGGTTCCTCCCGGTATCCCGGAACCTCTTTGCCGCCGGCTTCGCCCGCCGCGTACTGCCCTCGCACCACCGAATCCGCCACCATTTGCAGGTCGAACGGCCGGATCGATTGCAGCACTTTCAGCTTCTCGTTCCGCACTGCCGTGGCGTCGAACGCCGCCGGTGGCTCCACCGCGACCAACGACGTCAGTTGCAGCACATGGCTTTGAATCATGTCCCGCAGCGCCCCCGCCGTCTCGTAAAATCCTCCGCGCCTTTCCACTCCCAGCGTTTCCGCCGCGGTGATTTGCACGTGGTCCACATAGTTCCGGTTCCACAGCGGCTCGAATATTCCGTTCCCGAACCGCAGCACCAGCATGTTCTGCACCGTGTCTTTGCCCAGATAGTGGTCGATCCGGTAGACCTGCTGCTCGTCAAAAACTTTCAGAACAATTCCGTTCAGCTCTTTCGCCGAGGCCAGGTCCCGCCCGAACGGCTTTTCTATAATGATCCGTACCCATGACTTCGCGTTGGAAGGCTTGGCCAGCCCTGCTTTCCCGAGTTGCTCGACAATCGCCGGGTAAACTTCCGGTGGCGTCGACAGATAAAAGAGGCGGTTCCCGCCCAGATTTTTCTGGCCTTCCAGCTCTGCGAGGCGTTTGGCCAGTTGCGCGTAGGCCTGCGGATCCCCGTAGTCTCCCGTCTGGTAAAACAGGTTGGCGCCGAACGCCTGCCACTTGCCCGGCTCGATCGGCCCTACTTCCGAAATAGTCTTCGCCGCTTCGCCGGTGCTCGCCCGGAACGCCTCATCGCTCATCGGAGTACGCGCGAATCCCATCAGCGCGTACCTCGGCCCCAGCGAGTTGTGCGTGGCCAGGTCGTACAGCGCGGGGATCACCTTACGCTTCGCCAGGTCCCCGGACGCTCCGAATAACACCACAGCGCACGGGTCCATTGTTCCGCTATAGGTCCCGCCCGTGCGCTGCGCTTCCCCGCTCATGTCTTCTCCCGAACACATCGCGCGCCTCGTCACAACGCGCTCCAGCGGCTCAAACTATACCTCAACCCCATGCTTTCGAAGTTCCTCGCGCAACTGGTCTGGGTTCCGATGATGAATGACGTTCATCCCAAGCCGCCGCGGACTCTCCAGGTTCAGCGGCCGGTCGTCTATAAAGATGCACTCTTCCGGCTTTTGTTGCGTCACCGCCAGCGCAATTCGAAAGATTTTTTCCTCCGGCTTTCTCGTCCCCAAATAGCACGAACTGAAAAACACCTGAAAATCTCTCCGCAAATCGAATTTCTCGATTCGGTATTCGTTCAGCTCCAGCGGCTCGTTGTTGATCGAACCCATAAAATACTTTTTGCTCTTTGCCGCTTCGTCCAGCACCGCCCGCGTCTCCGGATATTCCTTCGACTGCCCGTACATGAAATTTATGAATTCAGGCTTCGAAAAACTTCGTGGACGGTAGAAAATCGTGCGGTTGAGGTATTCGTCGATGCTGATTCGACCCGAATCGAAAGCTGGAAACGACAGATCGTGCCGGTCCCGAAAATCATCTTCGTCCAGTTCAAACCTTTCCGCGGCCAGCTTTCGCGAAACGTGATCCCAACCGTTCGTCAGGATCACTCCTCCGATATCCCAAAACAGCGTGATAATCTGCGCCAACTTGCTCTCCCCGCCTCTCGCCGTGCGCCGCAATCGAGTAGCGTACCCTTTGCCCGCGTCGATTCCAACCTGCTCTCCACAAAATTAGCGCACCGCGCTTTTTGCCTTTGCAACACCGGCTTCTCTAGGAATTTTTCCAGACTTGCAGTAAGGTGAAAAATAGCAATCGACCAGGAGACTTCTGATGCCAAATGACCCCTGCGGGCCCACCACCTCCTCAACCGCGCCTCCGGCGCCCGGCGCGCGCACCGTGCATTGCGTGAAGTTTGGAAAGGACTTGCCGGGGCTCGATCGCGTGCCCTGGAGAGGCGACCTCGGAAAACGCATCTACGAAAACGTTTCCAAGGACGCCTGGAAACTCTGGATCGAGCACTCCAAAATGATCATGAACGAATACCGCCTCAATCCTCTCGATCCTAATTCCCAGAAAATCATGGAAGAGCAACTCGAGCAGTTCTTCTTTGGCGAAGGCGCCAAGCTCCCCGAAGGCTACGTTCCGCCGAAAGCCAAAGGCTAGCTCGCTTCCTTCGAAAAACGATCTCTCACCCCATCATCGTCTTCGTCACCGGGTGTTCCACCGCCAGTCGCGGCGCCATCGTGAACCTGAGCTTTCCGTGCGCCTGGCGCAACGCGCGTTCCGCATCCTCCGCTCTTTCCGCGCGCGCGAATAGAAATCCCAAATAACTCGACCCCTCCGGCCACGCCGCCAGAAAATCCCCCACCCTTGCTGTAATCTGCAGCTCGGTAATTCCGCGAGTCGCCAGCGCTTCTTTCTCGCCTTCCACTTTCTGCAGAATCCCGCTCCTCGGCACCGGAATCATCATCACTCCCGACCCGGAGTTTTCCCTCCTCGGCACTTCCTTCAAATCTCCCGCCGCCTCCCGCAGCAACAGCTCCTCCAAGCTCCACTCCTGGCCATCGCTCCGGAATCGCAGCGCCCGCGCGCACAATCCCCCGATCGGTCTTGACGCCACCTCCAGCGGCCAAACCCCCTTCTCATTCACCCGGAATTCCGCGTGTACCGGTCCCCGCGACAATCCGAGCGCCCGCGCTGCTTCGCTCGCCGCCTTTTCAATCGCCTCCCGCGCCTCTCGCGGCTGCCTCGACGGCGTCACGTAAATCGTTTCTTCGAAGTATGGCCCCTCCAGCGGATCGGGCTTGTCGAAAATCGCCAGCCCATGAAACTCGCCGTCCACCAGCAACCCTTCCACCGCCACCTCCGCTCCCGGAACATATTCCTCCGCGATAATCTGTCTCGAGTTCTCTCCCTTCGACGCCAACTCCGGACTCTGCAGCAACCGGCGGATCCTCTCCACGCTCTTCAGAAACTCTTCCCGCGAATTTGCCCGCATCACCCCTTGGCTCGCTGAAAGCGACAGCGGCTTCAGCACGCATGGATAAGTGATGCCCAACAACGCCGGCTCCGGCGCCGGGTTCAAGCTGATGCTCCGGAACCAAGGCGTCGGCAAACCCGCCTCCCGGAAAATTTCCCGCATCCGCAGCTTGTTTCGGCACGCCTCCACTGCCGCCGGATGGTTGTACGAAATTCCCAGCCCTCGCGCCGCGTACGCCGCCGCCACCGTCGGCCGGTCTCCGATCGCCAGAATCCCGTCGACCCCTTCGCTGCGCGCCGCTTCCAACACGCGGTGAGCCGCGCTCTCGGGCGACTCGAAATTCACCGCAATCGCCCCGTCGCCCCACGGATCATCCAATTCGTGGCAGCGGTCCGTCACATACACCAGTTCCACGTCCAGCCGCTTCGCCGCCTCCTCAAAACTCCGCGTCTGATATCCCAGCTTCCCCGCGAACAGCAGCACCCTTCTTCGCATTCGCTTCGCAATCCTTCAATCGTCTTTCTCTCGAGCCCCTTCTCCTCTTACACGAATCCTTCCGCTCTCATCCCCGCTTCTCTCATCTTCGCGATGGGAACCAACTGTTCCCGCGTCGGTTCCGCTCAACAATACCAGGGCTCATTCAGGTACGGGATCGTCGCGCGGTCCCTCAGCACCGGCATTTGCACCGCCGCACCGGACGCATCCAGCGCCTCCTGCGCCATCTTCCAGACCCTTTCGAAAATCGCTCGCCTCGATAATTTCTGTCTTTCCCCGTTCGCCGCCGCCTCCTGCACCGCTTCCGCCAACTCATCCATCCGCGCGTCGTCATGTTTCCACGGATAAACGAGCGCCTTCTCGTCAAACCGCTCCGCCACCCGCCGAATTTCTTCCAGTTCCAGCAGCCGCGAACCTCGCGGAATCAGCAGCCGGATTCCCAGCTGAATCGGCGCGACCGCCTCCGCCAGATCCAGCTCCGCCAGCGTCCGCAGCAAATCCAGGTAACTCTCCGCCGTCGTCCACGGCGTAAACGCCACGAACGTCGGTTGCAGTCCCAGCCCGGCCTTCCGGCATTCCTCAAGCACTTCCAGAAAATCCTTCCTCGTATGTCCCTTCTCCAGCTTCTCCAGCACCGCATCGTCCACCGATTCCACCGCGCTCGTTACGAACGCGCACCCCGTCTCCCGCAGACTTGCCAGATGCTTCCGGTGCTTCTTCAAGTGCTCCACCTTGATCGTCGCGTCGTACGTCAACTCCGGAAATTCTTCATGCACCCTCTCGACGATCCGCATCGCGTGCGTAACTCCATTGAAAAAATCCGGGTCGCCGAACGTGATGTGCTCCGCTCCCGCCCGCACTTGCTGCCGGATGTCTTCCAGCACCACCTCCGCATCCACCACGCGAAACTGCCCTCTGTACACCGGAACGATCGGGCAGTGCCGGCAAACATGCTTGCATCCCCGGCTCGCCTCCGTGTACCCCGTGATCCGATGCGTTCCGCCCGGCATCACCAGGTGCGCGTACTTTCTCAGCGCCGGAAGCGACGCCCTCTCCGGCTTCTCAAACTTCAATCTCGGCACCGTCTTCCCGTCCCCTCCGTTCCCGAATGCCAAATCCTCCCCAACGCCTCCGTTCGCAACCTCATCCGCCAGCTTGGCCAGGCTCTCTTCGAACTCCGCCCCCAGCACGCTGTCCGCCCCCGCCTTCCGGAAACTCTGCTCGTTCATCGCCGCGTACAACCCGAAAACGCACACATGCGCCCTCGCGTTCATTCCGCGCACCGGCTCCATTAACTCCAGCGTCAGCCGCGCCGCCGTGTGCATCGGCACATAAAATCCAATCAGACCCGCTCCCCGAATTGCCTCCTCGTCCGCCGCCTCTCGCGACAAGTCCAGGCACCTCGCTTCGTGCCCTCGCCTCGTCAGCCATCCCGCCGGCGACGCCAGCCCGAACGGCTGCCGCCCCAGCTCGTATGTCGAAATCAGCGCAATCTTCACGATGGCTCCAGTATATCGCTCCGCGCATTTCTTTAACGCGCCTCTACCCCGCGCTTACTCTTCCGTTTCAGTTATCATAGAATGTTGCTGCACCCGGAAAGGATCGCGATGGTCATCTCCGCCACAAACTCCTTCGGCACCCGCGACCGCCTCAATGTCGGGGCCCAGGTCTTCGAAATTCAACGCCTCGAGCTCCTCGAAAAGCACGGCATCTCCAACTTTCATCGTCTCCCTTTCTCCCTCCGCATCCTGCTCGAAAATCTCCTTCGCTGCGAAGACGGCCGCTTCGTCCGCAAAGACGACATCCTCGCCCTCGCCAATTGGCATCCCGGCGCCCCCGAAAAAGAAATTGCCTTCATGCCCGCCCGCGTCCTTCTCCAGGATTTCACCGGCGTCCCCGCCGTCGTCGATCTCGCGACCATGCGCGAAGCCGTCCAGAAAATGGGCGGCAATCCCAAGCGCATCAACCCTCTCTTCCCCGCCGAGCTGGTCATCGATCATTCCGTCCAGGTCGACAGCTTCGGCAATCCTAACGCCCTCGCTCTCAACGGCCAGATCGAATTCCAGCGCAATGTCGAGCGCTACGCCTTCCTCCGCTGGGGCCAGACCGCCTTCCAGAATTTCAAAGTCGTCCCCCCCGATACCGGCATCTGCCATCAGGTCAATCTCGAATACCTCGCCCGCGTCGTCTGCGCCATGCCCACCGGCAACCGCGTCGAAGCCTATCCCGACTCCCTCGTCGGCACCGATTCCCACACCACCATGGTCAACGCCCTCGGCGTCTTCGGCTGGGGCGTCGGCGGCATTGAAGCCGAAGCCGCCATGCTCGGCCAGCCCAGCTCCATGCTCATTCCCGAAGTCGTCGGCTT
>Ga0079220_10000320_pt1 | contig 11440 bp, 12 predicted proteins | sample GAAS100_FD_75071 | JGI IMG/M metagenome (GOLD analysis project Ga0079220, IMG submission 75071) | Agricultural soil microbial communities from Georgia to study Nitrogen management - GA AS100 | ecosystem: Environmental > Terrestrial > Soil > Agricultural land | place: USA: Georgia | collected... | reverse complement strand
CGAAGGCGCCGGCCAGGGCCCGCTCCAGTGCATAGGTGCCGTCACTCGCCACCTCCACGGTGTGGCCCCAGCTCTCGAGCGTGGCCCGCATGTAATGCAGGATGTGCGGCTCGTCGTCGACGACGAGGATGTGGAGCGGCCGCGAGTCGGGAAGCGCCGCGGGTGCCGTCTCCGCACGCACGGCGGGCACGCCCACGGGCAGCTCCACCGTGAATGTGGCGCCGCTGCCCGGCCGGGACTCGAGGGTCATGCGGCCCCCATGCTCCTTCACGATCCCCTGGCAGATCGACAGCCCGAGACCGGTTCCTTGCCCTTCGGGCTTGGTGGTGAAAAACGGCTCGAACACCCGGGCGGCGACGTCGTCGGGGATTCCCGGGCCTGAGTCGGTGACGCTGACCGCGATCCCGTCGTCCACGCGCTGGGCGGCGATCCAGATCCGGCCCGAGGGGGCGTCGGCCGCGATCGCCTGGCAGGCGTTGTTGATCACGTTCACGAATACCTGCTTGATCTGGTTGGCGTTCACCTCGACCTCCGGAAGGCCGGGTGCCACCTCCAGCGTCGCCTCGACCTTGTGCGCCATCAGCTGGTTGCGCAGCAGCACGAGGGTCGACTCGAGCAGCGGCTTGATCGGCTGGCGGACGCGCTCGCCTTCCTGGCTGCGCGCAAAGGAAAGCAGGTTCTTGACGATCGTCGCCGCCCGCTCGGCCTCCTCGCGAATGACCTGCAGGGGCTCCTCCAGAGACGCGGGGATCTCCCCCGCTTCGGCAAGGAAGTCGCTGAACCCGACTACAGAGGCGAGCGGGTTGTTCAAGTCGTGCGCCACCCCGGCGATCAGTTGACCGATCGCCGACATTTTCTCAGACTGTATCAGCTGCTCCTGGAGCCGGCGCCGCTCCGTCTGGTCCTCGAAAACCAGTACCGCGGAGCCGGGCTCGGCCATGGGGATGGCGGTGAGGAGCAGGGCCCGTTCGCCGACCCGGATGTCGACCGAGGTCCCGGACGGCTCGGCGATCGCGCGGGCGACGGGGTCCGACCACGCCGGGGGCAGGAGGCCGATCCACGGTCGCCCCGGAATGGCGGTGACCGGAGTCTGTATCAGCTCGGCGAAGACCCGATTGGCACGGCGGACGGTGCCGTGCGCGTCGACGATACAGATCGCCTGGGAGATCGCGTCGACGGTCTTCTCCCACTCGCGCTTGGCGGACGACAGGAGCTCCACCAGGCGGGCGTTTTCGAGGGCGATTGCGCCCTGCGCCAGCACCAGCGCGACGACGTTCAGCTCGGCCTTGCCGAACGCGCCGGGTCGCTCGCTCGAGATGGAGACCGCGCCCATGGTGCGGCCGGCGGCGACGAGCGGCGCGCCGAGCCAGGCGCCGGGCGCATCGGTTCCGAGCTTGGCTCCGCGCCGGCGCGCCTCCTCGCGGACGTCCCGCGGGAACACCAGCGGGCCACGCCGCAAGGCGAGCTGCAGCAGGGGGTCGTCGGTGCGCGCCGGCAGCGGGTGCGTGTCGTAGGTCACCGCCAACCGGTTGCTCTCGGTATCAAGTAGGACGACCGAGAGTCGATCGGGCTTGAGCGACTCGACGAGCGCCCGCGCCACGAGCTCGACGACGCTGGTGGGCCGGAACGCCCCCGCCAGCTCCTGCGCGAGCATGGTCAGGCGGGCCAGCAACCCGACGCCGGGCAGCGGGGTAGCAGCGCCAGAGGGGGGGGGCTTGGGCATGATCCTAGCCAACGTCCGCGGTCGCTTGGGGGAGCAGGATTTCCGCCTCGTCGCGCTGGCCCTGGCGCGCGGGGACGTCGCCAGGCGCGCCGGCTACGAGCGGCGCATGGTGGAGCAAGGTCCCGATGGGCTGCTCGACGAGCCGGGCCTGCTCGAGGCGCTGCTGGCGCTCCGCACCCTCGCGCACCCCTCGCCACCCCTGTTCGCGTACGTGGCGGTGCGACACACGCTGCGGGCGGCCGGGGTCGACGATCGCGAGTTGGCCGACTACCTCGCGGCCCTGCTGCTCGAGTTCGGCGATCACGATCGGCACGCGCGTATTCGCCACGCCGACGACGCGACCTACCATTACCTGGTCGACATGCTGGAGGATCTCGCCGGGCTCGACGACACGGGGGAGCGGGGTTTGCTGCTGCGCGTGCATCTGGGCAATTACAGCCTCTGGTTCGCGGGCCTGTTTCCCGACTACATCGAGGCCCGGCGCACTCATCGCGGCGGTCCCGACCTGCCGTACTACGACGAGCTGGGCCGGCAGGGGTATCGGCTCGCCTCGGAGCATCGCCTCGCCGAGCGTTTCGGTGTCGCCAGCATCTACCGCACGGCCTCCGAGCGGTTCCCCACGCTGCGAGTGGCGTTCAATCGCCTGAGCGACCGCGTGTTTTTCCCCAACATCACCACCCCGGATAAGATACTGCGCAACATGTAGTCGTCCGTCGTCCGTCATCTGTATTACACCCGGACGACGGACGACGGTCTACTCGTCCAAGAACTTCGTCGCCACCGTCGTCGCGGACTCCACGAGCTGCTCGGCCGATTTGACGAACCGCACCACGATCGGCAGCGAGCCCTTGAGCATGAGTTTGCGCTGCATGATGCCCGCGATGGGGCCGAGTTCCTTGCGGATCACGCGCTTCCATTGGGCGTAGTCCGCCGTGATGACGAACGGTGCCCCGTCGGCGTCCGCTTGCGACACGAGCTTCGCCTCGCGGCACACGCCACGGTCCAGATCGAGCCAGATCCCCTGCGGCTCGGCGATGCCGATTTCGGGTTGAGGCTTGATCACCAGCGCGACCGCGCCGAAGGTCCATTCGAGCGACGCGGCCTTGTAGGCTGCGTTCGCATTGATCGCCGCACTGTAGGCGCGTACCCACTCCGGGGACGGAAACGGGACGCTCACGCGATCGCCTGGGCGAAGCCACGGAACAGCGCTCCCTCCATGTCGTCCTCCGGATGCCATTGAACGGCCAGGGTCCACGGCGCATCGCGATCCTTTCGCTCCGCGCCTTCGATGACGCCGTCGTCCGCCCACGCGGTCGCTCGCAGCGCCGGGGCCAGCTCGCGGATCGCCTGATGGTGGCGGCTGTTGACGGTCGTTGCGGTGGTCCCGAGGGCGCGATGCATCAGGGTGTTCGGCTCGATCCGTAACACATGGCGCGTGTGCGTATCCGTATGATCCACGGGCCCGGCGCGCTCGCTCCCGAGGTCCTGATACAGCGTCCCTCCCAATGCGACGTTGACGATCTGGATGCCGCGACAGATCGCCAGCACCGGGAGTCCGCGCCGTTCCGCGCCCGCGATGAGCGCCAGCTCCATGATGTCGCGCGCCGCATCCGTCTCACCCAGTTTGGGGTGGGGCGCGGCGCCGTAGCGGGCAGGCTCCACGTCCTCTCCGCCCGTGAGCAGGAGGCCCTGGACGCGGTCGAGCGTGGCGCACGCCGCGTCGGCGTCCAGGACCGGTGGAATCAGCACGGGCACGAGGCCAGCGCCGATCAAGGCTCGCACGTACGCGATGTTCAGCGCGACGCGCTCGCGCCCCGCGTCGGTCCGGCGCGTCGCGCTCACGGCCACGATCTTGGTCATGGCGCGCTGGGCGGAGCGGGGGAAGGGGACCCGAGCAGCGGGCAACGAGGGTTGGAAACGCCGGGCCAGTCGACGCGCACGCCGTAGAGGGGAATGGTCTTGTCGCCGCCCGCCACCGTGCCGATGTGCGGGTAGGACTTGGGCGGCCGCTGGCCCTCGTACAGCAGCACTCCCTGTGCTCGCTGGGTCGAGTCGTCCACCACGAGCAGGGCGTACACGGTCGAGTCGGTCGGATACGGGGGGAAGTTGGCGCCCTGGTACGTCATTGCCAGCTGCGACCCCGTGTACGTGATGGTCACGGCGCTCTGCTGTACGGTCCCTCCCGCGACGCGGGCCGGGAGACTCGCGGGCAGGCCGCGGGGCGCCTCGGTGAGGACGAAGGGAGCGAGCGTCAGCTGATTCTGGATGAGCGACGGCCCGATGAACTGGGCCATGCCGCAGGTGGGCGAGTGCGAGCGGTCGCGCCCGCCGCAGGCTGCGGCGATCGCCGCGCCAAGCACGAGAACCGGACGCAGCAGGCCGGGTGCCATCACCGGGTGGTCACCACTTCGAGCACAGTGGGCGGATCGGGAGCGTCGCTGGGCACACGCCGGAGTTCGAGGCTGTCGGCGTCGGGGACGAACGGCGTGCCGAGTCGCAGGGTATCGCCCACGAGCCAGGCGGCGGTCCGCGCCTGCATGGACACGGGATGATCGAAATCCGCAGCCAGGATCCAGCGGCCCGTGGCGCCGAGCGGTCCACCGCTCAGCCTGGTGCGCTCGGGCTGACCGCGATACCGCCGGTAGAGCGATCCTGTGAACCAGCCGCCCGTGTGGGACGCGAGCGACAGGCGGATGTAGGCGGTGGAGTCGAGCGGGACGGCGCGGGTGGTTGCAGTGGGTCCGGACCGAAAGATCCGAGTCAGCGCCCAGGTGCCGTCGAGCGGCGTCCCTTGCGCCGCGAGGAGAACGGCCGTCGCGGCGACGCCGAAGGGGTAAATCATGGCCCCCAATCTAATACGTCCAGGTCAGGACCAGCGAAGTCGTGCGCACGGGCTCGAGGGTGCCCGGCGTCAGGCTGTAGATGTAATTGAGGGCATTGGTGACGAGCAGCCGCGCCGACCACGCGTTCCGCCGCCACCCGGCACGCAGGTCGAGTACCTCGGCGGCGACGCGCGGGTCGTCCGCCCAACTCAACCCCAGCTCGATGCGCTCGATGCGGCTGACGTAGCGGAAGTCGCCGCCGATGCTGAAGGGACCCAGGGCGTAATCCGCCGCGAGGGTGAGGAGGTGCTTGGGACGAAACGCCAGCACGGAATCGGTGCTCAGGTCGCGCGCGTCCAGGAAGGTGTACCCCACGGAGGTCTCGAGTGCGGGCGTGAGCGGCCGGCCCGCGAGCGACAGATCGAACCCCCGCAGCCGCGCCCGCACCAGATTGACGAATCGGATGTAGGGCACGCCCCCCGAGTCAAAGAACGTCGGTTCGACGAGCTGGCGCGCCTCGGTCCAGAAGGCCGCGGCGTCGAGCCGCGCGGTCCCGCCCCCGCCTGACCCGAGCGACAGCGCGTCGCCCAGCTCGAAGGCCCACGCCGTCTCGGGCACGAGCGAGGAATCGGGAACCACCCGGATGCCGAAGGCCACGGTCGACACGAAGCGCTCAGCGAGCGACGGCGCGCGGAACCCGTGTCCCACGGAGAATCGCCACGTGCCGATTCGCGTGGGCAGCACCGCCCCGACGCGCGGGCTCACTTCACCGGCGAGCGGGCCGCCGGCGAGGCCGATCGCGTCCACCCGCGCCCCGGCCGAAAGGCGGACCGGCCCGACGCGCCGTTCTCCCTCGGCATACGCCGAGAGCTCGTTCTGCGCGTGGCCGCCGAAGATGTCGCTGGTCACGTCGGCGCGGGCGGCCTCGACGCCCGCCGTCACCACGCGATCGCTGTCGCTCCCGCCACCCGGCCGCAGCGTGCCCCGCAGCTCGGCGCCGTAGCGGTTTCCCACGCCCCAGTCGTCGGGGGTGAAGTCGGTGAAGTGGGTGCGCAGCCAGGAGGCGCGCGCCTGCCACGCGAATCCGGCCGACGTCGTCCGGTCCACGGTGGCCGCCACGTATCCCTTGTCCGAGCGCGTGTAGGCGCCGCGATTGCCCGAGCCGATCATGAACGGCTGGAACGCGAGCCCGCGATCGTCACACTGGCCGCGCTCGCACCACGGCGGACTGACGTCGTATTGATGACTGGTCCACGATCCCGACGCCGTCACGCGCGTCCCCGGCGCCGGGAGCCATTCCGCCTTGCCGGATCCTTCCCACTGATTGCTGCGGTCCTGCTCGCGGTACCCGTCGGAGTGGCGGCCACCCAGGGTCAGGCTGCCTCGCAGCGCCTCGGTCCCGTACGAGCCGGTCACGTCGAGCCCGCCGAGGCCGCCGACGTAGTCGCGAAACCGCCAGGCGGAATCGGGCGGGTCGGCGTACGAGCCCGCGGTGGCCCGGACGCGCCCGTGGAACCCCACCGGCACGTCGCGCGTGAGCAGGTTGACCACGCCGCCGAACGCCGCCGAGCCGTACAGCGACGAGCCCGCACCCTTCACGACTTCGACGCGCTGCACGTCTTCCAGCGGTACGATGTCCCAGTCGATGCCGCCGCGGTCCGCCTCGTTCGCCGGCACGCCGTCCACGAGGAGCAGCACGCGCGACCCCAGGCCCTCGACGAAGCCGCTCGACCCGCGGATGTTGACCTGACCATTGAGGAACAACACGCCCGGGGCCTTGTCCACCGCTTCGTCGACGGTGCTCACGGCCCGGCGGACGAGATCGCTATCGCTCACCAGCGCCACGCTCGTCGAAGACTGGTCGAGGAGCTGCGAGCGCTTGGCGGCGGTGACGATGATCGGCTCGAGCGCGTAGCGGCTCGCGCGCAGCGTGACGTCCACCCGCACCGAGTCGCCGGGCGGAATGGTCACGGTGTCGACCGCCTCGCGATACCCGAGCCGCGCGAAGTGGAGCACCGCGTGGCCCGGCGGAATCCCAGCCAGCCGGTACCGCCCGGTGACATCCGACGTGGCGGCCGCCCCGGCCGTCGTGACGTGGACGGCAGCGATCAGTGCTCCCGCGGTGTCCGACACGATGCCGTACACGACTCCCGGGGCCTGCGCCTGTGCCCGCACCGGCGCGAGCGCGACCATCCCTGCGACGACTCGGATCAGGGACACGGCGGGAAGTACGTGCAGACGCGCTGCATGGTGCTGAAGTCGATGACGAAGTCGATCGAATCGACCCCCGAGTCGGGGACGACGACGATACCGGAACCCGCGGGGGTCGTATCGGCGCCATCACGGTAGAACCCGGCAACTTGGAGCGTCGTGTCGGCGCCTGCGAGGGTGAAGGCCGTATCCACCCACGCCGCGAGCACCCATTCGTAGCGGCCGCTCGGCAGGACCACGGTGTAAAACTCGGTTTGCCGGTCGAGCGGCAGCGACTTAAGCGATTGCAACGGCGGCTTGAAGCTGAACAGGTCGTTGCGGGTCTGGGGAAACGCGCCGTAGGCGATGATGTAGACGGCCGACGTGTTTCCGGGGATGGTGCCACGCAGCGTCACCGTCCCGCAGATGCCGACGAACCCGCCCTTGGGGCAGGTGGTGGGCGCCGGGGTCGGCTGCAGCCCCTCGTTGCACGCGACTGCGGCGATGGCGGCGAGCGCGACGCGACCAATGCCTTTCGGCATGCCCGCAATGATCGGAGCGGCCGCCCGGGCCGTCAACTTGACCCCTGTTTCGCCGCGGAATAACGTTGTCTCGCCATGCCGATCTACGAGTACCGCTGCACGGAGTGCGACGCCCGCTTCAGCCGGCAGGAGGAGATCGCAGAGCACGGGGTCACGCCGCCGCTCTGTCCCCAGTGCCAGTCACGCGCCGTCGAGCAGCTGCTCTCCCCGTTTTTCGCCAAGACGGTCCGGAAAAGCTAGGGTCAATGTTCGAGCGCTTGCGGGACGCCCTGCGCGCCGCGCTCGACTCCGCGACGCCCGTCTCCGCGGGCAACCTGCGGGATCTGGCGCGTCAGATGCGCGAGGCGGTCGTGGAGGCGAAGGTCGCGGTCGCGGAGACGCGCGACGCGGTGGCCCGCACCGCGGGAGAGGTCGCCGCGGAGCGCCAGCGCCTCGCCGACGCGGAGCGGCGGGGGCGGCTCGCGTCCGAGATCCAGGATGCTGAGACGGTGGCGGTGGCGGAGCGGTTCGCCGCGAAGCACCGCGAGCGGGTGGGCGTGCTCGACCGCAAGCTCGCGGCGCTGCGCGACGAGCTGGGGCTGTACGAACGGGAGCTGGCCGACATGCAGGCCCAGCTGGCGCGCGCCGAGCGCGATCGCCCCCTCACGGAGGCGGAGCGCTCGGCCGAGCGCGCGTGGCGCGACCTACAGGCGGCGGGCGGAACGCGCGCCGGTGTCGACCCGGCGGACGAGCTGCTCAAGTCGCGGCTCGACCGCGCCGCCCGGGAAGCGGCCGCCGACCGGCAGCTGCAGGAGTTGAAAAAGAAAATGAAGAAGGACTAGCCATGAGCCTGATCCGCGATCTGCTGGCCTGGTTCCGCGACGCGTTCGCGTCGGGGCCACGCGCGGACGGACGGCGCTCGGGAGGCAGCATGGACATCAAACGCGACCGCATGGTGTTTCTCGGCTACGGCAAGTTCTGGCGCTCGGACGGCATCGTCGGGCTGATGCCGATCGAGGAGGAACGTGGGCCCAAACGGCGTACCAACGTGTTCGTGCAAGGACGACCCGACCCGATCATCGCGTCCCGCACCGAGCAGAGCATTCTCGAGGACATGGGCGCGGCCGGCGCGGGGATTCAGGTGCACGCTCTGCGCGAAGTAGTCACTGAGCTGCTCGCGGCGCTTCACGAGTTCTCTCCCGTTCTGCGGCGCACGCTCCAGGGCGAGCAGCACTTCGATGTCGAGCAGTGGGAGCAGCGACTGGGCGACGTCCTGCGGGCGCCCTCCGCCGAGGCGACGGAGTCGACCGAGCAGAACGAGCTGTTCGCCTGATGGCGGCACCGCTCGCAGCACCCGCGGCGCCCGAGGCCGGCTGGTTCGGGCACCCCCGCGGTCTCTCCACGCTGTTCTTCACCGAGATGTGGGAGCGCTTCAGCTACTACGGGATGCGGGCCTTCCTGTTCCTGTACATGGTGAACGTGCTGCAGTTCGACGTGAAGCACGCCGGCTCCGTGTACGGGTGGTACACCTTCAGCGCGTGGGCGGCCCCCATCGTCGGCGGCATCGTGGCCGACCGGCTGCTCGGCCAGTACCGCAGTGTGCTGCTGGGCGGCAGCATTATCGCCCTGGGTCATTTCACCCTCGCGTTCCACCCGCTGCCGTTCTTCTACGCCGGCTTGGCGCTGGTCGCGACCGGCACCGGGCTCTTGAAACCGAACGTGAGCACGCTCGTGGGATCGCTGTACGACGCGGGCGACGCGCGCCGTGACGCGGGCTTCTCCATCTTCTACATGGGGATCAACCTCGGCGCCGCCCTCGGACCGCTGATCGCGGGCTGGTTCGCCCAGAAGGTCGATTGGCACATCGGCTTCGCCTGCGCCGGGATCGGGATGCTCCTGGGACTTACACAGTATGTGCTGGGCAAAGGACGCCTCCAGCCGGCCCTCGACCGCCTGGGAGCGCGGCCCCGGTCCACTGCGTCCGCGGTGGCGTCTTCGCCTGTCCCAGCAGCCGGCGACGCGCCGGGGCGGTTCGGGTTCACGGCGGTCGAATGGAAGCGCATCGCCGCGATGTTGGTGTTCTTCGCGTTCGCCGTCGTATTCTGGGCTGGCTATGAGCAGGCCGGCTCCACGCTCAATCTCTTCGGCGATCGCTACACCGACCGGACGGTGCTCGGATACAACTTCCCGTCCAGTTGGTTCGTGGCGGTGCAGGCGATTTTCGTGATTCTGTTGGCGCCCGGATTCGCGTGGCTGTGGGTGCGGCTTGGCCCGCGGGAGCCGTCCAGTCCCGCCAAGTTCACCTTCGGACTCCTGTTCATCGGCCTGTCGTTCCTGTTTCTGATCCCGGCGGCGCGCATGGCCCAGAGCGCGCCCGGCGCCCTGGTGGGCCCGTTGTGGCTCGTCGGCTGCTATTTCATCCAGGAGCTCGGTGAGCTGAGTCTCTCCCCCGTCGGCCTGTCGGTGTTCACCAAGCTCGCACCCGTGAAGATCGTAGGCATGATGATGGGCGTGTGGTTCCTCGCTGATGCGCTGGGGAACTGGCTCGCCGGCCGCGCCGCGGGCTTCTTCACGTCGGTCCCGCTGGCGCAGTTGTTCGGCACGGTCGGGGTGATCTGCCTGGCGGCGGCCGCCATCCTGGCCTTGCTCATCAAGCCGGTGACGAGGTTGATGGGCGGGGTGCATTGATGCACGGGCGTGCGGCCCTGTTGCTGGTCCTGACCACCGCCGCAGCCCCATTCCAAGCGGTGGCACAGACCGCGGCCCCGCGCGAGAGCACCGTCGTGGTACTGCTCGGCACCGGCATGCCGCGGCCCGAACCGGAGGCATCGGGTCCGGCGACGGCGGTCGTCGTGGGCCAGCGGGTGTTCCTGGTGGACGCGGGCCCGGGTGTCGAGCGGCGGCTCGCCGCCGCCCACCTCCCGACCGACGGCGTGACCGCGCTGTTCATCACCCATCTCCACAGCGATCACACGCTCGGGTATCCGGACCTGATCTTCACGTCGTGGGTGATGGGGCGAGCGAAACTGCTTGCGGCGTACGGTCCGCACGGGTTACGCGCCATGACCGAGCATATCCTCGCGGCTTGGGCCGAGGACATCGACGTGCGCACCAACGGGCTCGAGAAGCGCACGCCCGGCGGCTACCGCGTGGACGTGCACGAGATCGGTCCTGGGGTAGTGTACGACTCGGTGGGCGTGCGTGTGACGGCATTCGCCGTCGAGCATGGGACCTGGCGCGAGGCGTATGGCTACCGCTTCGACACGCCGGGCCGGAGCGTGGTGATCTCCGGCGACACGAAGCCAAGCGAGAGCCTAGTGCGCGCGGCCGCGGGAGCGGACGTGCTGGTGCACGAGGTCTACCCGGCGGCGCGTATGGCGGCAAACGTCACCGAAAGCACGCGCTGGCCGGCCTACATGCGCGACTTTCACACCTCCGACGTGGAGCTGGGCCAGCTCGCCGCTCGCATCCGGCCCAAGCTGCTGATCCTGTCGCACATCATTCGCCGCGGCGCGACCGACGAGGAGCTGCTCGCCGGCGTGCGGCAGTCGTTTGACGGCCGGGTGGTCGTGGGGCACGATTTGGAGCGGTACTGAACCGCTTCGCGGGAGGTCGGGGAGGTCATGAAGGATGGTGGAGGTTGCAGACCTCCACCATCCTCCACCATCCTGCTTCAGTTCAGTTAAGCCGGGTCGTCCGCCAAAGCAGGATGCCTGACCCCAACAGCAGCGCCACCATCGTGATGGTGAGCCCCGCTACCCAACCCCACTGGATCGTGAGCGTTGGGACGCGGGCGATCGCGCCGAACGCGATGAACACGGCCGTGGCGCCGGCGACGAGCGTCCAATCGAGCCAGTTCCGGCGGCCCCCCGGCGACGCGGTGCCCGTGCCCTCGCCCGCCAACGCCGCGCTCACGTATGCGGGATCGATGCCGTAGCGCTCGCCCTCGCGCGCCGCGGCCTCGCGCCAGCGTTGGTGCTCGGATCCCGTGGCTGACGCCAGCGCGATTGCTGCTGCGCCGAGGGCCATCAGTAGCGATCCGCCGATCACCTGGGTGTAGGTCGCGCCCGCGCCGCCGCGCAGCTCCCCGAACACGAGCAGGCCCCACGCGAGGCCCCACAGCTGGTTCGTGTTCGAGAGAGGGATGCCGCGGCTGATCCCGATGTACTTCGCGGCGTACTGCT
>Ga0079220_10000318_pt1 | contig 11476 bp, 8 predicted proteins | sample GAAS100_FD_75071 | JGI IMG/M metagenome (GOLD analysis project Ga0079220, IMG submission 75071) | Agricultural soil microbial communities from Georgia to study Nitrogen management - GA AS100 | ecosystem: Environmental > Terrestrial > Soil > Agricultural land | place: USA: Georgia | collected... | reverse complement strand
TGTGTCGGTTGCGAAGAGTATCCTCCATGATAACCCGGCTCTCCTCATTGAATCGCCAGGGCTCTCGCGTATTGAAGGGATTGTTATCGGAGTGTAATCGGAGGATGGGTGAGTAACAGCCCAACTGCACCCACCGTGTGGTCAGTTCGTCATCTTTGTAACCGTGTGTGTGGCCACCGATATCGTTACTCCACCACCCATAGCCAATGTTCGATGCCGTAGCCGTGAACTCTGGCTGGAAGTTCAACGACTCCCAGGTGATGATAGCATCCCCGGAGAAGCCAATCTGGTATCGCTGTGCGCCTGGGCCACCAAAGCGCGACAGAATCAGCGGTCTTTGTGACCCGCGGCCACTGTCGAGGAAATGGAAGTGGTTAAGCACCCAAAGCGGATCAACACCAGGGATCTTAGACGTGTTCCCTTGTTGCCAGTCGACCCACCAGAAATCGACACCGCGAGCCTCATGCTGGTGATGTACGATGTCAAAGTATGCATCCATGAATTTCTTGTCGGTGCAGTCGAACTCGATAGTCTTCTTGCTTGCAGGGTCAATGCCCAGATACTTTGCAACCTCTGCGTACTGAGCCTCATGCCATCTGAACCCATCTGCAGGGTGCAAGTTGAGAGTCAGCTTCATGCCACGATCATGCAGTTTCTTCATAAAAGCATCGGGGTCTGGGAATAGCTCCTTGTTCCAGGTGTATCCAGTCCACCCATTGATTCCGTCGGGCAAATTATTGACGAGATGCCAGTCCATGTCCACCACAGCGACATTCATAGGTACATCGTCCTTTTCGAAGTGGTCGTGCAGCTCCATGTATTCTTTCTCATCGTACGCGTGGTATCGGCTCCACCAGTTACCCATCGCGTATCGTGGCAGAAGAGGCTGGCTTCCAGAAACAGCGTAGTATGCGCGCACAGCTTCGCGGTAGTCGCGGCCATAGAGGAAGATGTATTGATCAACATCGCTCTGGTTCCTACGACCTGCGATCCAGCCATCCTTCTCGAATAGCATGGACTTGCTGTCATCTAGCACTGCAATACCGTCTCTCGACAAGACACCCGGTCCCAATTCTCTTCTCCCGTTTGCACCATCTAATGTGCGTGTGGTTCCCCCTAAGTTCGAAACGTCTTGTCCGTACGTCCAAGAGCCTGTAATGTTCCCCTTGAGGTTGACCTTGAGTCCCTCTGGGCTGAACTTCTTCTTATCGTAAATGACGTGGAAGCGTTTCGTAACGATCTCGATGCCGTGGCCGCGATCCCAAACATAGAAGTCTGGCACCGCCAGCTTTCGATTGACCGCAAAGGTCGACGCCCGGTCCTCGAACTTGCCATCCTCGGACCACTCGAAGCGCAGCAGGCCATCTGTAAGAATAGTGAATCGATACTTGTCGCCCGCAACAATAGCATCAGCGTGTGCGACGGGGCGCACGTCGAAAGAATAACGCGCAGGTTTTCCCATGGCTTCGAGGCAAAGAAGACACAATACAAACTATGCAGCGCCTCTTACTGTTCGAAGGATCGAAGGCGTCCGGGGCACTGCGGGGCGCAGAAACGCCGGCGCCTCCATCGTGTTATAACATCTGGGGAAGGACGCTCAGGCCAAGCAATGATGGCTTGGTTTCGGCGGCTCGTGACCTCGGTTCAGGCGCCCTTGCCCTGTCAGTGGGTCAGACGACAACTGGAAGGAGTCGGCAAGCTTGCCAGGACTCGTGTTCGACCCATAACGGAGAGCCGGAGAGGTCTTGAGACGGGTCGTGCGGTCGATGGTGCAACGAACGCGGAGGTGCAGATGGTCCACGCGCATGCGTCATTTCTCGCAAAAAATGCATTGTGCCTGCAGCTTAGCTGTGGGGTGCATCGTGCCAACCACGAATGGGGCGAAGCCATGCACGATCAATGTTCTCGAGTCAATTTACCCTCTCATTCTTCACATGCGCTTCTGTACGCCATTCCCTTGAGCCTTGGTCATGAGCACCAAGGACGTATGCCTGGGCATGATGTGCAAAAGGGACGATGTAGTTGCAAAGATAACTTTTGCTGGTCCAAAGTAAGATACGAGGCTCCAGACAGGTAGTTATGGCCGTTTGTGAATGCCCAGCAGCCCTGTAGTGTTGCACTAAATGCTTCTTGCAGTCATATATTCATATTCAGTAGAGAAATCGAGACCGAGAGAACTAAACAAATACGGCGCGCATTAATTGAGTACAAATAAATCCTGTTTCGATAAATCCCTTACACAGAAGTAGGTCGGCAGATTTACTTTCCAACAAGCACTTTTTGGCTGCTTCTCGTCTCTGTGGCATAGTTGCGCTTCTCTCCCGTAACCTGAAGCTGCACATGGCCCTTCGCCGTGGGTGTATATGTCACGTTCGCGCTCTGTCCAACATTGAACGGCGCGCATGCAGGCTTGCTATCAAGCACCCACTGTGCCGTAAGCTTGACACCCGGATCCCATCGGCCAACACTGGCGCTGATCTCTTGACCAATCTTGGCCTTGATACTCTGAATCTTGGGTTCCTCTTGACGTTTAACCGCAGCTTGACGTCCACCATGCTTAATGACTTCCTCCCATACATTGCCACGAGTCGAGAGGGCTGTGGAGGCAGGGGAAAGTGGACTTGGGCCGTCAGGCGCATGGTCCTTTACCCACCTTTCGACCAGCTCAAGGTAGTCCCAGATCTCTCGCGACTGGTAGTTCCCACCGTGTGGTTTCTCTGGCAAAATTGTGACGTTTGCCCATCCCGGTCCGCCAACCGCGTCAGTACGCTTCTGAAATTCCACAACGCCTTCGTTCAGAAAATAGTTGTCCCATGTGCCCACATAGACAAAGATGCGGCCCGCGAGTGCGGCACCGAGATTTCGCGAGGACTTAAAGTTTGTGACGATATAATCGCTAAGATCAAATGGTTTCCAGTACGCCACAGCTTCTGAGTATATCTCTCCAGTGACTTTGTCCCATGGTTCGAGTGGGTACCCATTGTAACCTTGAACGCCGAAGACGGCGTTCCAGATATCCCATTGGTTGAACGATCGAGACGACGTGCCAAAAGTAAGTTCCCAATGGTTCTCTTGGGCCACTGTGGCAAGAATCTCCTGAGTGCCGTTTACGAAAGTGCGGATGCTGGGCACATAGCTGCCATCAGCTCGTTGGTAGGCGTTGGTGGCGGTATACAGCTCGATGTCCTGGTGTCGATGGAAGTCCAGAGAGTCAGGGTAGGAAGAGAAGCAGACACCGAAGAGATCGGGACGGTATACGACATTGGCGATGCTTTCCCAGCCACCGGTACTACCACCATCCTGCACGCGAGCGTATGGCGCACGAATTGTGTGAAAGTTTTTCTCGATGTAGGGTATCAGCTCCTCATTGATAGCATCACCGTAGGGACCCAGGTTCGCCGTGTTTACAGCGTATGAGTCATCGTAGTATGGAGCTTCGTGACGAAATGTGACAACGATAAATTTTGGTGTTGGTCGTTCGGCTGTGATATCTGAGGCTGGAATGATGCCCGAGTTCCAGACTGCAGTGAAGTTTGCATCGCTTCCATAATTGTAGGCCCCTTGATAGGCGGGCCAGTGGCCTTGGTTGTAAATAACGGGATATCGAGTGTTTATGTCGTTGGGATTGTATCCAGCAGGGACAAGGATATTTGCTCCGACATACATATCGCGATTCCAAAATTGACTTAGCCTTTTGCTTCGAATCTTTACGTACTTTAAGAATTCCGTGTCTTCGTAGTTGCCTTGATTGCACCCACCGATCTCGTTTCCGACAAAAGCCTCGACAGCTGTCACATTGCTAAAAACAAGATCCAAGGTTTGCGCGCTGCTGGTGATTTCAATGTCGACAGCAGCTGTCGTCAGGCTGCCGGAGCCGTCGACGTTTAAGCCGCCATCACCGCAAGGGAAACGGAGACTGACTTTCGATCCATCACTGCGCGTGACTGTCTCATATTTGGAAAAGAAAGCTTGCACACGGTATGTTCCTGGCTGAATGTCGCTCAAGCTAACGTTCGGCCAGCCGTACACACCTGTCGCAGTATTGTCGCTGCTTCCTCCAGAGAAGGTGACTGTGGAATTCGGGCCGAAGCTATAGATATTTTTGCCGAATATCTTGTTTGGTGACGAAGTGACGTCCGTGTCTTTAAGGGGATCGGTTCTATTAGGGGCAAGCATCAATACGATACGACCGTCAGTAGATGTAGGAAGAAGTCCATCAGCAACCGAGAGTCTAAACTCCAAACCGCTACTGGAGTCGCGCTGAAGGTTGCCCGTGGGTACTGCTAGCACACGCACAGCAAGGGCGGCAAATAAGGTTGCTTTCAGCATATCGTGTAACAGTCAAGAGACAGAAAATTAACGTTACAAGAATTCACTGCAATATATCTTAATCAACGGCAAATTAAGCTTTCTGTCACACACGAAGCAATCACAAGCTATGACGATTAGAGCCTGAGCTAAACGTTAGATCAGTCAAAATAGGAAGGTAGGAAGCTTGGTTTGCTTATCTCGCAAGATTGTGGATGTTCGCACCGACTGCAACTCGAGATAAAGACGATTCCAGGATTTGTACCATTTACCAGGATGATCATGGGGACCCTCACCAGTCTCTCGCTCGGGCAGATTAGCTCGCTTAGAGGTCAATCTATCTTGCGGATGTGTCTTGTAGTCGAGGTTGTAGCGAAAAATACGCTTTCCTCAAGCTTTACTCCGGTCCCAAGAGGAAAAGGTTGTATACACACTGACCTCGCTACAGGTACTACTGCTACGCTTTCCCATTCAAACTGATTATAAAGACAATATCAAGACAATTACAACAAGTAACGGAAGTACAAGTTCTCCTTGTCCGTCATGTCTGCCAAACCATTTTCGCCGTGGACCTCCGCGCCAGCCTCGTGGAAATCGCCCTCCATGGAATAGTCGATGAATTCTCTAGGAAGACCGGCAGCCTCACGTTGATCACCCTTCTTCTTCTGCATCCAAGTGATCAGGAAGAACTGAGCAACGACTACTGCCCAGAGAATGCACCAAATTATCATAATACCCTTGAGAGCATTGACCTGGCCGTTGTCAGAGAGAGGCCTGGAAGAGAGACTTGTAAAACTTACGTATTGTGGGGCAAACTTCGAGTCGAAGATATAAGGTGTAATGATGTTACCAATCGAATTTCCGGCGTTGAAGGAAGTGTAGTATACAGCCTTTTTGGTTTGCCCAGCGCAATTCGCACCCATCCAGGAGATCAATAGAGGATTGATAGCGAAGACGAAAGCGATCAAGTAGTAACCAGCGAGAAGACCGCCCTTGTTGGCCTTTGTCTTGGGAATAGCGACTAAAAGTGCGACGCCAACGATCACAATGGTAACAAGGCCAAGCAAGAAAGGAGACTTTCTCTTGAAGCGGTAGGCTAGCCAAGAGGCAAGCAAAATCGAAATGAATTGAAGGGCACCGAAAGGCATGTTGAGGAGTACGGCCTCATCTGGGGTGAATCCTGCCAGGTTTTGAAGGATGATGGAACCGAAAACGGACGAAACGGAGGCACCGGCATTGACGGCAATAACCATGACTGAAGAAGATTAGCTGAGAGGTCATCTCTGCGAGCAGTGTAACACTTACTCATGTATAACCAGTACTTTGGCTCCGACCAAGCCTCCCACACATGGTTCCAGTTGAATTTATGCGACACAATTCCCTGTTGATTGGCCTTAAGGCGATCAACAGCCTTAAGACGATCTTCGGGGGAAAGATACCGCGCCTCTCCAGGGCTGTCGTGGGCCCACCAGTAAGTAATGAGTCCGATAAGAATAGTGAAGAGACCGAAGAACAGGTATACAATCTGGTAGCGGTACAGACTGTGTGAATGAATACGACCGAAGCCGTAGACAATGGGAGAGCTGATGAGCGTGCTGAGACCATAACAACTGTACCAGCATGCAACGCGGAAAGGTTGCTCCGAGCGTCTGTAGAATGCGATGGTGATGATGGAGAAGAGCGGGATGACGGCCGCCTCGAAGGCACCCAAGAAGAAACGAGAGGCAAGGAGACCAGCATAGCTCCTCGATCCACCAAGCCCTCCCGCAACAGAAATACCCCAGCAAGTGATGATGACGGGCAGGACCTGGCGATACCGGGCCTTGACGAGAATCCATGCGGCGAGAGGCTGCACCCCGAGCTGGGCATAGTAGCCGATGTTGCCGATGTTGGAGTAATCATTGCCTTTGAGCTTTGCATCAGTCTTCAGTCCATAGACAGCTGTCAGACCGATGATGCCCTTATCTGCGGATTGGAGGAAGTAGACCATGCAGAGAAGCGAAAGCATCCATATGTCGGTCTTGCGCAGAATACGCTTGTTGTCTGCCTCGCTGCAAAGATGCGCATCGCTCAGGCCAAGGTCTTTCCCTTCTTCGAACGCGACAGCAAGGGTGTCGGCATTGTTGGTGGAGCTGTTGGATGAGTGCTCGATGTGCGTGGTGTTGACCTTCTCCGCTGCCGATGCCATGTTATGAATTGGCTGTAGATGGATCGAAGAATGGCGGATTGAGTTGCCTGGGGAAGAGCTGGGGAAGAATGTCTGGGGTACGGCTAATATGTATGCTTTGAGCCGGTCTTCTCGTGCAGATCACGCGGACAAGATCGAACGCGCACAGAGTCTTTGCAAAGCTGTCGCAATCATTATTGTCAGCTCAAGCCACTCTGCCGGGACTTCCAAACCCACGAATTGCAAGATTCAGACCCTGGACGTGTCGAGACTCTGGACTGACGTTTTGGCCCCGACACTTGGTTGATGTTCACCGTGATGTCAGCGTAACCATCATCAAACAAGCCTAGCCCAAGACCGCCACAGGCTTAGCTTCTGCCGCTTAGGCCAGAGAAGACTTGCTAAGGCGTCTGGGCATGCTTGTGAGTGGTGCAGAATTCCTGACCACGAGGCGCTATGCCGCGTGGTCGGCTGTCAAGATGCGCGGTAGTCCTGAGAAAATCTCCCACGAATGAACGTTGTGGCCCAGACGGACAAGGGAAGCCGGAAGAGCAGGATGGTTTGATGGAAGTGGCGTGGCTGGAACCAGGCGAGCGCGACTGGGGAAGTGGACCCTGGGGAATTAGCGGTTCCCCCCCACGCAACATCCATATATGCCTTGCTGTTCAACTGGGCTGCAGCTTTCGTCGAATCAAGAATCGTGATCGCGAAAGCTCTTGAAACACTAAAGCACATTTTCTACTACGGTACGTTCCTTAATTGGGGCGCTTCTCTGCTGGCGGGCCTGTCTTCGGGAACTCCACGTCTCCACACCTCGGTCGCTCGGCGAAGCCATGGTAGGGGCTTCCCAGATACCCCGATCGCTAGATTGGTGGATGCCCCGATAACATTGTGCAAGTTTAATATCGAACAGCGGAACACCCGGAGATTGCTCAGCCGCAAGGCCCGACCCTAAGGCTTCACGGGGGGCTTTGACGATAAAAAATGTGATTGAAACAAACAGAGAACAACCGCAAGTGCTGTACAAGACGACACCTTTCAGCATCCCAGAGCCTGGAATGGTGTTCTTTTTGAGCAATTTTCTACCTGGGTAGTTTTCATGTACGCCACAGTCCTGTAGGCTGTGCTAAATACGTCACCTGGCTTCAGTTGTACAGTAGAATCTGCCGTCAAAGTGATTTAAATGCGATTGTTAATCACTCTACAAAGACCGGGATTGTTATCCAGTCACCGTTGCTGAGATACGATCAGTGCCATGCGCAGGGCCTGCACGAAACAACAGATCTACTAGATGCCGCTAATGGTACATCTTGGTACAAGCGCAAGACCTTCTGGAAGGTAAGTGACTTTGTGATATTTGTAATGTGTCGACCGTCTCTAAGAGTCTGATATCCTAGCTTGACCGCTACGCATTCAAGAGCAAGCCCTAGTAAAGTCTCTTTTGATCTTGTCTGTTCGCCTACCTGATACTATGAGGTCTTAATACGCAAAGAAAGAAAGTCCATCCTGAAAAACCGTTCTCAAGGATTGCATCTAGTACGTAAGGCTGGTTCTCTGCCAAATCAATACATTGTCTTCAATTATAGGGTGTCTTTGGCATCTCGAGTGAATCTATAACAAGTCAAACACATATCCCTTGATGTGAGTGCATCGCGTCAGCTCAAAGATGTCGATTGCTGAGCTAATTAAAGTTTCCGGTTGGGAAAGCAATGGGTCGCTGTTTGTTAAATCTTTTCCTATATAAAGCCCTTGAAGCGCTCTGGTGGTAAGCTGTAACGGAACCAGTATCACGTAAGATCAGATATGAAGGATTTCTGGCAGGCCAGACAAGACTTCTCTTGGTATTTCACCATCCTAATTGATTGCGCCCATAGCGCTACTTGAAGAGCTACAGTAGTAGTAAAGTTGCAGTACACAAGAGATGGAAGCAGAGCCTCCGAACTGCTACAAAGTTTTGATCTGACGATTGTTGTGAGTCGAAACCGCAACAAATGGTTGTATGTGAGCACTGCTCATAACGTCAACTCAATAGTCAAGTCAAGCAGTTGATTGGTCCGCACAGCAGGGTAACCTTTCGAGCTCACCAACTGAACAGCCAGCATAGGGTGGCGAGGGGCGCAATCACGCTTAGAATGAAAAAATACCGGGAAGCCGTGCCTTGACTTCTGCAGGAGGTCGCATTACTCGAAGTCAGCAGATGCTCCCCGTGCCGGGCACCTTCAGAAACTTTATTCTTGCATTGGTCTTCGGCTGTTCTTCTGTCGCCACAGCCTTTTGAGAGCTAAATCGGGCCCTTGTCACATTTTCGAGGTTGTCGACATGAGATAGAATTTGCAGATTTGCAGCGGAAGTTCCTTCTCGATATGCTGTTAATCGCGGACAGGCTGACCTGCAAGGGCCGCTTCAGGCGTCCACTCGGGCGATAAGCTTACTGTGCCACAGATTATCCGACCTTGAGGGTAATGGAAGTTGGGAAAGAAAAATCTTGATGTATCCCTGAACGGCGAAAGCTTTACGTTAGCCAGGCGTCATTTTACAATACCCTAATCGTCTGCAAACCTTTCGAAAGACATGTGGAACTGTATGTTGAGAATGCAGGTCACACCTGGTGCAAAAGTGTGCCAGGTACGGTATGACCGGCACGGGATCGCCGAGCTCTCGCCTAGGATGACTGCAACTGCGAAGGATCAGGAGGCGAAAATTCACTGCGATTGCAAGTCACCGTGCTTTGCACTTATCCTCATCTGTCCTTTGAAGATTTGAGAACGATCCTTGCGCTGGACGTAAAATTGTGATGAGCAAACATCACAGAAGCGTTTGCTTATGCGGGTTGCTGTCTACATTTTGCGGTATGGGGCGAGAGAGAGGAGCGGCCGTTGTGGGTGGCGCCCCATCTCAATCCTTCCGCCAACATCAAATCCCCACACTTCCCGGAGTGTCATTCCGCTATAGTGACCCTGGCCATTAATCCGCTCTATGGTTCGGGAAAAACGGTAGGAATACTCCTTTCGGGGCCTGAAAGATTGCTTATAGGCCGCGCAGGCCTTCTGCTAATTTGCCTATTCCTTGCCATGGAATTTCTTAAAGGGCGAGACCAGCCCTCAGGGTATATCAGGATCTGATATAGATTTAGTCCCTAGCCTTTCGGTTAGTGCAGCCAGGTGAACTCTCGCGAAAATACAAAGTGGTACGACTCCACGTGCGAAGTATCTGCAGGACACTTACCAACCCTGGTCATGCTGCGGCATAAAAAGGTAGCACGGAGGCCCACGTCCAGTGCGAATGCACACACTTGTATCGGGATATTCTACCAAAACTAGGGGCGTAAAGTTGCCTATGATTGATTGAAGTCTCCCGGTCTTTCCTTGTCAATTTTTGACCTGTACCACATCCGGCTGTCAGGATGCGAGGCACGCTACACGCGGTGTGGTTGCTGCCACTAGCTCTGGGCAGTGCCCTCCCGGACCTCAAGGAGCGACATTTTGAAAAAAGGTCCTTTGACCTCGCCGAAAATGTATTGTCGGGACTGGGTAGTTTGAAGCAGGATCTGATGGCCGCCGGTGCTGCACTTAACCAGCAACTGTATCAAGCTGTCGAGCAGCCAGCTCAGTATAAGGCTTGCAATCCTTCGAATGTTCATGTTCGCCAGGAATGGTATGTTCAGGCATCTCATTGATTGGTAGCTCCTGATTTGTTTAGGTCAACATTCTCCAAGACGGAAAAGAAGGCGTATATCAGTGCTGTTCAGTGTATGGCCAAGTTGCCCCCGAAAACATCGAAGGATATCTGTCCCGGCTGCCGTAACAGATATGATGACTTCGTAGCAACTCACATACAACAATCGTTCGGCATTCATGTCACTGGTAACTTCCTTACCTGGGTAGGGCGCTTTCAATCTTCAACTGTTAACAGGCGGCTGATGTTGTTACTCAGCACCGTTACTTTACCTGGGCTTATGAACAGACACTGCGAGACGAATGTGAATACAAAGGAAATCAGCCTTATTACAGTTACTCTAGATGGTACAAGGACCCGGCGAAGTCGCCATTGCTCGACGGTTCCGACACATCGCTCTCAGGCCAGGGCGCACCGGGGTGCAAGAATCAAACCTTTACAGGTATTCCGCTCAATACCAACGCGCTGATTAAGATTCCGCACGGAGCTGGAGGCGGCTGTGTGAACTCGGGTCCCTTCAAGAATTGGCAAGTCAACGTCGGGCCGCTGTTTCCAGGGTCAGAATGCGCGCGACTCAATCCTAATCAGAACTTCACGGAGCCAGCTTATGGCCTTGCGTACAATCCTCGCTGCCTCCTTCGCGACATTAGTAGTTTCACTGGAGAGGGTTGGCTAAAGGATGATGACGTGGTGTCTCTGCTGAAGAGCATTGACTACCAGAAATTCTGGGAAGCTCTACAAGGAGGGGCACCTCCCAACAACTTCCAGAACAACTTCATGGGGGTACATACAGCTGGCCATTTTATCATTGGTGGCGATCCGGGTGGCGATTTTGCAGCTTCTCCCGGTGATCCGTTCTTCTTCTGTAAGGGCTCGAGATACACTGAATACGCTTTTGCTAACACCTACATAGTTCATCACGCTTCCATAGACCGCCTCTACTGGGCTTGGCAGAATCTCAAGCCTGCTGAGCGAACCAAAGCTCTCTACGGTCCCACTGCCATGTCTGACCTAACCTCGCCCCCTGCCACGTTGCAGGATAAGCTTACCTTGGGAGCTGCATTTGCCGGGGACCTAACTATAGAGGAAGCATCCAGTACTATGGCGGGCCTCTTTTGCTATACTTACATATAGCATTAGAGATCTCATAGAAATCGTTACGTATACACACCCGTATTGTCGCCAGAGTACATACTTGTCACGTTGGGCATCTTTTGACTCTTGACCAATTTCAACGGACACGCGATTCGTAATTGACTTCTTGATTACTTCACAAATCAAAACAACGCTCAGAACATCGTATATGCACGACTGGCATGCCCTGTA
>Ga0079220_10000315_pt1 | contig 11498 bp, 9 predicted proteins | sample GAAS100_FD_75071 | JGI IMG/M metagenome (GOLD analysis project Ga0079220, IMG submission 75071) | Agricultural soil microbial communities from Georgia to study Nitrogen management - GA AS100 | ecosystem: Environmental > Terrestrial > Soil > Agricultural land | place: USA: Georgia | collected... | reverse complement strand
GCGGGCGCGCAGCGCGAACGATCGAAGAGCTTCTGAATGATTCCGACGCGGTTTTCGTTTGCACGCCCAACACCACGCACGAAGAAGTGGCCATGCAGGTGATGGAAGCGGGCAAGCATGTCTTCAGCGAAAAACCTTTCGCATTGAATCTTGCGTCGGCCGCCAGGCTCCGCGACCGCGCGGCGCGATCCAAAGTGCTCTATCAGGTCGGCCACAACCGGCGCTTCGCTCCCGTCTACAAAGTGCTGAAGCAGGCTATCGATCGCGGCGAGCTGCGCCCGCTTTCCGTCCACGCCAAGATGAATCGCGGCGAACTGGTCAATCCTCCGTGGGTCTGGAATGCGCGTTTGACCGGCGGTTTTCTCTACGAAACGCCCGTGCACATGTTCGACCTGATGACGTTCTTCTTCGGAAAGGTCGAATGGGTGCAGGTGGCCGCTCGCGCCCACGAACACAAGGAGCTCGATGATTTTTCGATTCTCTTGAGTTTCCAGTCCGGCCTTCAGGCCACCATGAAGACGTACGCCCACGCCAGCTGGCATTTTCCGTTCGAGCGCTTCGAGGTTTACGGAATGCATTCCACCTACGAAACGTTCGAAATGGAAAGGATTTCGTTTACCAACGGCCTGGAATCGCGCACGACAACTTTTGATTTTTCTCTCGGCACCATGCATGACAAGTGGGGCTATATCGAAGAAGACCGGCTTTTCGTGGATGCCCTGGAAGGCAAATCCGCAGTTCCGGTCTCCGCCGAAGACGGATACCAGGCCGTCGAGCTTATCGAAGCTTGCTACCACAGCGCGCGCGAAGGAGCGCGCGTTCAACTGGATGCGCCGGTGAAGAAAGCTTGAAATGGAGAAACTTTCCGCCAGAATTCAGTTTGCTTCCGCTCCCGTAAGCTGGGGCGTTCAGGACGATCCGGGACCCGCCTGGGAGCAGCCTTACGAACGCGTTCTGGATGAAATCCGGTCCGGGGGCTACACCGGCACGGAATTGGGACCCTACGGCTATTTCCCCACGGATGCCAGGATCCTTTCGAAGGCCTTGCAGCATCGCACCATGTCCCTGCTCTCGTCTTTTGTTCCCGTTCCCTTGGCGGACCCTTCGAAAAAACAAGCGGTGCTCGAGCAGGTGCGCAAAGTAGGAGGGCTTCTCGCGGCGCTGGGCGCCAAACTGCTGGTGCTCTCGGACGCACAGACGCCGAAACGGCGTCAGCTTGCAGGGCGCGTTCCCGTCGATGCAAGCGAATCTCTTACTGCCGGGCAATGGAAAAAGGTCGGCGAACTTGTCGCCGAGGTCGAAGGCGCTGCCGCGGAGTTCGGCCTCGCGCTTGTTTTCCACCCCCATGTGGCCACCTTCGTCGAAACGCCCGGAGAGGTCGAGCGCCTGTTCGATTCGCTGTCGCACACGCAAGTCGGGCTTTGCCTCGATACCGGCCACTGCGTCTACGGCGGGGGCGATCCCGCGGACGAAGCTAAAAAATACCGCGCTCTGCTCCGCTACGTTCACATCAAGGACATAAGCGCGTCCGTTCTGGGAGAAGCTCGCTCCCAAAAAATGAATTTCGAGCAGGCCATCGGCGCCGGCGTCTTCTCGCCGATCGGCAGGGGCTGCATCGATTTTCCGGGATTCTTCCGCTACCTGGCGGAAAGCGGCTATTCGGGATGGGCTATCGTCGAGCAGGACGTCATCTACGGCAACACCGCGATCCCTCCCGCGGAGAGCATGCGCGCCGGCCTCGGCTACCTCAAGAACGTATTATCCGGCCTCGAATCCGTTGCCGGCGCGTCAGTGCCTGCCTGACTCTTCGCGACACGCACCGTCTTCTGCAAGCCACCGCCAAGGCGCGATTGGGTAGTAACAAACCGCTCCTTGCTAAGGATCAGCACCAAATCGGCCCGCCGCGCTTTCCGACAACCAGCGTTGTGAATTAGCGCACGCCGCCGATTGCGCGGGCTGCAATTTCTGTTAGCGTAGAGTCCAAACTTGGGAGCTCAACCAGAATTGCAGCGAACCACGGAAACTTCCGGGCCGGGTATCTCCCCCGTGGCAGCCGAGCAATCGTCCGCCCTTAAGCCGGGAGTCGGCGTTCGCGTTTTTCAAAACACGGTCGCCATGCTCACCGGCCGCGCCGTCGGTATTCTGTGCTCGGCCGGAGCTTCCGTCCTTCTCGCCCGCTATCTTGGCCCGGAGAAACTCGGCGAATACGGCGCTATCTATGCCTACCTGTTCCTCTACTCCTTCATCGCCACCTTCTGTATCGAGCAGATACTGGCCCGCGAAGTTTCGCTCCGTCGTCACCAGGCAGCGGAGCTTTTTCGAACCGCTACCCTGACCACACTCGGCTTCGCGGTGGCCGGCGCCATCATCGCTCCCGCAATCGCGCCGCTCTTCGGGTATACCGGCCTTCTCCGCTGGCTGATTGTGGTCGCGGCGCTTGACCTGCTGATTCTCCCGCCCCTGCGTCTCTCCGGCATCATCTTCCAGGTCGAGATGCGCCTGTGGTACGTGACGGCAATCGGGTTTGTTCGCCAGATCCTGTGGTTCCTGGCGGTTGTGCTCCTGGCTTTCGCGAATGCCGCGTTCTACCAGGTAATTATTGCCCGCACGCTTTGCGGCGTGGCGGAATACCTTGCGCTGCTCTGGACGCTTCGCAAAACCTCGCTCGTCCAGGGAACGCCGCGCTTTTTGGCCACGGAAGCGCGCCAGATGCTCAAGGACAGCTTTCCGATTGTCCTCAGCACGGTCGCGGTTAGCATCTACCAGCGCATCGACCAGGTTATGCTTCACAAAATGGTGGGAGACCTGCAACTGGCGCCCTACGTGGTCGCTGTGCAGATGACCGAACTGTTCAACGCGCTTCCGGTAGCCCTGGTTTCTTCTCTCTTTCCCGTCCTCGCTCAATCCGCCGACGACCCGCCTCGCTTCGACCACTATTTGAAGACAACCTTTCGGCTGCTGCTCGTTGTCGCGTTTGCCGCTTGCGCCCTCCTGATTCCGGTGGCGGATCCTGTGGTGCGTCTTCTTTACGGAACAAAATTCTCGGCGGCCGCACCTTTGCTGGTGGTGCTGATCTGGTCCAACGTTCCGATTTTCTTTACCGTGGTCATGAACGCCGCTCTCGTCGTTCGCCGCTTGCAGAACTATCTCCCGTTCTTCGCGGTAGGCGGCGCCGCGGCCAACATCGCCTTGAATTTGCGGCTCATTCCGAAGTACGGCGCGCTGGGAGCTTCCTGGGCTACGGTGATCAGCTATGGCATCGCAGGCGTTCTGCTGTTCGTGGTCTTCGGCCGGACTCGACGCTTGGTGCTCGTCGGCATGCGCGTGGGGGCCGGGCCTTTCCTCCTGGTGCTTTTTCTGTCCGTTGCCCTGCACTGGCTGGCATGGCCCGCGCTGGCGAAGTTCGGCGTGGCGGCCCTCGTCTATTTCGCCGGCGCGCTCGCAACCCGGGCGCTGCAGTTGAGCGATCTCCGGCGTTTATGGATGATGGTCAGGAATACGGTCCCGTGAGAAATTGTGCGGACGCCAGGTCGAAACGAACGGCGGTTCTCGCCCGGTTCGCAAACGGCTCCGCCACTTCGATGAGCAAACGCGTTCCAGGTCCGCGTAAACGGTGGGGAGGGCTGCTCGCCGCGCTGCCGCCGTTCCCGGGAAAAGGCCGCATCACCGACGCCGCCGCGTTGCTGATGCGCTTTTCCGCGAATAAAGAAAAGACCACCTGTCTGTGGCCCGGCACTCCATTTTTTGTCGATCTTTCTGATCGGATTCATCGCGTGATGTGGGCCGGCTGCTATGAACCGCACGTAATGCGAGCCTTGCGCGCCATCCTGCGTCCCGGCGACGTATTCGTCGACATCGGCGCCCATATCGGTTATCACTCCTATCTTGCCGCGGGCCTGGTAGGTCCCCTCGGCGCGGTGTATGCCTTCGAGCCCGATCCCGTCGTCTTTGCGCGGCTGAGACGCAATCTTGAATCTTTTCCAGCCGCCCACGCTTTGAATGTGGCGCTCTTCGAACTGGACACCGAAGCTGCTTTTGAGCGATCTGCCATGCGCAACGAGTCCGGCTGGGGCACTTTGACTACGGTGCGCGACACGCAGCGCGGCCAGCGCATCACCGTGCCGTGCCGCTCCCTTGATTCCTGGAGTTCCTCACAGAATCTTTCGCGGCTCCGGCTGATTAAGCTGGACGCTGAAGGCTCGGAGCCAAGAGTCATTCTCGGAGCGCGTCGTGTTCTCCGGAAATTTCGGCCCGTGCTCGTCCTGGAAATGAATGGAGTTCTTCTCCGGCAGGCGGGCTCGTCGGCGGTCGCCCTGCAGGAACTTTTGCGCCTGGAGCGCTACACCATCTATCGAATCGAGCGCGCCGCTCTTTGGGAAATTCCTGTTCCCGTGGAATTCGACCTTGCCGACACCGTCGCTATCCCCGAAGAGGGCCTGCAAGATACGTTGGCCGCATTTCAACAACTTGGCGTTTGCCGAATCGAAGCGAGCAGGAGCTGACGCGAACGAAATGTTTGAGCGCCAAGTCACACGATGAAGACCATCCTCATCACCGGCAGCAGCGGTTTGATCGGCTCCGAAGCCGTCGAGCATTTCGACCGGCAGGGCCATCGTGTGATCGGTGTGGACAACAACATGCGCCGCCTCTTCTTTGGCCCCCAGGGCGACACTTCGTGGAATCTCGAGCGCCTCAAGAGCGTCACCAGGAACTTCGCTCATCACGGCCTCGACATCCGCGACCGCAACGCACTCGACGAACTGTTTCGCGCGCACCGGTTCGACCTCATCGTCCATTGTGCGGCGCAGCCCTCGCACGACAAAGCCCGCGAAATTCCTGTCCTCGATTTTGAAGTAAACGCGCTCGGCACCGTCAACCTCCTGGAAGCCGCGCGGCAGCACTGCCCGGAGGCGGTTTTCGTTTTCCTGAGCACGAACAAGGTCTACGGCGACGCACCCAACGAGATTCCCCTGGTCGAGCACGAAACCCGCTACGACTACGCGCGTCCCGAAGATCGCGAAGGCGTCAGTGAATGTTGCCGCATTGACCGCACGTTGCATTCTCTCTTCGGCGCTTCGAAAGCCGCCGCCGACCTCGCCGCGCAGGAGTATGGCCGCTACTTCGGCATGAATGTCGGCGTTTTCCGCGGAGGATGCCTCACCGGCCCGGCGCACTCGGGAGTCGAGCTTCACGGCTTCCTTTCCTATCTTGTGAAGGTCGCGCTCGCCGGCGGCGAATACACGGTGTTCGGCCACAAAGCCAAGCAAGTCCGCGACAATATTCATAGCCACGACGTCGTGCGCGCCATCGAGGCGTTCGCCGCAAGTCCCCGGCCCGGCGAGGTGTACAACATCGGAGGCGGCCGCGCCAACAGTGTCTCCATGCTCGAGTCTATTTCGCGCGTCGAGCAAATGACCGGCAGGAAATTGAACTGGCGCTACCTCGGCCAGCCGCGCAAAGGCGACCACATCTGCTACATTTCGGACACGCGCAAGTTTCAGTCGCACTATCCGCAATGGAGAATCACGCGCAATCTCGACGCGATTTTCGAGGAAATCGCGGGATCGCAGCAGTCTCGTGCGCGCCGATTTCCCGATGCATGAGCGTGCCCTCCGCGAAGATGCGCAACTCCGCCATTTCAAGAAAATCCTCTACAATGAGCCGGACTAAATGCTGACCCTCGGCATTAATTACTCGCAGATGCATGATTCCTCCGCCTGCCTGGTTCGCGACGGTGAGCTCGCCTTTGCTGTCGCCGAGGAGCGTCTCTCGCGCGCGAAGCACGATGCCCGCTTCCCGCAAATGGCCATTCGTGCCTGCCTGGATTTTGCCCGCGTCGATGTGGACGACCTCGACGAGGTTTGCTTTGGCTGGCAAACCGCCGGGCCGGTCTATCGGCATGACCTTTCCCTGTTTGCCACCGGCCGCTGGCCCGTGAGTTATCTCAACGTCCTCAATTCCACGCGCCATTTTGCCGGCATGTGGCATCAGGAATCCGGCGCAGCCCCTTTCCGCCGCATTTTCGGCGGCCACAACACGCGTTTTCGGTTCGTCGATCATCACCTCGCCCACGCCATCAGCGCGTATTCGTACTCCGGTTTCGAAGAAGCCGCCGTAGTCGTGATGGACGGCCGTGGCGCTTGGGAAGCGACTTCGCTGTGGCGCGGCCATGCCGGTCGGCTCGATCACGTCTTGACCATTGATTGGCCTGATTCGCTCGGGTTGTTCTACGCTGTTTTTACGGAGTACCTCGGCTTTGTCCCGAACGCCGACGAGTGGAAAGTCATGGGCCTTGCTCCTTATGGCCAACCCGGCGTCGATCTGCGCCCGTTCATCGAAGCGGGCGGCGATCCCTATCACGTTCACGTAGAGCATCTCATCGGCCGCGAAGGCCTTTCCCCGAAGATCGAAGCGCATCTCGGGCCGCGGCGTGCGCCCGAATCTGAAATCGAAGACCGCCACAAGAATATTGCCTTTGCCGCGCAGGAACTCTGTGAAGACGCCGTCCTTTCCGTCGCCCGCTTGGCGCTCGAGAAAACAGGCTCGCGCAATCTCTGCCTGGCGGGCGGCGTCGCGCTCAATTCCAAAGCCAACGGCAAGATTCTTGCCTCCGGAATGATCCACAATCTCTTCGTGCAGCCCGCGGCTTCCGACGATGGCGTTGCGCTCGGAGCCGCCCTCGCGCCTTGCCTCGACGCCAACGGCCGCCTGCCGATGCGGCCCATGCGGCACGCGTATCTCGGGCCCGGCTTCAGCGACGATGCGATCCTTCAGACCCTCGAGACCTACAAAATCCGCCACACCCGTCTCTCCGATCCCCCATCAACGGCCGCGCAGCTCCTCGCTGCCGGCAAAATCCTCGGCTGGTTTCAGGGGCGCATGGAATTTGGGCCGCGGGCACTTGGCTCGCGCTCGATTCTTGCCGATCCCCGCGATCCCGAAATGAATGCCAAGGTCAATAACGCCGTCAAATTCCGCGAGTGGTGGCGTCCTTTCGCGCCCTCTCTCCAGAAGGAAGCTGCGCCCCAATACCTCGAATCCGCCTTCGACTCTCCTTTCATGATCCTGACTGCCCAGGTGCGCAAGGAAAAGCAGTGCGTAATCCCGGCGGTGACCCACGTCGACGGCTCCGCGCGACCGCAGACCGTCGAGCGCGAGGTCAATCCCTTGTATTACGAACTCATCGGCGAATTCGCTAGGCTCACCGGAGTCCCGGTCCTGATGAACACCTCGTTCAATCTCCGCGGAGAAGCCATCGTCCACACGCCCACCGACGCCCTCCGCACCTTCTTCAGTTCCGGAATGGACGCCCTCGTTCTGGGAAGCTTCCTTGTCGAAAAATGAATCTCGCGCCCCCCGCGCTTTCGTTACAATCCTACCCAACGTGGACGTTCGTTCTCTCTCCCTCTTGCGCGGGAGTCGTTCGTTTGACCGATGATCTTTAACACTTGGGACTACTTCCTGCTGTTCCTCATGCCGGCGGCCATCCTTTTCCGCGGAGCCTCGTCAAAAGCGCGCCCCTGGATTGCCGCGGCCTTCGGATGCTTGTTCTTCGTCTATTTTTCCTACACGCAGCTCGGCGGAGCCATCGGCGCCGCCTGCCTCGTCATTTTCTTGTGGGAGTCCTTTGTCAGCCGCTTCTACAAGCCGGCTTCCTGGGTTTGCATGTTGGGCGTGACCCAGACCATCCTTTTTCTCTGTGTGTTCAAGTACCGCAATTTTCTTTCGGGAATCGTCTGGCCGCATTCCACGCAAAACCCGCTCTACTGGAAAAACGCCTTCCTTCCGCTCGGGATTTCGTTTTTTACGTTCGAATTTCTCCATTACGCCTGGGATCGCTATCGCGATAAAACCGAACCTGGAAATCTTGGCGAGTACATGGCCTTCATTCTTTTTTTCCCCACCATGGTCGCCGGCCCCATCAAGCGTTATCAGGACTTCCTTCCGAAGCTCCGCGGCGTCTCGGCTGAATGGGTTCTCGATTGGCAGCGCGGGATTACCCGCATTCTCGCCGGTCTGGTGAAAAAGTTCGCCATCGCCGATTTGTTGACCGCCTACACCGGCCATCTCAACATTCCCGACATCGCCGTGGCCAGCCGCGCCATTCTTCCCCTTTGGCTGCTCGCCTACGGATTCAAGATCTATTTCGATTTCTCCGCCTACTCGGATATCGCCATCGGTTCGGCGCGGCTCTTCGGCATCCGCGTCCCGGAAAATTTCGACTGGCCCTATCTGCAGACCAACATCACTGATTTCTGGCGCCGCTGGCACATTTCTCTTTCGTCCTGGCTGCTCGACTACGTCTACAAGCCCCTCGGCGGTTCCCGCGTCAGCCTCCCTCGCATTTACGCCAACCTTCTGGTCACCATGTTCATTAGCGGCTTGTGGCACGGCGCCGGCTACAATTTCATCGTTTGGGGCGTGCTGCACGGAATCATGCTTGCCGTTCACCGCTGGTGGCGCCGCCGCCCTGCAGCCGTTCCTTCTTCGCGCCCCTCGGTGAAAGTCGCGGCGTGGCTCTTTACGTTCCTTTGCGTGAACCTCGCCTGGGCCTTTTTCTGTATGGATTTGCGCACCGCGCTATTCTTTTTCCGCAAACTCCTGGGAGGATAGACCATGACCAGACTCCATTGGCTGCAGCACGCTCTCGAGTACCTCGGCGGCGCTCAAGACGCCCCTCCTCCCGGATTTCCGTTTGCCTTGTCGAATTGGTTTTTCTGGGGACTCTGGTGGGCCGGACTCACGCTGCTCGTCTATATCTTTTCCGGCCAAAGTTCCAAATTCATCTATATCGACTTTTAGGAGCTACGGCGGCACTTCATGCCTCTCAGCAAACGCCAATTCTTCGCTTCTTTACTGGTCCTCGCCGTCTGCCTGGTTGTCGCCAACGCGTTCGTCGCCTTCCTCACCCGCCATTCCCTCCCCCGCCGCTTTCTTTCGGGTATCGCGAACACTCCCGGCGCACCCATCGTGGCTCTGGGAAATTCGCTTCTCGTCGTCGGCTTTGACGTGCCGGAGTTTAATTCTTTGATGGACTTTAGCGGTCCCGGGCGTCAGGCGATCAACCTGGCCATGGGCTCGACAAATCCCGTTGAGCATCTTCTTTTTCTGCGATACGCCTTCTCGCACAATGTTCGTCCCAAGCTCGTGATCTACGGCTTTCTCGACTCGCAACTCACCGACCCGGTCGTGCTCTCCAACAGCGAAATCATCGGCAATCATGACGTCCTTTATTACCTCGACCCGGAATATGCCCGGCGCTTCTACCATCTTTCTCCCAGAGATTCCGCCGAATTCGAGGTCGTGCGGCGCGCCGCGATGCTTGCCGACCGCAGCGCCGTATGGGCCAAAGTCGAAATCGTCCGGCGCCGCCTCGCCGCGCACGGCATGCCTCCTGTCGAGGAAAACCGCTTCGGCCGTGTGAAGGATTTTTCCCTGCTGGAGCCTCAGCAGGGAGAGTATGCCCCTCGCGTTGACGCCGCCGCTGGCGCGCCCCTCACGCCCGCCGTCCAGGAAATCCTTCGGCAAGCTTCCGCCGCTCGCGCGCGTGTGGTGTTCGTCGAAATGCCCATGCCTTCGCGCCATCGCAGGCTCTTTTATGAGAACCCTTCCTGGATTCGCTACCGCGCGCACCTTCGCGCGCTCGCCGCCGCTGGCGGCGCGGATTACATCAACGCCAGCGGCTGGATCGCGGACGATTCCTTGTTCTCCGATCACATTCACCTGAACGCCGCGGGAAGCGTCGTTTTTACGCGCATGCTTGCGGAAGCCATCCGGCGCGAAAAACTGATGTCCGGCGCAGGGCGGTCCGTTTCCACTTCCTCGATGGAAGAAGCGCCGTGAGCCGCCGCCTGTTCGCTCTGCTCGGCCGCAAGGACGAGCCTACCGATGCCGTCGAGGAATACTGCACGCACCTCGGCGAAGCCCTCGCATCTCACGATTTCCGCCTGGAAATCCGCCGCGTGCCGTGGGAACTGCACGGCTGGCCTCATTCGTTCCACGCGCTGAAATTACAGGCCGCAAATTGGCGGGATACCTGGATTCTGGTGCAGTACACCGCTTTGGCCTGGTCGGCTCGCGGTTTTCCGTTCCGCTTTCTTCAAGCCTTGCGTATTCTCGCGGCCGCCCGCGCGCGCATTGCCGTCGTCTTTCACGACGTCGAGCCCTTCAGCGGCTCGCGCCTCGCCGACCGCGTTCGCCGCCTCGTCCAGCTTCGCACCATGCGCCGCGCCCTTGATTTTGCCGACCTGGCCGTCTTCACCGTACCCGTCGAGAAAATCTCGTGGCTTCAGCCCTCCGCAAAATGCGCCTTCATCCCGGTGGGCCCCAATCTTCCCGCGCAATTGCGGGTAGACAGCCCCGAACCCGTACGGCACAAAATTCCCGCCATCGCTGTTTTCAGCATCACCGGGGGCGAAGCCGGCGCCCGCGAAACGCGCGAGATTATCTCCGCCGCCCGGGCGGTATCCCAGGCCCTCGGCGGAATTCGCCTCTGCATTTTCGGCAGGCACGCCGAGTTGCGTGAAACCGCTCTCCGCGACGCACTCGCCTCCCTCCCCGTCGACCTCTCCGTGGAAGGCGTCCTCGAAGGACCGCAAGTCATCGAACGGCTTTCTAGCTGCGACGTTCTTCTCTTCGTTCGCGGTCCAATTTCTTCCCGCCGTTCCAGCGCCATCGCGGGCATCGCCTGCGGTCTTCCTGTGGTCGCCTACTCCGGCCCGGAGACAACGGCGCCGGTCACCGAAGCCGGTGTGCAGTTGATCCCGTTCGAACAGGACAGCTCCCTTCGCCAAAATCAGCTCAATTCGGCCCTGCTCCGCGTTCTTTCCGATTCCGCTCTCCGCGCGGAGCTCTCCGCCCGCAGCCGCAGCGTGTACGAACAACGCCTTTCCTGGACGTCGATCGCCGGCCGTTTCTCCACACTGCTTGTCGATTCTTAGAAAAGGGCCACCAGCAAATGGAAATGCCCCGCTGGTGACAAGCGGGGCATTTCCTGGCTTCAGATCGTTTCGCGAGCAGCGTCAGCTAACCCGCTACCTGCGATTCGGCCCGTTCGGATGCGGCTTCTGCTGGTTTGGCCGTTCCTGCCCTTGCTGATGATTGTCGTGCGGAGCAGGCTTCGGCCTTGCCTGATTCGGCCGCGCGTTATCGGGATGCGGCCGGTTCTGCTGCGGTGGCCGCGCCTGGTCTGGATGTGGATTGTTCGGTCTCGGCCGCTCTTGCGTGTTGTTCGGCCGGTTGGACGGCGGTCGTTCGTTCGGACGATGATTCGGCCGCGTATCCGGTCTTTCGTTCGGGCGCTCGCTCGGTCGCTCGCTGGGTCGATTGTTGGGCCGGTTCGTTTCTGGCGGCCGCGCGTTCGGGCGATTGTTTGGCCGCTCATTGGGTCGGTTCGCCGCCGGCGGGCGATCGTTCCGCCGGTCGTTTCCTGGCCGGTTCGCGTTCGGCGGTCGGTCATTCCGGTTGGTCGGCCGTGCGACATCATTCCGGTGGAAGTC
>Ga0079220_10000313_pt1 | contig 11534 bp, 10 predicted proteins | sample GAAS100_FD_75071 | JGI IMG/M metagenome (GOLD analysis project Ga0079220, IMG submission 75071) | Agricultural soil microbial communities from Georgia to study Nitrogen management - GA AS100 | ecosystem: Environmental > Terrestrial > Soil > Agricultural land | place: USA: Georgia | collected... | reverse complement strand
GTGCGCGACGATCGTGATCGGCGCCGTGACCGTGGTGGTCTTGCCCGAGTTGACGTTGACCAGCGAGACGGTGGCCTTGGCCTTGCCGTCGTCGAAGCCGATGCCGTCCACGGTCAGGCCGACCGAGTGGCTCTTGCCGTCGCAGACGACCACGGAGAAGCCGGTGGACAGGGTGACCGGGGCCGGCGTCTCGGGCGGCTGCTGGGTCACGCTGCCGTTGACCGTGCCGGTCAGCGGGCCCTTGCACTTGACCACCAGGTCGAGATCGAGGCTGGCGCCCGAGAGGTTGTAGTCCGCGTAGGGATAGATGTAGACCGAGTCGCTCGTGCCGCCGGTACTGCCGGTCGCACCGGCGACGTTGGGAACCAGCACCGCTGCCGTCGCCGCCACCGCCGTGGCCGCCGCACCGAGGATGACGCGCTTCACTTTAGCCTCCTGAATTTGACACACGCAGGACAGAAACGGCGGCCGGGAATTCTCGAATTGTCGCCGAGAATGCAGGCCCACGGTGGCGCCGTTGCTTTCGACAACCGCCAGTACCCACTCACTTCCAGCGGCGAAACGCGAACACGTACGGCCGAACGGCGTAAACACGGGCTGTCGACCGGAAATGTCGCTCTGTATAACGAGCAGATCACGAAGTATGTGCAGAGCTCTACGGAGCTTGCTTCGCCGCTCCCGGGAACTAACGGTGTGCCTTTCCCGGTGACAGTGCGCGCGCGTCCCGTAGCAGGCCGGGGTCGGGTCGTTTTGGCCGTCCCGCCTCGGGTACCTGGGGGGCCGTACCCGATCGGCAACCCAGAAACAGGAGGCAGCAATGCGTACGTACGAGCGGCCGACCCTCACCCGCGCCGGCTCCTTCAAGCAGATCACCGGGATGGGCGGCAGCGGGCCGAGGGACGTGCTCGGCCGGCACCAGTCGCTCTGAGTCCCGCGTCCCCCGGCCCGCCCGCTGGGCCGGCAATGACCGCCCGGGTGGCGGCCCCGCGCCGCCACCCGGCCAAGCCCCGGACCGACGAACAGGAGGATCGGCGGGTGTCAGGCCATCCCTGGTTCGTGGTCCTTCCGGACACCGACGCCGCCGGCCCCGTCGCCGGCGCCGCGGCGGCCGACCGGCCGGTCCGCGTCGTGGACCACCCGTCCGGGCGGCCGTGGATCGTCGGCTCCTGGCCGGACGGCATGCTGGCCACCGGCCGCGCCGGTGACACGGCGCTCGCCGTCGTCGGCCGGCACGCGCTGGACGCCTGCGCCCTGGCCGACCGGTCCGGCCGGATCACCCACGTCGCCGACGTCGACAAGCTGGCCGCCGGGCTGGTCGGCAGCGCGCACCTGATCGCCTCGGTGCGCGGAGTGGTCCGGGTGCAGGGCACGGTCACCGGCGTCCGCCGGGTCTTCTCCGCCGACCTGGCCGGCATTCCGGTGGCGGCCGACCGCGCCGACCTGCTGGCCCGGCTGCTGGGCACCGGACCGGACGAGGACCGGCTCGCGCTGCACCTGCTGCATCCCCACGTGTTGCACCCCGTCGCCGGCCTGCCGGTCTGGCGGGGCGTCGAGGCCCTGCCGGGCGACTCCTACCTCGTGCTCGACCGCGACCGGCGGCGGACGGTCCGCTGGTGGACCCCGCCCGAGCCGGTGCTGCCGATGGCCGACGGTGCGCCCCGGCTGCGCGAGGCGCTGGCCGCCGCGGTGGCCGTGCGCACCGACGGACACCACCTGGTGAGCTGCGACCTCGGCGGCCTGGACTCCACCGCGGTCTGCGCGCTCGCCGCCGGCCGGGGCGGCCCGGTGGCCGCCTGGACCGCGGCCAGCCTCGACCCGGTGGCCGACGACGTCGCCTGGGCCGAGCGCACGGTCGCCGGGCTCCCCGGAGTCGAGCACCACGTGATCCCGGCCGAGGAGATGCCGCTGGTCTTCGGCGGGCTCGACGACGTCGTGGACGGGTTCGACGAGCCGTGCTCGGCCACGGTGGACGGCGCTCGCTGGCTGACCATCGCCCGCCGCGCGGCCGACCGCGGCTCCTCCGTGCACCTGACCGGCTTCGGCGGCGACGAGCTGCTCTACGGCTCGCTCGCCCACCTGCACGACCTGCTCCGGACCGAGCCGCGGACCGCGCTGCGGGCGTTGCGCGGGTTCGCCGCGAAGTACCGCTGGCCGCGCCGCGCGGTGCTCCGGCAGCTCGCCGACACCCGTCCGTACAGGCGCTGGCTGGCCGGCGTCGCCGAGGAGCTGACCGGCCCGCCGCCGGGCCCGACCGAGCCGCTGCTGGAGTGGGGGTTCCGGGTCCGGATGCCGCCCTGGGCCACGCCCGCCGCGGTGGCCTCGGTCCGCGACCAGATCCGGGCGGCCGCGCGGGACGTCGAGCCGCTCTCGCCCCGGCGCGGGCAGCAACGCGAGCTGGAGACCATGCGCTACCTGTCCCGGATGACCCGGCAGCTCGGACAGGTGTCCGGCCTGATGGGGATCGAGCTCGGTGCCCCGTACTACGACGACCGCGTCGTCGAGGCCGGCCTGGCCGTCCGGCCGGCCGACCGGATCACCCCGTGGCGCTACAAGCCGCTGATCGTGGCGGCCATGCGCGGCATCGTCCCGGACACGAGCCTGGACCGGCAGACCAAGGCCAACGGCTCCGGCGACCTCGAACCGGGGCTGCGCCGGCACCGGGCCGAGCTGCTGGCGCTGTGGGAGGACTCCCGGCTGGCGGCGCTCGGCCTGCTCGACGCGGCGGCCGTCCGCGAGGCCTGCACCCGCCCGCTGCCGCCGGAGATGCAGTTCGGCGTCCTCGACCAGGTCGTCGCCGGCGAGGTCTGGCTGCGTTCGCTGGAGCACGTCCCCGCACCCTCGACCAGCTGAGGAGTACCCGTGACCCTGACCCTCCGTCCCGGGGTGTCCACCGCCGCCACCGACTACGGAACGACGCTGCTCGACGAGGACAGCGGCGAGTACTTCACGCTCAACCCGACCGGGAGCCTGGTGCTGCGCACGCTGCTGACCGGCGGCACCGCCGAGCAGGCCGCGCGGGCGCTCGCCGACCAGTACGCGGTGGCGGCCGACACGGCCGACCGGGACGTCGCCGACCTCGTCGCCGGGCTCCGCGCCGCCGGTCTGGTGACCGACCGGTGACCACCCCCGAAGCGGTCGAGTACCGGCCGGGATCGGTGCCGCTGCCCCGGCGGCTGATGGCGCACGCGGTGGTCGGGGTGGCCCGGCTGCTGGCCACCCGCTCCCCCAGCCGGATCCGGACCGTGCTCGGCGCGGTCCGTCGCGGCGCCGCACCAGCGAGCTACGAGCAGGCGAAGGCGGCCCGCGACACGATCGTGGCGGTCAGCCTCACCTGCGCGGCCCGGGAAGGCTGCCTGCCCCGGTCGCTGGCGACCGCGCTGCTGTGCCGGCTGCAGGGCAGCTGGCCGGCCTGGTGCGTGGGCACCCGGCGGCTGCCCCCGTTCGCGGCGCACGCGTGGGTCGAGGCCGATGGTGTCATGGTCGACGAGGACTACCCGCCGGACTACTTCAGCCCGCTGATCCGGGTGCCGGCAGCGCCGCGGTGACCGGGCCCGCGGCCGCTCGTCGCCCGGCGCGGGGGCACCGGGGCCGGCCGGCGCTGCGCCTGCTGCTCGACCACGTCCGGCCGCACCGGCGGCTGCTGCTGGCCGGCGGCCTGCTCGGCTTCCTCGGCAGCCTGGCCACCCTGGCCCAGCCGATGCTGGCCAAGCTGGTCGTCGACAGCCTCGGCCAGGACCGGTCGCTGGTCCGCCCGGTCGCGCTGCTCGCAGCCGCGCTGCTGGCCGCGGCGCTGCTCACCGCCGGCGGCAGCTACCTGCTGGGCCGGGCGGCTGAGAGCGTGGTGCTCGGCGCCCGGCAGCGGCTGGTGTCCCGGCTGCTGCGGCTGCCGGTGGCCGCGGTCGACCGGCTCAGTCCCGGCGACCTGCTCTCCCGGGTGGTCTCGGACACCACGGTGCTGCGCGGGGTGACCAGCACCGGCCTGGTGCAGATGGTCAACGCGGTACTGGCGCTGGCCGGCGCGGTCGTGCTGATGGCTCTGCTCGACCCGCTCCTGCTCGCCGTGACCGCGGCGGTGCTCGCGCTCAACGGCCTCGCGGTGCTCGTCGTCGTGCCGCGGATCCGGCTGGCCAGCGAGCGGTCCCAGGCCGCGGTGGGCGGCATGGGCGCGGTGCTGGAGCGGTCGCTCGGCGCCTTCCGGACGGTCAAGGCCAGCGGCGCCGAGCAGCGCGAGATCGCCGCGGCGGGGCGGGCCGCCCGCGGGGCCTGGCGGCGCGGGCTCGAGGTGGCCGGCTGGACCGCGGTGATGGAGGCGTGCACCGGCCTGGCCGTGCAGGGCTCCTTCCTGGCCGTGCTCGCGGTCGGCGGCTCCCGGGTGGCCTCCGGCGCGCTGCCGGTGTCCTCGCTGATCGCCTTCCTGCTCTACCTGCTGCTCCTGTCCGAGCCGCTGACCGCGCTGGTGACCGGCGCCGGGCAGCTGCAGGCCGGGCTGGCCGCCGTGCATCGGATGCAGGAGCTGCACCGGCTGCCGGCCGAGCCGGGCGAGCCCGCGCCGGCCGTGCCGCCCGACGCCGGGCCGGCGACCGTACGGTTCTCCGGCGTCTGGTTCCGCTACCCCGTCGGGCATGGCGACCGCTGGGTTCACCAGGGCCTGACGTTCAGCGTGCCGGCCGGCGGGGTGACCGCGATCGTCGGCCCGTCCGGCACCGGGAAGAGCACGATCTTCTCGCTGCTGGAGCGCTTCCACGAGGCGCAGCGGGGCGTCGTCGAGGTCGACGGGGTGGACGTGCGGCGCTGGCCGCTGGCACACCTGCGCGCGACCCTCGGCTACGTCGAGCAGGACGCGCCGATCCTGGCCGGCACCGTGGCGGAGAACCTGCGGCTGGCCGCGCCGGAGGCCTCGGACGAGGAGGTGGCCGCGGTGGCCCGGCTGACCAGGCTGGACGGCGTCCTCGCCCAGCTGCCGGACGGGACGCGGACCGCGGTCGGCCACCGGGGCGGGACGCTGTCCGGCGGGGAGCGGCAGCGGATCGCGGTCGCCCGGGCGCTGCTGCGGCGGCCACGGGTGCTGCTGCTCGACGAGGCGACCTCCCAGCTCGACGCGGCCAACGAGCTGGCCCTGCGCGAGGTCGTCGCCGAGGTCGGCCGGACCACGACGGTGCTGCTCGTCGCGCACCGGCTGTCCACGGTGGTCGGGGCGGACCGGATCCTGGTCCTGGCCGGGGGTCGGGTGCGGGCGGCCGGCACGCACGCCGAGCTGCTGGCCACCGACGAGCTCTACCAGCGGCTTGCGGCCGGGCAGCTGGTCGGCACGGCTCACGTCCAGTAGCGGCTCGCACGACGTCGGTAATTCGGTAGTCGGCGGGGTTGTCCCCGGGCGGAGCCCGTGGCCCACTGGTGCGTCGAGCCGTCTGGCGGAGCCCGTGCCACGGCATCGCGTCGTCCTGACCTGCGGTCCGGACCGTCCTGTCCGGACACCGCCAGCACATCGCGCGCGACCGCTGGTGCGCGCGTGCCCCGAGGAACTGGAGCAGATGAGACTCACCCTGGCGAAGACCACGCTGGTGGTCGGCGCGCTCGTCGCCGCGACCACCGTAGCGGTCACCACCCACACGCCCGACGCCGCCGCCGCCGGCAGCGGTCCCGCCTGGCCGATCGACACCTATGGCACCACGCGCAGCACCGACAACGTCGTGCTCAAGTGGGACGAACAGCTGCTCAGCACGATCCGGGCCTATCCGCCGCAGACCGGCCCGACGATCACCGCGCGAGCGCTGGCCGAGGTCCACACGGCCATGTACGACGCCTGGGCCGCGTACGACCAGACGGCGGTCGGGGCGACTCCCGGCGCGCCCGTCCTGCCGGCCAACGGCAGCGCCGCCGACCGCGACCAGGCGATGAGCTACGCCGCCTACCGCACGCTGGCCGACTTGTTCCAGTGGCAGGACTCGACCTCGACCTGGTACTTCCCGAACAAGGGCGCCTACAAGACCCCGGACGCCCTGCTGCGCAGCCAGGGCTACGACCCGGCGAACGCCAGCACGGACCTCGGCACGCCGGCCGGTGTCGGTAACGCGGCCGCCGCAGCCGTGATCACCTACCGCCAGGCCGACGGGTCCAATCAGGTCAACGGCTACGTCGACACCACCGCGTACACGCCGAAGAACACGTGGGACGTTGTCAAAGACAAGTGGTCGTGGCAGCCGCTGTGCGTGCTCACCGCTGACGGGATCAAGGCCGGTCTCACCGACCCCTTCCCGACCACCTGCTCCGGGCCCAACTACGCGATTCAGAAGGCCCTCACCCCCCAGTGGAAGACGATCAAGACCTTCGGCCCGGAGGACCCGACTACCGAGTACCCGCCGAACTTCGCGCCGCCGGGGCCGAACGCCGACGGCACCCACACCCAGGCCACCGCCGACATCGACAACGAGCTGGCGGTCACCTCGAACCTGTCGGACACCCAGAAGATGATGGCGGAGTACTGGGCGGACGGGCCGAACAGCGAGTTCCCGCCCGGCCACATGGCGCTGTTCGCCTCGGCCTTTTCCCGGATGAAGGGCGACACCGTTGACCAGGACGTGAAGCTGTTCTTCGCGCTCGGCAACGCCCTGCTGGACGCCAGCATCTTCGCATGGACCACGAAGTTCCAGTATGACTCGGAGCGGCCGACCACCGGCATCCGCGAGCGTTACAAGGGCCAGATGATCACGTCCTGGCTCGGCCCGAAGAAGGGATACGGCAAGGTGCCTGGAGAGCGCTGGCTGCCGTACCAGGCGCTCAACGTCGTGACCCCCGGGTTCCCCGAGTACGTCTCCGGCCACAGCACGTTCAGCGCCGCGGGTCGCGCCGTGATCAACCAGTTCTTCGGCACGGACAACTTCAACGCCAAGGTGACCCTCCCGGCCGGCAGCTCGAAGATCGAGCCGGGCGTCACCCCAGCCAAGCCCGTCGTGCTGTCCTGGAAGACGCTCGATGCGATGGCCGACCAGGCCGGCATGTCCCGCCGGTACGGCGGCATCCACTTCGAGAGCGCTGACCAGCAGGGTCGGGCGCTCGGCGCTCTCACCGGCCTCGACGTCTGGCAGACCGCACAGAAATACTTCAAAGGCACGGCCTGATCCGCACATCCGACCGCCCGGGTCCCCGCGCGGGGGCCCGGGCGGTCACGTGTCCGGGGTCAGGCCTCCAGGTCGTCGGCGACCGCGCGCAGCACGGTGGCGACCTTGCGGGAGGCGGCCCGGTCGGGGTGGCGCCCGCGGTGCAGGGCGTCGGACACCCCGTCCAGCAGCTTGATCAGGTCCTCGACGATGATCGCCAGCTCGTCCGGCGGCTTGCGCTGAGCCTTGGCCAGCGACGGGATCGGGTCCAGCACCCGGACGGACAGCGCCTGCTCGCCGCGCCGGCCCTGGGCCACGCCGAACTCCACCCGCGAGCCGGGCTTGAGCTCGGTGACCCCGGACGGCAGCGCATCACGGTGCACGAACACGTCGTCACCGTCGTCCCGCGAGAGGAAGCCGAAGCCCTTCTCCGAGCTGAACCACTTCACCTTGCCAGTCGGCACGAGCCCTCAGTCCTCCAACGCTGCGCGCCACGTCCGGCGCTGATGGTTACCAGGCTAGTCGCCCGCTGCAGCCGCCCCCCAGCCAGTTTGGCCGCCCGTGACCGAGCGACAACGGACCGGTACGGCGCTCAGCGATACCGGTCGTCCAGGGTCGCGTTGAGCGAGCCGGACCGGAACCCGAGCGGGTCGAGCGTGACCGGCCCGAACCCGTCGACGACGGCGAGCAGATCCGGCCGCTCGGCCACCGCCGGCACCAGCTCCCGGTCGACCTCCACCCTGGCCCCGGCCTCGCCGAGGTCGCGCACCCGCAGGTCGCGGACCGGAAGCCCGGCGGCGGCCAGCGCCGCCCGCAGCGCCGCCTCCGCCCGCTCCACCCGGGCCAGCCGGCTCGGGGTGACCTCGACGCCGTACGCGATGCGGCTGGACAGGCAGGCGGCGGCCGGCTTGTCCCAGGTCGAGAGCCCCATCTCGCGGGAGGCGGCGCGCACCTCGGCCTTGGTCAGGCCGGCATCGGCGAGCGGGGTGACGGCGCCGCGCTCGGCCGCCGCGCGGATCCCGGGCCGGAACCCGGCCCGCAGGTCGTCGGCGTTGGTGCCGGTCGCGACGTGGGCGAGGCCGAGCCGGTCGGCCACCGGACCGAGCACGTCGAGCAGCTCGGCCTTGCAGAAGAAGCACCGGTCGCCGGCGTTGGCGCGGTAGCCGGCGCGGGACATCTCATCGGTGCGCGGCGTCTCCCAACGCACACCGAGTCCGCGGGCGAGCTCGCCGGCCGCGGACAGTTCGGCGGCCGGCAGCGACGCGGACACCGCGGTGGCACCGACCACCGCGGCCGGCCCGAGCACCGCCGCCGCCCGGGCCAGCACGAAGGCCGAGTCGGCCCCGCCCGAGAACGCCACCAGCACCGACCCGTACGAGGCGAGAGCCCGGTCCAGCTCCGCCAGCCGCTGCGCGAGATCCACGCAGCCAGCCTATGCGTGCCTGCGGGGACGTTCCGGATCAGGCGTGCTCGCGGCCGGCGACCTCCTCCAGGCCGAGGAGCTTGACGGACTCCTCCCGCATCTGGACCTTGCGGACCTTCCCGGTGACGGTCATCGGGAACTCGTCCACCACCCGGACGTACCGCGGGATCTTGTAGTGGGCGAGCTTGCCGGTGCAGAACTCGCGCAGCGCCTGCGCGGTCAGCTCCGGCGCGCCCGGCCGCAGCCGCACCCAGGCCGCCAGCTCCTCCCCGTACTTCTCGTCCGGCACGCCGATCACCTGCGCGTCGACGATGTCCGGGTGGGTGTAGAGGAACTCCTCCACCTCCCGCGGGTAGACGTTCTCGCCGCCGCGGATGACCATGTCCTTGATCCGCCCGACGATGTTGACGTATCCCGCCTCGTCCATCTCGGCCAGGTCGCCGGTGTGCATCCAGCCGGCGGCGTCGAGCACCTCGGCGGTCTTCTCCGGCTCGTCCCAATAGCCGAGCATCACCGAGTAGGCCCGGGTGCAGAACTCGCCCGGCGTGCCGGGCGGCACGACCAGCCCGGTGACCGGATCGACGATCTTGATCTCGACGTGCGGGTGGACCTGGCCGACGGTGGACACCCGCCGCTCCAGGTCGTCGGTCACCCTGGTCTGGGTGGACACCGGCGAGGTCTCGGTCATCCCGTAGCAGATCGTCACCTCGGTCATGCCCATGTCGGCCACGACCCGCTTCATCACCTCGACCGGGCAGGGCGAGCCGGCCATGATCCCGGTCCGCAGCGAGGACAGGTCGTGCGAGCCGAACGACGGGTCGCCGAGCTCGGCGATGAACATCGTCGGCACGCCGTACAGCGAGGTGCAGCGCTCGGCCGCGACCGCCTCCAGCGTCGCCCGCGGGTCGAAGCCCTCGGCCGGGATCACCATGCACGACCCGTGCGACGTGGCGCCGAGGTTGCCCATCACCATGCCGAAGCAGTGGTAGAAGGGCACCGGGATGCAGATCCGGTCCTCCTCCGTGTACGAGCACAGCTCGCCGACGAAGAAGCCGTTGTTGAGGATGTTGTGGTGCGAGAGCGTCGCACCCTTCGGGAACCCGGTGGTCCCGGACGTGTACTGGATGTTGATCGGGTCGTCGAAGCTCAGCCCGGCGCGGATCTCCGGCAGCACCGAGCGGTCGCCGACCGACAGCGACTCCCACTCCGGGTCGCCGAGGAAGACCACCGACCGCAGCTGCGGGCAGCGGTCCCGCACCTCGCCGACCATCGCCCGGTAGTCGCTGGTCTTGAACGCCGGCGCGGCCACCAGCATCGAGATGCCGGCCTGGTTGAGCACGTATTCCAGCTCGTGCGTCCGGTAGGCCGGGTTGATGTTGACCAGGATCGCGCCCATGTCGGCGGTCGCGTACTGCAGGATCACCCATTCCCAGCGGTTCGGTGCCCAGATGCCGACCCGGTCGCCCTTGCGCACGCCGGCCTCGACCAGCCCGCCGGCGAGCGCCTCGACCGCGTCGAGCAGCTCGGTGTAGGTGAACCGGCGCCCGGAGCCGCGGTCGACCAGCGCCTCGCGGTCGCCGAAGCGGGACACGGTGCGGCGCAGGTTGTCCCCGATCGTCTCGCCGAGCAGCGGCACCGTCGAGGTGCCGCTGGCGTACGACGCGGGCACGGGTCAGTCCCAGCTGTACGGGTCGCCGGCCAGCGTCGGGCGGTCCTCGGCCGCGGGGTGGACGTAGGCCACCTTCTCCGGCGGCAGCGGGAACTCCACGTCCTCGCCGTACGGTGAGAGCGGTCCCGGCCGCTCGGCCGCGAACTCGCTGACCGGCAGGCGGCCGTCGGGCACGGTGCCCCGGTCACGGTCCTCGGGCTCGGCCATCGGCGATCTCCTCGACTCCAGGACTTCCACGATCACGTTGCGCGCAGTGTCTCGCGAGCCGGTCGTCCTGTCACCGCTACCCCTGTTCGCGGCCCGCTTCTGTCACCATGATCGGGCACGATCGACGAGCACGCTGTGAGCAGGAGGCCGCATGAGCGAGCCCGGGGGCCCGCAGGGCGAGCGGGGAGCGACGAGGGCTGAGCCGGCCGAGCGACGAGGACGGGTCCGTCCGAGGAGCGGGAGATGAGCGAGCCCGAGGGCCCGCAGGGCGAGCGGGGAGCGACGAGGGCTGAGCCGGCCGAGGGACGAGGACGGGTCCGTCCGAGGAGCGGGAGATGAGCGCGCCGCACGAGCCGGGTGGGCCGCGCGACTCGCTGGTCCGGGCCCAGTTCGCGCCCGACTTCCGGCGCAGCGACCCGGGCGAGCCGGCCCGGCTCACGCTCGTGCTGGACAACCACGACACGGTCGCCCGACTGGTCCGGGTGGAGCTGGCCGGCCCGCTGGCCCGCTACACCCGCCCGCGCCGGCAGCCGAGACTCGAGCTGCAGTCCCGCCGCCAGCAGGAGATCCCGCTGGAGGTGCGGCCGGAGGAGACCCGGCCCGAGGGCGGGCACGCGTACGACCTGCACGCGGTGGTGATCGACGAGAAGACCGAGCAGGTCGTGTTCACCTGCACCGCCCGGATCGGCGTCGAGCCGTCGCCGTCCATGGCGACCCGGCCGGTCGGCGCCACCCCCCCGGTCGTGCAGGGCGAGGTGCCGGTCCAGCTGCGGGTGCACGTCCGCAACGACGGCAACATCCCGCTGCGGGTGGACGCCCAGCGCGTGACGATGAAGTACTGGGTGCGCGACGACGACCGCCGTCGGGAGGAGCTCATGCGGATCGCGCGCCGGGCGATCCGCGGCGAGCAGAGCGAGCCGCGCACGCCGCAGGGCCTGCGGCCGCGGCAGACCCACGACTTCGACGTGATCATCACCGCCCCGCGCTACCTGATCGGCACCCGGCCGCGGCGGTGGTGGGTGCCGATCGGCGTCCGGGCCGAGGAGACCGACGCCGAGTGCGAGTTCGTCGACTTCATCCAGCAGCCGCAGTGGCCGGTCGAGGAGCGGATGGTCTGGCTCGGCGTCGCGGTGGTGGC
>Ga0079220_10000312_pt1 | contig 11538 bp, 9 predicted proteins | sample GAAS100_FD_75071 | JGI IMG/M metagenome (GOLD analysis project Ga0079220, IMG submission 75071) | Agricultural soil microbial communities from Georgia to study Nitrogen management - GA AS100 | ecosystem: Environmental > Terrestrial > Soil > Agricultural land | place: USA: Georgia | collected... | reverse complement strand
TAAGAATCGTCGTAAATTCATGATTCCAGCTCACTCGCTCCGTTTCACAGCGATAATGCATTCTCATAATAGGACTTGTAAAGCGCTGCCGGGGTTGCATGCGCCTTCATAGCTTAAGCGCCTCTGCCCCGCGCGTCTCCCACGCCCGCGAATATGCTAAACTTTTCTGGTCCGGTGGGGCCGTGGCGCAGTTGGGAGCGCGCCTCGATGGCATCGAGGAGGTCGAGGGTTCGAATCCCTTCGGCTCCACCATTTTTCAATTTTTCCACCGGCTTTCACAATCCATTCTGGCCTACGGTATCCTCTAAACGTTCGAGGGCGGACAAACCGGTGCAGTCAAACGCCATCCACGTCGTCCAGTTGGTCTTTCTCGCGCTCCTTTTTTTCGTCGTCCTGTTCGCGATTCTCGCCAGGAAACTCCAGACCCCTTATCCCATCGTTCTGGTCATCGCCGGTTTGGTGCTGAGCTTCATCCCCGGAGCACCGCGTATTCAGCTCAATCCCGACGCCGTATTTCTGCTCGTCTTGCCTCCCCTGCTGTACGCCGCCGCCTGGCAAACCTCCTGGCGCGAATTCCGTTTCAACATGGTCAGCATCTTCATGCTGGCGTTCGGCTTGGTCGGTTTCACCGTCGCCGGTGTCGCGCTCCTCGCTCCCCACGTTTTTCAAGGCTTCGATTGGCGGCTAGGCGCCGTCCTCGGCGCCGTCGTAGCCACCACAGACGCTATCGCCGCCACTTCCATCGCCAAGCGCCTTGCTTTGCCCAAGCGCATCGTCGACATCCTCGAAGGCGAAAGCCTCGTCAATGACGCCAGCGGCCTCGTGGCCCTCGAATTCGCCGTGGCCGCGCTTGTCAGCGGGCGTTCCGCCTCCTGGACCGGCGGCTTTCTGCACCTTGCCTATCTCGTCGTTGCCGGTCTCCTCATCGGCCTATTCGTTGCCTTCCTCGTCGAATGGTTCGAACGCTTCGTCGAAGACGGCCCCGTTGAAATTACCGTCAGCATCATCGTCCCGTATGCCACCTATCTTCTCGCGGAGTCTTTCAACGCTTCCGGCGTCCTGGCCGTCGTCGCCTGCGGACTCTACCTCAGCCGCAAAAGCTCCGAATTCTTCAGCCCCGCCGTTCGCATTCAGGCCTGGGCTTTTTGGGACGCCTTCACCTTCGTCCTCAATGGCCTCGTTTTCGTCGCCATCGGCCTCCAGCTACCTTACGTTCTCGGGGAAATTCACGGTTTCCGTTTTGTCGAACTCGTGGAATACGGCCTCGCTTTCAGCGCCATACTGATCGTTCTTCGTCTCCTTTGGATGTACCCGGGAGCCTGGGTCGCCCACCTTATCCGCAACCGCCTTCTTCACCAGAACGTGCGCATGCCCGGCAACAAGCAGATTTTCATAGTGGGCTGGACCGGAATGCGCGGTGTCGTCGCCCTGGCTGCTGCCTTTTCTTTGCCTCTCGCTCTGGCTGACGGCCGCCCCTTCCCCTACCGCAACCTGATTCTCTTCCTCACCTTTTCCGTAATTCTTGTAACGCTCGTCTTTCAGGGACTCACTCTTCCGCCGCTGATCCGCGCTCTCGGCCTCGCCGGCGCCGAAGCTCCCGATTGTGAAGAGTCTGAGGCTCGCGCCCTTATGCTCAAAGCGGCGATCGACCACCTCGAGAAAAAACGCGCCCTCGATCATCAGGATTTTGCCGCCGTCTACGAGGAAATGCTCAACCTCTATCGCCAGCGCCTCGAAGGCGCCGAACAGGACTGCGCCGCCCCGCATCGTTCCGCCGCCCTCGCCCGCCGCATCGATCTCATTCGCGAACTCGCCCGCGTCGAGCGCCAGACCGCCATCCATCTCCGCAATCACGGCAGAATCAGTGACGACATTCTTCGCCAGTTCGAATACGAACTCGACCTCACCGAAACAAAGTACGCCCTCGCCAGCCAAAGAATGAAAGGCGCTTGAGCCGGCGCCCGCGACTCCGCTGAAAAAAATCCGAGCCGTTCTCGATTACCGGGAAAGCTCCGCGTCTCCCGGCATGGGATGCCGGGCCTCGCTTGCGCGCGGCACCAGTCGCCGGTAAGTCTCCGGCGCAACCGGCGAAGTCCACACGCCCGCCGTTTTCGCGTAACCTGCGATGCCAAGGAACAGCACTGCCAGCCCCGCCGCCATGGCCCACGCCGGCACGCGTTTCCTCCGCGCCATTTTCGGCAGGCTCATCCGCAGCGCTCCTTCCGCCGGGCACACCGCCACGCACTCCAGGCAGCCTGTGCACTCTGCGCTCTTGATGCTCGCCAGTTTATCCACCGCCAGCGAAGACGGGCATGCCTTCGCGCATTTCCCGCAATCGATGCACGCCTCTGCCTCCCGCCGAATCCGCAGCGGGCTGAGCAGCGACGCCAATCCCAGCAGCGCCCCATACGGGCACAAATACCGGCACCAGAAATTCTTCACGAACAGCGAAGCCACCGCCAGGCAGCCCACTACGATCGCCGCCGTTCCGCCGAGGTATCGGAAAAAATTCAGCATCTTCACCGCCGCGACCACCCCATAGTCGCTCCGCATGAACGCCGCAATGGCCTCCGCGGACATCGTCGAAATCGCCCAAGCAAAAAATCCCAGCAGCAGGTACTTCAATCCTCTCAGCGGAATATCCATCCACTTCCGCAAGACGAAATTCCGCCCGAAAAACCACTTTCCCAGCCGCCCCAGGTACTCCGAGACCGTCCCCACCGGGCACAGCCAGCTGCAGAACGCCTTCCTCAGCAGGAACGCCATCGCCAGAAACGTAATCAGCAGAAACATCGCCGCCGGATGCATCGCCGGCACGCGCCCGCTGACCAGCAAATACTTCAAGTTCATCAATCCCGCGATCGGCAGCCAGCCTTCCACTCCCGCCGGCGGGGCCGAAAAAGTCGCCGCGCCCGACTCGATTCTCCGCACCCACAGAAAAAACAACCCGCCCAGCCACACATTCAGCAGCAGAAACGCCGCCTGGTAGCTTCGCCTCAGAACTTGCGAATAATCGCGCTCCGTCCGGCGCACCAGCTTTTTCTTGGATTTTGTCGGGTTGCCGGGCGCCGCTGCGCCAGCATTCCGGTCGGGCTCCATCGGCACGCGGACCAATTCCGTCGGGATTGCCATCACGCCACGCAGCCTAACATCGCCGCGCCACTCGGGATGTGACCCAAATCACACCCGGCCCAATCTCGCCGGTTCCTAACCGGCGGGCCCTTCCTGCATCCCTTGCCTCTTAAGCGGCTTCCAGCTCAAATCGCCCCGCATGTATTCCCACAGCCCTTTTAAGCGCCAGTACATGTGCAGTTGCCGGTACGGGAAATGCTCCAGAAAACAAACGCTCAGCAGCTTCGCCACGTCTTGCCAGTCGTTGTACCGTTTGTAAGTCAGCTCTTCCTGCAGCACCGAACCGATTGAGATCATCGTCGCGAACACATATCCGTACAGCAGGAACTGCACCAGGAAATGTTCGCTCAACATTCCCAGAAACGCCGCCACCGCGATCGTCAGCAGTCCTCCCAACTCGATCACCGGGGCAAACAACTCGAAAATCCACAGATACGGCAGCGCTAGAAAACCCACTCGGCCGTAGCGCCGCCGGAACAGCATGTCTTTGTTCGGCAGCAGCACGTCCAGCAGCCCTTTGTGCCAACGCCCTCTTTGCCTCGCCAGCGATCGCAGGTCCCCGGGCACTTCCGTCCAGCACACCGGGTCGGGCACGAATTGAATCTTGTAATCCGCCTTTTTCTCCAGCAGGTGCCGGTGCAACCGCGCCACCAGATCAAAATCTTCTCCGATGGACTTCGACCGGTATCCCCCCACCGCTCGCACCAGGTCCGTTCGAAATAACCCGAACGCTCCCGAAATAATCATCAGCATATTCCCCTGCGCCCACGCTTCCCGTCCAATCAGGAACGCGCGCAGATATTCCACCACTTGAACGATCTCGATTCCTTTTCGCGGCAGCCGCACGCGCCGGATTTGTCCGCCTTGCAGCTCCGATCCGTTCAGCACCCGGATGATTCCTCCGACCCCCACCACGCGCGCGGGGTCCGCCATGACCGGCACCATGATGCGCCGTAGCGCGTCCCTCTCCAGCAGCGAGTCCGAATCGACGATGCACACGTATGGCGAAGTAGCCGCGTTCAACCCCGCGTTCACCGCATCGGCTTTGCTTCCTCCCGCGTCCTTGTCCACCACTACCAGCCGCGGGTCCACCGTGCTCCGGTAAAATCCCCGCACCCGTGCGCTCGGCGCCACCTGTACGTACACCGGCCGCACCGGCCGCAGTTGGAACTCGTCCCGCAGTTCTTCCATCGTGCGATCCCGCGAACCGTCGTTGATCACGATCAGCTCGATTTCCGGGTATTCCAGTTCCAAAAGGCTTCGCACCGCGATTCGGATCGACTTCTCTTCGTTGTGCGCCGGCGCCAGGATCGTGATCGGCGGTGCCAGCGGCGAATCTCCAATCCAGTCCGGGCGCGTGCTCTGCAGCCGGTGTTGATGCGCCGCCGTCGTTTTGAACGCGATAATCAGCGCCGCCAGGTATGCCAGGTTGGAAAGCAGGTAGTAAACGAACAGCGATCGGTTCGCCGCGTCCAGCAGTTCGGCCAGCCCTCTCATCGATCGGCGCCCGCCATGGCCGCGGTCATCGCCTGCGTTGCCGGCAGCTTGCCCGATTCCAGCGCCTGCTCCAGCCGGATCTTCTCCTCTGCGGAAAGGCGAATGCAATTCTTCAGCTCCGCCTCCAGCTTCGGGCGCATTGCCGCGTTCTCCAGCGCTGCCAGGTACGCGTGCAGCCCGTACCGGTCTCCCAGTTCCACCACGCGTTCGAAAATTGCCAGCAAATCTCCCGGCTGCGCCACCACGGCCTCTCCCGCGCGCGCTCGCACCAGCCGGCTCGCGTCCCCCAGCGCTTCAATCAGCAGCGGCGTCGCCTCGGGATTCTTTATTTTCCCCAGCGCCACCACTGCCCGCAGCCGGACATACCACACCTGATCTTTTGCCAGTTGCGTCAGCGTCTCCATCGCCTGGTAGGTGTTCGTCGTCGGCATGGCTCTCGCGGCCGCTGCCCGCAGTTCCGGCAGGTCATCCTCTGCAAGATTCATCAGGTTCTCGCCCAGTCCCGGTGAAGCCACTTCCGACATCACCCGCGCCAGCACTTCGCGTACCTCGCCGGTGCCGTGCTGCAGGTACGGAATCAGCACCTGCGGACGCTCCCGGCAGCAATTGATCAGCGCGCTCTGCAACGGCAGTGCCGGCACCTGTATTCCGTGTTCCGCTAACCACGCCAGTATTTCCATCGCCGCTTCCGGCGACGCCATCCTGCCCAGTCCCCGCAGCGCCGCCAGACGATTCTCGTTGTCGTCGTCCCGCAGCGCACCCGCCAGCGCGTGAATTCCTTCCGGCGCTCTCGTCCGCCCCAGCGCCACCAGCGCGTTCCTTCTCCGCCATCCGCGGTGCCTCCGCGCCTCGAAGATCCTTTTCTCGATCAGTCCGCTGCTCCGTAAGAAACGCAGCAGCCGCGCTGATTCTTTCGAATTTGCCGTGTCCAGTTCGTTTAGCGCGATCTCCTCGACAATCCTTCGCTTGAACGCGTTCTTCCTCCATGCCCGGTAAGGAATCTCTCCGCTTATAATCGCGCCCCATTTCTCCCGGAATTCGAACACCCGCGCGTCCCGCCTTGCGAAATACCGCTTCCGGTAGGCCCGCCGCAGCAGGATGAACCCGATCAGCAACACGTCGCCGGCCACCGCGGCGACAATCGCTTTCACCACGAATGTTGCCGGTCCAAGCTTTGCCAGCGCTTCAAAAACGGATGCCATAGCTGAATCCAAAACTTGTCTCCGTCCGTCCCTGCGTCCGCTTCTGGTACGCCGAGTACGCCGTCGCTTCCTGTCGGCTGCCAAACCGCCACTTCAACTCGCCGCCGTACGTCTGCGACGCGAAGCCTCCAATCTGGTCGACTTGCGCGAAATTCTCCGTTCCCGCCGCGAAGAAGATTCCGCCGCCTGCGGATCCGCCGCTCCTTCGCAGCAGCGGAAAATTGAGTTTAGCCAGCCCGGAGGGTTTCCATTCCGCTCCGGTGTTCGAAAAATGGCTTCGTGCCTCCGTCACTCGCGCCGTCCACGTCCATTCATCCGGCAAGTACAGCGTCGTGGTTTCACTCAACGCCAGGATTCGCGCGTCGCGATACCAATACCAGTGCTGCCCATAAGCGAATTCCACCGACCGCACCCACCCGGCTTCGCTCCTCCGGAAACCGTGGTCCACATCGAAGAACGCTTCGCTTCGCGGTACCACCGCATTGTCGCGTGCTCCGGCGCCGCCCACGGTCACCGCGCCCCATCGTGAAGAGCGCCCCGTCACGCTTCCCGTAAATTTTTCGGCTCCCGTCCCCCCGCGCTGATAAAAACTGGTGCCCACATCTGTTCCCCAGTGCGCCGTCCACTGCGAAGCCACTTCTACCCATTCGTCATGATTGGCGTCGGCGAAATTGAAGGTGTCGTTGTTCTCGCCAATGCGCAGCAAATGTTTTGCTTCTCCGCGCAGCGCTTTAAGCCCCGCCTGCGCTTCCCGGTTTCCGGGATCGCGCCGCAGCGTCTCTTCAAACTCCCGCTTGGCGTCGCGAGCGTCGCCGTTCGCCCGCAGAATCCGTCCCCGTGCCAGGTGCAGGTCCGCTCGCTTCGGATCCAACTCCACGGCGGCGTCGATGGCTTTCTGGGCTTCGCTCCATCTGCCTTCGCGCTGGTATACGCTCGCCAGTCCTAGCCAGTTGTCCGGATCCTTCGGCGCGATTCGGACGATTTCGTTCCACTCGCTCTCCGCTTTGCTCAAATGGCCTGACCACGTCAGCACCCGGGCCCGCCACTCACGCACTTCCACATCTCCCGGCCGTTTCTGCTGCTCCGCCTCGATCACCCGCATTGCTTGTGGCCAGTTCTGCGCTTCCGCAAGTCTCCGCACTTCGGAGGTCCAATCGCCATTCGGTATTTGGCGTCCGCCGCGGGCCGCGCCCAGAAAGAACATCGATGCAGCGAGCACAGTTCCAAATCGGAACAATCCCCCTGGCCTTCTTGCTCCCTGATTTCTCTTTTGCACGCTTCTCAACCTGTTCCGTGCTCCCCTGGTGACGACACGTTTCCTCCATTGCTGTAATGTGCACGCATCGGTCCATGACCGTTCCTCAACCTCGGAATCTGTGCCCTCTAAGTTCAATGATCGTAGGGAAATAGCGCCTTTCCCCCCAAACCGCCCTTCCGGGGTGCCTGGATCGTCTCAACTCCAGTTCCAGTCTCAAAACAAGACGTCCTTTCTGAGAGAATCCCATTCCCGTTTTGGAACGGCTCGCTCCCTTCGGCTTCACCCTCGAAAATCCCCAGATTTTGCTGGCACTCTCTTTCGACTGGTGCTATAATGTGTCGTAATGAAGGGGTAAATGGCGCACTCTTCGCCAGCACGGTCCGGGTTTTTCTTCGTCCAGCTAACTCCTCTAGAATCAACACTTGCACAACTGATTGAAAATGCAGCACTTCAACTCCTTTGGAATGAGCACTTACATGAAAACCGGGGAGGGGGAGTGCTCCCGGCTGAAATCTGCCGCCTCGCAAGGTCGGGCCGTGACCCTCGTTCTAACCCTGAGGTGCCATTGCACCGGCGACCCGCTGGTGCCACAATGTGGACACCTCGGGAACATCTCCGCTCTCCCGGTGTCTAAGCCAATAAGAGCGGACCTCGGGTGCCGGGTTGCAAGTTTGACGGCATCCGTCGAGAGCCATGAGGCCCAGGCTGCGTCGGCTTGTCACCCAGAACAAGCCACTTGTTCAGCGCGGCGTTTGGGCCGGAAAGGCCGGCAGTGTCCGATTGGGCCAGCGCCCTCTCGTGGGGCAACGACGAATCTGAGCTCGTCACCGAGTTGCAGGCCGGCTCGGAATCGGCTTTCGATTGGCTCGTCACCCATTACCACGCCCCGGTCTTCAATTTAATCGTCGGCATGCTCGGTGATGCTTCTGACGCCGCCGACGCCACTCAGGAAGTATTCTTGAAGGCCTTCAAGGGAATTCGCAGCTTCCATCGCGGCAGCTCTCTCAAGACCTGGCTCTACCGCATCGCCATTCGCGAAGCGCTCAATCACCGCCGCTGGTTTAAGCGCCATCTCCAGAAAAACATCTCCATTGACTCGACTCCCGATGAGGGACACTTCGCTCTCGAGATCGAAGACGCCGGCGCCACCCCCTTCGACCTTCTCGCTTCCCAGGAACTTCAAGCGGTTGTGCACAAGGCTTTGCAGCAGGTTCCCCACGCGTTTCGCAGCGCCGTGATTCTCCGCGACATCGAGGGCCTCAGCTACGAAGAAGTCGCCGAGGTTCTCGAATGCAGCGTCGGCACCGTCAAGTCCCGCATTCTTCGCGGCCGTCGCGCCTTGAAGGACCTTCTCGATCCTCTTCTCGGCGCGCGTGAAGTTGCGCCTCCGCGCCAGGAGCCCGTTTCCGCTGCCGCTGCTCTGGCGGGCGTTTTGGCTCCCAATACCCTGGCGCCGGCCTACGCTGCCCCGCGAATCCGTATGGACATGTCCGCGCAGCCTGCGGTCAACGATTCCCCCGGTGACCTTGAGGGTGCTCTATGAAGTGCGCTACGGTAAAAACTCGGCTGGCTGGTTATCTTGATGACGCGGTCTCCCGCGCGGCGGGAATTCTTGAACGTGCCGAAATGCGCGACCACTTGGAGGCTTGCCCCGATTGCCGCCAGGAGCTTCAGCGTTATCGCAAACTGGCTGTGCTGCTTTCTTCCGCTCCGAAAATCTCGCCGCCCGCGGATCTCGTCGTGCGCATTCGCGTGGCCGCCGCACAGGCTCGCGAAACTCGGGATTGGCGCAGCCGCTGGCAGCGCATTCGCGATCGCCTGGAAATCCTGGTCGACAATACGTTTCGCCCGCTTTCCGTTCCCGCGACCGGCGGCTTTTTCTCCGCCATTCTCGTCTTCGCTCTTGTCCTTCAGATGATCGTGCCCGGTATTTCCGTGCAGGCCGTCGCCAATGACGTCCCGCTCAACATCATGCAGCCCGCCGAGCTCATCTCGCTTTCGGACTATCCGCAGTCCTGGGCTCCCGAGCAGCACGATACCGAGCTCTCCCTGCCCCACGGTCTGCTGATCGATGTCACTGTTGATGCCCGCGGCCAGATGCTCGATTATCAAATCCTTTCCGGGCCCACCAGCCAGGATATGCGCCGCCAGTTGGACCAGATGCTGCTCTTCTCGCGCTTTCGCCCGGCCATGAATTTCGGGCGCCCCACGGCCGGCGGCCACGTGGTTCTCAGTTTCAGCGCTGTGCGAGTTCGCGGCTGAAATGACTCTTCACCTGCGGCGCGCCCTCATCGCCCTTGCGGTGTCGCTCTGCGTTGTATTTTTCTCTTCGCCGCTTGCCGCCCAGTCCGGCTACACCCCTTCTCCCGAAAATCTCAAGGCCCGCCAGTGGTTCCAGGACGCCAAGTTCGGCATGTTCATTCATTGGGGCGTCTACAGCGTCCTCGGCAACGGCGAATGGATCATGCAGCAACGGCCGATCACCCTGCACGATTACGAAAAAGTGCCCGCTTTCTTCGACCCGCAGAAGTTTGATCCCGCCGCATGGGTCGCGCTTGCGAAAGCCGCCGGAATGAAATACATCACGATCACGTCCAAGCATCACGATGGTTTCGCGATGTTCGGCACGAAGCAATCCGATTGGAACGTGGTTGACCGCACGCCGTACGGAAAAGACGTCATCGGCATGCTCGCCGCGGAATGCCACAAGCAGGGCATCAAGCTCTTCGTCTATTACTCGCAGCTCGATTGGCATTCCACCGATTATTACCCGCGCGGCAGAACCGGCCGCGACAACGGACGTCCCGAAGCCGGCGATTGGAACAAATACCTCGACTACATGGACGCGCAACTTACGGAGCTGCTCACGAATTACGGCGAAATCGGCGGCGTGTGGTTCGACGGCATGTGGGACAAGCCCGACGCCGATTGGAAGCTCGCCCGCACCTACGCCTTGATTCATCGCCTGCAGCCCGCCGCGCTGATCGGCTCCAATCACCACCGCACGCCTTTCCCCGGCGAGGATTTCCAGATGTTCGAGAAAGATTTGCCCGGCAGCCACACGCAGAGCTTCAATTCCGGGCAGACCATCAGCAGCTTGCCGCTCGAAACCGCGGAGACGATCAACAACGCCTGGGGCTTCAATCTCACCGACGACCGCTACAAAAGCGTTCCGGAGCTGATCCGTTACCTCGTTCGCGCCGCGGGAAGCAACGCCAACTTTCTGCTGAATATTGGCCCCATGCCCAACGGCGAAATTCAGCCTGAATTCGTCACTCGTCTTCAGGAAATCGGCCAGTGGACTCAAAAATACGGCGACTCGATTTACGGCACGCGCGGCGGACCTGTCGAGCCCGGCTCCTGGGGAGTCACCACGCGAAAGGACAACAAAATTTTTATCCACATCCTGGACTGGGATGCGCCGGAGCTGGCGTTGCCCATTCCTGCAGGCCGCGTGAACTCTGCGAAGCTGTTGCGCGATGGAAGCAAAATTTCCTTTTCGCCCACGCATTCGGGAATTCTGCTGGAGGTTCCCGCCTCGCAAGAGAATGAGATCGATCGCATCGTGGAACTCGATCTCGCTCCACAGCGATAGTTGCAATCGCGGGCACGCGCGCGGAAATGTTCAGAAACTTTCCGGACGTTTTCGCGTTCTAATAGCACGCAATGAAAAGACGGCCCAGACCCGCGAGGAAGCGGAAACCGCGGATTTTATGGCTGCGCTGGCTCGCGCTTCTCGCCCTGCTCTTTCTGGCGCAAAGCGTGTTTCCCGCGCAACAGCCTTCCGGCGACGAAAAATTCCTTATGGATGCCGCGAACCGCGAACGCGCCGAGCGCGGCGCTCCCCCGCTGAAGTGGGACTCAACGCTCGCAGAAGCGGCCGAGCGCCACGCCCGCGAAATGGCGAAGCGCGAGACGATTTCGCACCGTTTTCCCGGCGAAGCGGATCTGAAGGACCGCGCCAGGGCGGCCGGGGCGCGCTTCAGCCAGGTCGCCGAAAATGTCGCCGAAGCTCCCGATGTGTCTTCCATTCACATCAACTGGATGCTTTCGCCCGGCCATAGCGCGAATATCCTGAATCCACGGCTGAACTCGATCGGTATCGCCGTTGAGAAGCGCGGCGAGGAATATTTTGCGGTGCAGGATTTTTCCACCGCGGTGGCTGCGCTGAGCAGGGAAGAACAGGAGCGCGAAATCGCCTCGCTGCTGGCTTCCCGCGGCTTGCGCGTGCTGAAGGATTCGAATGAAGCTCGCCAGGCATGCGCGCGCGGCGCGGGCACCGGCGGAGCACATGCGAGAGCGGTGGTGCATTTCGAAGCGCCGAACCTGCGCGAGTTGCCGCCCCAGATGATCAAGATGATGGGGGCGGGACGTTTCGATTCCGCCGCGGTGGGCGCCTGCGACGCGAAAGACGAGGGAGCGTTCACGATGTTTCGCATCGCGGTGCTT
>Ga0079220_10000311_pt1 | contig 11541 bp, 13 predicted proteins | sample GAAS100_FD_75071 | JGI IMG/M metagenome (GOLD analysis project Ga0079220, IMG submission 75071) | Agricultural soil microbial communities from Georgia to study Nitrogen management - GA AS100 | ecosystem: Environmental > Terrestrial > Soil > Agricultural land | place: USA: Georgia | collected... | reverse complement strand
CTTTTGCGGATACTTGTACAGCATTCGCATGTAACTGTGCGTCGGCGTCGAATCCAGGTAGAAGTAATACTCCTTCACGTCTTCTCCGTGATTCCCCTGGTTTCCCGTCAAGCCGAACAGCCGCTCTTTCAGGATCGCGTCCTTCCCGTTCCACATCGCCGGCGCGAAGCAAATCATCTGGTGCCGGTCGCTGATTCCTCCGATTCCGTCTTCTCCCCACCGGTACGCCCGCGACCTCGCGTGCTCGTGCGGAAAAAACTCCCATGCCGTCCCGTTCGCGCTGTAGTCCTCCCGCACCGTTCCCCACTGCCGCTCTGAAAGGTACGGCCCCCAGCGCTTCCAATATCTTTTTCGTGTCCGGTTTTCTTCGAGCCTGCGGTCTTCTGTGGACTGGATCCGTGGCATTTCCCTGGCTCTCGGCCTCGTCTCTGCGGCGCCTTCCGTCTCTGCCGTGCAACCTCCCATTCTGCACCAGAACCCGCCCTGTCGTGAATTCGTGCTTCTCCCGGCCGGACGGCTCTCCTCGGCCATCGACCTAGCTCGTATCATCAATCCAGAAGCCAATAGCGCTCGCCGAGCGGTGCTCCGGCAGTGCTCGTGGTTGAAGCTAAATGGCGACACGGACGGTCAATCTAGTATTCGCTTTTTATTTGCCATATACTTAAGAAGCTGGGCCCTTCAATAGCTGCACAATTGGCGGGTGAGCCGTGCCAAGAAAAAAGAAGGAAAAAGCCGATCACGACATCCGAGTGTCGATGAGCTGCTTGGCGGAGTTCGTCACTGCATATGGCAAGTCGGCGGAATCGCGCCTGCGCCCCTTCAAATTTAACCAGCGCGGCGAAGGCTTCGCACGGAGTAGCTACTATCAGTGCGCACTGCGAACTATTCGAACCTACCACGCCGAAGGTAATAATCCAGGAATATTTGACCGAGACCTGCTGGAAATGCGTGTCCGCGCCGACAAAGCGACCGAGCGTTGGGAGCGAACAAAGTTTGAGCGAAATGCCAGCGCAGTTAGGGCGTACAGGAAAGTCTACGGAAATCGAAGCTTCAAGATCCTACCAAATCGGCGGTTGGCATACCGGATAGGGGGAATCGTAATTACAGCTCAGACCGACCTTTGGGCTGAAGAGCATGGAACTCAAATTCTCCTGAAGATTGGGATGGCAAAGCACAGCGTCTCTTACATCGATATGTTATTGTCCCTCCTTCGGAAGGCCGCCGTAGGCAGTGGCTACAGAATCCGAGCGAAGAGTATTGTGTACCTAAACATCTCAAATGCAAGGGAGATGATATGTTCGGGAGGACTTACTCGCTTCAACCGTACTTTCGCAGCTGCAGCGAAAGAGATTGTCAACGTCTGGCCGAGCATAACGTTGCCGTCACTTCATTCTCCTGAACCCGGAGAGGTTCGCGCGTGAGCAGCAAATTCGAATTGCGCGGATGATAGGTACGTGGCCGTGGAAATTGCTTTTGCTAAGAAATCTCTTCGCCAGCTCTGTGAGAGCGAACGCAGAGGGCGTCGTTTATTGGGTGCATCTGTCGCCGAAAGATTGAAACGTCGTCTTGCTGACTTTCAAGCTGCCGAATGCGTTACCGACCTGGTTGCCGGTCGTCCCAGAGAAATAGAGAGCGCCCAGCCCGGACACATGGCAATAGACCTCGGTGAAGGCTTCCAACTGACATTCGCTTCAAATCACGGCCAGGCGCCATTAGCAGACGGCAGCCGAATAGATTGGTCAAGGGTAAGTCGCGTAAAAATACTTTCCATTGAGAGACACCATGTCTGACAAAAAAACGTTCAATCCCGACTGGGTATCACCTCCAGGCGATACCATTGCCGATATTTTAGAGGAGCGTTCGTACTCCCTGACCGAATTTGCGGAGAGGATGGGACAAGCGCCAAAACTGGCGCACAAACTTTTGAAGAGCCGTCTCCCGATTTCTCCGGAAACAGCGCGTAGGCTTGAGCTGGTTCTCGGCGCCAGCGCCGACTTCTGGATGGCTCGCGACACTCAATACCGTGGAACTACCAGTCAAGACTCAATCGGGATTGAGGATAAATCCCAGCAAGCCTGGCTGAAAGAGCTGCCGGTGAAGGATATGCTCCAGTTTGGGTGGTTGAACGAGACGCTGTTTGATGCAAATCCAGTCGCGGCGTGCCTCCGTTTTTTTGGTGTGGCAGACCTTCAGGCCTGGCGCGCAACGTACCGGAATGTATTGCAAATGGCCGCGTTTCGTTCGTCTCCAACATTTCCTTCCCGGCCAGGCGCTGTTGCAGCCTGGCTGCGCCAAGGCGAAATGGAAAGCACGTCCTTGGCATGCAAACCCTGGGACCCTAAGAGTTTTCAAAAGGCTTTATTGGAAATGCGACCATTGACTCGCAAGAGAGATCCTAAGCAGTTTGTTCCAGAGATACTGCGTCGCTCTGCGGATTGTGGCGTTGCAGTAGCAATCGTCCGCGCTCCGGAAGGATGTCGGGCCAGCGGTGCTACCAGGTTTCTTTCACCGAGCAGAGCCTTGTTGCTGCTCAGCTTTCGTTATCTGTCGGATGACCATTTTTGGTTCACGTTTTTCCATGAGGCCGGACATCTTGTTCTCCACAGCAAGAAAGCACTCTTTCTTGAAGGCGGAGCTGCATCAACAGCTGAAGAGCGGGAAGCCAATGAATTTTCTGCAGCGACTCTGGTACCTCCAGAGTTTCAGAATGAGTTGGAAAGGCTTAGTGTCGATCGGCACGCAATTCGAAACTTTGCCAAAAAAATAGGCGTCTCCCCAGGCATAGTCCTGGGACAGCTTCAATTCCGCGGGAGAGCCCGACGTAATCAGCTGAATACGCTACGAGCCAGATTCCGTTGGACAGGTCGTGGCGACTGAGTTCCAAATTCATCCACGGAATCTCTTAAATCGCTCGGGGCTCTTCTGCCAGTTGCACAGTGAATCTTCGAGTACTTGCATTCCGACTCCCAGGTGTGCGCCAAGCTCAACCAGGTGTTTGTCGAGAGTCGTTCGGCTGATCACTGAATCTGGCCTGCCTCCGAACAAAAGGCGTGCGCCAAGCAGCGGACCCGTAGCGCCTTCCAGATATGCGGAACCGGGCTCAATGGGAGCCAGCCCGATCTTTCCGATCATGGTGAGATAGTCGAACTTCGCCGTCCGCCCAAACGAAGCCACTGCTGTCATAGAATTGTAGAGATGGTCGAAGGTGGCTTTCGGATCTTTACTGCACTTCTGATGTGCTTCCCCGAATAAAGATTTGTGAGTGCGCGGCGGACCCACCCATCTAACATACGTTTCGAATGCCGCCCCAGTTCCAGCAGCTGTCCGAGCATCTAAGCTTTGGTACTTGCGATGGTTGCCGAAGTGTCGAGAAACACCGTCACCCTTCAAGCGCGTTTCATTGGTTTCGAGCCATTCGCGAAAAGCCTCAGGATCAGCACTGGTTTCTGCCCACTCCCAGGGAGAACGTCTACCCAGGGCGCCGTAAATGTCCCTGGCCAACCGCCAACCGTCACGCCGGTGCTTCCCAAAATGAACGGATAGAAACACGAGCCAGAATGCTTCCTCAATTCGCCCTTCGCGCATTCGCAAGATAGCCGCTTTGATGGGATCGAAACCGTCCAGCAAAGGATTCGCGCGCGAGGCACTCAGCTCCTGTTCACATAGAACTGAAATGTATTTTATGCGGCGAGTGCTTTCTACGAACTGCTCCACGAAGGACTGACGCCTCGCGGTCCCCGCTATGCCTGGGAGAGCACGGTGGCGCGAAGAAAAGGACAGCAGACTCACGTCAAGTTGACTCGCGAAGGCCACATCCTTCGGCCTCACGACACCCTTCCTGCCATTCTGCCAATCCAGGAGCGAATCGCGGATCGCACTTCGCGCGAGACTCCAAAACTGCTTTGAATATTGTGATTGAATCCGATGACTAAGAGTTTTCGTCCAAGCGGAACGCCAGACAGATGCGTGATGGTTCCTTGGTAGGAAATTCCGGCAACATTTGCCCGCAAGTTCCTCGGAAGCTCCCACTCCTTCACGAACTGTCTGTCGAGCTTAATGTTCGCAACTTCCTCAAAGTTCCTGGTCACTGACCTGCCATTCAGGACGAGCAATCGAACTGAGGATTCGCGTAACAAAATTCCTAGGGTATCTCCTGATAAGGACAAAAGGGTGGAACGCTGTCGGTTACTGAGACCGGTCCATTTGCATGCAGTCGCGTAAGGAATCAGGTCCAGGTGGCACGCGGTCCCCGGCGCTTCGTAATACGAAGCAGTAGTTTCGGCAATTAGATAATCCAATTGTTTGAACCAAGCGTTGTATGGATTTCTGAAAAAGTATGTCCTGCAAGAGTTCCAAATTAGTTCCGCATGTTTCGCTTTCGCCTCTGACCAACAAGAGAGGCCCAATGAACCCAAGGTCTGAAATCGGCGCTGCCCGCCGATAAGCTCGCTTCCCGACCGGTCCACAAACTCCCGGTTGCTCGGATTCAAGCCAAGGGTTGCGACCTTGGCTCGAAGTAAATCTCCGAATGAAGGTACCGGGCAGCTCCAAGGTATGACCCTCGCCTTGGAAAACCCAACTTCGCTGAAACGCTTGATCAGCGCCAAGAGGGGGCGGTTCACGCAGCATTCCTCCTTCGAACGGCCAAAATCACCACAGCCAAAGCTGCCAAAAGGGCGCCAGCCGCTTACTTACCGCCAAACAAGATTTCTTGTGACGGTTTGGCTCGCGCGATGTTTTCCTGGGACTCTCGTTCTTTTTTGTCGATATAAGTATTGTACACGGGGTTGGACATCTCTTTTTTGAGCCGTGCGATCTCCTTATTCCTCTTGTTCTTATAACTCCCGTAAATTTGAAGAAGTCTGACGATATCTCGCCAATAGCTCTCGAAGCCAAAATTGTCGATGTCAATATCGGTGCGACGACGGATCGCGCTTTCGACCTTCAGGACCTTCCTGATGGAATTCCAAGGATCTCCGACCGGCATTGGCGGCATAGGAAGCCTAGTTGTTTGCCATCCCTCATCCACTAGCCTCTGGGCCGCTTTTCGGTGTTTGTCATATAGATGAAGGCTTCCGACCGCGTGTTTGTAATCACCCAATTCGAGTCCCAACGTGCGTGCAATAATTTCCTGAATCATCGTAAAGGCGAAAACGTCGTGAGGTAGACCCAGGAATGCGTCGTTCGACCTCATGCTGGTAAGCATCCATAGCCGCCGTCGCCGCACCATGAATTGCATCGTGCAAGTGCAGGGAATCTCCTTATGGCGTTCTTGGATGTCCGCGGCGTCGAAGAGCTGAATTACCGCACGGCGAGAGTCGGGACTGTCCTGCAGCAATTTGATGACATTCTGGATCTGATTGACGCCGCGCATTTTGAAGAGCCTGGGCCCGTAGGCTCCGTACAGGGTTCGCCCATCGTCTGATTCTTCAGAATATTTAGGAACATAGTGAGTGATGAAACGGAGGCTATTGCTCTTCGCTAAGTACCACATCAATTCACCGAGGCAACTGAAGACGAGGCCCCGACCTTCCGTTCGACTTAACCTAGCTCTCGGATTGGTGATTTTTAGTAGCACCCCGGTCAGCTCAGTTGCCGGGCCTCTATTCGGTTGGATGCAGCTCTTGGTCTTCAATAGGTGCGTCAACACGCGCTGTAGCAGATCGTCGAATGTCTGGGCAGATATGTACATTAGCTTCTATGCGCAGCTACGTATCCAGGTCGTGAATAATCTATTTATACCAAGAGTCGACCAATATTTCCTCGAATAATGCCGTTCTGACTCGAAAGCGACATCGCCAGGGCCCGAGTCTCAAGCAGGATGGTCCGGGAAACGGTCCAGCAAGTCTCGTCTGAATTCTGGCCGATAATGACGAAAGTGAATTGGCGGCTGTACTCAGTGGTTGACACTGTCGCATCTGCTGTCGTGGTGGTTATGATCGTTATGAAGATTGCAGCACGCTCCGAATTGTTGATTCGGGAGGTCTCTGAAATGAAGATCTACGTCGCAAGTAGCTGGAGAAATAAATACCAACCTGGTGTTGTGAAGCTGCTTCGCGAAAACGGGCACGAAGTCTATGACTTCAGGGACGACCAAGGATTTAGTTGGTCCGAAGTGGACCTGGAATGGAAGGCGTGGACACCCCAAGATTATTTGGAGGGGCTAAAACATCCGAGTGCCGAACGCGGATTCAACCGAGACATGACCGCGTTGCGCGAGTGCGACGCTTGCGTCTATGTCATGCCATGCGGCCCTAGCGCAAGCATGGAGATGGGCTGGGCGGTCGCTGCCGGAAAATACGTAATCGTATACGTTCCTGAGTTGCGTGATCCGGACCTAATGGTGAAGATGACCCCTCATATCACGACTGACATAGAGCAGGTGCGCCGTCAACTCCAAGACTTTGACAGGGGGCAAGAATCGGCGCGGTCAGAGTTAACTGGTTGATGCTGATATCGCAAATCCGGGCGATGCATAGATTCTCAGATTGTGCTGGGTGCGGCGGCACTGGCGGTGTATATCATTATGGCACAACCAGCTTAAGGAATATGATGTCGTGTCGGATGCCGTACCCTTCATGTGTTAAGGCTGCGGGTTCTGAAGTTGCATTTCGTCGCCGATGGCACGCAAGCAAAATCCCTTCCCCAGGCAGCGCGGTTTTCATTTGAGCCTAGCGGATTCTCTGTCCGGCATGGTGCAATGGTCTTGTTTGGCCTGTTTTGCTGTCTGTCCGGCCGCAAAAAGAAAACGGCCCCGGTTTCCCGGGGCCGCTTGGGTTCACTTCTAGTCTTGGACTGAGCTCGTAAGCTTCAGCCGTTCGATTCGACCACGATCGTCTGTGCCACGTTCCGGCCGCTGCCGTCGGTAGTATATTCCACCGCCGCCGTCGCGCCCGCTTCCAGCTTGCCCTTCACCTTGGTGTTCGAATCCGTCACGAACCGCAGCGTCTGCGTGGACGAACCCTGATTCACTTCCAGCGTGAAGCCGTCGCTCGCTACCGCGCCGATCTTCCCGGAAGCTGTCTGGCTCGACGCTGAAGGCGATTGCTTCGGTGACTGTGACTGCGACGGGGGCTGCTGCTGGGGAGTCTGTGCTGCATACACCGCTATGCCCGCAAGAGACGCTGCAAGCAGTCCTGCGCGCAAAAAGTTACGAATCATTGACCTGCCTCCTTGAACTTTGCGCTGGGATGCTCCTGCCGTTGCACCCGGCTTGCCATTGCTTCCCCGTGTCTCGCCGCCCCTTCAACCCCGCGTTAAACCATAGACATACGCGAATTGCCTTCCAGCCTCGCTCCCTGGCGCCTCCCGCAAAGCCCGTTCGAAAGAGGGAGAAATTGCTGCCGGACAGCCCCTTTTTTCGTAGGGCCTTCCCTGCGTTTCGCTCGGGCGAACTCTGTAGAAGATTCCCTTCCCGCCTTTCGGGGGAGATTTGTATCGCCCGCGGCCTGCTGGTATAAACTCAAGTCAACGCAGTTAAGGATTCTTCCATGAGCAAACCCGCCGTTTCTCCCGACGTCGTCGATGTCACGCGCAAACTCAACTTCGGCACGTGGCGCTACCAGCGCAACTGGAATCCCATTCAGGTTGTGGACGCCAACGGCTGCTATTTCACCGACGCCAGCGGCAAGCGCTATCTCGATTTCTCCTCGCAGCTCATGTGCGTGAATCTCGGCCACAAGAATCCCGCCGTCATTCGCGCCATCGAAGAGCAAGCGCGCGCTCTTCCTTACATCGCTCCCGGCTACGCCACGGAAACGCGCGCGGCCCTCAGTTCCCTTCTCCTCGAAGTTCTTCCCAAGGGCCTCGAGAAGTTCTTCTTCACTACTTCCGGCACCGACGCCAACGAAGCGGCCTTCAAGATCGCCCGCATGTACACCGGCAGGAACAAGATCATTTCCCGCTATCGCTCCTATCACGGCTCAACCACCGCTTCCATCGGAGCGACCGGCGATCCGCGGCGCTGGGCCGTCGAGCCTGCCGCGAAGGGACTCGGCTTCGTCTTCGCGCCGGAAGTGAATTGCTTCGCTTGTCCCATCAAGCACACCTATCCATCCTGCAACGTCGCTTGCGCGGACTACTTCGAGCACATGATTCGAAACGAAGGTGATGTTGCCGCGGTGATCGTCGAACCCATCGCCGGCACCAACGGCGTCCTCGTTCCTCCTCCGGAATATTTGCCGAAGCTGCGCAAAATCTGCACCGACAACGGAGTGCTGCTGATTGCGGACGAAGTCATGACCGGTTGGGGACGCACCGGCGAATGGTTCGCCGTGAATCACTGGAACGTGCAGCCGGATATTCTCGTCACGGCGAAAGGAATCACTTCCGCTTACGTTCCGCTGGGTCTTTGCGCCACCACGCAGAAGATCGCCGAGCATTTCGTGGATCACTTCTTCGCGCACGGACACACTTACGAAGCGCATCCCATGACGCTCGCTCCCGCGATTGCGACGATTCACGAGATGCAGCGCCTCGGCCTGGTCGAGCACGCGCGCGAAACGGGAAAATATCTGGGAGAGAAACTCAAAGCGCTCCAGGAAAAGCACCGATGCATCGGCGACGTTCGCGGGCTTGGACTTTTCTGGGCTCTCGATCTGGTGAAGAATCGCGCGACGCGCGAACCGCTGAACACCATGCGCGAAAAATTTGAAGGGAAATCCTTAGTGGTGGATCAGATCGCCGCGGACATGATGAAGCGGGGGGTTTCAGTGCAGGCCTGGATCAGCCATTTCGTGATTGCGCCGCCGCTGATCATCGAGAAAAACGAAATCGACGATGCCGTCGCGGCTTTCGATCAATCACTGGCCATTGCCGACGCGCTCGCTTCGTAGCGCCGGCATGCGGGAGCTTCAGGCTCTCGCGGCGCTCACCGCAGGCACGATCTCGAACTCGATATGCGCTTCGCGCAAGGTCTCGATTTCCGCCTGCACGTTGTCGAGGACGGAAGCGGCTTCACTCTTCAGAAAAATGACGGTTTGGCCGTGGCGCGCCGCTTCGATCATTTTTTTGTTGATGGCTTCCTGCGCGGCGTCTTTCTGCCCGTTGGGCGCACCGGCCTGATGCACGGCGGTGCTTGCGGGGATGACGTCGAGGGCTTCGGGGGCCACCTGGCTGTCGTGGAGGACGAGGTCGGCCCGCTTGAGGAGCTCGACGGCGCGGCCGGTGAGAGAGCCCGCCGGTCCGCGGCCTGCGTTCATGAGATAGATCTTTCCAGGAAGCGTGTACATGGTCAGTTCACCCGCAAATAGCGTAGCACCGGGCAAGAATCAGGGATTCGCACTAATTTTGCTTCGTTGAATCGAATTTCCTGATGCTGCTGCGGCCAAATTGCCTCTTTTCTATGAGTTGGGCCATGCCGCTCAAGTCGTGGTGTCTTCTTTCATCAGCTCGAAACCAAAAACAGATCCATCGCTGCGCCTACCGACGGCAGGCAGGCTCGGGATGACACCCGTCAGGGACCGGGCTGGCCTCGACGCAAGAATTCCTGGAACGCAGCCTCGCCGGCGATTACCTCGAGAAGGCGGTTCTGTTCGGCCAGGGGAAGCTTCTTTGCGCGAATCTCTTGCCGCTTTCGCCTCAGTTGCTTGAGCCAGGCGGCATATTCCGGGCCAAATTCCTGCTCGAAGCGCCGGCGGAGGCGCTTGGCGAGGGAAGGGCTGGCGCCGGCGGTGGAGACGGCGATCTGGAGTTCGCCGCGGCGGACGACGGAGGGATAGTAGAAGTCGCACAATTCCGGTACATCGACGATGTTGCAGAGCACGCCGAATTTTTGAGCGTCGCGAAAGATGCGTCGGTGGACTTTGGGCGAATCGGTGGAAGCGACGACCAAGAGGGCGCCGCGAAGATCGGCAGTTTCGTAGGCCTTTTTCTTCCAGATGAGTTTTCGGGCGCGGCGCCAGGCTTGGATTTTTTCCGTGGCGGACGGCGCTACGACGGTGACTTTCGCTCCGGCCGCGAGCAAACCGGCGATTTTGCCTTCGCTGATCTTGCCGGCGCCCACGACGAGGCACCTTCGTCCGCGGAGTTTCAGGAATAGAGGAAAGAGGCTCATGTCGAATTGCTCGCGGGAATTGTACCCGGAAGAGCGAGGGAACAGTTGACGGCTGGTCGAGGAGTGGACGAGAGGACTCGGCTGGTTCCAAATTGGGAAGTGGTTGAGGCGGGAAGGCGTGCCCCTCCCCCTATTTTTGTAACGATGTGAAAACAAAAGAGTTGAGATTGCAGGGTCTGCTAACGATATCAAACGAAAGGAGTTGTGCTGAGAAGCGTGCAACGAAAGGGGCCGAGAAGAGGGGGAAGCAGGAGTTGGGAGGGATGTCTCGGGGCAGAACCGATTGTACATATGAGATTCTATCACGGGGGGTTACCAGTTGTAAAGACATTTTTTGGTAAATATGCGGGAGAGCGGCCGGGGCACGGCGGGGGGAGTCAAAGGCGCCTTGCGATGAACTGCGGCGAGAGAGAGCGATCTGCAGTGCTTACCAGCTGAGTACGGTTGTTTGTCGCAGGTCGGGAGAATCGGCGGGTGGGAATTAGAATCAGAACCAGAGAGATGAGACCGATGCGATACGTACTCGCTGTGCTAGGACTTGCCAGTCTCCTGTGCTGTGGGCGTGGAGCCGCGCAAAACGCCCAACCGCAAGAGGCGTTCAAGAAAATCACGGAGCTAGAAATCAAGACGGCCATCAACGGCGGGCTGGACGCGGAGGAATGCGAGAGTCTGGAGCGGATTCACATCGATCATCTGGAATTTCACGATTTTTTCGGAGACGGGCAGGAGGAGGCGGTGGTGGTTGCGTCCACGTGCATGACGGGAACGGCCGGGCCGGACGTCCATGCGGTGTATCGAAGAGACGCGGACGGCAAAGTGGTGGAGCTGCCGTTTCGCCACGCCGAAGGCGATCCTTTTTTCAACAGCGGCGGATGGAAAATTCCGGTATTCGGCAATGGGAATTACGGGCTGCGCGTGGAAAACGACGAGCTTGTGGCGCGCTGGTGGGATACGTCAGGGCGAGAGGCGCCCCTGGTTATCTGGTACAAGTGGGACGGGAAGGAATTCGTCGAGGAGCGCAGGAAAGTGGAAGGACCGTTTGCGACGAGCTACGACTGCGCGAAGGCGACGAAGGAACTGGACCGCGCGATCTGTTACTCGCCAAGCGTGGCGGCGCTGGATGCACAGCTTGGGCAGGCTTACCGTTCGCGGTTGCAACAGCTTTCACCGGAGAAGAAACAGGAGCTGCAAACACAGCAGCGCGAGTGGCTGGTCCGGCGGGAGAAGGAGTGCACGATTTATAAGTGGTGGGTGGACTGCCTGAAGGATCTTTACACGAAGCGCATCGCCGAACTGAAATGACCGGGCGAGGCGGTAATTCCAGGAAACGTGGGAGCGGGAGAACGCGAAGGGCGGAATTGTTGCGCTTTGATGGCGCGGTGGAGCGGGATCCGCGGATCGATGCGTGGATGAAAGACCATGCGGGGGAGTTGGGAGCGATGGCGCGGGAGTGGTTTGAGGTGATGCGGGAATGCGGCGACGAAGTG
>Ga0079220_10000310_pt1 | contig 11545 bp, 4 predicted proteins | sample GAAS100_FD_75071 | JGI IMG/M metagenome (GOLD analysis project Ga0079220, IMG submission 75071) | Agricultural soil microbial communities from Georgia to study Nitrogen management - GA AS100 | ecosystem: Environmental > Terrestrial > Soil > Agricultural land | place: USA: Georgia | collected... | reverse complement strand
TGCGCAGGGCGAACCGCTGCGACTGGATGAAAGCCAGCGTGCGGGCCGCGGCGTAAACGCGGCGGTCAATGCGCTGTTCTCGCGCGAAAGTGCTTTCGTCGAGCCAGGCATCTTGCACGAGGACGTGCATGCTTCGCCGCGCGTGGCCGAACGCGCGTTGATCGTGGGCGGCGCGCCGGCGGCGGGATTGCAGATCTGGCAACTGCCGCCAACCGGCGTCACCAACAAGGACGGCAGCACGCGCGCCTGGTACAAGGGCGATGCGCAATCGCGGATCGAAGCCGCGTGCGTGGCGCAGATTGTCGAATGGCTGGAAGGCGCGCGCCAAGGCCGCGTGTCGCTGCGCGAGAGCGACGGCGGCACACGCGCGCTGTGCGCACGGGACATCGCGGTGCTGGTCGACAGCAATCGCGAGGCGCGCTCGATGCAACGCGCGCTGGCGCGGGCCGGCGTGCCGGCGGCCTCGTGCCTGCGTGCCAGCGTCTACGCCAGCGAGGAAGCCGTCGACTTGCATTTGCTGCTGGAGGCCCTGCGCGATCCGGCCGACGCACCGCGTGCGCGCGCCGCGCGCGCCTCACTCCTGGTGGGCGACGATGCGACCAGGATCGCGCAAACCTGCTCGGACAGCGGAGCACTGGATGCACTGCTGGGCGAAACGGCCGAATGGGTTGCGCTGGCGGAGCGGCGTGGACCACTGCCGCTGCTGCACCGGTTGATTGCAAACGCAGCGCCACGCCTGCTCGCCCTGCCCGGCGGCGATCGCCGCGTCGCCAACTACCTGCAGCTCGCCGAACTGCTGCAGGACGATTACGCATCGTGTTTCGGGATGGACGATCTTTGCGCGCTGTACGCGCGCGCGCTGCGCGAAAGCGCCTCCGACACCGATTCGGATGCGGTACGACTGCGCCTCGATACCGACGCACAAGCGGTGCAAGTCGCCACCGTGCACGCCGCCAAGGGCCTGGAATACGGCGTGGTGTTGTTGCCGTGCGCCGCTTCGGGCCACGCGGCAAGCGCCCACGGCAACAGGCCGCCGCTTCTCTGGTATCACGATGGCGACGCAGCCTGCGTTGCGGTCGGCAAGCAAGTCGCGCCCGACATCGAAGCGCACGCGCAACGGGAAGTGCTCGCCGAGGAAGTGCGCAAGTTCTATGTCGGCGTCACGCGCGCACGCGCTGCGTGCGTGATTCCCTGGGGCTGCGTCCGGCAGGCCGATTCGACCGCGATGCACTGGCTACTCTCTACCGCGGGACGCGACGTGCCCTTGTCCTTCGATGAGCCCGCTTGCGAACGGGCGCTGGCAGACCTCGTCGCGCGCGGCCAGGGCCAAGTCACCGTTTCGCCGCTGCCGGAGGCAAGCGCGAAGCGTCTGTCGAAACCGCAAGCGGCTTCGGCGCAGCCTGCAGCAGCGACGTTCCGCGGCAGCATCGAGCGCGACTGGCGGACGTGGTCGTTCTCGCGGCTGGTACGTGGCGAAGCGCGGGGCAATGACGCCGATCCGGCGCCTGGCCATGGCGATGTGTCGCCGGCTACTGACGATGCAACGACTCCGGCGATCGCGGCACCCATCCTCGCCGGCGCGCGTTTCGGCAGCGCGGTGCACGCGGCGCTGGAGCATACGGATTTCGCCGCGTGGCGGGACGCGGACGGCATTCCCGAAACGCAGCGCGACCTGCTTGCACGCAGCCTGCGCGCACAGGGCCTTCCCGAACCCGGTTCGGTTTCGCTGGATCGCGCGGTGATGCAGGTCGGCGAGTGCGTGCGCGGCGCGCTGAACGTGCCGCTCGCCTGCGGCACGCGTTTGTGCGACGTGGGAGCGCGGCAGCGGCGAGCGGAAATGGAATTCCATCTGCGCCTCGCGCCCTCGCGCGTGGACGCGCTTTTCGCGCTGCTGCATCGAAACGGTTATCAACGCGGCCGCACCGGATTCGGAGTCGCGCATCTGTACGGCATGCTCACGGGCGTGATGGACCTGGTGTTCGAACACGGCGGCCGTTACCACCTGGTGGATTACAAGACCAACCTGCTGCCGACCTACGACACCGACGCGCTGCGCGACGCGATCGCTGCGCACGACTACGACCTGCAATATCTGTTGTACGTGCTGGCGCTGCACCGTTGGTTGTGCAGGCTGCTTCCAGATTACGACTACGAGATGCACATGGGCGACGTGTATTACCTGTTCGTGCGCGATCTCGACGGCGGGCGCGGGGTGCATCGCGATCGCCCGCCGCGCGCGTTGATCGAGACGATGGACGCGCTGTTCGACGGCAACGTGGAAGCTGCCGCATGACGCTCGACCTGCGAGCACTTGCACGGGCCTGCTGGCTGCGCCGCGTCGATGCCGCATTGGGCGACTGGATCGCGCGTGCATTTCCGGATTCGGAATCGGGCGTTGCGCTGGCGGCAGCGCTGGCGGCACGCGCGGTCGATGCGGGCCATAGCGCGTTGCGGCTGGATGCCGCGCAGGCCTGGCTGGCCAGTCTCGAGGGACGCGGGGAAGCGCCGATCCTGCCTGAGCCGGAGGCTTGGCAGGCAACGCTGCGCGCCAGCGCCGCGGTACATTGCGCCCCGCAATCCGGAACCGGCGAAGCCGAGCCACGCAAACCGCTGGTGCTCGATACCGAAGGCCGCGTGTACCTCGCGCGTTATTTCGGGTACGAGCAGAGCCTGGCAAAGAATCTGATCGCGCGGGCGCAATCCGAGCGGCTGAAACTCGTCACGGGCGGTCCCGGCACCGGCAAGACCCACGGCGTCGTGAGTCTGCTCGCCGTGCTCGCGGGTGAAGCGCAGGCACGATCGCGCGCATTGCGCATCGCGCTGGCGGCGCCGACCGGCAAGGCCGCGGCGCGCCTGGCCGAAAGCGTGCGTGCGCAATTGCCGGAATTGGGACTGTCCGATGCGTTGACCGCAATGATTCCGCGCGAGGCGTCCACGCTGCACCGCCTGCTGGGCCTGTCGCCCACCAGCGCACGCGCGAAGTTCCATCGCGAGGCGCCACTGCCATTCGACGTGGTGGTGGTGGACGAGGTTTCGATGGTGGACCTGCCGATGATGCACAAGCTCGCGGATGCCGTTCGCGAAGACGCGGTGCTGATCCTGCTCGGAGATCCCGACCAGCTCGCGGCGGTGGAGGCCGGCCACGTACTGGGTGCGCTGGTGGAAGCCGCGCGCGAACTCCCGCTGTCGCGCTGCCACACGCACCTGACACGGAGCCGCCGCTTTGCCGAATACGGCGCGCTCGGTCGGCTCGCCAACGCGATCGCCGAGGGCGATGCCGATGCGGCGCTGGCGGTATGCGAAGACGGCGACGAGGCATGCCTTGCTGGTGATGCGCACGGCATGGCGCTGATCGAACATGCGGCGGAGGTGTATCGCGAAATCCTGGATGCATCGGACGCAGGCGAAGCCTTGCATGCGGCCGGCCGCTTTCGCGTGCTGACCGCGTTGCGGCACGGCCCGATCGGCAATCTCGCACTGGGCCGCGCGATCGAACAGCACCTGAAGCGCCGCGCCGGCGTGCGCGCGGATGCGTCGTGGTGGCGCGGACGGCTGCTGATGGTGACGGTGAATCGCGCCGAACTCGGCCTGTTCAACGGCGATGTCGGCGTGGTCTGGCCGGATGGGGGCGGTGAACCGAAAATCTGGTTCGCCGTCGCCGATGGCGCGCTGCGCGCGGTTTCACCCGCCGCGCTGCCGCCGCACGAGGGCGCTTTCGCGCTGACCGTGCACAAGGCGCAAGGTTCGGAGTTCGATCGCGTGGCGATGGTGACAGGGCCCCAATCGGCGGTGTTGACCCGCGAACTGCTTTACACCGGCGTGACCCGCGCGCGGCGCGGCGTCACGCTGTATTCGACGCCGGAAATCTTGCAACGCGGCATCGCGAACCGCACATTTCGCATGACCGGCCTTGCCGACCGGTTGCGCGAAGCGGCCACCGCCCCAATCCCAATTGCAGAATCTTTACCCATGCCCACGTAATGTTTCATTTTCGTCATTCCGGGGCCGCCGCAGGCGGAACCCGGAATCCATGTTGATCTTGCAGTCGGTGCAGGAACATCAAAATGGATTCCGGATCGCGGCGGCGCCGCATTCGGAATGACGGATGGAAAATACGGTCGCTCCCGCCATGCATACCTTCCACCACGCCGTTTCCACCTGGTTCGAATCCGCGTTTGCAGCGCCCACCGAAGCGCAGCGCGAGGCGTGGCCCGCGATCCGGGCGGGCCGCAACGTGCTGATCGCGGCGCCAACCGGTTCGGGCAAGACCCTGGCCGCGTTCCTGGCCGCGATCGACGAGTTGGTGCGGGAGGGCGTGGCGGGAACGCTCGCCGATGAAACCTCCGTTGTGTACGTGTCGCCGCTGAAGGCGCTCTCCAACGACGTCCGGATCAACCTCGAAGTGCCGATCGAAGGCATCCGCGCGGAACTCGAACGCATGGGTTTGCCCGACATCGAAATCCGCGCCGCCGTGCGCACCGGCGACACGCCGCAGGCCGAACGCAACGCGATGCGCAAACGCCCGCCGCATATCGTGGTGACCACGCCGGAATCGCTGTACATCCTGCTGGGCTCGGAGTCGGGACGCCGGATGCTGCAGACCACGCGCACGGTGATCGTGGACGAAATCCACGCGCTGGTGTCGAGCAAGCGCGGCAGCCATCTCGCGCTGACGCTGGAACGGCTGGATGCGCTGTGCGGCCAACGCTGTACGCGCATCGGGCTGTCGGCGACGCAGAAGCCCATCGAGGAGGTCGCGCGGTTTCTGGTCGGAGCGCATTCGCAAATTGCCCCCCATCCCAGCCTTCCCCCGCTCGCGGGGGAAGGTGGCCGCAGGCCGGATGGGGGCAAATGCGCCATCATCGACGCCGGCCACCAGCGCGCGCGCGATCTTGCGATCGAACTCACCAATGTGCCGCTGCAGCCGGTGATGAGCAACGACGCGTGGGGTTTGGTTTACAACCGCCTTGCCGAATTGATCGAACAGCATCGCACCACGCTGATCTTCGCCAATACCCGCCGCACGGTCGAACGCGCGACGCGCCATCTCGCCGAACGGCTCGGCAAGGATGCGGTCGCCGCGCACCACGGCAGCCTGTCGAAGGAAAAGCGCCTCGATGCCGAACGACGCCTGAAATCCGGACAACTGCGCGCGTTGGTCGCGACCGCGTCGCTGGAACTCGGCATCGACATCGGCGAAGTCGAATTGGTATGCCAGCTTTCGTCGCCTCGATCCATTGCCGCCTTCCTGCAGCGCGCGGGTCGCGCGGGACATGCCGTGGACGGCATTTCGAAGGCGCGGTTGTTCCCGACTTCGCGCGACGACCTGGTCGAATGTGCGGCATTGCTCGATGCCGTGCGCCGTGGCGAACTCGACACGTTGCACATCCCGCCCGCGCCACTGGACGTGCTGGCCCAGCAGATCGTCGCGGAAACCGGCTGTGGCGAACGCGGCGAGACGGACTTGTTCGACATGTTTCGTGGCGCGTATCCGTATCGCACGCTCACGCGCGAGGCTTTCACCGAGGTCGTGCGGATGCTGGCCGAGGGCTACAGCACGCGGCGTGGAACCCGGGCCGCCTATCTGCACCGCGACGCCGTCAACGGCAAGTTGCGCGCGCGGCGTGGGGCGCGGATGACGGCGCTTACCAGTGGCGGCGCGATTCCCGACACCGCCGATTACGACGTGGTGCTGGAACCGCAAAGCTTGCGCATCGGCAGCGTGCACGAAGACTTTGCGGTCGAGTCGATCGCGGGCGACATCTTCCAACTCGGCAACCAGTCGTACCGGATCCTGCGCGTGGAGCGCGGGCGCGTACGCGTCGAGGACGCGCAAGGCGCGCCGCCATCGATTCCGTTCTGGCTGGGTGAGGCGCCCGGACGCAGCGATGAACTGTCGGTGGCGGTGGCGCGATTGCGCGAAGAAATTTCGAATCGGCTTTCGACACCATCCCCAGCCGACCCTCCCCTTGAAGGGGAGGGCTGTGAAGCGGTCACATGGCTCGGTCATGAAGTCGGGCTCGACGATGCCGCTGCAAGGCAATTGATCGATTACCTCGCCGCTGCGAAAACCGAACTCGGACTGCTGCCGACGCAATCGACGCTGGCGATGGAGCGGTTCTTCGATGAATCGGGTGGCATGCAGTTGATCATCCATTCGCCTCACGGAAGCCGGCTCAATCGCGCGTGGGGCCTCGCATTGCGCAAGCGCTTCTGCCGCAGCTTCAATTTCGAGTTGCAGGCCGCGGCCACCGAGGACGCGATCGTGTTGTCGCTCTCGACCAGCCACAGTTTTCCGCTGGAGGAGGTCGCGCGCTACCTGCATTCCAATTCGGTGCGCGACGTATTGACCCAGGCGCTGCTGGACGCTCCCATGTTCGCGCTGCGCTTTCGCTGGAACGCCGGCGCGGCGCTGGCGCTGCCGCGTTTCGCGGGCGGCACGAAAGTGCCGCCGCAGATCCAGCGCATGAAATCGGAGGATTTGCTGGCCACCGTGTTCCCCGACCAGGTCGCCTGCCTCGAGAACGTCGTCGGGGAGCGCAAGATTCCGGATCACCCGCTGGTCGCACAGACGCTCCAGGATTGCCTGTACGACGCGATGGATCTGGATGGCCTGACGGCGTTGCTGAAGAAATTCGAAACCGGCCAGGCACGCATCGTGGCACGCGATTTGACCACGCCATCGTCGCTGGCCGCGGAAGTGCTGAGCGCAAGGCCGTACGCCTTCCTCGACGGAGCGCCACTGGAAGAGCGCCGCACCCAGGCCGTCGCCTCGCGCGGATTCGTGGACGCGCAAAGCGCCGAGGATCTGGGCAAGCTCGACGCCGATGCGATCGCGGCGGTGCGCGAGGAAGCGTGGCCCACGCCGCGCGATGCCGACGAGATGCACGAAGCGCTGCTGGCGTTGGGTGCGGTCAACGATGCGGACATCTCACGCGTTCCAGCATGGCAGAGTCCGCTGGAAGAGCTGGCATCGACGCACCGTGCAACGCGAATGTTCCCTTCCCCCGCAAGCGGGGCAAGGGAACATTTGAGCCTATCGCCTATGTGGGTCGCCGCCGAATCGCTGCCCATGTGGCGCGCGATCCATCCGGATGCCGTGTTGCAACCTGCCATCGAAGCGCCTGCGGAATTTGCTTCGAAGGCGTGGACACGCGAAGACGCGCTGCTCGAACTGTTGCGCGCGCGCCTGGCTTGCGTCGGTCCGATCCGTGCAGACGAATTGGTGGGCACGTTCGGCGTCGGCGACAGCGACATCGCGATCGCGCTGGCGGCGCTGGAACGCGAGGGCTGCGCGATGCGCGGTCATTTCACGCCGGGCATCACCGATGAAGAATGGTGCGACCGGCATTTGCTGGCGCGCATCCATCGCCGCACCCTGCAACGCCTGCGTCGCGAGATCGAACCCGTCGCGCTGCGCGACTTCGTACGTTTCCTGGTCAACTGGCAGCACGTCTCGGCCGATACCCGTTTGCGCGGCCCCGACGCGCTGGCCGCGGTGCTGGCGCAACTGGAAGGCTTCGAGGCACCGGCCGGTGCGTGGGAATCGCAATTGCTGCCCGCGCGCGTGACCGGTTACGACATCGCATGGCTGGACGCCTTGTGCGGTGCGGGCCGCATCGCATGGACGCGCTTGCGCGCCTCCGCCGGCGGGGCGCACGCGTCGCCGGTGCGCGCCTCGCCCATCGTGCTTTTGCCGCGCAAGCAGTTGTCGACGTGGAACGCCGTCGGCGCGCAGGTGGCCGCCGAATCGCCGGCGCTGTCTTCGCGCGCGCAGGCCGTCGTCGAATTTCTCGCTCAGCATGGCGCTTCGTTCTTCGGCGAAATCGCCGACGGCACGCGTCTGTTGAAAGTGGAACTGGAAGACACGCTCGGCGAACTGGTTGGCGCCGGCATGGTGGGCGCGGACAGTTTCGCCGGTCTGCGTGCGTTGTTGCTTCCGGCTGCGAAACGCAATGGCGCGCGTCGGCGGCGGCTTGCGCGCCACATGTTGAACGGCATCGAGGACGCGGGGCGCTGGAGCCTTATCCGGCGCGCAAGTTTTTCCCTTCTCCCGCACGCGGGGGAAGGTGGCCGAAGGTCGGATGGGAGCCATCGACACGTCGACCCCCGCCCAGCGCTACGCGCCCGGCGCTTCGCGCCGCCTCTCCCGCACGCGGGGGAGGGAGAAAATCTCGAACATGTCGCCCGCGTCGTGCTGCGCCGCTGGGGCGTGGTGTTCTGGAAGCTGCTTGAACGCGAAGCCGCATGGTTGCCGCCGTGGCGCGAATTGCGGCGCGTATACCAGCGATTGGAAGCGCGCGGCGAAATCCGCGGCGGGCGGTTCGTGGACGGCATCGTGGGTGAACAGTTCGCGTTGCCGGAAGCCGTGGAGGCGCTGCGTCGCGTGCGCAAGCGCGCCCACGACGGCGAAGTGGTAGCCGTCAGCGGCGCCGATCCGTTGAACCTTGTCGGCGATGTGTTGCCGGGCGCGAAGGTGCCGACCGTCGCGGCGTCGCGTGTCGTGTATCGCGATGGCCTGCCCGTCGCGACGCTTGTCGCGGGCGAGATCGCGTTGTTGCAGGCGCTGGAGCCGGACGAGGAGCGCGCCGTGCGTGCGGCGCTGCGGCAAGCGGCGCCCCGCGTCGGTTCCACCGTTTGAGACACTCCTGCATCGGCATCCAGACGTCGAACGCAAGCGGTCGCTGCGGCGGTCACCGGAAGTAATTGATTGCCATCACGGGGGTGATCGACGACGGCGTGTTGCCGCGTGCGGGAATCACGCGGGCCCCCACGAGCAGGCCAAGGTGGGATGTCCAACTGTATTCGAGCGCCGGCGCGAACCCGAACGCGCTGGCGGATCCAATGGTGCGCACCGTCAAGTTTTCAGCCGCGCGGTTGGCTTCCATCTCCCAACCGGTCACGCGAATATTGCGGTTTTGGGTGTAGAAGAGATCGACCGCCAGCACCCAATTTCTGGTCAAACTGTATTCGAGGGACGCGTCGGCCAGGAAGGCGCGGCCCGGCTTCGCACGCCCGTGAAATCCTCGGTCGGTGCCGTAAACGCTGACCCCCTGCACGTCGGCGTTGCCCGAAAACGTTTGCGACAGATTGAAGCGCGCACGCAAGATCCGCCCGTTGGGCAGCCAGAACCAGGTCTGGCTGAGCAATGCCAGCGTGGTGGCGCAGGCGCCGCTGCCCATGCCGTCGCTCGGGCGATTGCCCAGGCGATCGTATTTTCCGGTGGGAAACGCCTGCTGCAACTGGACAGCGAAGGTCGGCAAAGCGCTGCCCTCCTGGAATTCGGTGAGCCGGTATTGCGCCATCACTTCGATGTCGCCCAGCCCGACGCCCGAACTGTCCGGCCCCCCGCTGATCCGGTTGTACCCGAGTATCGGGATCATGCCGACGGTGAACCTGTCGGCGAGGCCGTACAGCATGTAAGTACGCGAGCCGAAGCCATCGGCATGCGTGGTGGCGACGTCGTAGAGATAGGACTCGACCAGGAAATGCCCCTTCGGCAACGTCTCCGCCGAGTTCGCCAGCATCGGACCCGTCCACCAGGCGTCGTCGCGCGATTGGCGGACGGGCGAAACCCGCGACGGGTCGATCCGCACGTCAGTGCTCCCGGCCGTGTCATCCGCTGCGCTCGTGGCGAACACAACGGGTGTCGTCCGCGTCGATGCCGGGCAGGGTTGCAAGCCCAGCATGCATGAGAACATGCAAAGGCAAGCGCGACGAACGATCCCGGCGACCGGGTTCGGCGGAACCATGCGGATGCACATTCGACACTTCGGATGATGCAAAAGGACACGATAGATTTAAAACAGGGCGGTTTTCGCCCTGTTTCGCGACCGCACTCGAATGCCGGCGATGCTTCGATGCGCGGCGGGTTTCAAGCCGGCGTCGTGGGGCGCGTGATCTGCGCGGAGACCACTTTCCATGCCGCCCCATCGTACACGTAGACGTCGGTGTAACGGCTGATGCCCGCAAGGCGCGTTTTGCTGACCCAGGAACCGGAGGCCCGCACCAGCGCGACCTCGCCGTAGAAACGCACGTCCACGTAGTCCAGCTTGTACTCGCTCAAGTCGGAACCCAGCGCCGCCGCACGCAGGAACCCGGTGCGGAATTGCACGGATCCATCGGAGTCGATATACACGAAATCGTCGGCGAGGTGCGCGCGGAACCATTCGACATCGCCGCTCAACGACGCGTGCACATACTGCTCGTTCAATCGCAGCAGGCGCTGTTCGCGCGTCCGCGTCGCGGCGGCGACGGCGTCGCTTGAATCGATGCTCATGGGTTTCCTTGTGCGATGCCATGCGGTGCGCCGCCGCCCCAAAACCGGCGGCGGCGCAATGGCTGGTCAGGGGCTGCCGGAACCGTAATCGGGAACCGGATCGGCGCGGAACGTGTAGCACGGCGGATCGCTGTTTGCGTTGGCGCAGGCCTGTCCGGTGATCTGGCCGAGGTCGTTGATGTCCTGCGCGTCGGTGAGGACGCCGGCATAACCCGGCGCGCGCTTGTCGAGATCAAGCATCACGCCGTCCTGCCACAGGAACGCGTGGCATCCGCCACTGCCGGCGCCGCATGACAACCCGACCACCTGGCCGTGGTTGTTGATGCCGAGCCCTTCGCTGATCGAATCGCCGGGGAGCACGCCCAGATCGATCGGCGGGCCGCCGCGATGGTCGCGATAGAACGCGTGCGCGCTGAAACCCGCGCCCGGTAAGGTGTTGGCGAAGCCGGTGATGTCGCCCCAGCGATTGATTGCCATCGGCGTGTTCCAGGCGTCGCCGCCGATGTCGCCGAGATCGATCGCTTGCCCGTTCTTCCACAGCACCATGTGCTTCGCAGTGTGACGGCCGACTGCCTGATCGCAGGTTCCAGAAATGCCGACGACATCGCCGCGGTCGTTGATTGCGGTCGCGGCGCCGCTGCTGTCTCCAGCCAGCAGCGGCAGCGCGCGAATCTGGTTTTTGCCTGGGCCCCAGATCACGGGAAGAAACTGCAACACCTGGACCAGCCCCTTGTCGGGATCGGCATTGCAGCTCGGATCGTGGTAGCCGGTTTCCGCCCAACCGACGGTCTGCAGGCGGTTGTTGGTACCGGTCGCAAAACTGTTGTAACCACCGGGCAGCGGCGGCAACGCCTGCATCTTGCCGAAGGCCCATACGAAGCCGAGGCAGGCGTTGCCGTCATAGGAAAGGAATGCCGAACAACTCCACGACTCTTTCTCCGGATTCGGCTTGTCGGTTTGCGCGATACCGGAAACGACGCCGAGATCGTTCTTCACCGGCCACAGCACCGCGCTGTTGTCGCCGCCCAGCGTACCGAGATCCTTTTTCGCCCCGAACCACCAGACGACGGCATGCGTGTTTGCATCGTTCGCGGTTTTCGAGAAGCCGGCGATCAATCCAAACGTGTTGATGCTGCTGCCCTGGCTCGACGTGCCGCCGAGCGAAGCGAGATTGGTGACCGTGTAATCGGGCGTGGCTGCCGCGGCCGCGCCGCCGACCCACAGCGCAACGATCAGGAATGCAACGATCCTCTTCCGCATGGCGCT
>Ga0079220_10000309_pt1 | contig 11552 bp, 5 predicted proteins | sample GAAS100_FD_75071 | JGI IMG/M metagenome (GOLD analysis project Ga0079220, IMG submission 75071) | Agricultural soil microbial communities from Georgia to study Nitrogen management - GA AS100 | ecosystem: Environmental > Terrestrial > Soil > Agricultural land | place: USA: Georgia | collected... | reverse complement strand
TTATGAAACTTACCACAGTTTTGTTATTCGCCACCATTTTCCAGGTCAGTGCCCGGGATGCCTACTCACAAACAGTAACCTTAAAGGAAAAAAATGTTTCACTCGAAAAAGTATTTACTCAAATTCGGAAACAAACAAACGTAAATTTCTTTTATGCAGATGAAGCATTGAAAAATGCAAAAAAAGTAAGCCTGGATGTACAAAACATTCCGGTTGAGAAAGTGCTCGATGAATGTTTTAAAGATCAGAATTTGTCCTATACAATTTCTGAAAATACTGTTGTGGTTAAGAAAAAGGAAACAGAATCATTTCCTTTAACAACCTTATCTTCCTTGACAATAAACGCTTTTGAAATAAGTGGAAAAGTTACTGATGAAAGAGGAGTTCCTATTGCCGGAGTAAGTGTGGTAATAACAAAAAGTGGTCGCGGAACAACAACTGACAATAACGGTAATTTTATTCTACAGGCTGAGAAAAATGATGTTTTGAAATTTTCTTTTGTTGGAATGCAGCCTAAAACAGTTGTAGTTGTAGAAGGAAAATCGGTTTACAATGTTACCTTATTGGATGCCGTTCACGAGATGAGCGGTATTGTCGTTACTGCTCTTGGAATTAAGAGAGAAGAAAAGGCGCTCGGTTATTCAGTACAAAAAGTTTCTGGAGCCAATCTTCAGAAAGTTTCGGGAGTTGATGTGGGTACCTCACTTACAGGTAAAGTGGCTGGGTTGCTTGTTAAAAACTCACCTGATTTTGCATCTACACCATCAATTACAATTCGTGGTGAGAATCCTTTAATTGTTATTGATGGAATTGCTTATGCGAATAAGACCATCAGCGATATTTCCTCAGAAGATATTGAATCAATAAGTGTGTTGAAAGGTGCAACTGCTTCTGCTTTGTACGGTTTCCGGGGATCAAGCGGTGCCATTCTGATTACTACAAAAAATGGCAGTGGCGGCAAGCCTGGATTAAGTGTCGGATATACTACTAATACCATGTTTACTGCAGGATTCCTTGCTATTCCGGAAAGACAAAGTGTATATGGAAGAGGAAGCAATAATACGTATGATAAAAACTCCAGTAGTTCATGGGGAACCAAGATGGATGGGCAAGTTGAAAACCAGTGGGATCCGGTTGCAAAAGAATACCGGGATTATGCCTATCTGCCAGTTGGAAAAAACAACTTCAAGAATTTTTTACAACAAGGATATGTAACCAATAACAATTTAAGTGTTGGTTATAAAATGGGGAATGCCTCATTAAGAAGTTCTTTGAACTGGATTCAAAACAGGGGACAATACCCGAATTCAACTTTGAATAAATATACTTACAGCATTGGCGGAGACATCAATTTAAAAAGATTCAAATTGAGTTCAAATCTTTCCTATGCAAAGAAAGCATCACCTAATATTGGTTCAAACGGATATACATCTTATGATCCTATGTACTCTTTATTAATATGGTCTCCTGCAGATTATAATATCCTTGATTACAAAAATAATTATTGGTTGCTGCCCGGGCAGAAGCAAAATTTTACTTACCAATCTGGTATCAACAATCCTTATTTTGACAGGTATGAAAAAACAAACGAAATATCAAGAGATATTTTCAATGCAGATTTGTCAATGAGCTATGACGTGACTGACTGGTTGAAAGCAACTGTGCGTTCAGGCCTTGATTTTTACAAAGAACTTGGACAATTGAGGGTTTCTCAAGGTTCATATTTAGCTACAGGAAATACAGGTGTGCCAGGAAATCCTTATACATGGAACGGTACAAAAACCGGTGGCTACAACATTGGCCAAACTTCAGGAACAAGCATCAACAGTGATTTCCTTTTAACAGGAAACAGGACATTCAATAAATTTGATGTTGAATACCTGGCTGGTGGAACAATATTTTACGAGAGAAATGATAATATGAATGCAAACACTGTGGGAGGAATTTCTGTTCCAGGTTTCTTCTCCATAAAGGCATCAGTTAATCCACCGAACGTATCTCAGAGCACTTCAGCACAACAGGTTAATTCACTGTACGGCCGCATTGGCCTTTCATGGAATAAGTTGATTTACCTGGAAGGTACCGGCAGAAATGACTGGAGTTCAACATTGCCTTCAACAGGCCGCTCTTACTTCTATCCATCCATTGCTTCAAGTTTTGTTATTTCGCAATTATTGCCCAAAACAAGGAACTGGCTTGATTTGTTGAAGATCAGGAATTCATGGACTGTTTCTAAAACTCCCCCCGGAATTTACCAGATAAAAAGTAGCTATTCTATTTACAGTGGAACATGGAATACACTTAATGGTGCAAATGCGCCTAGTAATCTTTATCCATCTGGTATTCTTCCTGCAACTGCAGCAACCTACGAGACGGGTTTGCAGGGAATTTTGTTCAAGAACCGCTTAATGGCTGATGTGTCGTACTATGATAAAAAAATGTATGATGGTATCATAGCCGGTCCGCTTTCAGCTGCTACCGGGTATACCGGAAATTATGTGAATACCAATGAAGAAATATCCCGCAAAGGTTGGGAAGTAATTTTAAACGGGACACCTGTCAAGTCAAAAGATTGGCAATGGGATGTGGGTGTTAACTGGTCCACATATAAACGCATTTATACGCGATTGGATTCTACGTATTCTTCTAAAAAACCTTGGGTCAAGGTTGGAGATCGCGTTGACGTATTCTACAGCAGGGCATTTTTGCGCGACCCCCAGGGAAACCTGATTTTTAATAATGGAAGATTACAATACAGCCAGTACGATTCTAAATTTGGCTATTCAGATCCCAATTGGATATGGGGTATTAATTCAACAGTGAAGTATAAAAACCTCAGTCTTTATTTTTCGTTTGATGGCGTATCAGGAGGGTTGATGAATACAAGAACTGAAAGTTACATGTGGCAAGCGGGCGTGCATCCTAATTCACTTTCGGAGGCAAGAGCTTTGGACGTTGCAACGCCCGGTTCAAAAAATTTCCTTGGACAGGGAGTTAAAGTTGTATCAGGAACAGTTACTTATGATGCAGTAGGTAATATCACAAGTGATACACGTACCTATGCACCCAATGATGTCTATACTACTTATAAGCAATACATTATTGACCTGCATAACAGTAGCGCCTGGGGAGGAAACGGCAGCCCTGCAGATACTTACTCAAAAACTTTCTTTAAGCTGCGCGAAATATCATTAACCTATGATATACCCGCCAGGATATTGCACAAAGTAGTTCAGGCAGCATCAATAAGTTTCATCGGGCAAAACGTTTTCCTGAAAGCCAAAGATTTCAAATATTCTGATCCTGATGGTGGCACTGAAGATTTTGCAGACCCGGCAGTAAGATATCTTGGATTCAATTTAAAAGTTACATTTTAATTAAAAGAACATGAAAAATTTAAAATATATAACGATTGCAGTAATCACGTTAACCATTGTTGCATCGTGCAATAAATTTGATAAATTAAATACAAACCCGGATGTTCCGACAACGGTTTCTCCGGCAATGTTGGCAACACAAACGCTTAAAGAAACATTTAGGTTTTGGAATCCTAATCCTACTGATTTTGGTACAGCGAACCTTTTTTGCAAGCATACGGTTATTCTTCAAACCAATCCCAATCCTTACCAGTATTACTATTCGTATTATCCGTTCGGCAGTTTTGGTCAGTATCAAAAGCTAACCAACCTGAAAAGAATGGTCGAACTTTCCAAGGGAACACCCACTGAGTCTTCATATGCAGGTTTGGCTTTGTTTTTAAAAGCTTCATATGGTTTTAGTGCCACCCTCGATATGGGAGATGTGCCGTATTCTGATGCAGGTAAAGCCGAAGATGGGATAACAAAGCCAAAGTATGATAAACAATCCGATGTGTTTATGGAAGTGCTTGCAGATCTAAAGGAAGCAGAAGCAGATTTTGCTGCAGGAACCAATTTTGATGGCGACATTATGTACAACGGCGACGTAACCAAATGGCGCAAGCTCTGCAATGCCATGCAGTTGAAGGTTATCCAAACAATGAGTAAAAAAATCACTCCTGAATTAAAGGCCCGCTTTGCTGAAATCGTTGGAGCAGGCAATTTGATGACCAGCAATGATGATAATTTCCAGTTGGTTTATTCTGATAATCCCAATGCTACTTATCCATTTTGGAATGGCGAAGACAGGAGAATTTATACAGGAGTTTCCAAGCTGGTAGTAGATGCACTAAAAAAATACAACGACAGGCGTTTATTTATTTTCGCAGAACCTGCACAGGCAATGCTTGATTCCGGAAAGTCAGAATCAGATTATGACGCTTATGTGGGCGCACCAAGTGATCTATCTGCCGACGACTTAGCCCTCAACAATCAAAACGGGATGTATTCTTTGCTTAATAAACGCTATGTACAATACCAGGCAGGAGATCCGATGCTTAAGTTTACTTACGCTGAACAATGTTTCATCATTGCAGAAGCTGTTGAAGAAGGATGGGTTTCAGGAAACGCGCAAAACTATTATCAAAATGGCGTAAAAGCCATGCTGGAATATTATATGAATCTTCCTTCAGCCACCGGAACTCACGGAATGCCTATCACCCAGGATTATATTGACAATTATTTCACCGGTGCAGCAGCTTATGATACAGCCGGAACGAAAGAAGATCGCCTGCACCAGATTTGGACACAAAGATGGCTGATCGATTTCTTCCAGGGTAATGGATTGAATTATCCGCAGTTTTTGCGTACAGGCTGGCCTCAATTTCCGTTGGATCCATCTACAAGCATGAATCCTGATGATCCAACCGTTTATCCAAAACGTTGGAAATATCCAACCGATGAACAGGTTAAAAATCCTGAAAATTATACAAAGGCAATCCAGGAACAATATGGCGGTTACGATGGAATTAACCAGGTTCCGTGGTACCTGCAATAAAACTACAGGCTTTTTTGAAGAACCGTTGTTGAAGTTTAATTAAAATGGAGGAGCCAAAACTCCTCCATTACTTTTCATTCCTAATAAATTTTAATTCAATGCGATCATTTTATTTTGCTTTACTTATACTTTTTTCCCTTTCTTGTATTGCTTTCAGTAATCATCTGGTAAAGAATTCGCCTTCCGATGGACCAGCTTTATCAATGAAAGACATCAAAAACTCTCCGATTGATTCTCCCTGGAAACTCGTTTGGAGCGACGAATTTAATTATGAAGCTTTGCCCGATAGTACAAAGTGGAATTATGAATCCGGTGGCGATGGATGGGGAAATAATGAAAAAGAATTCTATACTGAAAAATCTCTTAAGAATTCATTTGTGAAAGATGGAAAACTCCACATCATCGGTTTAAAAGAGGATTTCGGAAACAGGCATTACACATCGGCGCGTTTGACTACTTATCCTAAATTTTCATTTCAGTATGGAAAAGTTGAAGTGATGGCCAAATTGCCAAAAGGAAAAGGAACATGGCCTGCTATTTGGATGCTTCCCAATACGATTCGCACCAAAGCTGAACACTGGCCAAATTGTGGTGAAGTGGATATCATGGAAGAAGTGGGCAAAGACCCGGATGTGATTCATTCGTCTATGCATTCTGGCAGGTATAACTTTTTAAAGAATAATCAATACACGCATTTTGGTAAAGTGCCCGGCGCTTCCGATTCTTTTCATTTATATGGAATAGAATGGAATTCTAAAAGTGTAAAATTTTTTATCGACAAGAAATTGTTTTATGAAGCAAGAAAAGGTGAAAACGGTAAAGACACCACGAACGCGGGATGGCCTTATGATAAACCGTATTTCTTAATCCTTAATCTTGCTCTTGGCGGCAATTGGGGCGGAACGATTGACGATACTATTTTTCCTGCTACTATGGAAGTGGATTATGTGAGAGTGTATAAACGGAAATAAATAAGTTATGGTTCAAATCGTAAAATTTAGCATTCTTAATTTTTGCATTTTCCTCTCGCTTTCACTTTCAGCACAGAATATTTTTGGTTCAAAAGAAAGTGATTCCACAGCAAAACTTAAAACCGGAATTGAAGCAATGAGTAACATTGCTCAGTTACCTCTTTTGTTTCCCAACGGCACCGAAACAAAACAACAATCTTCCTATGATCCGACAGGTAAAAACTGGGATCATAACTTTCTATCTGCCTTTGTAAAATACATCGACACTGTCACAGTTTCGGATGGCAGTAAAAAAAAGGAATATGTGATTTTTGACGATTACGGGCCGGGCGTACTTTACCGTCAACAGATGAATGCCTGGTTTGATCGTTCAAAAATTCCTAACGGATGGATTGCCTGGGGCGATTCTGATCAACCAAGGGCCGACGCCAATATTCGCTATTATTATGATAATGAAAAGGCGCCGGAAATTGATATGCCCTTAAAAGATTTTTTCGGAACAAAAAGAAAACCTTTCACACCTCCCTTGGCTTTTGTAGATTCCGGATACCTGTTTGCTAATTCGTATTATCCCTTTGCATTCAAAAAGAGACTGAAAGTTGCATTGGTAGCTAATAATAAATCCTTTGAGGAGATGGATACAAAGTGGTATCAATATACCTACATCTCGTTTCCGCCAGATTACAATCTTTCAACATGGAAAGGGATAAACGAACCTGATGATAAAGTTGTGAAGCAATGGAACAATGTTGGAGAAAATCCAAATGAACTTACAGGGACAAAAACAATTAGCGCCAATTATTCGATTGCCAATGGAACAAGTAAAAAGATTTTTGAATTACAAGGACAAGGGTCAATAGTGGGCTTTCATCTGAATATTAAACCTTTCACAGAAAATGTTTTTTATAACACACGGATAAAAGTTTTTTGGGACGGAAACCCGCACGCAGCTATTGACCTTCCATTAGCCTATTTATTTGGAGGAGGAGGAAAAGATTTTGAGGAGACTAGGCGAAAGGTAACAGAACAATCTCTTAAAACGCTGATGTTTGGTTATAGTAAACAAACAAAAAGCGTATATTCTTATTGGCCGATGCCATTTTGGAAATCAGTTAAAGTGGTGTTGGAAAATAATTCCGGTGTTGATATTCAAAATTTAAATTGCTCGGTAAATTATAAACCTTCTTCAGTTTTAAAATATGATATTAATAAAACAGGCTATTTTTTTGCAAAGCGGACTGAAGATGCTGATCCCGATACTCTTGGTTTCAGAGGCGTAGCTTTTAAAGAAAGCGGACATGGGCGTGTTGTAGGAATAAGTTTTTATACTGATGGTTACGACATGGATGGCGACGAATTTACTTACTTTGATGACAGTCGCACCCCGCAAATACACGGAAACGGAACAGAAGATGACCATGACCAGGGTTGGGTAGGAAGAGCTTATCAAAAACCTCTCTGGGGCGCTTTAATTAATGGATATAATGGCGCTTACCGTCTGTACCTTAACGACAGTTATATTTTTTACAAAAACATATTAATTAGCTACGAGTATTCGTTGATGAAGAAGAAGAAATTTCCGAATGGCGGAAGAACTGACATCACTGTTTTTTATTACAAATCTCCACACGGTCCAAATTTGAAATTAACGGATAAGATAGATGTGGGCAATCATTATAGCGAAGTGCAACACAACTATCATGTGAATAAGCTTACCTGGAAAGGTATTCTTAAAGATGATTATGATGGGTATGAGAGAAACCTCGACTACGGCTCGCTTACCGATGATGGGAAAGCATTTAATGGCTCAAGCAGCTTCACAATAAAGATTGATCCTCAAAATAAAGGTGTCAGGTTGATGAAGCGAATTAACAGGAAGGATAACGGCTTTCAACAAGCTGATGTTTTTGTGGATGGGAAAAAAGTTAGTCGCCCGTGGCTAATCGTTACACCCTCTAAAGGAATCGGGAAAGATAAAATAGATGGTTGGTATGATAGTGAGTTTGAAATTCCGGCATCCTACACGAAAAATAAAAAGCAGGTTCGCATTGAAATAAAATATTCAGATGCAGAAAAAAAGGAAATTAATGAATTCTATTATTGGATTTATTCTTACGAATGAGAGTTCCACAGCCTGGATTTCGATTAATAAAATTTGACAAAAAATTAAAAATGACATTCATATTAAAACAGATAGTTTTTCTATTACTGGTTTTATTCTCTTTTCAGTTTTTACAAGCTCAAAAAAAAGAACCGGTTTGGGATAACACCGCATACAAACATTGGGACGAAGGATTTACAAAAGTGCAAATGAAATCTACTGCAGATGGTGCAATCCAAAATGCAAGGTTTCATAAAACGTCAAGTAAAAAACCACAACCGTTAATCGTTTCATTACATACCTGGAGTGGTAATTATGACCAGGGAGATCCGCTTGCGGCAGAAGTTTTGTTGCGCGACTGGAACTATATCCATCCCGACTTTCGTGGCCCGAATAACAATCCAGATGCCTGTGGAAGCGCGTTGGCAATACACGATTTACTGGATGCAATTCACTACGCGATAAAGAACGGAAACGTGGATACGGCCAATGTTCACATCGTTGGTGTTTCAGGCGGCGCTTATTTAACGTTGCTCGCTTATATGAAGCTGGATTATCCTGTAAAAAGTTTTGATGCGTGGGCGCCTATTAGCGATTTAACCAAATGGTATTGGGAATCGAAAGGAAGACATAATGTTTATGCAAAAGAAGTTGCAGAAGTTGCTTCCAAAAATGGAAAAATTGATTGGAGCGAATTGAAGAAACGATCTCCCATGTACTTGCCATTTCCTTACGCCAAAAGAAGAAATTCCGAATTGCATATTTATGAAGGCGTACATGACGGTTACACGGGTTCCGTTCCGATTACGCATTCAATTCTTTTTTACAATAAGATTGCGAAGGCTTTATATCCTCACAAAAAAAATGCTGTAATTCCCGATTCAACCTGGATGTCAATCCTGATTAAACAATGCGATCCGTCTGCAGATTCAACAAAGCAAATTGGTGGCCGGCTTATTCAACTTCAAAAATGTTTTCCGAAATTAAGTCTCACGTTATTTGAAGGAACTCACGAAATGCTGGTTCCGCCTGCGTTGGCTCTATTACCCATAAACGAAATAAAAAATACTTCGCACCTGAATGTTATTACGATTGGCGACTCGAATGGCGCGTTCAAATTTGGATGGCCTCAACAATTGATGAAATTGTTGCCGTATTCTAAAGTCGTGAATCATTCTATCGCCGGTAATACCATTGGTTTTGACAACCTTGGCAGAAAAGATTTGAATACGCTGCGAAACATAGATGATTATCTTGAAGACGCTTGTGATAAGCTCGGCAAAAACCAACATCCGGATTATTTATTTATTGATTTAGGAACAAACGACACCAAGCAAATATTTAAAGATCGACAATCAGAAGTGGCAGCGAACTATAATACGTTACTAAATAAAATTACAGACTGGTTTCAATCACATCATATACAACAACCGAAGATTTGTGTAATTACGCCATCGCCGATGGACGAACAAATGGTTGACACGGCAAAATATGGCGGCGGTGATGAGCGTATCCGGGCAAACAACATTGCATTTAAAAAAGTCGCTGAGCAACATCATGTTGATTTTCTCGATACTTACGATCAGTTGAAAAATAATTTTTCAGGAAAAACAATTGATGGTGTTCACCTGAAACCGAAAGTGCAATTTGAGATGGCAACTTTATTAGTTTCTTACATCAATAAAAACAGCAAGCGATGAAACGCAGAATAAAAATTATCTTTTTTTATTTATTCACTGTTGGCATTTGCATGCCTGTCTTTTCGCAGGTTAAAACCGATAGAGAAAATTTTGCCGTGGCTGATACGAATCTCGTATTGCCGCCTTCGTGGGCTTTTGGTGTTTTATATGGTGGCTACACGAATCAGCAGGAGACAATCGACCGGGTGAAAGAAATAAAAAATCACGATTACCCGATTGACGCTTATTGGATTGATTCGTGGTTTTGGAGTTATGCCGATAAAGGATGCGGCCCGAAAAAATTTATCGATTTCATCGCAGATACAGCCAGCTATCCTGACCGAAAAGCGATGTGGAGATTTTTGCAGCAAAATGATATAAAGGGCGGTTTCTGGACATGGGATTGTATTGAAAAGACCGGTAACGAAGAAGCTTTCAACGAATTTAAAGACAAAGGATATTTTTCAAAAGTATTTATCAATAAAGATTCGTGGCACAACAACAGCACTTCCACTGCCATGTTTGAAAAGGGAAATAAAAAAGCGGGTACGCCTACCGGTAATATAGATTTTGACAATCCAAAAGCAGTCGCTTTTTTCAAACAAAAGATGAAGCACTTTTTTGACGAAGGTGCCGATTTTATAAAGCTTGACCGCACAGACAAGGTGAGTACTTGTAAAGCAATGTTTGAAATGAGCCAGGAATTTGGCAAAGAAACAAAGGGAAGAGGATTTATGTTATCTCATTCGGGTGGCACTGAAAACGATGCTTATAAAAAGTATCCCGGGAAATGGACAGATGATACACGTTCTGACTGGAATGTTGAAAAGCCAACTGTTCAATTCAATCCCTGGGTACCGCACGTTGCTTTCAAAGAAAATATTGCCTTGTACACCGATCCCCAAAAATCACCCAGTAAGATTCCTTTCTTAACGAATGACATGGGTGGATTTGACATGGGAAAAACAGATAAACCAGATGAAGAACTTTACATCCGTTGGTTAGAGTTTTCCATGTTTTGCCCGATCACGGAAGTTTTCTCCCAACCTGAAAATCCAACGTCTAATTTAGCGTGGAAATATTCTGAGCGCGCAGACAGTATCTTTCGTTTCTACGCCCATTTGCGTATGCAATTGTTCCCATATATTTATTCTGCTGCAGAACTTCGTCGGCTGAAAGGCAATCCGGTTATTGGAAAAATTCCCGGACATCTGTACGAATTCACTTTAGGTGGCGAACTTTTGATTGCGCCCGTATATGAAAAAGGAGCAACAAGTCGCAAAGTATTTTTGCCGGAAGGCAAATGGATTAATTATTGGACAGGAAAGAAAATGATTGGCAACGCGGATTATCAAGTTGCTGCTCCCATTGATAAGGTTCCATTGTTTGTCAGGCAGGGTTCTGTAATTCCTATGCGCCAATATGCACCGTCCATTGAAGCGGGAAACAACAACACTTTAATTCTCCAGGTTTATCCAGGCAAAAGTGGCGCTTTCAATCTCATCGAGGATGATGGAAGCAGTAATGATTATCTTAAAGGGAACTTTGCTTCAACAACTATGGAGCTTAGGAATAACCGAAAGGGTTTTGAACTTATGATACATCCTATAAGCGGCAATTACACCGGCATGAATCAAAACCGGAAATGGATTTTAAATATTCATTGTATGAATAAACCTCATTCAATCAAAGTGAATAATAAAAAGATCAAGTTTACTTACAATTCTCAAAATCAAATTGCATCGATAGAGACTGTAAATCTTTCAGTGTACGACAAAATTGAGTTTGAAGTTTCGTACAAATAGTATGAATTAGAATTATTAAGTTTTCAAAAGATAAACTGTACAATAAATTGTTGCAGCGAATGTTTGTTTACTGTTCAAAAAC
>Ga0079220_10000307_pt1 | contig 11579 bp, 18 predicted proteins | sample GAAS100_FD_75071 | JGI IMG/M metagenome (GOLD analysis project Ga0079220, IMG submission 75071) | Agricultural soil microbial communities from Georgia to study Nitrogen management - GA AS100 | ecosystem: Environmental > Terrestrial > Soil > Agricultural land | place: USA: Georgia | collected... | reverse complement strand
TCGTCGATTTCGGTGTACGCGTGGTCGCCTCGCTGTCCGGGGATTCGCCATTTCCCCATGGTGCGGCGGACCAATTCGATGCCCATCGCGCCGGACAGTTGTGACCACGCGTGGCCAGTAATGTGCTGCCATTCGGCGAGTGCGGTCAGCATGTCCCAATAGCTGGTGTTGAAGGGCCATTCCATTTCGTCGAGCTGATCGAGCATTTCCACGCGGCCGATGTGGATTTCCGGTCCGTCGCCGAAGAAGGTTCGCCATAACTTGCCGTCCGTGGCGGTGGTGTGCTTCCAGCGCGTCTCAGTCGAGGCGATGCCGTCCGGGTGGTACGGGTCGTCCAGGTGGAGCGCGGCGGCGGCCAGCTCGTCGACCAGGACCACGCCCTCTTTCCAGGGCGTGTCGGTGAGTTGCTGGGAGATCCGGGCGAGCAGCCGGCCGAGGGTGGCCATCGAACCGGCCGGGATGGGCACCGGGCTCGGGTTGGTGTTGGTCATGGCGAACTGATCGGAGATCAGCCATGCTGTACGGTGTCTCACGGGTGAGATGCCTTCCTTCCCAGGGGATCTGTGTGAGGACGGACAACCTTGACGTGGAGGGCGTTTCCCGGGGGGTCGGGCGGGTCGTTGCACCGGGTCTGTTTCGTCAGTGACGACCCGCCCGAATTACCGGCGTCCAGCGGTGCCGGGGTCGCCAATGTTCGGCGTAGTCGGCCGCGATGCCGGCCGGTACTACCCATGTCTTGCCGACCTGTTGCGCGTAGGGCTTGAGTGCTCCTTTGCGGCAGGCGTAGCGCAGGGTTGACGCGTCGATGTCGCGTCCCGCGCGGACGATCGCGGCGCGGATTTTGGAGAGCGTCCAGGGAGATCCCCGGGTGCCCCGTTCGGTCATAGTGTCCAGCCTTTCTGTCGTGCCATTTCTCGAACTTCGTCGATGGCTCCTGGTAGCGATTTGTCGATGGCCTGTCGGAGTGCTTCCACGCGGGGCCGGGATACGACCATGTTGGGCTTAGGGTCCGTTCGGGTGAACCCGCGTGGGTTGATGGAAACGATGAGCAGCAGCGCCGCGTTCACCAGTCCGTGCAGGTGAGGCGGTATATCGTGCTCTATCGATGGATTGGGCGCGCCCAGCCGGGCAGGGGGGTTAGCCATGCGTGGCACCTTACGCCATTTCCCGGTAACGGGAAACCATACTGGGAAGTAACTAGCCCGTAAGCAGCAGGGGTTCCAACCGGCCGAAGTTAGCGGGGACCAGCTCTCCTAGGAGTGCGTGTCTGCCACCGGTCGGAACCCCTACTGCCTGCCACGCGGCCGGCCGCTACGCCCTACAACCCTTATCCGGTAAGGGTTTTGGCCGCGTGTCCCGCCGGTAGCCTAGCGGTCGCCGAACCAGCGGTCGGAACCCCAGCGCTTTTCGGCCTGGTCGCCTGACTCGTCATTCGGCTTTTCGGCCGGCTTGTCCTCACCATCCGGGTGAGTGCTCTCGCCGGCGGCCAGCTCCTCCGGGGCCTGGTCGTCGACCGCGTCGGCCTGGTCGACGGCGTCGGCCGCCGCGATCGCGAGCTCGGCCGCCGCGCCGGCCGTCGCCTCCGTTGCGGAGAGTCGGCTCTCCAGCTCCGCAACCCGCGCTTCCGCCCGCTCAGCGCGCACCAGGGCGTCTAACGCCGCGTCCTGGGCACCCTCTGCTGCGTACCCGGCCTCCGTCGCCTCTGCGGCCGCCTGAGCGGCTGTCGCGGTGGCGACCCCGGCCGCGAACGCCGACGCCTCGCCGGCCGCCGCGTCCGGGGCCGGTTCGGTGTTCGGGACCACGATCACTTCAGTCATGGGTACTCCCCCGTTCACATCGAGTTCCACGCGTCGACCCACCGCCAGATGTTGGCCTCGGTGGTCCAACCCAGTGCGAGGGTCCGCGCTTCGACCGCCATTGTTGCGCGTAGGTCGTTGTCTCGGGCAAGCATCGTGAGCGTGTCGGACCAGGAGCCGCCCCGGGGGACCAGGAACCCGGTCACGCCATCGACCACCCATGGCGCGTACGTCGGTCCGGCGGAAACGACCGCCGGAATGCCCAGGGTCGCGTATTCGATCGCACGTAACCCCGATTTCGCGGCGTTGAACGGGGTCGGTTTCAGCGGGCCTATTCCGATGTCCATGGAAAGGGACCGGTAATAGCTGTCGAGCGAGTCTTGCCACGGTGTGTTTCCCCACCGGTCGCCGATTGCCTCGACCGCGTCCGGTCCCCATACGTGGAATCCCCACTCCGGGTTTTTCCCCACGAAACTTCCCAGGGACATGTACAGCTCCCGGGAAAAGTCTTTCGCATGCGACGGCGAACCCTGGTACCCGACGATTTTGGTGATGCCATTCTCACCGGCCGGGTACGGCCGGGGAGGCGCCGTCAAATGCCCCACATATTGGGGAAGATAGTTCGGGCACACGTACACGTTCGGGTTGAACTTCGACAGGAAATCGGCAAGGTATTCGGTTGGTGTGGTGACCACGTGCGCCATGGCGATATTGCGCTCGACGCGCGCCAGTACGTCTCTGGTGTACGCCTTTTTGAACGGTGGCCAATCCGGGCGCCACATCAGATCGTCGATGTCGAGGACCAGGCGGTGTCGCCCGTTCTCCGCGAGCTTCGCCCATGCCTCGCTCGGGTGTTCCTGCCACAGCATGTGAGCAAGGATGGTGTCATACTGCTCGGCGATTTCGTCGTCGAGCTGGCGCCCCATTCCGGTGTTGACCTCGTGCAGCGCGGCCACCCGTAACGGTTCCTGCATGCGGAAGAACGGCACCCCGCCTTTGCCGTGGTGCCACGCGTAAATCCCTGGTGTTGGCATCAGCCGAGGTTATCGAGTCGCCACCGCACCGGGTAGTTGGCGTTCGCGTTCACCACCCGCGCCGAGGCCGGGCAGCGACCGTACACGCGCACGGTGACCGCGCCGGCCACGACATCCCCGGCTTGCACGGTGTACGTCGAGCTTCCCCGGGGTCCGTCGAACCGTCCTGTTTGGACATACCAGTTCCCGAGTCCACCCGGCCACCGCGACGCGGCGCCCCCGGTCGAGAACCAGTTGGTGTCGGACCCGCCCACCCGCGTCGCTGCCTCGAACTGGCAGTCATCGCCAGTGTTCGCGCACAACGCTTCGATGGTGAGCGCCAGGACATCCCCGGCCGCCGCCGCGATCGTCACGTCGGTACCGATCGCGGTGAAGCTGGTACCGACGTTGATGTCCCCGGACGTGACGAAGCCGGTCGACGCGCTCACCACACCCCCGCCGGAGATGGGGGAGCCGTTGACATTGAACGCCCCGGTCACGTTCAGCGTGCCGGCCGCCGACCGGCCGAGGGACACGTCCCGCGCCGAGTTGCCGTCACCCCAAGAGATGACACCGTTCGTGTCCACATTGAACGGTGGTACCGCTGCTAGTTCGGGCCCGAATGACATGGAACCGGGCGCGCGGGGATTCTGTCCGGGGTCGATATCGAAGACTGGCATCAGTTCAAGTCCAATGGGAAGACGACATTCAGGCAGATGAACGAAGTGGTGCCACCGATGCCGTACACCTGCACGTCCCCGGACGGGGCTATCAGGATCGCGGGGGACTGTCCACCCGCGATAGACACGTCGGTGACGATGGGTATCAGGTTGGTGTGCGCCGGCCGGTATCCGGCCGGAAGGTTGAACATGACGGTACCGGCTGTCTTGGTACCCGGCTTGAGCGTGCCGACCAGTTGCACGCATCGCGGAGGGCTTGCCACGTAACGGTATTGGCCCACCGCGAACCCCGCGCCGAAGTCGCTCCAACCGTTCTGGTATCCGAGAAAGTTCCACTGCTCGGTACCGCCGCCGCCGCCCGGGGTGTAGGCATCGATGGCGTTGCTGATGTTCAGCGTTGCCTGATTCGCGAACTGAGTGATGCTCGACGCGAAGGTGACCGTACCGTGGCGCCATTGCCAGTTGGTGGGGAAAGCGTTGTATGTCAACGATCCGTAGAGGTAGAACAGTGACGTACCGGCCGCGAGGTTCTGCAAGATGGTGCCGAACATGACCCCGTGGATGGTGTCGTACGTGCCCTCGGCGTAGATCTCGAACGGTCCGCCGCCACCGACGAACGTACCGACCGCTTCGAACTTGTAGTCCGTTGTGGACACATACTCGACGATCGCGGCCGACCACTGGAAGTCAGTCGACGCAGCGACCAATGTGGACGGAACACTGTCTCCGGACAGCACGATTCGGGGGCCGGTGGTGAAACCCCACGGCAGGACCAGAGTCCTTAGCCCAGCGAGGATCGAGCGCACGCGTCACGTCCCGTCGTCCAGGATGACGAACACCGAGCCGAGGTCACCCGGCGTACAGTTCGCCCACACCACGGCAAGCGTGTCCGGCGGACGTTGCACCACGGCCGGGGGGCCGGATGCCACGTCACCGTTGGGCACCAACGGAGAGATGAGACTTCCGTTCTTCGTTACCTTGCATGTCGCGCCGGCCGGTGCGTTGGGCATGTTGATGGAGATCTGTTGCACCGTCCAGGTTTGGCGTCCCTGCGGTCTCCACGACAGCGTGAGGTTCCCGTTGGCATCAACGGTTCCCGCTTGTGGGAAGTCCGCATAGGCCATGTCAGTCAGCCCACATCTCCGGGATGACCGAGAGCGTCCCCGTGCCGGTGGACACCTTCGCGTACACCGCGTCGCACGACTCCAGCACCAGCGGAACCTTTGCGTACCAAGGGACCCCGGCCGCCGACGACGCCCGCGACACAAGCCAGTCCACGTCACAGATGAGCACCGTCCGGCGCCGCTTCTCGTCCGGTCCAAGGATATGCGCGAGCGTTGTTCCGAGCGGAACCGACGACATCGGGCCGGTACGCGATGGGAGCTGGTGCGTCAGGACCGGGCCGTCCGGCTTGACCAGCAGCGCGGGTGCCAGGATCTCTCGCTGCTGGAGGTCGGGCACGCTCGGGTACGGCGGGTCTTCGTCGATGTTGGTGTTCGGGTTAGTTCCCACCCTTGCCCCCCTGAATGTTCTTCGCTGCTGACAACAGTTTCCCGACCGGTTTCGTGATCGGCTTCGCGATGCTCGACGTGACCAGGAGGTAGACACCACCGACCAGGAGCGCGCCCCCAACGACCAACTTCGCGATTCGGTACCACGAGTCGGGCTGCTCGAACCAGCGCAACACCGTCAACGGTTCCCGCGCCAGTTCGAGCAGGACGGTTCCGGTGTCCTTTGCCGCGCCACCGGCCGAGCTGGCCGCGTCGGTCGGGAGCTTGACCGCGCCGGCCGCCGCCGCGCCCGCTCCGACGCCCACCGTCACGAACGCCTCGGCCGCTGGAATCGCGGCGAGGTACCGCGAATAGCCGAGGGTGTCAGACGGCTTGTGTGTGCTCCACGCGTTCCAACCCTGGGACTTCCATACCTGGTACGCCAAACGGGCGTTGACGGCCGGATCAGCCCATGCGCCGGAGGACAGCTCGGGGAACCCGTGAACCGAGTTGATTTGCCAGAGGCCATAGTCGGTCGAGCCGTCACTGTTGCGGTGTACGGCTTTCTCGTTGAACGTCGACTCCGCGAACGCGACAGCGACAGCGGTTACCAGCTCCCCATCGGGGAAGCCTGCGCGCTTCGCGTAGCGGGCAACGTCGGCCCCTGCGGTCGACATCGGATCACGCGGCCGGGGTGAACCCTGCGGTGGCGTTCATCGACGCGGACATGGTGCGGCGGGAGCTGGGCGTGGTCGCTGCGCCCATGCTCGGGTTGTAGGTGTTCGCGTGCCGGTGCGTCCACGCCAGGATGACCACCATGGACCCCCCCAGGATGAACACCGTGGGGTCCTTCGCGATCAGGCTTACCCCGGCCACCGCCGCCGCCGCCGTCCAGGTGGCGGTGCGCTCCGTCGCGGACAGGTCCCGGTCGCCAGGCTGCGCTACCCGGGCGTCCGCGATGGACGGCAGGGACGAGTTGTAGATGCCCCACACCAGGGCCGCCGTGGCGAGCCCGACCCCAAGGGAGACCTCACGCTTGAGCATCGCTATGAGCCTTTCTCGTTGCTGCGTCTCGGATTCCGGCGGGGGAAGGTGCTGGGTTCCTTCCCCCGCCGGAAGTTCAGAAGGTGCGGTATACGGGCGGGATGATGACGGTCATGCCGGCGGGCAACGGGTCGTTGATGCCCTGGTGCATGGTGGGGTTGGCGTTCAGGATCTCTTGCACCGCGCGGCCGAAGTAGTAGGCGATTCCCACGATGGTGTCGCCTTGCTTCGTGATGTACGTGGTGCCCGGGGCCGGGTCATGCGGCGGGGGAACCCCCGGGGTCGACGACCCGCCGGACAGCGTGAAGTTGTCGGGACCCTGCGGAGGCTTGCCGGAGAACGCCCACGCGGTACGGACCACCGCAGCCTCCTCCAGGGTGAGCGGCTGCGACGCGAGGTACTTGCCGAGCACCGTGCCGACAAAGCTCGCGTCCATGCCGATGTTGCCGAGCTTGCCGATCACATCGGTCGTCCACTCGGCGTTGGTCTTGATCGTGCCGGTCGTACTGTCCACCGTGGACTGAACCGGGTTCGGGTTGACGTACCCGGTCGGTGCCTGGTTTTCGGAGCTGTACGGCAGACCGGTCAACGGGTCGATGAGACCCTGCGTCTGGTCGGCCGCCGACGCGTTGCGGCGCCGGAGCCATACGAACGCCGCGATGCCGGCCGCTACCGCAACGCCACCGATGACGTACCGGCGTTCGACCGGTCCGACCCCGGGAATGTCCACAGTAGGCACTACAGCCCCCACACGGTCAGGCCGAAATCACCGACCGGCGCGGTGCCGTCTCCGGTGATCGGCTGGTCCCAGGGGACCGGCGTACGCCGGATCTGTGGCGCTACGAACGCGTCGGACGTGGCGCGCATCGGCCAGGGCGTGGCGAACGGCGAGTCGAGCTGGGTGCCGTTCGGGACCGCCGGTTGATGCTGCGCCGTGCGGGCGTTGCGCGCGTACATCGGCCGGTACTGCGGTTCCCACCGATGCATGTCGATGACGCGATCCCACCAACGCTTGATCCGCTTGCCGCTACGGGCGTACGGGTCGTTGGGCGTGCCGACGCCGGAGCGCTCAAGCTCCAATGTCTGCGGCGAATCGCCGTCGAGCGGCGTGTCCGTGATGATGGCCAACCGTGGGCCCGTGCCGGGTTCCCGGTCCGTGGTCGGCTGCCATTGGCGCGCCGCTACGGCTCCGTCGTCCTGCTCGTGCCACTGCATCATCAGCGCTTGCGACTCGGCCGTGGTGAGACCGGGTGACACACCGGGGCCGTAGTCGTGCGACTCCGGCGTCATGTCGACCGGTCCGCCGCCAGCCTGAATCGGCGTGCCGAACGGGGTCGCCATCAACCCGTCCGGGAGCATCGGCGCGGCCTGCGACTCAACCCACAACGGGTTGCCCACCGCCACGTCGATGTTGTCCGTAGGCGCCAGATGCTCCGGGTCCGGCTGTGCCTTGAGCGGCACGTCCAGGGTAGGAGTGGACGCCTTACGCGCCCACGCGCCGTTGTAGCGTCCGTATCCCATGGCCTATCGACCCATCGCAGTCTTGAGGGAGTTGGTGAAGAAGTCGCTCCCCGCGCCGATGACCGTCGCGGTCTGCCGGCCGGGCAGGATCAACGTCGTCACCATCGCAATGGCAACGATGCCCATCGCGACACGCTCGAACGTGCTCATCGGTTGACCTCTATTTCTTCTGGTACCAGTTGGCGAACGCTTCCAGTGGTGCGGGTTTGCCGGGGGTGACGCGTACGAACAACACCGTCACCAGTCCGAGCCACGCGAGTGCGACAGCTCCGTCTTCCCAGACCTGTTCGAGCAGACCGAGCGCGGCGGCTACGACAGCGCCACCGACGATGACCCGTTGTTCCTGCTGGATGTCGAAGTGGTTGACCACAACGTCATTGGCCAGCGTGACACCGGTCATCGCCAGGACCGGGCCGAGCGAACGCATCTGTTCCCCCTACTGCGGTTTGACGCGTCGGATGAGCGGGGCCGGTGTCCACCAGATCCGCGACTGCTTGACGTGCTGTCCGGTGCCTGGTGCGTGCACCATGTCCGTCTCGCTGACCGCGATGCCGATGTGTCCGGTCCAACAGATCAGGTCCCCTGCCATCGGCGGCCGGGAGACGTTCTCGGCGCCACCCCATACGTAGAACTGTCCGGTCACCGTGTGACTGTTCGACGGTAGGTTCAGACCCAGCTCTTTGTGCAGTACGTACGTGACCAGTCCGGAACAGTCGAATGTGGACGGTCCCGCCGTGCCGAACACGTACGGTGCGCCGAGGTGAGCCGTTGCCCGCGCCGCGATCTGTGAGCCGAGCGCGGTACCGATGCCGGACGTGACACCATCCGACGCGGTACCGATGCCGGCCGAGGCAGCCGCGTTCGCGGCTGCCTCGTCCAGCGCCGTATTGGTGACCGCCCGAACCTGGTCTAGCGTGGATTGCTTGGAGGGCAACGGTTCTCCACGCAGCAGCGACCGCAACGTGTCCGACACGGAAGCGTTGCCGACCGCGCTGTAGACCAGCAGCATTCCGGTACCGACGACCGCGAGCGCGATACCGGAGAGGCCGGGGCGGGCTGCCATCGCGGCGCTAGCTCAGCCGAGCTTGCCGCGAACGAACGCGATCGCCTTCGGGGCGACGAACAGGCCGATGGCCAGCCACACAACGGCCTTGAGATCCGGCTTGATCAGTTCCATTGCTGCACAACCCTTTCCGGTTGATGAACGGTAGATACCTGTTGCCCGGGAAGGGGTTTCAGGAAGTGATCGCGGCGAGGGACGTGTTGGCGCCCACACCGACGTAGTTGGTGAACACGGTGAACGTGTGCGTGCCGGAGCCGCCCACCGTCCCCTTTGCCTGCAAGCGCATGCCGTCCGTGGTGCGCAGGTACCCGCGCCGCGTCTCCCACCCGGGCTTCTGGCCGAAGTCCCGGCAGTACTGCTGCCAGTACAGGCCGAGATCCTTGCCGTTGGACGAGTCGGACGCCGCGCCGTACCCGTAGTCCTCCGTGAGCATCTTCTTCCAGACCTTCTTGATCCGGTCGATCACGATGTTCGACTGGAGTTGCAGCTTGAACGGGTCCGGCCAGTCGGACTCACCCTGCGTGCGGGACAGGTTCGAGTCGCGCAGGACGAAACCGAGGTTCCGCACCGGGAACCCGACCGAGTTGGTCAGGAGCTGGGTCATGCTGCCCGCGCTCACGATGTAGTCGGTCTTGTTCCAGTACTGGGTGGTGTTCACCCCGGGGGGCTGGTCGGCCACCGGGTTGCCGGAACCGTCCGTCGCGGTCGGCTCCCAGTACGACACCGGGGTCATCCGGAAGCGGCAAGAGCCGCCCACGGTCGCAGAGTTCGCGAACACCGTGGCGATCGCGGCCACCTGCGTCTTGACCTTGAACGGGGTCGAGCTGGACTTGTTGGGCAACGAGCCCAGGCCGTCGCGCGGCACCAGCTCCACGGGGATGCGCAGGATGAACGAGAACGATCCGGCGGCCGAGCTGGACGCTGTCGCGTTGGTGGTGGAGGTGAACAGGTCGGTGTTCGACTCCGGGTCGTCCTGGAAGACGTACCCGCCCCACTTGTTGATGACGTACAGGTCCCAACCGGTGATGGGGCCGATGATTTCGGCGTTGTTGGTGTCGGTGAACGTGATCGAGTCGATCACGTTGTACGGGCCGTCGGCCGCCAGGACGCCGACGCCGGTCGAGGTCGAAGTTGCGGTGGCGGTCGAGCTGGTCACCGTGTTCTCGACCAGAATGTAGATGTCATTCAGGAAACCGGTCGACGGAACCTCGTACTGCGGCGTGAGCGTCTGCGTACCCGCATTCAGGGTAACGGTCACGTCGTACGGTTCGTCGTCGATCACCTGGACGCCCACCCGGAACGGCTTGAGCGCAACGGGCTTCTTATCGCCCCCGGCGGCCGGCGGGTTCTGCGTCATGGTTGGCGCCGTCATAACTCGGGTTTTCCTTTCGCGAGACCCGACAACTCGCCGCCCAGCTCGGCGTTTTTACTGGCGCGAATGGTACACGCCTAACGCGCGTTGATCACGCGTCCACCACGCACATTCTCCGGCCGTCACGCCGGATGTACATGAACTGGTGCGCGTCGAGTTGCATAACGGTGTCACGGACCGTCACCGGGTCCACCCCGCCGATTTCGGCGAACCGTTCCCGTGAGCGTTTGTCCGGATCGTTGAACAGAATCAGATGCTCCGCTTGCGAATACGCCCACAACGGCACGTGCGACGGTTTCTGGAATCCGGTCCACAATCCGCATTCCATCGTGCGCGCCTCGGTCCACATTTCGATCAGCTCATCATCCAAATCAAGGATGATGGCGATTCCGTACGCGTCGTCGACATATATGATCCGGGGCCGCTTCCGGAAAACGCCATTCCCCCGGTATGCATTCATCAATGCTTTCCGGAAGATGTTCGCCTTGTACGGTCGGTCCAAATCGGGGTCGAATTTCGTACGCGGCCAGACGACCCACCCGGGCGGGTCCTGGGGCTTCCACGGCGACCACACGGGCGGCCACGTCGGCACGATGCGGAACTTGAGCCGACGCGCGTACATGTTGGTGACCGGGTCGCGGGGTTTCTTCATCAGCGACACCGCCGGCCAACGTGTCGAGGCGTACTGCCCGATGAGCTGGTACGCCAGCCACGTCTTGCCGCATCCGGTCGGACCGACCATCGTCACGTGCTCCCCCGGCCGGTACCGGAACCGACGCTGCACGAATTCGTCACGGCTGAATATGTGCAGGCCAGTGGCGGTCATGCGGGCCTCGCGCCGGCGTGGCAGGCGGACCACGTCGGCGCCGAGGGGATGCGGATTCGGGCTGGTCACCGACCGGCCGCCAGTGCTTCGACCAGCAGATCCGGCGGAAGGATGCCCATCTCCGGGTTGGCCGCGATCGCGCCGTGGTTCGCGGCCAGCTGGAGTCCCAACGGGATGAGCGCGCCCAGCAGCGCGCCGGCCGGGCCGAGGGCTAGCGCCCGGTCGAGGATCGCGGCCACCTGGTCGTGTTCGAGCGCGGTTTGATGCACCGCCTCGGCGACCGCGTCGGCGTGCAGCGTGATCGCGGCCGAATCTAGCGCGTATGCGGGATTGACAAACCGGCCGAGCATGCCCAACGCGAACGCGGGGAGCTGGAGGAGACCCTTCACACCGGGCCTGTAGTCGACGCTGGGCGCCTTGCTTGCCGTCTTGGTGGTGCTGGTGCCCTTGGACGCTGTGCGGCGCGTAGCGGTCCGTTGAGGGGCCTTCGCGGCGCGTGCGTTCGCCAGCGTGGACGCGAGCTTTGCCCGCCACTCCGGGTGCCGCTTGTACGGGGTGCCGTCCGGCTTGCGCCCGTACGGTGCCTCCGGGTCGACCGACAGCCCCTCGGCCGCGTCGACCTGGTCGACGTCGTCCAGGGCTTCGGGGGGGTCCATCACACTCGCGGTCATCGCAGGTTCTCCACCGCGTTGGACACCACGAGCTGGGCGCCCGGGTCCTGCCGGAACCCGGAGTCGTAGCAGCCCCGGGTGTACCACAGCAGCGTGTCGCACG
>Ga0079220_10000306_pt1 | contig 11608 bp, 8 predicted proteins | sample GAAS100_FD_75071 | JGI IMG/M metagenome (GOLD analysis project Ga0079220, IMG submission 75071) | Agricultural soil microbial communities from Georgia to study Nitrogen management - GA AS100 | ecosystem: Environmental > Terrestrial > Soil > Agricultural land | place: USA: Georgia | collected... | reverse complement strand
TCGAGCACGTCGGCTGCGAGCCGCGCCGCGATCAAGGTGCGAATGAATTGACCGGTTGGCACGAGGACCTTGCCGCCGAGGTGACCACATTTCTTCTCGGACGCGAGTTGATCCTCGAAGTGGACGCCGGCGGCGCCAGCCTCGATCATTCCCTTCATGAGCTCGAAGGCGTTGAGCGGGCCGCCAAACCCCGCCTCGGCGTCGGCGACGAGCGGCGCGAGCCAGTAGCGTGGCGCACCCTTGGTGTCGCCGTTGCTCATCTCGCTGCGCTCGATCTGGTCGGCGCGGAGCAGCGCCTGGTTCAGTCGCCTAACGACAGCCGGGACCGAGTTCGCCGGATAGAGACTCTGATCGGGATAGGTCTGGCCGGCGAGGTTGGCATCAGCCGCGACCTGCCAACCGCTCACATAGATCGCCTCGAGACCAGCGCGCACCATTTGCACGGCCTGGCTGCCATTGAGCGCGCCCAACGCCGGCACGTACTCGCGCGACGTGAGCAGCGACCAGAGTCGCCGGGAGCCGACGTCGGCGAGCGTATGCTCGATCCGAACGGACGGCCGTAGCCGCTCGACGTCGGCGGCGGAGTAGGGACGCGTCACTCCGTGCCAACGCGGGTCGCTGGGCTCGGCTGGACGCTCGACCTCGAGGTCCTCATCGATGAATTGCGTGGAAACGGCCATGTTCTCTCCAGTCAGGCGATCACAATGGGTAAGCTGTCGTCGAGCACACCGTACGCCGCCGACGTGAGGAAGTCGGCGAGCGTGTCGGCGGTGGTGAGCTCTAGGAAGAGCGAGCGCGCTTCCGTAAAACGCCCCGCGCGAACACGGTCAGCGCCGAGCTCTGTCGTTAGGCGCACCAACTCCTCATCGATGATGTGCTCGAGAAGCCCAGGAGTGACGGTGTCGCCGGTGTCGTCGAGGCGCGCGCCGTGGTGAATCCATTGCCACACCTGCGCGCGCGAGATCTCCGCCGTCGCGGCGTCTTCCATGAGATGATAGAGCGGGACGCAGCCCACGCCGCGCAGCCACGATTCGATGTACTGCACGCCGACGCGCACGTTCTGACGGAGTCCTTCCTCCGTGCGCGTGCCAGTCGGAACGCGCAGCAGGTCGTCGGCGGTGACATGCACGTCGTCGCGCAATCGATCGAGCTGGTTCGTCGACGACATGTGCGCCTCGAAGACCTCACGCGCCACCGGCACTAATCCTGGGTGGGCGACCCACGTGCCGTCGTGGCCGTCGCGTACTTCACGCAGCTTGTCGGCGCGGACCTTGGCGAGCGCACGCTCGTTCGCGTCCGCATCGTTCTTGATCGGGATCTGCGCCGCCATGCCACCGATGGCGTACGCGCCGCGCCGGTGACAGGTCTTCACGGCGAGCTGCGTGTACGAGCGCATGCAAGGCTGCTCCATCGTGACCTGTGAACGGTCGGGGAGCACGGCACGCGGATCGGCCGCGCGATATTTGATGAAGCTGAAGATGTAATCCCAGCGGCCGCAGTTGAGTCCAGCGATGCGGTCGCGCAACTCAAAGAGGATCTCGTCCATCTCGAACGCCGCGGCAATCGTCTCGATCAGCACCGTGACCCTGATCGAGCCGTTAGGCAGCCCGAGCTCGCGCTCGGCGTGCACGAGCACGTCGTTCCAGAGTCGAGCCTCGAGGTGACTCTCGAGCTTCGGCAGATAGAGGTAGGGGCCGCTCCCGCGATCGATGAGTGCCCTGGCGTTGTGATGGAGAAACAACCCTGCGTCGACAAGAGAGGCAGCGATTGGCTTTCCATCGATCACGAGGTGACGTTCGACGAGATGCAGGCCCCGTGGCCGCACGATGAGCGTCGCCGTTCGCTCGTTGAGCCGATACGCTTTCCCGCTCTCGCGGTCATTCCATTCGATCCTGCGGCGCACGGCGTCGCGGAGATTGACCTGGCCGGCGAGCATGTTCGACCATGTGGGTGCCGAGGAATCCTCGAGGTCCGCCATGAAGACGTCGGCTCCCGAGTTGAGAGCGTTGATCATCATTTTGCGGTCCGTCGGGCCCGTGATCTCGACGAGGCGTCGCTCGAGGTCTCGTGGAGTCGGCGCAACAGTCCAGTGGCGTTCGCGAATCGGAGCGGTGCCGGGAAGGAAATCCAGCCGCTCCTCGCCGCGGGCGATGCGCGCGCGGCGCAGCGCTCGAGAGTTCAGCAAACTCTCGATCGACCCACCGAACTGCCGCGCCAGATCGCCCACGAACGCCAACGCCTCGGGCGTGAGAACGTCCGAATGCGGTCGTGACCCGTTGGAACGGGTATCGAGGCCGTGGCTCGGTGCGGCGAGCGATGACATCTTGTTTGGCTCGGTGGAAGCGCGGTGCACCGTAATGCCATAGTTATGCCAACCGAGCTGATCGACTTGGACCCGGCGAATTTGTCCGAGTTATGAGGAGGCGTTGCACCGCCCTGACTCAACGATACTCGACTCTCAACCACATCCGTGGGCATCGATCGCGTCGGATGCGAGGCCAGGTTTGCCCGCCGCGGCTCGATCGACATACGCGCGCCACGGAACGGTGAGAGAGTCCATCGAAAGGAAATCCGCTTGCGGACGGATTCCATCGCGCCGTAGGACGCGGAGTGCCTCGGCGCCGCCGCGATCGTAGATGAAGTCGACGAAGCTCGCGGCGAGCACGTACGCACGGAGGCGCTTTCCGAGGAACGGCCCCGCGCCCTTAGTATAACGCTCCGCGAGTCCCGCGGCGGTAAGGCCGGGCTCTGCTCGTAGAAGGTCCCGCGCGACGCCGAGGACAGTGGTCGATTGGCAGCGGCCGTCGGCGAACGTGGCGATGCCTTCGTCTACCCACGGCGCGCCTGGCGGTCCCCAGAGGCGCCATTCGACCACGTGCATCACCTCGTGACGCGTAAAAGCACGGACACTGTCGTTATGCACGAGGATGATCACCTCACCGCCCAGGCTATCACGACGCATGAGACCGCGCGAAGATGGCGCGAGAATCTGAGGAAAGCGCTTGGGCGATTGCGTTACGAGCACGGTGACTGGAGTCTGGCCTATGCCATGTGCGCCGACGAGCGCGGTGTCGTACGCCCATGCGGCCTCGAGACTGTCGAGGAGCGCGGGCAAGGAGAGCGGCATCCGCACGTCGCGCTCCCGATAAAGCACAAAGTGCGTCGAGCGGGATTGCTGCCACGCCGCGCCCGCGCTTCGGAGTAGCGCATCCACCATGACAGCGTCAGGAATGACGCCGAACTGGGCAGTTGCGGCGCGCCCGTCAAGGACGATCGCTGCCAACGCCACCATCGCGCTACGTGCAAGAAACCGATTCGGCAGTCCGGGCAATCCAACTGGCATGGATAGCCGTTAGGCAGCACGAGACGGGGCCGACCGCGCGCCTGCCGTCATGCGGTCGAGCAGATAGTCAGCGATCCGCGCAACGCAGAAAGCCGGTACTCCGGTGACGAGCGGCCACGCGACGAGCGACAGCGCCGCCAATTTCGCTCGAGCCGGCTCACCCCAGTGAGCGCGCATCGGACCAAGTGCCGCCACGGCAAATGCACCGACCGCGACGCCGAGCGCGACCCGCAATGCGACGGTCCACCGTGCAGCAGGCCGGTTACGCTCGATCGACAGGTGGACACCGAACACGACGAGGCTCAGCAGCCACGCCGCGAGGCGCCATACCTTCGCGCCCGCGGATGGAAACAGCATCTCGGCAAGCGGCACTGTTCCGGCGCCAAAGACAACGTACGCTGCGCCGGCGAGCAGGATGATCGCCACGCTGCGCTGCGGCAGCCTCGAGGACATGGGTATGGTCTACCACCGAACAGCATGTGCGTCAACCCTTCCGTTGTAGAAACCGTTAACGTGCGCACATGGTATTGAGCTGGCTTTTCGCAGGCCACCTCACATGACTTCGACACCAACCTTCTTTACTGAGCCACGATCGATGCTGCAGAAATCTCCGATGTACGCCTACATACCCGTGAAGAATCTTCAACGGGCGCGCGAGTTCTACGAGCAGAAACTGGGCTTTACGCGCGGGCGCGAGATCGCGGGTGGCGTGCATTACGACTTCGGAAACGGCACGGCGTGCTTCATGTACCCGACTCCCAATGCGGGGACGTCACGCGCGAGCCAGGCATTCTGGCAAGTGGATGACGTCGCGCGCGAGGTCGCGGAGCTCAAGTCGCGCGGCGTGACATTCGAGGAGTACGACATGCCGGGACTCAAGACGAAAGACAGCATCGCCACCGGTGGCGGCGCGAAGACCGCCTGGTTCAAGGACACCGAAGGGAACATCCTCGCCATCGTGCAGAGCTACGATGCGAGATAATCCGGTTAGGCCGCCGGGTATCGATAGAGAACGGAGGGTGCACCGAAGAACTCCACCGTCTCAGCGGCAACCGCACCGAGTGATTCGGCGACACGGATCGAGCGAAGGTTGTTGGGCCGAATGACGGACACGATCTCGGACTGGTGAAGCACATCGCGCGCGTATGCCAGCGCGGCCGCGGCGCCTTCCCGCGCGTAGCCGCGTCCCCACGCCGCGCGTCCGAGTGTGTAGCCGATTTCGAAACCTGGGAATCCCTCCGGGTAGTGACAGCCGATTCGTCCGAGGAGTCGCTGACTTTCCAGCTCCTCGACGGCCCACAGGCCGAAGCCGCGAAGCACCCAGTGCCCGAGGATCATCGCCATCTGACGCCAGGCCTCCTCTCTCGAGAGCGCCGATCCAGTGCCAAGGAATTGTGCTACCTCCGGGTCGCCCATGATAGCGGCGTAGGCGTCGAGATCCGATTCGCGGAAAGCCCGTAATCGGAGCCGCGTGGTGGTGAGCTCGGGGATCGGCGGCTCGGTGAGATTACGAAACGACATGCTCGTTAGGCGCGCGACTCTCGGCTCCTGCCGCTTGGGTCGGCGCTACTGAGGCGTGTCGAGCGGGCGCTTGCTCTTCTCGTAGAACTCATTCTGAAGCCGTAGACTTTCCTGGTCCGCCTTGACGGCCCGGATCGATTGAACGATGGCATTGATCCACGTCTTCGCCTCGAACTCTCCAAGTTCGCGCGACGCAACGGCGCCTTCACCCGCGTAGTGGTTTGGAAATCGCGCGTACCACCAGATGCCGGTGTACAGACCATCTGGTAGCTTGACACGCCCCTGATCGGCGCCTGATTCCTGCGCGGCACGATCGAGGTGCACGAGGTCGGGTCGCGCGATCATGCTCATCGATGTTTCGCTTTCACCGGCGTGCATATCGGTCGCCCGGTTCGACTTGTGGGTCGGCTCGCCCGGTCCGCTGCGCGCCAGGCCCTGCACGTACACGACGTACTCGTGCGGCGCCTCGAGCTGCGTCTGTGCGAAATAGGGCAGCAGGCTGTTGTTGCCACCGTGGCCGTTCACGATGATGATCTTCTTGCAGCCATTGCGGCCCATCTCGTCCGTCGTCTCCTGCAGCAGCTGGAGCTGTAGTCCGCGGCTGTAGGCTACCGTTCCGGGCTCGTGCTTCGCCTCGAAGATCTGACCGAAGTAATACTCGGGAAACACCACGGCGTATTCTTGCTGGGCGGCGTTGAGCGCGGCGTAGCGCACGTTGAGGAGGTCGTTTCCGAGCGGGAGATGGGGCCCGTGCTTCTCCATGATGCCGAACGGCAGCAAGCACGTGCCTTGCGCCCGCGTGATGGCATCACGGAAGTCGGCTGCCGTCAGCTCCTCCCAGTGGACAGAGAGCCGGGCTGGTGCTGCCGGTGTTTGCGCGAAAGCGTTCGACGCAAAGAGTAGGGCGACGGGAAGCAATGAGAATCTGCGCACATGTGCTCCACTGCTGGTGTTCGGCTGATTGTAGCAGGTAATTCGGTGTCTGCTAGTGGAGGGCGAACGTCGTCGGCAGCTCGACAACTCGGTGACGGGCGGCGAGCGCCGAGCGGCCGCAGTCGTTCCGTGAGCGGCAGCGGTGTCTATATCGTCGGAGAAACACGAACAATGAGCGGCGATCGTTGACATGCCCCCGGCAGAGGGAGCGCCGCTCGCGGTCGCGTCGAACCTCTCGTCGGCAGCGTGTGCATGGTCGTCGGTCTCGAGATCACCCTGACCGCACAATCTCTGTCCCGTCGTCGGCGCACGCGCGACGGTCACCTGTACAGGTCGACACGTCAGCGGTACGCGCGTGCATTGATGCGGCACAGCTGTGCCTGCGCCCGGAAAAGCCGTCGCCGTGCGCGGTACACCGATACTGCGAGCGGTACGAGGTGCACGGTCGACGCTAAGATCGTAACTTCGAGCGGCAAAGCCGTGCCTTCGCCCGGCAAGACTATTCCCGCTCGCGGGAAACCGATCACCTCGAGCGGGACGAGGTGTACGATCGTCGGTACAATAGTGAGGTCGAGCTGCACAGCCGGGTGTTCGTTCGACTGAACTGTTGCCCTTCGCGGGACGTGGATCACGTCGAGCGGTACGGGCTGCAGGGTCGGCGGGACACCGATCACTTCGAGCCGTACGAGCTACAGGGTCGGCGGTACAATGACGAGCTCGAACTGCACAGACTTTCATTGCAGCGGCGCAGCCGTCACTTCGAGCGGAACGCGTTTCTCAGTCTGCGGCGCAAACTCACGGGTTCGGAGAACGCGGTGCTGCGCTCGGCGGCCGCACTTGACGTTCACCTATCGTGGCGCGACGATTGGCCGACGATATGACCCTCCCACGTCGAGAACTTCTCAAGAGCCTGACCGGCATGGCCGCGTCAGTAGCGTTTACGAAACTCGATGTCGGTCGAGCTTTCGACGCCACACGGCTGTCGAGCGTTGGTCTTCCGAGAAAGCAGGACTTCGACCTCACCGACGGCTACACCTACCTCAACGCCGCCTACACGCATCCGATCCCTCGGCCGGCGGCTGACGCAGCTCGCGCATATCTCGCGCAACGCAACAAGCTTGCGATGCCGCGTCCGGGTTCCGGTGGCGGCGCGGGTGAAGGATTCAACGCCAAAGCGCTCTTCGCCGAGTTGATCAACGCGAAGCCGTCTGAGATCGCGTACGTTCCCAACACCAGCACCGGCGAGAACTTCGTCGTTGGTGCGCTCGGACTCGATCGTCCGACCGACGCCAACGTCGTCACCGACTGGCTGCACTTCGACGGCGCGCTCGTGCACCTGCTCGAGCTCAAACGCGGCGGCCTCGACGTCCGCATCGTGAGACCGACGTCCGACTATCGCATCGACATCGACGATCTCGCGCGGGTGATCGATCGCAAGACAAGGCTCGTCGAGCTGTCGTCGACCACGATGTACAACGGTTTTCAACACGACCTCAAAGCCGTGTGCGAGCGCGCGCATTCGCATGGCGCATACGTCTACGCGGACATCATCCACACCGCCGGTGCGGAGCCCTTCGACGTGAAGGCCAGCGGTGTCGATTTCGCCGCGTGTTCCAGCTTCAAGTGGCTCATGGCCGACTATGGCCTCGGCTTTCTCTACGCGCGCGACGATCTGCTCGAGCGAATCCGCCGCCCGCTCGTCGGCTACTATCAGGCCGCGAGCATGACGAGCCACGAACCACCGTTCGACCACGCAGGCGAGTCGGAGCCGGTAGCGTGGACGTTCTCGCGCGATGCGACGGGGCACTTCGAGGCGGGATCGATCGGCGGCGCACTCAACGCAGGACTCGGGGCCTCACTCGCCTATATAAAGGAAGTGGGCGTCGCCAACATCCAAGCGTATCGCAAACCCATGGTGCAGAAGCTCCGTGACGAAGTGCCGCGGCACGGCTTCACGTGCGTCACACCACGGCATTCCACCGCGAGCATCATCACCTTTGCGCGCAAGGGACTCGCCGCGAGTGACATCCCCGCGAAACTCGCTCGGGCGCGCGTAAGCGTACGGGTGGCGGACAACTGGATGCGCGTGTCGCCGTCCATCTACAACGACATGGCGGATATCGAGCGCCTGTTGGAGGCGCTCACGTGAAGCGTTAGGCTAGGATCCACTTCTGCGCAAGGCGGCGAGCACGCGTCCCTCGACTCCCGTTAGGCGCGAGTTGGACCACTCCTCGAGTCGTGTCTGAATCCGCGCTGCCTCCTCGCGACGTCCACTTCTCTCGAGAATAGATGCCAGCAGCCAATCCTCGAGACGTTCATCGACATCCGCTTCATAGGGCTTTCCCTCGCCAAGCCGCTCGGGCCAATCTCGTGCCTCCGCAACCAGGGTCTGCGCGATCTTCCAGCGTCGGGCCGCCATCGCGTCCAGTGCCAGCATGAGCTTGGCCTCCCTGTACAGCCCGTGAGCCTCGCTCGCCCCTTCCTGCGGTAGCACCTCGAGGCGTGCGAGCGCGGAGTCCGCCTCTCCGAAACGCGCCCCCGCGACGAGGGCCTTGACGAACGTCAAATCCAGGATGCCGTTTGCGGGGAATCGCGCGTGATAGCGCCGTGCCACATCGAGCGCGTACGACGTGTCGCCTGACAACAGCGCGCGCTCCACCAGGAGCTTCCCGTATCGCCACTCGGCCGCGTCAAGCGCTGCGGCCCGCTCGAGGTCGCGCCGCACCTGAATTGCCGAGCGCCCAGGGAGCGCCGCGCGGGCGGCGTAGAACGGCGCGAACTCTGGTCCGTCGCCCAAAGCGGAGAGCAGCGAATCGGCCTCTCGAGTGCGCCCCAGGCTCCAGAGTGTGAGCGCCAGGTAATAACGAGGCGTCCAGTGCGATGCGGCACGCGCGGCGGCCTGCAGCACTGGCACCATCTCAGTACGAAAGGGAAAGACGAAACGTGGCGAGAGGCGGTTCGCCCGCTCGATGAGTACTCGTGCATCGCTTGCGCCGGGAAGTGAGGCGCGCCAGTACAGCGCCACGGGATGCTCACCGGCGGCCGCGAGCACGGCCTTCGCCACCGACACGTCGCCGACATCCTGATACCACGCGGCGAGCTCGAACAACACCTGTTCGGGAAGTTCGGCCCGTATCCCGCGCTGGAGCGTGCTTAACGCCGAATCGCCCCTGTCGAAAAGCCGTTCGAGCCGAGCTTGATGGCTCAGCGGGTCGATACGTTCGAGACGGTCGAGGAGGCGCGTGTGTGCCGCACGATCGCCGCGGTGGCGCGCCACGACGACCTCCACGGCGAGCGCATCCAGACTTCTAGGCTCGGCCCCGAGCGCCTTCTCGGCGTAGTCGTACGCGGCCGACGGTCGTCCCTCCGCCAGCGCCAGGCGCGCGAGCTCGGTCCAGGCAGCGCCGCGCATCTCCGGCGTCGATGCCGCAACGTCGAAGCCGTCCTTCGCGTCGGCGAGCCGGCCGAGGCGACGGTTGGCCAGGCCATAGTAGTAGTTCGCCCACGGGTCGTACGTATCGACGCTGAGAGCGCTCATCGTTAGGCGCCGGGCGGTGTCGTACTCCCCGGCGCGTATCGAGAGCTGGGCGCGGTCCGTGAGCGCAGGCACGAGGTACGGCTCGCGCGCCAGGGCGCTGTCCAGCGACTCGGCGGCCTTCGAATACTCGCGCTGCCGCAGCCATTCCTTGCCCTGTAGGTACCGCCCGTAGGCGGAATGCCAGTCGAAGTCAGGTGGCGAGTCGAGCGGGCGAGCCAGTGAGCCCGCACCGGGCGCCGCAACGTACTCGAGCAGATGATCGCCGAGGGTCACCCGGATGGAATCGGTCGCGATACCGTGGAGCGGGATCGTGGCGGTGAAGAGCTCGAGCGGGCGCCGCCTGACGAGTGCGCGATACAGCGTGCGCGCTCCGGTTGTCAGGCGCAGCGTGTCGGAGATGCTCTGCGTTGGGGAGAATGAGACAACGACCGAGTCTCCATGTGGCACGACATTGAGCGCCCCGACCGGACTCGCGGCGACGATGCCCTTGGTTTTGGCGACGGGGTACCAGTACTCGGTCCACGTATCCGCCACGTGCGGCGCAAAGCCGCGGTGCTTGAAGGGAGTGAAAGTGCTCGCCTCGAGTGACTGATTGAACAGCCGCCCCGATTGAATCTCCGCGTATTGTCCATCGCTGTCGGTCAGGAGCTTCTCCCAGATCATTCCTTGGCGCGAAAGCCCCCAGATCCAAATCTTCTTGCCGAGCTTCTCGTCGCGTGCCGCGTAGTGCACCATGCCGAAGTCGTCGTCGTGCCAATAGCCCGCAAAGAAATCCGTCTCCGTGCCGACAACGTGATAAGATTTGTAACTCTCAAAGTTGTTGTTGTCGTACCAGGAGATATCGCGCCCGAGGGAATCGATAGGCCAGGGGCCATGCTCGCCAGCGTGTCCGACGTGACTGGTACCGGGAAAGACGAACTGCAAATTTCCGGCGACCTTGATGCCCACGTTCATCCACGTGTAATACGGCTGTTCGAGTGGTGATGCGTTGTACCAGAAGGACGTGGTGCTGAACATCGCGTCATCACGGCCGAGGCGTATCTGGAGGCGCCACGACGTGCGCGTCAGCAGATCCAACGTTCCGATGATGCAGCTGACGCTCCCATCAGCATTGACGCGGGTGATGTAGTCCACCGGTGTTGCCACGTTAGGCGTGTGCCCGATGATGCCGTAATTGGGCTCGATGCCGCCGCTCGTCCACGGCCCGCGCATGGCTACGTCGCGAAACTTCACCGTGTGGTTGAAGTAGATGAATGAGCGATTCGAACGCTTGTCGATCGCGTTCCAGATCTTGCCGCCGATCTCGGGGAGGATCATCACGCGCAAGTACTGGTTCTCGAGCTCCACGACCTTCCATTCCCGCCGCTCAGCGCGATGGGTGAAGCCGTCGAATCGGAAATACGGGTAAATCCGGCCAACGACCGGAATGGGATTCGGATCGCTGAACGGGTATGTGGGGAAAACGCGCTGATACTCTCGAATCGTCGCACGCGCGGGCTGCGCCGAAAGGAAGGAGGCTGAAAACTCCAGACAAGAGGCGACGTAAAGAACGATGCTAGATCGGAGCATGAGACCCCTCCATCTACAACGACCACATGGGCGACATCTCGCTTGCTGGAAGCGCTGACTTTATCCGCTCAAGTCTGGCGGTCCGCGACTAAACGCGAGCCCGTTCAGCGGCATCAAATCGGCAATTGACTTAATAAGGAAGGTTCAATTGACATCCACCAGGATCAGGCAAGTCACGTTTGGCATTTCCGTCGCCGTTGCATTGTTCGCGGCGACGCCAGCGATCGCGCATCCAGGATCCGCCATCGTCGTCGATCGTCTCGGCCAGATCTGGTTTCTCGACACCGGCGATGGACTCTGGAAGATCGACACGCACGGCGCGTTGATCCGCGTCGGTGGGAATCGCTTTCACTGGATGGCCCTCGATCAGGACAATCGCTTCGGTGGCGCTACACTTCCGCGCGACGTCTCCCGAGTAGGAACCAGTCCCACACTGGTAATTGCCAGCGATTACCCAATCGCGATCGGGCGAGACGGCAACCTGTACTATCCGTCTGTGGCGTCGAGCGGCCGAGTGCAGATCATGCGCATGCTGCCAAGTGGACAGACGACAGTCCTCGTCACGCTTCCGTCAACGACAGCAAGTGGCGAGCAGCTGCGGTGGCTGAACGGCCTAACGGGCGGGGCTGATGGCAATCTGTATTTCACGGAGAACAGCTCGATTCGGCGCGTCACGATGCGGGGTGAGCTCGAGACGGTCGTGA
>Ga0079220_10000305_pt1 | contig 11620 bp, 17 predicted proteins | sample GAAS100_FD_75071 | JGI IMG/M metagenome (GOLD analysis project Ga0079220, IMG submission 75071) | Agricultural soil microbial communities from Georgia to study Nitrogen management - GA AS100 | ecosystem: Environmental > Terrestrial > Soil > Agricultural land | place: USA: Georgia | collected... | reverse complement strand
CACGGGGAGTCGAACCCCGATTACTAGTGTGCAAAACTAGCGTCCTACCATTGAACGATGGCCCCATAATCCTGGAGTTTCCCCCAGGACTTACAGCTTAGCAGGTTTTACGCTGCTAATCAACTAAGAGGTCTAGGTCTGCTACAGCGAGGGCAGATATCCCGGATAGGATTCCACCACTCTCTGCACCATACACAGAACCACTTTTTTACTTCTCCCATGGCCACCTCTGTGTCTGTCCCGCCTCAATGAGAGGGATCATCTCAAAGCCCTTGTCGGTAAGTCCGCCAAAGGTGTGACGCTTGTTGGAACCAGACTTGCTGTGTCCAACACGGTACCCTTCCAAGTTCCAGGTGTAAACCGGAGTTCCAGCCGGAATGCTTGCAAGAGGATCGCCACCGTAACCATTGTACTGCTCATCCGTGATGATGATTACGCGGTCATGACTCTTGAAGCTACCGCGAACGGCAGCAGCAGTGTCAGTTCCACCCATATCACGGAACTTGTCCATCATCGGAAGAAGAGAGTCACCCTTGCGGAATGAAACCTTCTCAAACGCCGGACCACGCCAAGCAGAACCAAACTGAACCAAGTCAGCATCCTCAGCTCGAAGCGCAAGCGCAGAACCGAAGATAGCAGCCTTATCAGCCATTGTCAACTCAGAGTCAGAACGGTGATGCTGGAACATAGAACCAGAACGGTCAACCAGGATTAGCGTACGCCCACTCAGAGAGGGAACGTTAGCCAAAGAAGCCTCAAGAGCCTCTTCCAGTGCCGCAGCAACCTTCAGATTACCCTTGTTAGCCTGGTAAGCCGCAAGGAAGCGGAATGGGAACTGCTTGCTCTTAGCCACCTGCTCAGGATCAGAGATCTTGTTCAGAACAGCCTTAAGAGTAGCCGCAGAAACACCAGCTTCCTGGAAGTTACGCAGATTGCGGAGCAACGCCATGTAACCCATGTTCGGGATGACAGCAGTCCAAGCCTTAGCGTCCATAGGACCCTGAAGCCATCCGGAGAGAGCTTCCCAAGTCATACCAGCGCGAGACAGAGTCTGCATACCAGCCTGAGTACCAATAAGCTCCTTGCGCTTCTCAACCGGAGCAGACATCAGGTTAGCACGAGTGCTAATCATGTCAAGCAGGTAGTTGTGCTCACCTGTTACCTCAACATTTCCATAACGTCGGTCCAGCGCATGAGAGAACAGCGCATTCTGCTTCTCGTCCTTAGCCTTCGCGTGGGAAAGCTGAATAACGTCAGCAAAACGGAAACCCTTAGAATCGGTGTCGTACTTCAGCAAAGAATACTCGTTGTAAAGCTTACGAGCACCATCCGCAACACCCTTCTTCAGGTATGCAGGGAAGTTCTTCCCGTACTTGCTCTGGTAGTAAGCCAGAACCTCACCAGGCTCATCAGCACGTGCCTGAGAAGCCGCTACGATGGCCCTAGGAGTCCCGTTCATAGCTCCTGCCTCATAGAGTGCCTTGGCACCCTCAACAGCCGCTACGATGGACGCAGAGCGCATGAAGGCATCATTGCGAAGCCAGCCAACGAAGCCAGAGAACCAACGCGGGTCCTGAACAGCAACCTCACGAGAAAGGGACGCGAAACGGTCGTCACGGTCCTGTGCCTTCTCATAAAACGTGTCCTGACCAACGAAGTTGGCTACTGCCAGAAGAAACAGCTCACTCTTCTTCTCACGCTCATAACCGAGCTTGAAATCAGCATTCAGTGCAGCCTTTGTGGACTTTACTGGAGACTGAGTTCCCGTACGCACGACCTTGTTGAACTTAGCCATTTCTTGCCTCCTTGTTAGTGTGGTACGTCATTAGTTAATAAAAAACCCACTATACAGAAATATAGTGGGTATAAAATTTGAGTACCTAGAAAAGGCGTTCCGAAGTGTGATATCTTAATGCTGCCGTTACACCACACGCCCAAGGATGGACGCGCTGGGATTCGAACCCAGTCCTTTTTCTTAACAGGAAATTAGAAGTAACTCCTGAACTACGCATCGGTACTCGTAAAAATATATACCCTAGAAAAAACGCCTACAGTGCTTTGTATTCACCATAATTGAAGAAGTAACTGTTGGCTACGCATCGGGTAAAGCTTATGAAATTATAGAGCCTAGAAATAGCGATTTAAGGTTGGCCGGGCGATCAGGCCCGGTTGCCAGCTCTTTAGACTGGCTTCCTTTAGTGATTGGCAAAGAAGTAACCCTGAATCTTCGCATCGGCTCACTTAAAAGTTTTAACAGCTAGAAAAAAGCGTTGAAAGTGCTTTATATAATGACCACTGCTCTACCCACTGAGCTACCACCCGAAGAAGTCGGGCAGAGAGGATTCGAACCTCTGACCTGCGGTTTCCCTTTGTTGAAGTATCTCTCAACTACGCATCGCTGTCAAGCTCCCCCGGCTGGATTCGAACCAACAACCATCCGATTAACAGTCGGACGCTCTGCCATTGAGCTACAGGGGAATAAGGCTCTCTTTCGAGAGCTGTTGTTAATTTGTTGAGAATAACGCACGCCACCAAGGAGTCGAACCTTGTCCCGCTGGGTTGGAGCCAGTTATGCTTCCGGTACACCAGTGGCATATAGCCCCGAAGGGCATCTTTCTACTTACTAAACGAACTCGTAATGTTAGTTACTGAGTCGTGTACAGCTTGGGGAAGCTGTGGGAATGATGATACCAGCAAGAGGGCGAAAATGCCACCCGCTATAACTTGTACAATCTTCCAGCCTTGCTTCTGGATCATAATAAAGATCCAGCCACCTACAATGCCGATCGGACCAAGAAATCCGAGGACTGCGTAGACGATGTCCATTTACTTGCTCCCTTCGTTTCCACTAAGGTACTACGAGAGCGAGTATCTGTCAAGTAGTCCCTATCGGACTCGAACCGATACTAAACAGGGTTTAAATCTGTTGCCTCTGCCATTGGGCTAAGGGACCAAACGTACTGCTGGTCAGATTCGAACTGACACTGGCTAGTTCCTAAGACTAGTGCCTCTACCATTGGGCTACAGCAGCATAAGTGGATAGCTGGATTCAATTTATTACCAGCAAGGGGACTCTGCGAATCCATTATCCCCAACCGTGCCTTTGGGCGCTACCCAGGGTTGCTAAACCAGCACACGTGCGTTACTCCCGCAGTGGAGTTATTCCGCCATATCCAGGCAAGATGATCAATCCTGCCATTGTACTCCGAGTCGGACTTGAACCGACACTAGCATAGTTTTTGAGACTATGTCCTCTGCCTTTGGGATACCGGAGCATATACATGAAGTTTACTGGTCATGTGCCAGTCTGTCAAGAGCCCCAGGAGAGAATTGAACTCTCTACCTTCCCCGTACCAAGGGGAAATTCAACCAATGAACTTCAGGGGCATTGTTTATTATACAAGAGCCGCTACCCGGACTCGAACCGAGCACTCCTGTTTACAAGACAGGTGCTTTGCCAGATAAGCTATAGCGGCATTAGCTATGGTATCACGCCCCATAGCAGGCGTCAAGTTTAGGCTACGTTGTTCTTGATTGCCCAAGCCTTAAGTGACTGATAGGCTGCCAGAACATCCGGATCAACAACAGGTGTTGGTCCTGGAGGAGTAGGAGTTGGTGTGTCAATCTTAACGAACACTGTAGCATCTCCTTGCTCAGCTAGCAAGCGCTCATAGTCTGCGAAGGAGAAGTAGAAGCGACCCTTAAGGCCCCAGGAATCTCCCCAGGAGTTAGTTGCGCCAATAAGCTTATTGGTAACGTCAACTTCATCCAATACAAACTCGTGCCCGCCGCGAACGTATGCGCTCTTGGTGATAGAGACCTTACCAGACTTCGTAGGATTGTCAAATGAGGAGTACCAGTTAACTCCGGTAATGATTGGTCCTAGCTGAAGAGCGGCAATTGCATCGTTCAAAGAAGTGATGTGCTGATAACCAGAGATCAGACCAGCCTGTTGAGCAGCCTTAGCGACGCTCAGACCGTCTGAACCTGTGTCGTTGGGAGGATATGAGCCTGAGTAGCTGTCAAGCTGTGTAGCGGCGCTGTAGAGCTTCACAGCCTCATTCTCGTCCAACGTTACAGAGCTTGGAATGGTAGCAAAGTAAGAACCAGTTCCCAGATTACCTGTAGCAGCATTTCCAGTACAAGAACCTAGGTCACCCTGATCTAATACAGGAATATAGCGAGTGTGGCGAATAGAAGTGGTAGCAATACCAGATCCATCAAATCGATAGTCCAGAGAACGAGAGTCGTGACGAACATGACGTCCTAGACGACCTGCGCCTACCTCAGACTCAACCTCTGGAATATAGCGTGTGTAAATACCCAATTTATTGTCCAATACTAGAGTCGGGTTGATACCCTCACATAGTATCAAGAAAAATAAAGCTATGAGTGGGCTATGAATGAATCCACAGCCCACTCTAAGTCTTACGCAGTACCTGTAGCTGTAGCAACCCAGTCAGTTGTAGCATTGAGTGTAAAGTCAATAGGAAGACTGAAAGTAGATCCGGACAACTGAACTGTCCAAAGAACTGCGGCACTAGTTACAGGATTTCCTGCTGAGTCAGTTCCAGCAGGAACTGTAGCAGGGAAAATCGCACGAACGGTTGGGTACTTAGCCCCAGAGGCCGTTGGAGTTGGATACACATAAGCGTGACCATCTGCGGCAACGGCAAAAACAACTTGATCGCCTACGTTAAGGGTATTTACCTTACTAGGCGCTACATATGTAAAAGCCATATTAAAACCTTTCTAGAAAGAAATCACTAAGTGATCGCTATAGCAATATCTATTGTACTAGAAAGATTACAAACGTACTCCCGAAGGGAATCGAACCCTCTCCTTGAGATTGAAAGTCTCAGATACTAGCCAATATACGACGGGAGCATTACCCTAATGGAGCTACCACTAGGGCTAGATGGCATTGTGTGCGCGGGCAACCCATCCCCGCTAGTAATACTGTAGGCAGCGTATTCCAATTTCCGCTAACGATATCCACTCGAACCCCCGACAGGGGCATGGTCCTATCTTTGGAACCTACAGGCGCACATACTGTACTCCCACGGGGAATTGAACCCCGAACTCAAGATTGAGAATCTTGTGTGTTGCCATTACACTATGGGAGCATAAATCCCAGAGAAGAGCACGATCTCTGGGATTATCTCGTTGCTCTGCGTACGAGTTACACATAGGGTCCAAACGCCTTGCCCTAGTAGGCTCCACTCGGATATCGTGCATATCCTGTGGATTTCAGTCTTTGTGGCTGGTGGTCTCATCCCTTGTGCCTACTTATCCTGCCAAAGATAAGCGGTTCTCCCACCTGGAGGCCCTGCCCTTGTCTGCGCCTCTTCTATGCCGGACTAGCTTACACAGGCTTCTGGGCTAGTCGTGGGGTGTATGCTTGCCTGTTTCCAAACGCGCTCCGTACGGGAATCGAACCCGCCTGATACTGGCGTGACAAGCCAGGGACCACTCCAGCAGTCCCACGGAGCAAAAAGTCCCTAATGAAAGGGACTGTAAAACTTTAGCCCTTGACCTTCTTCAGTCTAGGGTTTCTCTTCTTCTCGGCGGATGAGGCGTTACGAGAAGCTGAAGCGATGATAGCACCTGCCTGCTTCTTTGTATAGCCTTCTTTTTCGACCTTCTTCTCAGCACCCGCGAAACCTACATGCTTAACAGGCTTCTTAGCTGCTGCCTTCTTCTTTGGTGGCATATTGAATCCTTAATGTGAGTTTTGTATCCCCCCACACTAATTATTCTACAGATGGCCACGTAATAATTGCGTCTTGATGAAGTACGTAGCCATTTTTCACAACTGCTCTTGAAATATCAGGCTGTTCTTCACCGTATCTGATGATTATCACGAAATTATCTGGATAATCAGCAGCTAATACGGCCAAATCCTTCAACCAGTCATACCATTTACCATGCGTGTAAGGTAGACCATCATAGTCATACCAGTCATACGGTTCAGTGTACTGATTGAGAACTTCTTTAATTCCTTCGATATCCGTGTCATCAACATGGAAATCTGAGTAATAACCCATTAAGTGGACCTCACGTAGTCTTAGCTAGCATGACTTTTCCCGTCCAGCTTACAGTGGCCGACCTTAGCTGTCAATAGGGTGTTGTATCTCTTAGGAAGACGCGAAAGCTGGGGATGAAGGACTCGAACCTCCACACTCGGAACCAAAATCCGATGTCCTGCCATTAGACGAATCCCCATAGAATGACGTAGCTCCCTCACATAGTTTCATCTTGGAGCCGCAAGCAACCCGCGCAGCAACTATGAACCTGCGGACTTACTATACGTCAAATGGTTGGACGTAGCTTGGCTTATCTCCAAGTTTCGACCTTGTCTTCATCTATTGCTTATCTAGAAAACAATAGACTATCATCCGGCTTATCCTTGCTCTTGTGCACTGAGCTTTGGCGTCCAGCTCCCCATCAAAGATTCGAACTTCGATTCTACGCTCCAGAGGCGCATGTATTGCCATTATACGAATGGGGAATGGTCCCGTGTACCAGATTCGAACTGGCTCCCTCAGTTTGGAAGACTGATGTGCTGCCGTTAAACACTAACACGGATTGGTGGGCCTCCTAGTTTAATGTCCTAGTCTCCGCTCCCATGGCGGCCCTAGCCCCAGACATTGTGCTTTACCAGATCTCATCCTCATAGGCGTAAGGATCGATCGGTACGTTATCCCAATCGTAAGGATAACCAATAAGAGTAATTATGCAGTTGTATGTATCTATATCTACGATGCGGTCCGCACCATCCTGTATGTCCGCTGAAATGCCATAACCGGTCTCGGAACCCAGTGAGTCAGAGATCATGTCCTCAAACAGGATTCTCGCCAAGTAGGCCATATCTGTCAAGCGGTTCTGCGCTCTAGCCGTGTGTATCGAATCCTTGATGATTCGCGGAAGAGCTGTACCATCCCAGTGAGTGTACAGGTACACACCCGGACGACCATTCTCGTGAATATAAACGTTTGCCCTATCTCCCACAATTCCTCCATCGCGTTATTTGCCGTGCAAAGGAGTGTACTACAGTAGATAGGGCTTGTAAAGTGGTGGCGCAGTCTGGAGTCGAACCAGATACTTGCGAGCTTATGAGGCTCGTGAGACACCGTTTCTCTATCCGCGCAGTAGCGCAGAGAGGAATCGAACCTCCAACCGGCCGCGTATGAGACGGCTGCTCTACCTTTGAGCTACTGCGCCATAAAGAGATCGTTCACCCTGTTTCCCATCAAAAGAAACCAACACCACAACGGATCAGGAAGTGATTTACGGGTGAGTGGCCCCCACCGGACTCGAACCGATATCCTTCGGGCTTCAACCGAATGCTCTGCCAATTGAGCTAAAGGGCCATTACAGAAATGAGCAAGTCTATATGATGAGCACCATTCTTATAGTATGTTGAGGGTGTGTTCATATGTGTGCTTACTCAAAGTCGGGCACCCCGGAATCGAACCGGGTTTATCCTGTTCCCAAAACAGGCGGATTACCATCTTCCTCGTGCCCGAGGACCCTAAGAGGGACGAACCAACCTCTTAGGGCTTTTCGAAAGGAGGCTAGATCAGTATAACACTAGCCTTCAGTTTGTGCAACTTCAGTGGACTTCTCGACTGTCAGCATGATAACCTCGTTGCTTATGGTTGCCACGATGACATTGTCCGGATCGGATGTTGTATCCCACACTAGCCGAACAGGAAGCATGTTGTCAAGCAGTTCTTTGGAGACCTTTAGAGATCCACCAAGACTTCTGACTGCCAGTGCAAGAAATCTAGCAAGTTCCTGCTCTGTTGTCAACTCAACCTCTTAATGGTCGCACGTAGGTTGGCTACTGCTTCCTCAAGCTCATTGAGGTAATCCAGTGCACCAAGGGTAGCAACTTCAGCAACTCTGTCAAGAGTGAGAGCTAATTCTTCATTATCAGAGGGAAACTTGGTTTCCAAAGCCTCTCTGATCATTTCATACAGTTCCAAGTGGTCTTCAATCATTACTCAGAAACCTCCAGATTCTCAACCAGAGATTCCAGAACCTTACGAATGTAAACCGTAATTCCTAATCCCTGAAGATCAGCTTGTTCCTGGAGAACCTTGAGAGTATCCTTCTTTAACCTAAGACTACGAGAAACCATAGCATTACTGGTCTTCTCCATATATGTTAACTCCTTACGAAAATACTTCTTAGATAGATAAGTAGGGGAACTTATGTATCTAAGTATATGTACTTAGTTATTATAAAGAACAGTGTACACAGCACCGTGGTACTTGTCAAGTCCTTGTGTTTGGCAGACTGAACTGGTATTGTTCTCATTAGGGGACTGGTGGGGGTACTAACTAGTAAGAAGGCAAAAAGCATGAACTTGAAAGACATGGACATCGGTAAGTCAGGACCATGTATGGTACCAGGACATCCTAAAAATCACAAGCTAGAACTGAATCCTTGCTGGTCTACTATGCGTAGATACCTGTTGGATCACTCATTTGAGGACTTCTTGGACAAGGTGAAGAGCAAGTAATAGAAGAGAGAAGGATATGGGACGTAAGAACCAAAGTTCTTACTACTCTAAACCAATGACACGAATACACGCGGACTTCAAGGGTATCTGTGCATTGTGTGGCGAGTACGTAGAAATAGAAGATGCGTCCCGTGACCATATTATCCCCCGCTCAGCAGGCGGGGGTAATGGGCGGGACAATATTCAATTAACTCACAAGCAGTGCAACAACCTGAAGGGAGACATTGTTTTCCCCTCGGATTGGCAGGAACAGCTTAAGCGGGAGATGGTCATACCTCACGGTTATCGCTGCCGTTACTGTTCCACGGAAATCTCAAAGTTCCACAAGCAAAATCACTACGTGTCAAAGATTATCCACAAGGGTAAGCTCTTGGCACTCCATTCCTGGTGTAATGAGGATAGATTGAAGTATGGCGCAAAATTTTGAGTCTCAAGAGCATGAGGGGCCTTGTTGTTCCTCATGCGATTGGGAATACCAATACACAGATATCGGCATGAAGAACTTTGGGTTTGGATGCTGCTGTAAAACGGAGGCTTACAATGACAGAATTCGCAATACTACTGGACGTGGACGGACCACTTAACCCCTATGCTGCAAAGGCTACAAGGCGTCCTGAAGGCTTTGAAACCCATCGGGCGTTCCCCAGGGGCCACGAGCACGGAAAGGGCTTCAGACTGTGGCTCAATCCCCTTCACGGCCCCAAGCTGCTGGCACTGGGTGGTGAGCTGATCTGGGCAACCACATGGGAAGACGAAGCAGATGACTGGATTGGCTGTCATATTGGACTTCCAAAGCTTCCAGTAATCGACTGGATTGACAAAGACCACTGGAATAAAGAGGGTCTGTACTGGAAAACCAAGCGAGTAGCCGAGTGGATGAACGAAAATCGTCCAGGAATCCCATTTTTGTGGCTAGATGACGAAGTGGGACGCAAGGATAGAGACTGGATTGAAGAAAACTGTGCTCCAGGAAGTGGAATCCGCATAATTTCCCCTCAAACAGGCATCACAGACGATCATCTGGAAGAAATTCTCGAATGGAAACAGAATTTGGAGCTTAAATGAAGATTTTTTACGACACGGAATTCCTTGAGAACGGTTCTACCATCCGCTTGATCAGCATTGGAATGGTCAGGGAAGACGGAAAGGGTCTTTATCGAGTCGTCTATGACTACTCATTGATGAAGGACGTTTTCTATCATGACTGGCTGAAGAGAAATGTTGCTCCATCTCTTCCCTATGAAATGACAGAAGATGGTGTCGCTCTCAATCATGGACATCTGGATTATTCTTCTGTAAAGAGCAGAGATCAGATTGCCCAGGATATTAAGGAATTCGTATCCAATACTCCTAATCCAGAACTGTGGGCTTACTACTCAGCCTATGATCATGTAGCCCTTTGCCAGCTTTTCGGGCGAATGATAGATCTGCCCACTGGATTTCCTATGTTCACCCACGATCTGAAGTCTCGTATGGTTCAGATGGGCAGCCCAAGAGTCCCAGAGCAGGCTACAGGGCTCCACAACGCCTATATGGACGCTCTCTGGAACAAGGAGACCTCTGAGTACCTAGACAGGATCGGAAAGCCTCACAGAGCCGTACAGGCCCTCCAGGATAGTTTCGACGCAGGATTGAGAGATTAATGGCAAAAGTAGTTCAGTACATCTGTAATAAGTGCAGAGCAATAAGTACCAATCCAAAGCGCTGTCCAGACAAGACGTGTGACGGCAAGATGGTCCGCTAAATAAGAAAGACCCCCAATCCATAATCGGAAAGGGGGTCTTTCTTATCTAACCTACGTAGATTTTTCTGTCATCCGACATAAATGACAATCATCCACATATTACGACGGCCGATACGCTCTACTCCAACAGAGACTTTCTTACCGGCCTTCTTTGCATTCCGCATAATGTAATTCTTTTCAACCGTGTATTGCTCTGTTACCGCCTTCCATGCCGCTTCCTCAGAAGTGAATGTCTGGTCTGTAGGTACTCGTGTTCTAGCCATAGAGAGATACTAACAGATACTAAGTACCACGTCAAGCCTCAAATTCAATTTTTTAGCCTATTACTTGAATTCGGGATACTGCATTTGTATAGGACTTGAAATCCATTCGAAAGACTAGGCCGCACATATCCGACATGTCCGATTTTTAAGGGTAGGGGGGTCTCTATATGCATTTGTCCCGATTGCCCTGTCTATGCCCTATTGTCCATGCTGCTCCCAATGTCCGATTTGCCCTCTATGCCAGTAAGGCGCAGCATGGTGTGTATGTCCGATATGCCTTGTCTGGCCAATTATCACCCTGTGTGACCATATTCGATAGTTTTACTAGGGAAAAACCGTATAAATGTCACTCTGCGTATAAAATCACCCTTATTCTATATGCCTGTGATGTCCGATTTGCCCCTATAAGAGCGGTATGAGGGATACGGGCTATTAGGGTGTTTATGGGTGATATGTCGCATATGCCTGGTATGGAGGGTATCTTTGCCTATGGGTAGTTGCTCCTGTGCTATCCCTTATGGGTGATGTGTCCCTGTACATAGGGTGACAAGTGATGGAGCGTCAGACTATGCATATGCAAACTGATGAGTTGTCATATGGAGAATGCCCAGGTGAGAGGCTATCTAGGTGATGGTGTGTCAGCAAATGGTGAGTGTTTGCTGAGTCTGCGTCAGTTACTACGTAGAGTGAAAATCGTCTGTACGGGCCTATCTCTAGGGGGTGTGAGTGATTGGGTGTCCAGGGGAAAGGATCTTGTTAGAGGGGCGTACAGGGCTTCTCTGTATCGTGGTTTGTATCATGCCGCCGCGCCCGAAAAATCTTGGATTGGGTGTGTGCAGAGTCTTGACAAGGCTTGAGAGAAATGGACATAGGAGACATAGCAGGGCAGCGATGGTAAGGCTTTGGTCAAGCTTCCCCATAAACGATCTATGGAAGGCTTGACACGCTCCCTATAGGGCATAGGGTCTGAGCAGTGCCCAACAACGGGCCCAACCAAGGGAGTGACCAGGATGCGCAAGATCACCGTTACCGCCGCTCAGATCATCGCCATGCGTGAAGCGACCATGAGGGACAACGGCTCAT
>Ga0079220_10000303_pt1 | contig 11686 bp, 10 predicted proteins | sample GAAS100_FD_75071 | JGI IMG/M metagenome (GOLD analysis project Ga0079220, IMG submission 75071) | Agricultural soil microbial communities from Georgia to study Nitrogen management - GA AS100 | ecosystem: Environmental > Terrestrial > Soil > Agricultural land | place: USA: Georgia | collected... | reverse complement strand
GTGCTGATTGCTGAGCGGCTCGAATTTATTAAAGAGCGGATCGATTACCAGGGGCATGATCACAACGATGACGAGCAGGATCAGCACCGCGGGAGGCCAGAAGAGCAACCACCATCGCCGCGGGCTGTAACGCATGACTGCAAAAAGGATCAGAACGAACACGATGCCAATGACAATGCCTATGAGTTCTCCCTTAGTCCAATCCCAAAACCAGGAACCCCAGCCTTGCACGGACTGGTCGTAATGCAGCGAAAGCTGGTGCCAGTACAGACGCACGGGAAGATCGAGCACGTCGACAAGTAGCAGGAGCAGCGGAACAAATACCAGCCCTTGTACCCAGCGAACTTGGCTGGCGCTTTCCGCAATGCTTCGAAAGCGCGCGGCGATTCCCAAGCGCAGGATCAGAAGGAGGAAAATAAAGCCGAGAATGTACGAGAGAAAATAAAGCGTGTAGCCCGCGCGGGAATACGCCACTGCTTTTTCATACTTCTCATGGGAGAGAGTGTACTGCTCCGTTTTCGCCTGGTCGGGTGTGTTGGTGACCAGCGGTGGAATCTCCCGGGCGGGCGGCAGTTGCGCGAAGTTTTGGGCTGCGACAGTCATTGGCAAGGCAGGTTGCGGATTCGCAGCAATGCGCGGTGTCAAGAACGAAAAGAAGAAAAACAGGAGGCAGAAAAGCAGCGCGAATCTGTGTCGAGACGCCAACGGTCTCATAAAAGCATCCTGGAGCTTATCTGAAGCAAATCTGTCCGCATATAGATTTTATAGAACGCAGACGCGCCGCGAGTATGCAGCACGGTCTTAATTCATTGCAAGACTTCATCCCCTGCCATTGGACGGGGCGGCTGGCAAGAACGTTTCTGAAACTGGAGGAACGCGAAGAACAAAAGTAGCTAAGGTATGGTTGCCGGATGAGCGGTCTTAAGGCAGTAGTTGCGCACAGCGCCGGTTGTCGTAAGCCCGATGTGGACGAAAGAGGTCCATCGCTCCAGCTTGTGGTGCTGGTAGCGATGAAAGAGATAGGAAGCGCCGATAGAGACACCTGTCGTTGCGGCTTCAATGGTTGCAAAAGCGGCGTGGTTGTCCACAACATCGTTGGTAAGGAAAATTTCTTGTCGGCCGCGACGGCGCATGTTTAGCGTCGAAAAGTAATCCAGAGTGCGCGAAGCGCCAACTCCTGCAAATAGCCAACAATTCTGTTTGTCCCAGAAACGATGTAGCTGCAAAGTATCTTTCTTCTCCGGCTTGCCGATTTCAGGGACTTGTTGGGCAACACTGGAGGAAGGCGGCTGCTGATTCGCAGCCACCTGCGCGCATGCGGTTCGCACAGCCGCAAGCACAATCAGAAGAAGCAGGCTGAAGGATCGGATTCTTTGCGCGTTTGTCATTTCGATGCTGCCGTTCTACCTCGTTGCGATTGCGTATTATCCCAGTTGCGCCGCGAATCTCCTCGCAAAAAATAGCGTCGCATTACCCTGTTGCCGAATTCGCAACGCCATTGCCCCAGGCGTTGTCATTCCTTTTCGGCAGCGGTATCTTGAAATTTGGCCCAGTAGGCATTTTTTAAGGAGTACCCATGCCGCGCTCCATACGATTTCGAATTGTTTTCGCAGCCATCCTTGCCGCCGCGTTTGTTCCAGTTGCATCCTCTCAATCGCAGGATTCTCAATCCGTGGCCGAAGCCGCCCGCCGCGCCCGCGAAAAGAAAAAGGACGCCGCAAAGCCCACCAAGGTAATTACCGATGAAACCTTGGACGTGAAAAAGGGAGACGTGCAGAGCGCGGTCGCGGAGGAACCGAAGATCGCTGGCGCTCCGGATGCGAAACCTCAAGCTGCTTCTGGCGCGCCTAACGTCACTCCTGTGAACGCCGCAGCGAAGGATGAAAAGAAGGAAAGGCTAAAAAAGGAATTGACGGACTTAAAGGAGCAAATCAAACAGTCGCTGATGGACCTGGATCTTCTTCAGCGCGAAAATCGCCTGGATCAGGATGCCTACTATTCACAACCAAACTATGGGAGCGACACGGCGGGGAAGCAGAAGCTTGATGACGAAAAGCAAGAGATCAGCAATAAGCAGGAAGAAGTCGCGCGCCTGAAAGCGAAGCTCGCGGACTTGCAAAGAGAAATGGGCGAATCCTCATCCTCGCAGCCCTAACAAGGCCTTGTCGAATTCTTGGCTTAGTGCTCCGGGCGATTCCTCGCGCAGAAGCTTAATCGATCCCGTGGATTCGCAGACTGACCAGCTTGTCGATGGTCAAATCCTTCATCCCGCGCGATTGCAGCTTGCTGATGAATTCCGGCGTGACTCCGCGAATCCGCATAGCAATTAGCTGGTCCGGTTCCGGATGCGTATAGCCGAGCTTTTGCACCTGGCTGATGAAGTCTGGGGAGACGCCGTGAATCCGGAACGCAATGAGTTTGTCCAGGTCCACACTCGCGTGGTCGTAGCCGCACTTTTTCAAGTCCGCCATCCACTCCGCGGAAGCGCCGTGGATGCGCATGGCAATGAGTTTGTCCGGGTCGGCATCGTAGCCAGCTTGGCGCACGCTCTTTACCATTTCCGGCGTGACACCGTGAATGCGAAAAGCGATCAGCTTGTCGCTGTCCGTCACCGTGAGGCCAGCGGAACGAAGATCGGAAACATACTGCGGAGACACTCCGTGAATGCGAAACGCGATGAACTTGTCGCTATCGGAAAGATTCACGCCTGAAGAGCGAATCTGATCTATGAATTCGGGTGTGACACCGTGGATCTTGAAAGCGATCAGCTTGTCCGTATCCAGCCCCTGAAGATTTTTCGATTTGATTTCCCGCGCGAACTTCAGGCTCACATCATGAATCGCCATGGCCCACTGCTTCTCATCGTCAATCCCGCCAAAGCCCAGCGCCTTCATCTCCTGCACATATTTCGCATCGGGGATGAAATGGAAAAGCCCCGCGCCCTCCCCGTCCTTCACATAGCCTTCGCATTCGAAACTGCCCGCATCGCGCGTGATGGTAAAGTGAACGTCCTGCCGCCCCGGCTTCGAAAGGTCCAGCCCAGTGAGCTCTTTCACTTCCCAGTCCGAGCTCGAATGAAAGTGATGCCCGCCGCGCGAGTCCATGATTGAGACTTCCACTTTTCCCGGCTCATCGGAGCGGTGAATCGTCCAATCTCCGCTTTGCGCCTGGCCGCGAAGCGCAGTGGCCAGAGCGAATGCCGCGCCGCCTGCGATCAGAATGAGTCCCATCAGCTTGTTGAAGTTCATGGTGCTTCTCCGTTCCCGATTCTCCGAATTTCTACAAAACTCCCGCTTCCTTGAGGGCAATCAATTTGTCCAGTGTCAAATTCTGGAAGCCGTGCTTGCGCGCCTTTTCGATGAACTCCGGCGTAATTCCTTGGACTTTCGCGCCGATGAGTTCATCTACGTCCAGGTTCTTGAATCCTGCGTCCTGCATGGATTTTACGTATTCCGGCGTAATGCCTTGCACCTTCATCCCTATGAGGTTGTCCACATCCGACTTCAGGCCAGTAGCCTGCATGGCGCGGACGTACTCCGGAGTAACACCTTGCACCTTCATCCCGATCAATTCCTCGGTATCTGGCTTGAACCCGAGGGCTTGCATACCTTTTACATATTCGGGCGTGATGCCCTGCACCTTCATTCCGATGAGGTCATCCGAATCGGTCTTAAGACCCAACGCGCGAATTTCGGTCACGTATTGGGGAGTGATTCCTTGTACTTTCATCCCGATGAGATTTTCCGGATCGGCCTTGAGCCCGAGTCCGCGCATTTCGTTTGCATACTGGGGAGTGATGCCTTGCACCTTCATGCCGATCAATTCATCGACTCCAAGATTGGTAGCGATGCTCCTCATTTCGCGGATGTATTCCGGCGTAATTCCCTGCACGCGCATTCCGATGAACTCTTCTGTGGTGGGTTTCATCCCTAAGTCGTGAATTTCCTTCACGTACGCGGGTGTGACGCCTTGAATTTTCATCTCGATCAATTCATCAGCCGTCAGGTTCTTGAATCCCGCAGCCTCCATCGCATCGAGATAGGATTCTTTGCCGGTAGTTTGGTCGTTTGCCTTTTGCTCTTTATCCTTATCCTTTTCTTTGCCGGCTTGCTCGTTTGATGCAAAACTCCTTGCGTATGTCGAGGCCTCGGACGGCCTCACTACAATCGCGCTGCCGCCTTGTTCTTGCTCAACAGTCAAGCTACTTTGCGCTTTCCCTTGGGTCGCACTTGCTTTGCTTCCCAAAGCAGCATGCGCCACGGCCAAGAAAGCATTGCCGGCCAGCATCGCTCCCGCCAGGCAAACCACCCCGACGGCCATGCCCGCGACGCGGAATTTTGCCGTGGGCCCTTCCAGCCCGAGCAAGCGGACCACGCGCTGCGAAAGCGGGCTGCGGTTTGCCGCCATCATCAAAGAAGGAGCGGTGCGCCATTCTTCCATCTGCGTCAGCGCGCGCGCATAGTTCACTGCGTCTCCGCAAAGCGCAACGGCTTCATCGTCGCAGCAGTGCTCGCGCTCGATTCGAACCTGCTGGCTCACCCACCAAACCGCGGGATGGTAAAAGAGCAGTGTCTCCACGCCAATCTGGAAAAGGTTAACGAAACAATCCAGCCTGCGAATGTGCGCCAGCTCATGCGCGATCACCGCTTCGATTTGATCCTCTGTCAAGCCGCTCAGGGCCCTCACTGGCAATAACACGACAGGGCGAATCCATCCGAAAGCCGCCGGAGCATCCAGGCGGTCGCATTCGCAATATCGGATGACACGTTCAAAACCCATTCTGAGTTGCAGGGCAATGCATTTCAGATACAGCTCTCGCCCCACTGGCTTGATCTCTTTGCGGCGCATCCGCTCAATCAGGAACAGGCCTCCTGCCGTGCGCAAGCTCAGCAGCACCACTCCCAGGAACCACGCTTCCACAAACAGGATGACCACAGGCTGGCTCGCGGGAGTTTCCGGCGCCGGGGCGCTGGGACGTGCCAAGACGGACACGCCTTGCACCGGTTTCGCCGCGCTGGCGGATGCCCCCTGCGCCCCGTATCGAACGGCCGGATCCTTTTGCTGGGTCAGTTCCGTAAACGTAATCACGGGAGCCGCCATCATGAGCACGAGCGTAATCACCGCAAGGGCATAGCGCGTCGTCGCTTGGCGACAAACCGTGTTGGCCACGGCAAAGACCGCCGCCAATGCTGCTCCTTGCCAAACAAAGTGGAGCAGCGTCCAGCCAAGCGCTTGCAGCCATTCGGGAGAGATTCCGTGCGCCAGGGTTGTCATCGGGTTCTCCTCTCGTACTCGTCCAAAAGGCGGCGCAACTCTTCCAGTTCTTTCCTGGAGGTTCGCCGGCCTTCGAGGGCATGAATCATCAATTCGCTAGCCGAGCCTTCAAAGACGCGTTGCAGGACGTCGCCCACAAGCTGACGTTTGGTTTCCATTGCGGGCTGACAAGCTTCATAGACGTGGGCCCGCTGCCCTTCGTCTCGCCGCACCGTGCCTTTGGCGGTCATGATCTGCAAAAGCTTCAGGACGGTGGTGTAACCGAGATCCTTCTTTTCACTCAGCGCTTCGTGGACTTCGCGGACCGTGGAAGGCCCGCGCGCCCACAGTACGCGGAGGATTTCGAGTTCGGAGGCAGTTGGCTTTTGCAAGGGTTCCTTGAACATGGCTGGAGGCTACTACGAAGAGTTTCGTAATGTCAACGAAAATCTTCGTAGTTCTTTACGGCAAGTGGTTATGGCTTCTTGGAGGGAAGTTCCACAAAGATTTTCTTCAATGCTTCGGGTTGGAGCAGGGTCTCCAGAGGCACATCACCAAACCGCGTCCTGCTCTCTTCCATCAACATCTCGCGGTATTCCATTTTCTTCTCGTCGTCCACATTCCGGTAGATGTAAACGACTTGCTTCGGGCCCGAGGGCTTCTGTTCACCCTGGAATACCTGAATTTGTTCGTACGAGATTATGAAGGCGAGCGACTTCTCACGATCATCCACGGCCACATTGCCCTCAAGCTCGCTGTCAAACTGTTCTGGATCGCAAGGGTCGTTGTTTTCTCGACACCATTGTGCGCGTGTTTTATAGAACTCTTTGAGCTGCTCGATACGCGCCTGCCGAATGGCAGCAGGAGCCTTGGGTGGGAAAATCGTGAGGTCGCGCTTGCTCCGCAGATCGTAGATCGCAATCTCGACCGGATGCACAGGCGCAAAATGAACCTGGCTTCGCTCGTAGATAAGCTCATTCTGGCCGATCTGACCGAGCAGCCAGCCGCAAAGACTCCCTCTCAGCTGCAACTCGTGAGAGAGGATTAAGACGCATCCTGCAGAAGGATTGATATTTGTGTCCAGAAAAAGAAGATCTGAAGAAGCTTTAATTCCCCACACCGATCCCAGACAATTCACATCCATGTCCCTCCAATGCGCCGTAGCGGTCTCGATCGAGCCGCCTCTCCATTGCCCCGTGCGGCGATCGTAAAGATCAATGAACAGGGGTGGGTTCAGGAGCTCTGAGGGGTCATGAAGGTAGTAGGCAATTGCGAACTGCGAAGCATCCTTAAGTTCCGCCCCGCTCGTTATCCGCTTGCCCAAATTGTGAAGTTTTCCTGCGTCTGCCGGCACTTGTTCTTCAGTGAGCACCTGTCGGAGTGTTTTACCTTCACCTTGGGCTAACGCCGGCCTCACGTAAAAAGTCAGCAGATAAACCAACAACAAGCAGAAAGGCCACCGGCAAGTCTTCCGAATTGGGCAATAGAGAGACACGTGCTTGCTATTGGGGCAATCGCTAGTATGGCGGCACGTACGTGATGTTACTTCGGTTCGAGAACCAAAGGCAGGCCGTTTTTAGGGTTGCCGATGACCACAACCTTGGCGTTAGAGCTGGTGGCCAGCTTTTCGGTGGCTTCGATGCCTTTCCACTCGAGCAACTGCGCGCTGATCCCCGTGGCCACGATTTTCTGAAAATCGGCTATGCCCTGAGCCTCGATGCGCTTGCGCTCCGCTTCTCTTTTCTCTTTATCCAGTACAAAGTTCATGCGCAGCGCGTCCTGCTCGGCTTGCTGCTTGGCTTCGATCGAGCCTTTCAGCATGGCCGGCAATTGCACGTCTCTGAGCAAAACGTTTTCCACGATGACGCCGTGTGGGGCCAGTTGCTTCGTTAAATTGTCCTGAATTTGCTGTTGTACCAGTTCGCGCGCGTTGGTGTAGAGAGCATTCGCGGTATGCGACGACGTAGACGCGCGAATCTCGGACCGCAACATGGGTTCCACAATTTTGTCCGCGTAGTCTGCGCCCACCGTCTGATACACCTCGGCCGCCTTGTCCCTGTCCAGATGAAACAGAAGAGACGTGTCCAGCGCAAGCATTAAGCCTTCATTCGAGGGAACACTGGCGCTTTCTTTCACCGACTGCGTCTGGATCGAAAGTTTTTGTACCGACTTCAATGGATTGACCAGATGAATCCCTTCCCCCAACGTTTCTCCGGTTACTCTGCCAAATAGCGTCAGCACGCCCACATTTCCCGTGGGGATGGAGGTCGTGCTGGACAAAACCAATATAACTGCCAGCAACAAAACAGCAAGCTGCAGGATTCTCTTGCCAGCTCCGCTAAGATTTACGGGCGGCAACCCCCCGCCACCACCGAGCTCGAACTTTGGACTAGGCATTTTTCCCTCCGTCTTGCGGTGCGTCGAAACGGCAACGAGGCCGCACCACCATCATTCCTTACTACGCAGAAATGCGCCGCCCGATTTCCGCTGTCATCCGCGGCTTCTTTCCGCATCCCCTTCGAGAAGCAACGTGCCTTCGTCCGGCAGAACTCCGCCGGACGAGAATCACGTTTTTCACAGCTGCAACCTTACCACAATATCTTGTGGTGTTTTCCTCTTGACACCTAAGAGCGCTCAGGGCAGAATGCGCGCCATCAAGTTCGCTGTTCCCGCGCGGTCCCCTGTCCGTGGCCTGAGCTGCGGATCCTCGGGCCAAGCGTTCTCCTTCGGGGGACCGCGGCGAGCAGCTAGGCTGCCAGGCGGCTCCGGCGATTTTGCGGCGCGCCTGTTCGAAGGCTGTTTGCCGTGGAGTTGTCCGGGCCATGCGGCCACTGAGGTGAAGCTATGCAGTACTTGCCCGGCCTGACCGTGCAATGCATCAATCCAATGTGCGAACTCCGCGGCCACTGGCTGCGCGTGGATGTCACCGGCCCGGTCGCCAACGACGGTCGCTGCCCGTGCTGCGGAGATTTTCTGCGCAACGTACCGCCGCCGCTTGGCCGTCTTCGGATGCGGCCGCGTTCCCTCGCCGCGCGCCCGCTCCGCCCGCGCCCCCGCTAGGCAGAATCGCCGCGTCCTTTCACTACTCCATCCATGTTGAGGCATGGAAGGTAATTCCGACGCTTTGACACTACGCACGCCACATGGCGCTCTGTGCGCTCATGTGAGCTTGAAACGCGCCCGCTGTATCTATCGATCTTTCAGCGCTTTGAGCCAGCAAAGCTCTCTTCGTTACATGGCTGCGGAAATGCCTCTGCTTCCGTCAATGGCCACGGAGGAGCTCCCAAGCAACTCCAGGCTGAATCGTTATGACGGAGGTTTGTATGACGAAGTTGAAACACTCGCTGTACTCTGGGCTCCTAACCTTAATTCTCACGTTGCCAGGTCAACCGGCGATGGGCGCGGACCAAACCGTGCCCGGAGCCGGAAACGCCGCTGCAGTGACCCTGAGCAACAAATCCCCCATGGTGCAATCCGCCAAGGAGTTCTTGGTCGGACGCATCAATTCTATTGGCAATTCCGGCATTCGAGCGATTACGTTCGATGCTATCGCTAACCCAGCGACTTGCGTGGCTCATCGCGCGGGCCTTCAAGACGCTGACAAAAGCGCCATCCTGCAACGCCTGGTCGCTGCCGGTTTGGTGGACACTCGCGACGACAGTACTTTTCCGAGCGGTTTGAGGGCAGGACTTTTTCCTCCGCTTGTGAATGACGGCAGCCCTTGCCCGCAGTTGCCGCAAACCTTTTTCTCCGCGCCCGGCAGCTTTTTTGGCGGGCACCACTCCTGGCCAGGAGGGTTGGCGGTTCACGAGTCGTTCAACGACGTAAGCAACCTCAATCTCGCCAACGGATACCGGCGCGTCTACGGTCACAGCGAGGGCGGATTGCCCGCCATTGATATCAGTGATGCTTCCCCGCTGGTGAGCGGCAAGCCTGCCGATATCTTCCTGAGCCAGGACCTGATGATCGCAGCTCCCATCTGGCATGACTGGGCCAAGCCCATGGTCTTCCAGTGGAACAGTGATGGAACGGAGTTCAAGGAGCTCAGTTTGGGCGGCAATGGCGTCTCCGACAATTTTGGCGCTCCGGGTAATTCCAAGACTGGGGCTCATCACATCCTTAGCGTTGCGGAGGCCATGAAGCGCGGCTTGCCGCCCGAATTGGTGATTGCCCAAGCCACCGCTCATTCTCATGCCACGGCGACTAATGAGTTCAACGTCGTTAATTGGCTGCACGCTGCCGCGATCATCGCGCAGATCGATCCTGTAGCCGCGGGTTACCTCTCCCAGGACGCGCAAGGCCGTCTCCGTCTCCCTCCCTTGCGGCGCCTTGGGGACATAAACCTGAATGCCGCCACGCTATCCCAGTCCAACTTGCTCGTGGAGTACCCACTGCACGCCGTCTCCGACAGCGACTTCGTGGCCACCGAGCCGGCAGTCAGCATTGACCAAGTCATTCTGACAACCCTTGCTCCTGAGTTTGGCTTCGACCCGACTCAAACCGCCGCTTTTAACAACGGCTTCCGCAATCCGGTCTTGAGCTTCCTGACCGCCGAGCGACTCTTCATCCTTTATGGCAACGGCGGCCTAGACGCTGTACGAGCAGAGATCACCAATCTTCGCAATCGCGGGATGATTTGATTGTGAAGGCGGACTGTTTCGACGGGGCACGGCTCGCCGTGCCCCTCATTCAGCTTCGACGACGAGGCCTTTTTCGAGGATTTCTTCGTCGCTGAGCCACAGGTCGGGGATGTTAGCGGAGCCGAGGCGGAGGATGTCTTCGAGAGCCCCGCGCACTTCCCGGAGATGAAAATCCACGCCGATGCGCTCGAGCAATTCGATCAGTTCTTGTGCACCCACGGCTTCAACGGGTTTCGGCCGAATGCCGTTGTGATCCAGCCGGTGAAACGTGACGACGTAAAGCGCCTGGGGACCAGCCCCGTGGCGGTCAATGTGGAGGAAACCCCGGGTTTTGGGCTGGGACGGGGCGAGCCGCGCGGCTACACCTGAACCGGAAGGGTGTGCGCTCATCGTGTTGGTGTTCTCAACGGCTTGCCCGAGGTTTCCTTTCCTTGGATTTGGCTCATCCCGGAACTTTATTTAGCGAGATTCAGCGCTCAGCTGCAGCCGCTGGTGCTGCCACAGTTTTCGCATTTGTAGCAAGCGCCGTTGGGCACCATCAGCATGCCGCACTCGCTGCAGGTTGGCGCGCCTTCATGCGCGTTAGTCGGCTTTAGGGGCTCTGGCGTCCAGTTCGCTCCGCTGCCTGCGGACACAGCTGGAGCCACTCCTGCCGAAGGATGGGAAACGGACGACGCTGCGGCTTCGCCATTGAGTTTCAGGTAGTCATGAGAAATAAAGCGTCCGCCGAGCCAGCGCGCGATGTAGTCCAATACGGACGAAACGAAGCGGATGTTGGGATTCGCGGTGATCCCGGAAGGCTCGAAGCGCGTGTTGAGCAGCTTATCCACGAACACCTTCAGCGGCACGCCATATTGCAGGCCAAGAGAAATGGTCAGCGCCAAGCCGTCCATCACGCCGGAGAGCGTCGAGCCTTCCTTGGCCATCTTGATGAACACTTCGCCCGGACGCCCGTCGTCGTACATGCCCACGGTGATGTATCCTTCGTGGCCGCTCACGCTGAATTTGTGGGTGACCGAAGCGCGCTCGTAGGGCATTTTCTCCCGCTGCGCGCGCGCAAAAAGTTCGCGCTGCATAGGCTCAACAGTTCCAGCCGCGGGCGCGGCTTCGGCTTTCTTATCTTCCTTCTTGGCGTCTTTCGACGCGCTGAGGGGTTGCGAACGCTTCGAATTGTCTCGATAGATTGCGACAGCCTTCAGTCCCAGCCGCCACGACTCGACATATGCGTTCGAAATGTCTTCAACGGTCGATTCTTCGGGCATATTGATGGTCTTCGAGATTGCGCCGGAGAGGAACGGCTGCGCCGCCGCCATCATCTTCACGTGGCCGGTCCAGTTGATCGAACGCCCGCCGCCCTGCGGTGCGAGCGAGCAATCAAACACCGGCAAATGCTCCGCTTTCAGATACGGTGCGCCTTCGATTTTTCCGTTCTTATCGATGTAAGAGACGATTTCGCTGGATTGTTCCGGCGTGTAGCCCAGCTTCATCAGCGCTTGCGGCACGGTATTGTTCACAATCTTGATGAGTCCGCCGCCAACGAGCTTCTTGTACTTCACCAGCGCCAAGTCCGGCTCGATACCCGTGGTATCACAATCCATCATGAAGCCGATGGTCCCTGTAGGCGCAAGCACGGTGACCTGTGAATTCTTGAAGCCATACTTTTCGCCGTGCTGCAGCGCGGTATCCCAGGATTCCTGCGCCGCCAGGAACAATTCCGGCTGCACATGCTCCGGCTGAATGCCGCGCATGGATTCCCGATGCATACGAATGACGTCCAGCATCGGTTCGCGATT
>Ga0079220_10000302_pt1 | contig 11704 bp, 7 predicted proteins | sample GAAS100_FD_75071 | JGI IMG/M metagenome (GOLD analysis project Ga0079220, IMG submission 75071) | Agricultural soil microbial communities from Georgia to study Nitrogen management - GA AS100 | ecosystem: Environmental > Terrestrial > Soil > Agricultural land | place: USA: Georgia | collected... | reverse complement strand
TGAGTATCGGGGAAGCCTTGTTCTCGGTCATCACGAAATGGAAGTCCTGCATCTGGACCTTACCGGCGCCGCCGCCCGCGCCGACCGCGTGCGATCCGGAGTTCTGCTCTCCCCAGCTCCAGCTCGTGAGCTCGATCTCGTCCTTGTGCTTGTGGTCCTGCGACTCGCCGGCGATGCCGTCGATCTTGAGGAAATAGTCAACCGAAGCCATGGGAGTTCTCCGCGCCAAACGTGGTGTTGTGATGAACCGGGAGTCTTCTCGAGGGGCCCTCTGTGCTGTGCGCGCGACTACAGTAATAGCTCTCTTTCGCGCGCGCCGTATCGGCGGTCACGAGCGCGATGTGAACTTCAGTGATGCGCTCGTGACACACCGCTAGCGGTGACTGCTACTTCGCCGGCGCCGGAAGATCGGCGACCAACCGCATCGACATCGTCAGCTCGTCGAGCTGGAAGTGCGGGCGGAGGAACGCCACCGCTCGATAGGCGCCCGGCTTCCCGGGAATCTCCACCACCTCGATGCGCGCTTCTTTCAGCGGGTTCTTCGCCTTCATCTCGAAGCCAACGTCGTCGTTCGCTACCGTATAGTTGTTGATCCAGTTATTGAGGAAACGCTCGACCTCGGACCTGGACGTGTACCCGCCGATCTTGTCGCGCATCATCGCCTTCAGATAGTGCGCGAACCGGGAGACCGCGAAGATGTACGGCAGTTGTGCCGAGATCCGCGCGTTCGCCGTTGCGGCGTCGGAGTCGTACACCTTCGCCTTCTGCGCCGACTGCACGCTGAAGAACGCGGCGTAATCCGTCCCCTTGCAGTGCACGAGCGGGACGAAGCCGAGGTCGGCTAGCTCCTTCTCGCGCCGGTCGGAGATCGGCGACTCCGTCGGGCACTTCATCGCGATGTCGCCCGACTCCGTCTTGAAGTTGTGGACGGGGAGCCCCTCGACGAGGCCGCCGCTTTCCACGCCACGGATCGTTGCGCACCAGCCGTAGCTGGCGAACGACTGAGTGATGCGGGACGCGAGTGCCCACGCCGCACCGGCCCAGGCGTACTTCGAATGATCCGTACCGTCCACCTTCTCCTCGAAATCGAAGTCCTCCACTGGCACCGTGTCGCGGCCGTATGGCTGACGGATGAGGATGCGGGGGAGGGTAAGGGCGACGTAGCGGGAATCCTCGCTCGCCCGGAAGCTCTTCCACTTCGCGTACTCGGTCGTGTCGAAGATCTTCGCCATGTCCCGGGGAGCGTCCAACTGGGTGTAGCTCTCCATGTTGAACATCTCGGGATTGGTGTTGGCGATGAAGGGCGCGTGCGCCGCCGCCGCCACCTGCGAGATCTTCTCCAACAGCTCGACGTCCTGGCCCGTCTTGCCGAACTCATAGTCGCCGACGAGCGCGCCGAAGGGAGTACCGCCAAAGACCCCGAACTCCTCCTCGTAGACCTTCTTGAAGAGCGCGCTCTGATCGAACTCGGGCGCCTTCTGCAGGTCCTTGAGCAGATCCTTCTTCGAGACGTTGAAGACCTTGATCTTCAGCTTCTCACCCGTCTCGGTGTTGCCGAGCAGATATTTGAGGCCGCGCCACGTTCCTTCGAGCTTCTGGAAATCGGGGTGATGCATGACCTCGTTGAGCTGCGTCGAGATCAGGTCATCAATCTGCGCAATCCGGGCGTTGATCATCGCCTCGGTGTCGGCGGCGATCGTCACCGTGCCCCTGAGCACCTCGGTGACGAAGTTCTTCACCAGATCCTTGCCGCGCTCTTTCGCGGCCGCGTCGCGGCCGAGCCGACCCTGATCGACGATCTTGTCGAGGAGACTGCCCTCGGACGCGGCGTCGAAGCTGGTCTGCTGCTGGCCTTGCGCCTGCATCTCAGGCATCGGTGCCTCCCTGGAGTCCGACCTCCGACTCGAGCTTCTTCATCGCGTCGGCGTTGTTGAGCGTACTCTGAAGAATCTCCTCGAGCTTGTCGTTGCCCTGGAGACTGCCGCGGAGATCCGCGAGCTTCGTCCTCAGCTCGAGCAGCTGCTTGAGCGGACCAACATTCTTCGCGACTGATTCCGGATTGAAGTCGTCGAGCGACTCGAAGGTGAGGTCGACGCCGATCTTCCCGCCCGACTCCGGGTTCAGCTTGTTCGCGACGGTAAACTGGACGCGCGGCCTCATGCTCTTGAGGACCGAATCGAAGTTGTCCGGGTTGACCTCGACGAACTTCCGATCCTTGAGCCGCGGCAGTGCTTCCGCCGGATTCCCGCTGAGGTCAGCGAGAACGCCCATGAGGAATGGAAGCTCCTTCGTCTCAACCGCGCCGCCGGTCTCGACATCGTAGCTGATGTTGACGCGTGGCGGCCGGACACGCTCCAGCTTTTTCTGTGTGCCCTCGCGTGCCATAGTGTGCTCCGGGTCTCGGGATAAAGAGTGTGCAGCGTCGCGCTCGAGGGGGCGCAACCTGCTTGTTATTGTCTGCGCCGCGTAATGCCATCGAGGGGTGCTAACACACTCGCCGGTGATCGTGCGCGGCCGCACACTGTGCCGACTACTCGCACAGTGCGAAGTGGTCGTCAGCGGGGCCTATCATGCACTCGACACGCGTAACCGTCAAGGACGGTTGACAAGAGCGAAGTCGTTGTCTTTGCGGCGCCTGTGCAACAGGTCGGGTCAGTCAGCGCGCTCGACGGGGCGGCTTCCGGTGGGTCGTTCGCGAACGCCGACGCTGTCCCGCATCGCCGTCGAATCGGGGAGTCGAAACTCTTCGATCTCGATCAATCCGGCGTCCACCAGCTGCCGAATCATCATCGCAAATACATCCTCGGGCGCCGCATCTGGCACCGCGTGCGTGTCTCGGAGGTACTGGAGGTGCTCCCGCGCCGTCATCCGGCCGTCGCAAAATTGGAGGAGCGTTGCGTACCAGTTCGGGCACGCCGCCTCCACGGCAAAGGGGGCCAGCGTAACGAGTTGGCATTCGTCCACGGACCACTGCCCGTCATGGAGCATCGACCGCGACCGTAGCTCCGTATGCGGGAGGGTGCGCGGCCGGCTCGCGAGAATCCGGCGGGAGTCTGCCATCCCCCAGTTCGCCGTTCCCACCATCCAGCGCAGCACCCACTGGAGATCGGCGGCGCCCGTTAGGGGGGACAGTGCCCGACGCGTCGTGATCACCGGCCGGTCCGTCGCTCGGCGCTGGAAGAGGAGCGAGCAGAAAACAAGTTGTTGGATTCGGAGGCGCTGTACGGTGTCGCTCAACAGCGCGAGGCGCTCGAAGGGCGCGTATCCCGCCTTCGCCTGATCCGCGAAGAAGTGGAGCGGGTCGAGCCCACGGCCCTGGACGACGACGATGTCGAACTCGTCGTTCCACGAATCGAGCATCGTCCGTAAGCGCTGCTCCAGCGTCGCGCCCTCGCGATCGGTGAGCATACACTCACAGAAAAACTGTCCGCCCGGTGTTATATGGTCGCCGAGCTCCGCGATCATCCGGCGCGTCACCTGCTCGCCGTCTTCTCCCGCGTCGCGGAAGACGAACTCCGTCTCGAGCGCCGGCACATATGGCGGGTGAGCGACGATGACGTCGAAGCGCTCCTCGCCTAACGAGGCATACACATCGCCCTGGAGCACGCGCACGTTCGAGAGCCCATTCAGAGCGACGTTGAACTCGGCGAAACGCACCGACCGCGCGGCGATGTCGACGAGGGTTACGCGCCGCGCGAAACGCGCCGCCGCGACCAGGCCCGCGATGCCAGTCCCCGTACAGAGGTCGAGAAGATTCTCGCACGACTCCCGCGGCATCAGCCTCAAAAAGCGCTGCGTCTCCCGCGTCATCGGTGAAAACACGAGGTCTGACGGCGGAACCTCGCCGGTGCTCTCGAATCCATGTCGCCGGTCCGAGGCGATGTAGAGCTCCTCTACCGGATAAATGGCCACCGTCGCCGTCCACAGCTCTTCGCCATCGCGAACGGCGTGGATCAACCCCAGACTCTCGAGAACCTGCAGGTCATCTGACGATAGAATCGACTCGAAAACGCTTCGCGCCACCTGATCGCCGTCGATGAACAGCCTAACGAACAACGACTGCGGATCCGTGATTTCCCTGAAAGCGCTGCGATCCTCCGGCCGGGGGAAATCGTGAATCGACGGCACGCCGGCGCGGGCGCAGAGTGGGGTCTCCTCGAAGCCCGCGCGCACAAGGAGCTCGCGGACGTGACCGAACTGCTCGGCGCTGCCGAGACGAAATGGCTCAGAAGTCCAAGCGCTTTCGGTCGCCGTCGTCATCGGCCCGGCGTTCTCCACCGACCGCTCAGCCGCGCCAGCGGCTCGGCGATCGACTGCAGCCGCGGCAAGATCACTGCGTCGCTGTCGCGAACGGATAGTAGGGGCGAGAGGCCTCGGTCGAGCAGCCGTTCGGCGGCGCGCTCGGTCAAAAGCACCTCGGCGCACGGTGTTGCAACGGTCTCACCGTCGTTGTGGTAAACATGCAACGGGAGATTAGAAATCTCTCGACCGGGACGAAGCGACCACCCACTATCGACGAATCCTTCGCCGAGAAGCAGCGCCGCGGCGAGACTGCCGCTTCCCCAGAGATAGGATTCGTGTCCCGGGCGCGCGTCGGGGAGCATCTCCTCGAAGCTCACCACGTCGCACTCGTCGGTGCGCTTGCCATAGGGAAGTCGCAGCAGGAAACGCGGCATTACGAGCGCAACATGCTGGGCGACGGGCAACGCGCGCAGCTCCGGCCAGCCGCTCGGCGCATCGTCCGTCCAATCGTCCGGGTCGGGTGTGGCGGCCATCGATGTCGCTCCGGCGAGGGGCGGCGCCGCTCCGGCGACAAAGGGAGCGCCCGCGTCCCTCGCGACACGTCCGAGACGGGCCAGGAGATCCAGCTCGCCGTCGTTGCCGCCTAACGCGAACGCGCCGACGAGGAGCGCCCACGGATCACTCCCTGGCGTGCCGACGCTTCCCTCCACCAACAGCCGATGGATGGCGCTTCCCTCGACCGCGCCGGAGCCGAGATCCGCCGCCAGCTCATCGCGGGAGACGTCGACGAGATGGATCTGCAACGCCGAATCGGTGTCCAACCGCCTAACGAGGAAGGACGCGCCGCGCCATGCCGCCTCCAGTGCCTGAAAATCGGGATGGTGGAGAATCGCGCGCAGCCCCTCGGTCACCGCGGCATCGAGGCGAGCTTTGATCTCGGCGCCCGACGGATCCGGTGCGCCAACGAGGTGCGGAGCCACGATACGCTCGACGAACTCCGCCAGCCCGTCGTCAGCGCGAGCATCGAGCGCCGGACGCGTCGGCGCCTTCGCGAGCGCCGCCCCACCCGGCGGAAGAGGCGCGTCGCCGAGTATCGCGTCCAGTACGCCGCTCGGGGTGGCGGGTGTTTGCTTGGGCGATTGCGCGGTGAACATCGCGGCGGAAACGAGCGCGCGAGCGCCGGCGTCTCGCAGCGCACGAAAACGCGGCAGGCGCTCGTAGAGCCTGTCCGGGTGAAAATCGTCGAGCGATGAGAAGCCGATCTCCACCCGTTCGCCCTTCGAGATATCCAACGCCAGACGAGGGGAAAGCCGGGCGATGGCGTCGTCGAGCGAATCGCGATCGACTCGCACAGGCCGACGCCCGGCCAATGCTCTTCCCGTCTCGAGTATTCCCCTGTTCGCGCGTCCACTGAAGTCGCCGATCAGTGCGATGCGAAAGGGACCAAAGGCTGGCGACTGCATGGGAACACCTCGTGGTCCGAGAGTGGGTTTCCGAACCGGTTGCTACGATAGCACGCGGGTTCGGGACGCGCACCAGCAAAAAGCTACGAGACGAGCAACCCCGATAGACGGAATTGCTCGAACGCGTGCGCAACGGCATCCGCGACGGTGCCGCGCTCGGCCGCGCCGAGATCCAGGTCCCCACGCGCACACGCCGCCATCACCGCATCGACTACAGTCGGTTCGTCGCGCGAGCCGTCGAGTTGTCTCAGGACGAATCGATCGAATGGAGAAAGATTCACCGCCGCATGGACGAGCGACGTCACCATCGACTCGCTGTGTGCCTCGAAGCGCGCGAGCGGACTCGCGACCGGTCGAGCGCTGAGTGATGTCGTGCACGGCGGGGGCGACATCGTTAGGTCGACGAGCCGCACCATCGCGCAGCGAAGCATCGCATCGGCCAGCGTCTCCCGTGAGAAGTTGCCTCCCCCGTTCATCCGCTCCTGCGTGCGCTCCGCGAGCGCGTCGAACGAGAGTCCCGCCGGCCGCACCTCGATCATCGCGTGCAACGCGGCGCGGACGAGTGGGTGGGCCATCGTCGCGGCTACGCCTTCACTCGTGCGAAAGACTTCGACACCGGGTTGCTTGGCTTCGGGCGCGTCGGGGTCGACGAAGCATCTGGCGCGCGTCCACATCTCGGGAACGCCGTCGGGCGTCGGTTCGTCGAGCACCGTTCTTCCCGCGTGACACAACAGCGACCTTCTAAACGTGCGATTTCGCACATAGTCGAAGTACTGCTCGTACTGAAGATTGTCCGACGACCAGGATCGCAGCTTGGCGCGCAACTCGGGACTGAGCTGCGTGTCCGTGAGGTTCGGGGCTGCTTCACTTACATATTGAAGTCCAACGTTGGCCGCTCGGCGCGCGAAATCGATGAAGTAGATCGGGTGATTCTCGGACTCGAGCTCCTCGTGCACGAAGTACGACTCGCTCGCATCGCTCAGGGTATGGATCTCCTCCTGAAGGACGGCCGCGTAGACGATGTCCGACTTCGGTACGGCCTTCTGCACCGACTCGAGGAGATCGCGGGCGCGCTGCACTCGCTCACCCGGTGAAAGCTCGGGACGATCGTGAAAGAGCATCATCTCGCGGACGATGCCGCGCGCGTGCCAGCCGGGGTAGGTGTTGTAACTGACGTATGCGATGCCGTCCGGAGCGAGGTTCCGCGAACAGACACTGAGGATCGCGTGCTGGATCTCGGCGGGTACCCACGAGTACACGCCGTGGCTGACGATGTAATCGAAGGTCCCGAACGTCTCGTCGATATCGGCGATGCTCATCGTCTCGAAGCGGACGTTGTCGAGACCGATCGTGCGCGCCGCCGCACGGGCGCTTTCGATCTGCCGCGGCGACAGGTCCACACCGACGAACGTGCTGTCCGGGAGTGTGAGCGCCATCGCGAGCAGATTGCCCCCCGTCGCACATCCGAGGTCGAGGACGCGACAGCGCCTAACGTCTGGCGCTCGTAGCCCGCGCATCCTCGCGACCGCGGCGACGAAGTCCGGGCGCGTCGCCGAGATCGCCCCGCCGCCGTACGGGACGGCGTCGTAGCTGGCGAGCAGCGCGGCAGACGGTGAGTCGGCGACGTGGGGCGACATGGGAGCGCCAAGTTGTGGAACAGCTAAGGAGAGTGCAACGGTGATGGGTTGTAGGTGGTGGGTTGTAGGCGGTGGGTTGTGGGTGAATAGGAAATGCCGGCGAGCTGCGCTCGCCGGCAATCAGAATGACCCATCACCTATCACCAACCACCAATTACCCCCTAGCCCCTAGCCCCTCCTCTACTACTTTAGGTCGCCATGAGGCAGATGCAGCCCGTGCTCTGGACGAAGGGCGTCCTGCTCAGCCCACAGCACTTTCAAACCCAGGATCGCTTTCTCGAGGACCTCCTCGAGTTCCAGCTATCGTCGTTGGTTTTCAGTCCGTGGGGGTTTCGACGGCTGGAAATCGACCGTGAGGCGCTGGCCGGCGGAAGCTTCGCGATTGCTGGCGCATCCGGGATCTTTCCCGACGGCTTGCTGTTCGACATGCCGCTGTCGGATCCGACGCCGCCGCCGAAGCAGCTCGAGGGCGCATTCGGGCCTGATCAGCAAACGCTGGACGTGTATCTCGCGATCCCGGAGTACCGTTACGGGGGACACAATGTCTCCGCCGCGCAGCGGGATCGCGACACGCGCTACCGCGCCGAGGAGCTGCTTCGTCGCGACGAGACGACGGGCAAATCGGAGCGGCCGATTCAGGTTGCGCGCAAGAACGTCCGCATTTTGTTCGAGGGCGAATCGGCGGAGGGGAGCACCGTCATTCGCATCGCCCGCCTAACGAGAACGGCCGGCGGTGATCATCAGCTGGCGCCGGCGTTCGTCCCCCCGTTGACCGACATCGAGGCGAGCGAGTACGTCATGGCGATCGCGCGACGCCTCGTCGAGATCCTCTCGACGAAGAGCACGCAGCTCGCTGGAATGCGCCGGCAGAAGAATCAGAGCCTCGCCGACTTCGGGATCGCCGACGTCGCGAGCTTCTGGTTGCTGTACACGATCAACAGCCATCTCCCGGTTCTGCGTCATCTCTACGAAACACGACGCGGTCATCCGGCGGCTCTATTCGAGATGATGCTCGCCCTCGCCGGCGCGTTGACGACGTTCTCGATGCGCATTCATCCACGCGACCTGCCGAGCTACGAGCACGACGAGCTAGGCGCCTGCTTCACGAAGCTGGACGAGCAGCTTCGCGAGTTGTTGGAGACGGTGGTGCCGGCGAACACCGTATCGATTCCGCTCCGTGTCGTCCAACCGTCGGTGCACGCCGCCGCGCTCGATCAGGACAAGTATCTCACGGAGCCGCAGATCTTCCTCGCCGTCGCGTCAACGGCGCGCGCCAACGAGCTGGTGGCGCGCGTTCCCAGCTTGCTCAAGGTGAGCGCGGCGGGCCAGCTCGATCATCTCATTCGTCAGGCACTGGCAGGCATCGCGCTGACATACGTCCCATCGCCACCAAGCGCGGTACCGGTGAAGCTGGACTACCATTATTTCCTGTTGCAAAAGTCCGGTCCGGAATGGGACGCCGTCGCTCGCGCCCGCAACATTGCGGCGTACGTGCCGGCGGAACTGGGCGAGGTGCAATTGGAGTTGGTGGTGGTGCTAGGTGGGAAGTAACCGCAGAGCGCAGAGCGCAGTTGTCATCCTTCGTCGCTGCGCTCCTCAGGATGACAAAAGCGCTCTGCGCTCTGCTAACGCCTACTTCCTCAGCACCAAATAGCCAACGATCGCCACACTCAGCAGGATCACCACGCTGAGCGCGATGATGAGTGGCAACATCGACTTTGCCTTCGAGGCATCGGACCCGGCCGCGGAGGCGGGAGCGGGGGGCTGGACTGCGATCGGCGGCGGTGGCGGGACGGCGACTCGCCCGAGGATGCGCGTGAACTCGCTCTGAATGCCGACGCCGGCACCGGCGGCTCCGAACAGGTTTCCTCCGCCAGCGGGGGTGGGCGGGGCGCTCCACGGCGGCGCCGGCAACGACGGTGGTGTCGACGAGGCGTTAGGCACGCCCGGTGCCGCGTTAGGCGCGTCCGGTAGACGGGGCGCGCTGGGCAAGAACGACGGTGGGGATACGCCAAGCGACGGGGCCGGCAGCAGGCTGCCCAGCGATGGCGCGGGCGGTGGCGTCGGTGGCGTTGCACCTAACGATGGAGGCGGTAACAGCGACGGCGGCGTGAACGTCGGGGTCATCGATGGCGGTGCCGTGAAGTCGGCGCGCGGCGGCGCGATCGGCGGCGCAGGCGGGGGCGGCGCCGCGCCCGGTGGTGGCGGCGCATTGCCTGTCATCCGCTGAAAGAGCTGTGTGAACTCGCCAGGCTGTTGGGTCGGTGCGCTCGGCGCCGGGGTCGGCGACGGCAATGGGCGATCGAACTGCGCCCGCGGCACCGGATCCATGACATGTCCGCCCGACGGTGGGGCCGACGCAGGGTTTGGAGTGGCGGGTGGCAGGTCCGCGGGGAGTTGCGCGCCGGCCCGACCGAAGATCGCCGTGAAGCCCGAACCGGCGTCGGAGATCGGCGGTGCGGCCGGAGCCGGGGGCGGCGCGGTAGGCATCGGCGGAGGCGCCACGGGAGGCTCCGCCCGACGAGCCGCTGGCTTCGGCACTTCCATGATCATCGTCGGCGAATCGAGATCGAGTTCCTCGGCGGGGGGTTTTGGGGGCGCCGCCTGAGGACGCGGAGCCGCCGGCTTTACGTCCGGGATGTCCCGCTTTCCGAAGATGCGCGTGAACTCGCCGGCGGACTTCGGAGCAGGCGCCGGTTGGATCGGCGCGGGCGCTGGTTTTACCGGCGCTCGCTCGATCGGCGCTGACATGACCGGCGGCGCCGCGGGCGCTTCAATCTTGTGGAATGCCCGAGTGAAATCGCCGGGCGCCGCTGCCGGCATCGGCTTTGGAGGACTAGCTACTGGCAGCGCCGAGGCGGGACTCACCTGATCCAACCAAGTGGAGAAGTCGACGAAGGAGCTGATGAAGATCGTGACGGCCACAGGCGATCCGTCGACGTCGACGATCTCGAGCAGCTTTTCCCTTGTGGGCGGACGCAACGCGTCGAGTCGCGCGAGAGTCGCCGAGCGCTGCTCCGGCGTCTCCGAATCCAGATAGTGCACCATGACCATACGCCCGAGCGCGACCTGCTGGGCGAGGAAGCTGCGAGCGCCGCGTGTCGCGACGTTCTTTAGCAGTCGGTATCTGGCGGCGAAATCAGTGCTTGTCATCGGCGACCCGCGGGGGGTACGTTAACGCCCAGCGGCTGACGCGCGCCAGCGATGTCCATCCGGGCTTATGACGAACCGGCATGCCCCTAGTGGTTTCCCCCTGGGGCAGGGGCACCCAATATAGTGCCGACGCGCTTCGGGCGCCTCACGTCGACCGGCGGCGGCTCGTACAGATCGAAGGACGGAGTGAATGAAGCAGCTTTCCCGCGTGGTGTGGAATGAAGGCATGCACCTGGCCCAGCATCACTTCCAGGCGCAGAGCCGCTACTTCGAGGATGCGATCCAATTCGCGATCTCGAGTCTGTTCTTCGCGCCATACGGGTTGGCCGGTTGCGAGCTCGACGCGGACGCAATTCGCAACGACAGCGTCTCCCTCCTTCATGCGCGCGGGATGTTCCCCGACGGCTTGCCTTTCGACATTCCCGCCAGCGACGCTGCCCCCGAGCCTCTCGACGTCCGCGAGCTCTTTTCGCCGACGCAGCAGTCGCACCTGGTGCTGCTCACCATCCCGGCGTACCGAGCCGACCGCCCGAATTTTGGATCGAACGGAGAGAACGGCGCTCCGGTCCGATACCATGCGGAAGCGTCACCGATGCTCGACGACACGACGGGACGTGACGAGAAACCGGTGAGCATCGGACGCAAGAACCTGCGTCTCACGCTCGACATCGAACCGGCGGATGATGTGGTGTCGCTGCCAATCGCGCGCGCGAAGCGCGACGGCGCCGGCCACTTCATGTACGACCCCGAGTACATCCCGCCGTGTCTGCAGGTGGGCGCCAGCAAGCGCCTCATGCAATTGCTGCTACGGCTGATCGAGATTCTCGACGCCAAAAGCGATTCGATGGCGCGTGGCCGCCGCGGCGGCGCCGAGGAATTCGCACGGCAGGAGGTCGCGAGCTGTTGGCTTTTGCACGCGATCGACTCGAGCCTCCCGACGCTGCGACACATCGCACAGGTAAAGCGCGTTCATCCGGAACAGCTCTTCGTGGAGCTGTCGAGGCTGGCCGGGGCACTCTGCACCTTCGCTCTCGACGCTCATCCTCGCGCCCTGCCGCTGTACGATCACGACCACCCACAGGAATCCTTCGACACGCTGGACAGGCACATTCGCGCGAATCTCGAGGTGGTCGCGCCGACGGCGCGTACGGTCGTCCCGCTCAAAATGACCACGCCATTTCTGCACACAGGCGCCATCGGCGATCAGCG
>Ga0079220_10000301_pt1 | contig 11720 bp, 4 predicted proteins | sample GAAS100_FD_75071 | JGI IMG/M metagenome (GOLD analysis project Ga0079220, IMG submission 75071) | Agricultural soil microbial communities from Georgia to study Nitrogen management - GA AS100 | ecosystem: Environmental > Terrestrial > Soil > Agricultural land | place: USA: Georgia | collected... | reverse complement strand
GTCATCGGTCTGCTGATTCGGCCCATCGCCCCGCTGATCCCGGGCGGCAAGCTGCGCGTCACCGGTCCCACCGAGCCGTTCTTCATCACGCTGAAGTTCGCCTTCGTGATCGGACTGGTCCTGGCGTCGCCGTTCGTGGGTTACCAGACGTGGGCCTTCCTCGCGCCCGCGCTGTACCCGCGGGAGCGACGACTGATCATCCCGGCGCTGTCTGCCGGTGCGGTGCTGTTTCTGGCCGGCGCGTCCGCCGCCTACGCCTGGGTGCTGCCGCGCGCACTGGCCGTGCTGCTCGCGTTCCAGCACAACGTGTTCGACCCGCTCATCACCGCGGACAAGTACTTCGCGTTCGCCGCCCAGCTCATCATCGCGTTCGGCGTCGTGACCGAGCTGCCACTCGTGGTGGTGATCCTCGCGCTGCTCGGCTTGGTGACGCGCGATTTTCTGGCGCGCAACCGGCGCTACGCGCTCGTCATCTCGGCCGTCGCGGCGGCGCTGCTTGCCCCCCCGGACGCGATCTCGATGCTGCTGATGATGGTCCCGCTGTGGCTCCTGTACGAGGTCAGCATTTGGTGCGCCTGGGTGGTCGAGCGGCGCCGTGCCCGGCGCGCCCAGCCCCGCTCGGCGGGGGCTGCTGGTCTCGCCGTCCTGTTGCTCATCGCGTCGGCCGGCACTGCGCGCGCGCAGCAGCCCCAGCCGCGGTACCCGCCTCCGTCCCAGCGGCCTGTGCGAGGAGACACCGCCCGCACGGCCGGTGACACCGTCCAGGGTCGCGCCCTCGATTCGACGACCGCGCGGAGACTCGGCTTGCCGACCGGTCCCACACGCAGCTTCCCGGCCTCGGACGCGGTGATGGATTCCCTCAAACGGCTCAAGGGCTATCAACTCACGCAGTACATGGGGGACACGCTGCTGGTCCAGGGTGGCGACAGCGAGATGCTCCACTTGCGTGGCACGGCGTACGTGGAGCGTGAGGGCACCCAGCTCGAATCCGATTCGATTCGTTACCGCCAACAGAGCTGCCGCCTCGACGCCGTGGGCGACCCGCGCCTGTTCGATCAAGGGAAGGTGCTCGTGGGAGAGGCGATGAAGTACGATACCTGCCTCAAGCGCGGGACGGTGCACAACGCGCTCACCAGCGTGCAACAGGGCTCGGCGCCCTGGCTCGTGCGCGGAGACCTCGCGGTCGATTCCGGCTCGACGCGCTTGTATGGGGCGAGGAGCGAGATCACCTCGGACGACAACCCCCTCCCCGACTACCACTTCTCCACGGGCGAGATGAAGTGGCTGAACAAGAACGTCATGGTGGCGCGACCCGCCGTGCTGTACATCCATGACGTCCCGATCATGTGGCTGCCGTTCATTTTTCAGGACGTCCGGCGGGGACGCCGCAGCGGGATTCTGGTGCCACGGTTCGGACTGAGCGACATCGTACGGCCGACGCGCAACTACCAGCGCCACGTCGCGAATCTCGGCTATTACTTCGTGGTCAACGACTACGTGGACTTCCTGGTCTCGTCGGACTGGTATGCGGACCGCTACCTGTCCGTCCGGTCGCAAACCCGCTACCGCTGGCTCGACCGGTTCATCAACGGCGGCATTTCGTTCGAGCGCTACTCGCAGCTCGACTCCCCTGGCAGCTCGATCCGCCTGGGCTGGCAGCATCAGCAGAGCTTCTCGTCGCGCACCAACTTCAACGCGAGCATCGACTACTCTACGAACACCAGCGTCATTCAGAACAACACGGTCAACCCGTACTTGGCGACCGCGAGCCTCGGCTCGCAGGTGAGCTTCAACAAGCAATTCGACTGGGGCACGTTCAACGTCGGCGGCAGCCGGCGCCAGGAGATCGGCAGCGGGCTCGTCACTCAGAATTTTCCGAACGTCAGCCTCGCGCCATCGCCGGTGAACATCACGGACGCGATCACTTGGTCGCCGGGGTTCTCGTACACCAACCAGCAGACGTTCCACCAGCTGCAAGCGCCCGTGCTCCTTCCGGGAGGGGTGCTCGACACGCTGTTCTCCGACAACCGGCAGACGCAGATGAGTGTCCAGACCCCGCTGCGGCTGGGGCGCTGGAATTGGACGAACGGCTTCACGGTGAACGACGCCGCCAACAACGCACGACAGGAGTTCGACGTCCGCGACTCGACGGTCCCCGGCGGGGTGCGTCGCCTGCTCTATGCCCGCACGTTCAGCACGACCGTCGACTGGCAGACCGGCATCAACCTGCCATCCCTGCTTTCCGGCACCTGGAAGCTCCAGCCAGGGATCGCGATCATCAACCAGACGTCACAGGGTCCGTTCCGGATCCGCAACCAGTTCACCGACGGCGAGTGGGTCCAGCAAGGCAAGCGGCTGCAGTTCAGCGCGGGGATGTCGCCGACGTTCTTCGGGTTTTTCCCGGGGTTCGGGCCCATTGCCCGCATTCGTCACTCGATCTCGCCGATCATCAGCTACGCGTATGCGCCGGGGAGCGCGGTGTCCGCCGAGTTCGCGCATGCCGTCGACCCCACCGGTCAGAATTTCCGGGCGCGCAGCGATCCGCAGCAGACACTCAGCCTCGGTCTGTCGCAGAACTTCGAGGCGAAGCTCAAGCCGCCGCCCGGCGATACCAGCGCGCAGGCCGCGTCGCGCAAGATCCGGCTCCTCACCATCAACACGAGCTCCCTGGCCTACAACTTCGAGCAGGCCAAGCAGCCAGGCCACAACGGCTGGCAGACGCAGACCTTGAACAACACGGTCGCGTCGGATCTTTTGCCGGGGTTCAGCCTCGGCCTCACGCACGACTTGTGGAACGGCCAGGTGGGCACCGACACCGCCCGGTTCGATCCGTTCCTCACGAATGTCTCAGCGAGCTTCACCATCACCCCCGCCACGATTCGGGGGATCGGCGGCCTGCTGGGATTGGGTGGGGGTGGGGCGAAGCCACCCGTGGGCGCCCCCGCCGCGCCGCCGCCCGCGCCCGGTGCGCCGCCGCCGCTGCCCGCTGCGGGGGATCCGTTCGGCCGGACGGGGTTCACGGGCCCGGGATCGATCCCGATCGGCGGGGCAGGCCGGGGGTTCAACCTCTCCGTGACGTATACCAGCACACGGTCGCGGCCCCACGCTGTCGTGTTCGACACGCTCACCGGCCTCCCACTCCCCACTCTGGGCGGCACAGGCGGCCAGCGCCAGATGACGTTCAACCTCTCGTTCCAGCCCACCCAGCACTGGTCCGCGTCGTGGAATTCGGCCTACGATTTCGACACGCAGCAGTTCGGATTGCACGTCATCCGGCTCGAGCGGGATCTGCATCGCTGGCACGCCAGCTTTTCGTTCACGAAGAGTCCGACGGGGAGCTTTGCGTTCAGCTTCTACGTCTCCCTGCTCGATCAACCGGACATCAAGTTCAACTACGAGCAGCAGTCGCTCACGCGCTAGACGTCCCCTGCAGGTGACACCGCCGCCGCGCACGCCGGACGCAAGTGCCGGGTCGTGCGCCACTTACGCGCGGGCACGCCGCCTGCCAATGCGACGGCCGACCCGCAGCCTCGAGGAAGCCATGCCGCTCTCGTCTCGCTATGTCTTGGTCGTCGCCGGCCTCGTGGCCGCCGCATGTCAGAACAACACGACTGCCGTCAACGGTACCACGCTGCCGCCCCCGCAGAATCTTGCGTACCAGCTCGACCCGAGCGGCAATCCCAACAGCCCGTCCGGGATCCTGCTCGTCTGGGACGATGTGGTGAGCAGCAACCTCGCGAGCTACCGGGTGTATTCGCGGGCCGCTACGACCGGGTCGTTCCTGCTCCGCGGCGAGACCACATCGAACACGTTCCACGACAACGGTGTGCCGAATCTCGAGTATGCGGTCACCGCGGTGGACGTGAACGGGGGCGAGAGCGATCTCTCGAACGCCATCACGGTGGACGAGCGGCTGCAGCTCGCCGCGCCGGCGAGCATGAGTTCGGTCTCGCTCAACAGTGCCATTCATCTCGATTGGGCGGACAACGCGTTCCTCACCGATCCGGCCCGCTTCAAGTGGTATCGCGTGTACAGCGCGAGCTACGACCTCGACCACAGCCAGTGCGGTACCGACTGGGCGCTCGAGGGCACGACGGTGGCGCACGAGTTCCTGGTGGCCCAGCTCACGAACGGGGTCCCGCGCTGCTTCGCCAGCTCTGCGATCAGCGTGGAGGGATACGAAAGCCTCTGGTCGCCGTTGCCGTGGTTCGACACACCGCGCCCCGACGCGCGCAACGTGCTGGTCTACGCGTTCGAGGTGCAGCCTGGCCAGTCGGGGTTCCGGTTCTGGAACGACGCGAACGGCAACGGCGTGGGTGATCCCGGGGAGCTCGGATTGGTCCAGGACGGCAGCCGCACCGACATCGATTTTTGGGTCCACCTGCAAGCGAGCGACTCGACCCTCTGGCTGGTGCCGGAGTTCGCGGGCGACAGCATGCAGCTGTACAGCAATCAGCCGATCGCGGATCTGACCTCGATCGATTTCGCGCCGGCGGGCGGGTACACACGCAGCATGTTCCAGGCCATGCCGGGCTACGGGTACGTGTTCCAGATGAACGAAGCCGGTGCGTATCACTACGCCGGGCTCCGGGTCACCGCCGTCAGCCGGCAGTATGTGATCTTCGACTGGAGCGTGCAGACCGACCCGGGCAATCCGGAACTGGTACCGAAGCGACCGGCGGCAGGCGGACCGGCGGTAGCGTCACGGTAGACGCCGAGACACCCAGATGCCCAGACGCCTAGCGGGGTGTAGCCCACCTCATCCCGCTAGGCGTCTCGGCGTCTCGGCGTCTATCTTTGTGCGGCATGCACACCCCCGTGACCCTCGACGGCCACTCCCTCTCTATCCCCGACGTCGTCGCCGTCGCGCGTGAAGCCGCGCCGGTCGCCATCGCCTCCCGGGCAGTCGCGACCGTGACGGCGTCCCGCCGGACGGTCGAGGCCGCGGTGGCCCGCGGCGACACGATTTACGGCGTGAACACCGGGTTCGGGAAGCTGGCGCACGTCCGGGTCAAGCCTGAGCAGGCGCGCGACCTGCAGCTGAATCTGATCCGCAGCCATGCCTCGGGCGTCGGGGACCCGCTTCCGGTCGACGCGGTGCGCGCCATGATGCTGCTGCGGGCCAATGTCCTGCTGCGCGGGACGAGCGGCGTGCGTCCGCTGGTCCCCGAGCTGATCGTCGCCATGCTGAACGCACCGGTGCATCCCCGCGTGCCGTCGCAAGGGAGCGTCGGGGCGTCCGGAGACCTCACGCCACTGGCTCATCTCGCTCTCGCGATGATCGGAGAGGGCGAGACCGGTCCCGTCCTGCGTGAGAAGGGGCTGCGGCCCATTGTGCTGGAGGCGAAGGAGGGGCTCGCATTCGTGAACGGCACGCAGGCGCAGACGGGGCTGGCGGCTCTGCTGGTGCACGACGCCTGGGTCCTGTGGCGCACCGCGCACGCCGCGGCGGCGATGAGCCTCGAAGCGGTGCGGGGCACGCCTGATCCGTTCGACGCGCGCATTCACGAGGCGCGTCCCCACCCGTACCAGCAGCGCTCGGCTGCACTGCTCCGTGAGCTGCTGGCCGCTTCGGCGATCCGCGAGTCGCACCGCAAGGACGACCCCAGGGTTCAGGACGCGTACTCGCTGCGCTGCACGCCTCAGGTGCTGGGGGCCGTCGGCGAGGGGCTCGCATTCGCGGAGCGGCTGGTCACGACCGAGCTGAATGCCGCGACGGACAATCCGCTGGTGATCGATGGCGAGGTGCTCTCGGGGGGGAATTTTCACGGCCAGCCCATCGCGCTCGCGCTCGACGTGATCGGCATCGTGCTCGCCACCCTCGCCGGGCTCGCGGAGCGCCGGCTCGAGCGCATCGTCAATCCCGACCTCTCGTCGGGTTTGCCCGCGTTTCTCGCGCGGGATCCGGGGCTCGAGTCCGGATTCATGACACCGCAGATCGCCGCCGCCGCGCTGGTCGCCGAGTGCCGGGTTCTCGCCACGCCCGCGAGCGTACAGTCGGTGCCCACCGAGGGGAATCAAGAAGATGTGGTGCCGATGGGGATGACCGCGGCATGGAAGGCCGATCGCATTCTCGCGAACGCGGCGCGCATCGTGGCGATCGAGCTGCTTGCCGGCGCGCAGGGGCTCGAGTTCTTGAAGCCGCTCGCGCCGGGACGCGGCGTGGCGCGCACGCTCGCGGCGGTGCGCCGCGTCGTCCTGCCACTGACGGCCGACCGGCCGCTCAGCGGGGACATCGAGCGCACGGCCGCGGGTGTGCGCGCCGGCGCCTTCGATCCGGGGGGATCATGACTGCCCGCTCCGCTCGCACGATCCGCGCGCCGCGGGGTGGGGCCAAGTCGTGCAAGGGCTGGATTCAAGAGGCGGCGCTGCGGATGCTCATGAACAACCTCGACCCCGAGGTGGCGGAGCGTCCTGACGACCTCGTGGTGTACGGCGGGACGGGAAAGGCCGCGCGCGATTGGCCGGCGTTCGACGCGATCTGCCGCACCCTGCTGACACTGGATGACGAAGAGACGTTGCTGGTCCAGTCCGGCAAGCCCGTCGGCGTGTTCCGCACCCACCCGGACGCGCCCCGGGTGCTGATCGCCAACGCGAACCTGGTGGGACGCTGGGCCACGTGGGACGTGTTCCGGGAGCTCGAGCGCCAGGGCTTGACCATGTACGGGCAGATGACCGCCGGCTCCTGGATCTACATCGGCACGCAGGGCATCCTGCAGGGCACGTACGAGACGTTCGGCGCCCTGGCGCGGCGGCACTTCGGCGGGTCATTGCGCGGACGGATCGTCCTCACGGGTGGGCTAGGTGGGATGGGAGGGGCGCAGCCGCTCGCCGCGACCATGAACGAGGGCGTGTGCCTGGCGGTGGAGGTGGATCCGGCCCGGGTGGCGCGACGGCTCGAAACCCGCTACCTCGATCGCTCGACGGCGTCTCTCGAGCAGGGGCTGCGGTGGTGTGAAGAGGCGAAGCGGCTCGGTCGCGCGCTGTCGGTGGGCCTGGTGGGCAATTGTGCCGAAGTCCTCCCCGAGCTCGAGCGGCGCGGCTTCGTCCCGGACGTCCTCACCGATCAGACGTCGGCTCACGACGCGTTGAACGGCTATATCCCGGCGGGGCTGACGCTGGCGGCCGCGGCGGCGCTGCGGCAGAGCGACCCGCAGGAGTACGTCCGGCGCTCGGTTGCCAGCATCGCGACGCACGTGCGCACCATGCTCGAGCTCCGGCGCGGCGGCGCGGTGACGTTCGATTACGGCAACAACATCCGCACCCAGGCCCGAGACGCCGGCGTGACCGATGCATTCGACATTCCGGGCTTCGTCCCCGAGTACATCCGACCGCTGTTCTCCGAGGGGAAGGGACCGTTCCGCTGGGTGGTACTATCGGGGGATGCCCAGGACCTCCATCGCACGGATCGACTGGTGCTCGAGCTGTTCCCCGAGCACGAGCACCTGCGACGCTGGATCGAGCTGGCCCAGGAGCGGGTGGCATTCCAGGGCCTTCCGGCGCGCATCTGCTGGCTGGGGCAGGGGGAGCGCGCGCGGTTCGGCTGCGCGCTGAACGACCTGGTGCAGCGCGCCGAGCTCCGTGCCCCCGTGGTGATCGGCCGGGACCACCTCGACACCGGCTCCGTGGCATCGCCCTTCCGTGAAACCGAAGCGATGCAAGACGGCTCCGACGCGATCGCGGACTGGCCGATCCTCAACGCACTGCTCAACACCGCGTCCGGCGCGGGATGGGTCTCGTTCCATCACGGGGGCGGCGTGGGCATCGGGAACTCGTTGCACGCCGGACAGGTGAGTGTCGCGGATGGGTCGTCCGGCGCTGCGCGGCGACTCGAGCGCGTCCTGACGAACGACCCCGGCATCGGCGTGGCCCGCCACGCGGATGCCGGCTATCCCGCCGCCCTCGAAACTGCCCGCCAGCACGGCATTCGTCTGCCGATGCGGGAGGCCCGCGACTGAAGACTCTGCTCGTCGGCGCCCGCCAGGTCGTGACGTGTCGCGGGCCGGCGCGCGCGCGCCGTGGTCGCGAGCTGGCGGAGCTCGAGGTACTGCGCGATGCAGCGGTGTTGATCGACGGCGAGCGCATCGCGGCAGTCGGCCCGTACAACGACCTGCGACGTGCGACTGGCAACGTGGAACGGGGGGTGGACGTGGTGGAGGTGACGGGCGTCCTCTTCCCGGGCTTCGTGGACTGCCACACCCACGCGGTGTTTGGCGCGCCACGGCTCGACGATCACGAACGCCGCGCTCTCGGCGAAGACTACAAGACCATCGCGGCGCGAGGCGGTGGCATCCTCCAATCAGTGCGGGACGTGCGCGAGCGTCGGGAGGATGATCTGGTGGCCCTCACGCGGGCACGCGTGGCGACGCTGCTGGCGCACGGCAGTACGACCATCGAGGTAAAGTCGGGCTACGGCCTCGACGCGGCGAACGAGCTCAAACAGCTCCGGGTGATTCGCGCCGTGGCGACCGGGGCCCGTGCCACGCTCGTGCCGACCTTCCTGGGAGCGCACGAAGTCCCGCCGGAGTTGCGCCCGCGGCGCGCGGACTACGTCCGATTGGTGTGCGATGAAATGCTGCCCACGGTCGCGCTTGAGCGCCTGGCAGTCGCCTGCGACGTGTTCTGCGAGCCGTCAGTGTTCACGGTGAGCGAAGCGCGGCTCATTCTCGAGGCGGCGCGGCGGCACGGACTCGCGCTGAAGCTGCACGCCGACGAGCTGGACGGCTCCGGCGGCGCGGAGCTCGGCGTCTCCTTGGGGGCGCTCTCGGTCGATCATCTCGCGGGGATTTCGCACGCCGGCATCAAGGCCGTGGCCGCGAGTGAGACCGTGGCGGTCCTATTGCCCGCTACCATGGTGTTCCTCGGCACCCGTCGCCAGGCGCCGGCGCGGCAGCTGGTGGAGGCGGGAGCAGCAGTGGCGCTGGCGACCGACTTCAATCCCGGGTCCTCACCGACCGTGAGCCTGCCGTTGGTGATGGTCCTGGGCGTGTCGCAGCTGGGGCTGCGTCACGCGGAGGTCGTTACGGCCGTCACGGTCAATGCCGCGGCCGCCTTGGGGCTCGCTCGCGACCGGGGGCAGCTCGCGCAGGGATTCCGGGCGGACCTCGTCTCGGTCGGAGTGTCGGACTGGCGCGAGGTCGCTTACTGGATGGGGGAGAATCTCGTAACCGCCGTCTGGACAGGAGGTTCCGCTTGTCCGACCCCCCCGGCGTTCGTATCTTTAGGGCCCTATGTCCAAGCTTGAGAAGCAAAAGGACAAGGCGCGGAACCTCGAGAACAAGGATCCCAAGGCCGCGATCGACGCGTGGCTCGAGGCTCTCAAGGCGCAGGAAGAGGAGGGAGATCCGAACCCGGACCTCTCCATCTTCAACCGCATCGGCGACCTGTACCTCAAGGTGAAGGATCCCGCTCAGGCAGCTGACTACTACGACCGGGCCGTGGACCGGTACGCCGAGCTCGGCTTCCACAACAACGCCATCGCGATGTGTAACAAAGTGCTGCGCAACGCGCCAGCACGGCAGACGACCTACCTCAAGCTCGCCAAGCTGTACGCCGCCAAGGGGTTCATGGCGGAGGCCAAGCAGAATTTCATCGCGTACGCCGAACGCATGCAGAAGGTCGGCAAGATCCAGCTAGCATTCGCAGCCCTCAAGGAGCTGGCCGACATTTCCCCTGAGAGCGCCCGTCTGCGCGAACTGCTGGAGGAGCACCTCCGCATGTACGGTGGGGGTGGGGCAGCCGGGGGCCGTTCGGTGGCGGGTCCCGCTCCGTCCAGCGCGTCCGCCGCCAAGTCGCCGCCCAAGGAAGACCTCTCCAAGTCGGGAAAGCGAAAGTCGTCGAGCCTGGTGTTCCTTGATGTGGACGAGCCCCCCTTGCCAAAGGGGGGGACGCGGGCGGCGTCCCCTCCCAAGCCGGCTCCACTCCCGGCGCCCAAGCCGGAGCCAGAGCCCGAAGTGGCTGCTGACCTCGCCGTGGAGGGGCTGATCGAGCCCGCCACCCCTGAAGTCGACGACTCCTTCGAGATCGAGTCCACGAGCCTCGTGGAGGGGATAGAGCCCGCGGGAGCGAGCGGCATGCTTGAGGGGTTCGAGACGACCAGCGCGTCGTTCGGTGATGTCGAGCTGGACCCGGCTGACGTTGCCTCGGTGCGGGACGAGGTGACGGCCGACGACGTGGCGCCCCTGGCCGAGCTGGAGCCCACGGTCGCCGAAGAGGCAAGCGCGGCGGAGGTCCAGGAGGAACTCGAGCCGCTGGTCGAGACCGACATCGAGATCGAGGCCCCTCCGCCACCCGCTCCTCCCCCCCCTCCCCCCGCGCCACCGCGCGTGAGCCCAGTCGTACCCAAACGCCCCGGTGCCTCGCCGCCGCGAGCGGAGCCGCCCAAAGTGAAGCCGGTGGTCCCCAAGCGTCCGCCGGAGCCGCCCGCTCACCCGGCGCGGAAGACGGTCGTCGAGGTTCCTCCGCTCGAGCTGGAGCCCGACTTCGACACGGCGGAAGCCGCCACGGGCCACGAGGTGGACGACCAGCCGCTGGCGATCGAGGAAACCCCGACCACGCCGTCGGGGCGCCGCTCGGCCGCTATCGACCTCGGGCTCGACGGCGTAGTGAACCCGGCAGTCGACAGTGGCTCGCTGGTGTTCGGGAACATCGAGGCCACGCCCGCGAAACCGCCGATCGAGGAGCTGGAAGCGCGTGTCGCCGACGATCCGGATGATCCCGAAGCGCATCAGGCGCTGGGCGAGGCGTTGATCGAGGCAGGGGAGCGCGACCGTGGCGTCGAGGAGCTCGATCACGCCACGACCGGCTTCGAGAACCGCGGCAATCTGCCGCAGGCGCAGGACCTCGTGAACGAGATCCTGCGGCTCGATCCGAACAGCGTGCGGCACCGCCAGAAGCAGGTGGAGTTTGCCTTCAAGTCGGGCGACAAGGCGCGGCTGATCGAGGCGTACCTCGAGCTGGCGGACACGCTGCTGCGCGGCGATCTGCCCGACAAGGCGCGGGCCGTGTACAAGCGGGTGGCGGAGCACGAGCCTGGGAACGCGCGCGCGGCGGCCGCCTTGTCGATGCTCGCTCCGGTGGCCGCGCCGCCGCCCGCGCCGGCCAAGGTGCCGGCAAAGGCGACGGCGCGCGACCGGGAAGCGAAAACGCCCGCGCGCGACGCGAAGATGAAGGTCCGCGACGAGGCTACCGATTCCGGTGAGTTCGTGGACTTGAGCGCGATGGTCTTGGACGACCAGCTCCCGGCGCGCGACACCCGGATGAAGGTGGCTGACGAGGAGCCCACGGGCGACGAGGAGCAGGACTTCCACGATATGCTCCAGCGCTTCAAGCAGGGAATCGACGAGAACATCGACGAGGGCGACTTTCAGTCGCACTACGACCTCGGCGTGGCTTTCAAGGAGATGGGCCTGCTCGACGAGGCGATTGCCGAGCTCCAGAAGGCGCTGCGCTCGTCCGAGGGCAAGCTGCGGAGCTCGGAGGCCCTCGGCGTCTGCTTCGTGGAGAAGGGCGCCTACGTGGTGGCGGAGTCGATCCTGCGGCGCGCGCTCGAGCTGCCAGCCACGGGCGACGACGAGCGGCTCGGCATCCTCTATTGGCTGGGCCGGGCGCTGGAAGAGCAGGGCAAGCGGGTAGAGGCACGCGAGCTGTACGGGCGGGTGGTCGCGGTGGACATCCGGTTCAAGGACGTGGGCGCGGGCTCCAAGGCGCGCGCCAAGGCG
>Ga0079220_10000299_pt1 | contig 11726 bp, 13 predicted proteins | sample GAAS100_FD_75071 | JGI IMG/M metagenome (GOLD analysis project Ga0079220, IMG submission 75071) | Agricultural soil microbial communities from Georgia to study Nitrogen management - GA AS100 | ecosystem: Environmental > Terrestrial > Soil > Agricultural land | place: USA: Georgia | collected... | reverse complement strand
GTGCTCGACGCGAATGAGCAGCGTTCCGAGATCGAACGTAATGGTTCCGAAGCCGCCGTCGCCGTCTTCGTAGCCTTCTGGCGCAAAACCCTCAAGGAGATCACCAAGCGTCTGGAGGTTGAGATCGGTCGGCAGAAGCGACTCCTCGATGGGATGGCCTGCGGTGTCTTGAAATTGAGGTGGTTCTGCGCGCCCATCGTCGCCGTCCCCGTAGTAGTTAACGATCACTTTCGCGACGCGCGCGGCGCGCAAACCATCGGAGAACTTCAGTACTTCGGACTTCCTTTCTTGGTCTGTGGTCATGAGACACCCCTTGGTTGTTAATGAAAAATACGGACTGGATGAATCGCAGAGGGAAAGAGCGAGAGACCGGGCGAGCCTATGAGCAGCCGCTGGTGCTTCCGCAATTGAAGCACTTGTAGCAACTTCCGTTGGGCACCATGAGCATGCCGCACGTCGAGCAGGAAGGAGCATCGCCGATCGTGGTGTTGCCATTGCGTGCGCCGATGGATTCGGCTTCTTTCCGGTCTGCGGTTTCCGCGCGCGGCGCGGGCTGAATCAGCTCGGTTTCCGCCAGCGCAGCGCGCGGTTTGAGAGATTCGGGCGAGAGGAACTTGTGGCCAAGCCAGCGAGCAATGTAATCGAGCACCGAGCTCGCATAGCGAATGCTCGGGTTCTCTGTGAACCCCGAAGGTTCAAACCGAGTGTTTGTTAGCTTGTCCACGAGGGCCTTGAGCGGAACCCCGTACTGGAGGCCGATGGAGATCGACAGCGCCATGCCGTCCATGAAACCCGAAAGCGTCGAACCTTCCTTCGCCATTTTGATGAAGATTTCGCCGGGCACCCCTTCCGCGTACATGCCGACGATGATGTAGCCTTCCTGGCCGCCAACCGAAAACTTATGCGTGATCGATTTCCTCTCGTCGGGGAGCTTTCGCCGCCGCGCATGCGCGAACAAATCCCGTTGTTCAGGCGGTTCGGGGGAAGATGGCCGGTCGCTCGGCTGTCCCTGCTCAACAACGAGGCCAGGGGGTGTCGCCGGCTCGGTTGGAGTCGCTGTTTTCACGTCTACCTCCATCATTTGAGCGCTTCTACTGTTGGGGCGGCGCCGCTAAGAAATGTGTGTGAGAACAGCCGACACAACTCGCCCCAACGGTTGCCGCTTGAACTGCCGGTGCAAACAAGGAAGGAATGTCGCGCTCCTCGCCGGCACGCGACCAAAAACGTGGCAGGTTGGCATCTCGAGATCCAAGGAATCCGTTCACTCCGCGGAATAGAACGCTGCTGGCCAACGGCGGTCGCCTGCCGTCCTCCGAGGGCCCCGGTTCGTGCCTGGTAATCAAAAGTTGGCAAGTACGGCCGCTTCTGAACAACTCAATTCGCACAACGGTTGGAGCGATCACGACTGCATGAAAGCCGTTGACCCCGACAACGTCAATCGGATGTAGATACGGCAACGGCTCACCGGCGGGACCGGAGAAGGTAACGTATCGGCCAATCTCCTTCACCGACCCGCCGGATTCTATTCCGCGAACCACATATCGGCACGCCAAGTGCTGGTGTTCGAGACTCACCTGGGATTGCGCCACAATACCCAGTCTCTCCAAGCGGCGGAGGAGGGTCCTGGACAATGTGAGTCCGCGATGTGAGAGGAGGTCTTTTTTTTCGACCATCCATTATCCTCATGCCGAACGTCGAGCAGGTATCGGACAACCCAAGGCTCGACGGATCATTTCTTTTCCGCAGCCCGCCCAACAAATGTACTTACGCGGGTCTTCGATAGAGATCGCGAGGTTGTCGCCGCTGCGGTCTTGCCCGGCTTCGGCGCAGGACGGACAGCGCGTCACGTAATTCCGCCCTACTTTTCGAACCTTGCCGACGTGATCCAGAATCCGAAATTCGTGGCCAGAGCTGCGAACGTATGCTTGATCGGGCGTGTTCTGTTTCCTTGCAAACTCCGGTGGCATGGTTTTGCCGGCGACGAAGCTACGGAGCTGCTCCGCGCTCGTTTTTCGCAGCCTGTTCAAGTAGGCCATCTGTTTTTCCAGGTGGTAGTCTGCTCCGTAAAACCAGAAGCGGCGGTTCGCGCCACGGTGAATGCCCAGCGGCCCGCGGATTGCGTTTCCGAACTCTCCCTCGCGCAGCTCATCGTGCTTCGGGAAAATCTCGATGCCCTCGGCTAGGCCAACGCCCCTGATTCGTATTCCGAGCTTCAATGCGAGGTTGTAAATGTAGATTCGGCATTCGCGGGCCAAGGCGGGCTGTTCCATAAGAATCCAAAGGTGACCGCCCCGTTTGCTCATTTCGAGGGCCGCTTCCACTTTGTCCTGCTGAAGGGAATACTGCAGCTTCAGCAGGTCTTCCATCGCCCCTGCATAGTCGGCGTCGATGGCAACCCATTTGGACCGCTGCGTGACGGGGTTGATCGCATACAGCCCGATTGTGATTTCACCTTCCAGGTGCCGTCGAATCGTCGCTGGGGTCAAACTCAATTCCTTCCCTGTTCCCTTGGCTTTCGGGCGAAAGTAATAATGGCGTCCGCTCTCGTTGTGAGGCTTTGAGGATTGAAGGGTGTACGCCCCGCGATTCACAAAAAGAGCCGCATAGCGTCGAACGACTTCGGAACTAGCTTTAGTCGCGGTCTCCACGTGTCCCTCCTTTCGGGGGTCTTCAGGTTCGAGCGACCGTCCTCTACCTAAACCCACCCTCCACCTTTGTCAAATTAGTGACGTTAAGGGCTAGGGTTGTGCTGTGCCGCGAGTCAACTGTCCGGGAGCAGCACAAACGGAACGATTATTTCCTTGCGCGAACTTGGCTGTCGTCGCGGCGGTAAGCGTCATCGCCCGTTGCGGTCGGGAACCAGCCGTCACGAACCATGACGCCTTCCCCGTGAGCAGTTGCGGTTGCTCGACGATGTCCAGGAATCGGCATTCGCGAACCAAACAGTCGAAATCGCTTATCGAGTAGCCGCCGAACTTCTCGTCATCAAAGTCCACCCCAATACCAAACCCTTCGCCGGCGGTCATACACGTAGAACGCCCCTGACGCTGGGTCTCCTGGGACAACCAAGAAAACGAACAAGGCCTTGGGGAATTGGACCCATTTCTCAATCTTTGGGTGCTCGGTCACATCGAGTAGTCTGGCCACGGATCCGTCAGTCGAGTTTGGCACCTCGCCTGGCGCGTTCTGAAGATCGAGCACTTCCATTACATTCATTGTTCCAAACATCCTGCTGCCTCCTTTAATTTGTCAGTTAGCCCGCCGATCAAGAAACGCAAAATCGGCAAGATGGCCAGCGACGATCAACCTTTTCTTACCGCCGGCGGTACTGGCGTTTTCGCCTTAGCGAAACATTCGACTTCCGCCGATACTCAGGGGCGAAGGCGAGCGCCAGCGATCGCCCGTGGTCCATACGTGGAGAAAAGAAACTGAGACTAATTGCGTGAATGGGAGCATTTTTTGGTAGCGCCCGGGTGATTTAACGAGGAAAGTTCTGATCGGAAAGATGCCCTGGGGAAGGAGATTTTGGTGAAGGCATTAATCTTATGCCTGGGTCCTTTTTGCTTGCGGCAACCTGAACGGGCAAACGCCTGTCTGGCCGCCATGGCAGGGACACACACAACTCCCGATATGGCCAAAGGCAGTGCCCGATGCGCAGCCTGTTCCCGGGCCGGAGCTTGTGGCGACGGCAAAGAACCTAGTAGCCGGCAGGCATCGGCTTTATGTGGGCAACGTCTCACGGCCTACCATCACGGTTTATTCACCGAAGGGAAAGAACACGGGAGTTGCACTTGTCGTGTTTCCAGGCGGGGGCTTTGGGGTATTAGCCATCGATCTGGAAGGCACGGAAGCATGCGACTGGCTCACGTCTCAGGGGATCACCTGTGTGCTGCTGAAATATCGCGTGCCGAGCTTGCCTTATGACTGGCGCTGCGACTGCCGGCCTCACAACCACGAAGTCGACATTGGCGCTGGAGGATGCGCAGCGGACAATGGGACTGGTGCGATTTCACGCCGCGGAGTGGCACATCGATCCGCACAAGATCGGAGTTCTGGGGTTTTCGGCGGGCGGGTATCTAGCCGCGGAAATCAGCACGGACTTCGAGCGCCGTTTGTACGCGCCTGTCGACGCGGCCGACAAAGAAAGCTGCCGGCCGGATTTCGCGGTCGAGATTCATCCGGGGCATCTATGGGCCCGCGGTGAAGCTTATGCGCTCAATCCGAATGTTCCGGTCACCCGGCAGACGCCGTCAACGTTCTTGACACAAGCCGAGGATGACCACGTGGATGGTAGAAACCAGTCGCTGGCTTACTACATTGCGCTCAAAGACGCCGGGGTCCCCGTGGAGATGCATCTGTATGCCGAAGGCGGGCATGCGTTCGGCTTACGGCGCACGAAGCTTCCCATAACGGCATGGCCCGAACTGGTGGAGAAGTGGTTGGGCACGATCGCGATGGTTCCGGCCAGCTGAGCGGCAATCGCACGGGACAGCAATCACACAGCCACCTCCAGTGCCTTCGCCAATCGCGCTTTCACCGGCCAGACCTCCCGGACTTAATTCGCGTCAGATAGCCTCGTTCCCATTCGCTGCTCACCATCCAGTTGCGATCAGTCCGTCTGCGAACCGGCGCACCAAAGACCGCGCCACGGAGATGAATCCGGCTCACGTTCAGCGCAGTCCTTCCGAGCCTCAAAACATTCACCAAGTTCAGGATAGTCAAAGAATAGCTCCAAGGAATTCCGTCACTTGCAGGCAGCCGAAAGATTCAATCGGGACACAATCGGCGGACATAGAGAACGTCAAGGAAAGGGCAAAGAGTAGCTGGCGGCGGCTCCTAGGTTCTCGGGTTTTTCCGCGCCACCGTTTAAGGCCTGCTGCAAAGGGGAAGTCCCCTTCGCATGGCCGTCTAAAACCGGCATTTCGAGCAAGCGGGCATGCCAGTCCGCTACCAGACCAAAGAAGACCGGAAAGCTCGCGCTCGCAAACAAGCCTGAAACGAACCGAAGAATGTCGTAATTTGCGACCAAATAGAGGAGTCGACTCACGTGGATTTCCCGGCTAATGCGTGCCGCTATGGCGCGGTAGCTTTTCGCGGGTTTCGGGGTTCGTTCATATTCCAGGGCAAACCTACGCTCTCCTCTGTCCGTGCTGACGGTCACAATCGCGTCGTAGTCTTTCGCGAAACCAAACGCCGTCAGTTCATTCTGCGACCGGATTTCCATCGCAGCCGTCCAGCGCACAAGCACCCCGGCGCGCAACGCAGCGAGATGGATCTCATTCAGCCCGATTGCATGAAGAGCGCTCTTGCCCGCAGCGCCTCCTTCGGCCCGGCCACAACCAATCAAGCAGTATTCACCCATACTTTGCAACAATGCTGCCGCAGTGCTTGCGACCGAATACACAGCTTCTCCGGTCCCCGCAGCCAGTGTCTGGCGCACTACCAGACCCCGGCCAATCAGCCTGCGCATTCTCCAAAGGAACGAGTTACGGCTTTTCTCGTAGTGGTTCAGCTGCGAGAACTCGAACAATTGGGAATGGGTTACGAATTCCGAGCGCAGGATTTGACGGAGAAGCGGGAGGTCACGTGACTGGTTGAGTTGAAACGACCCCTTCGGATAGCGCATCTCCGGTGCATCCTTACGCGGCCCGCAACTGGAGCCGGGCGCTCCAGGGCCACGAGACGAACGGTTTGAGCTCGAATCTGCCGAGGGTCGTCCGCAGCCAACTGCCCGGAGGCATCAACAGCATCGCTTCCTGCTGGTCAAGGGATTCGCTGAAGGACAGGAGCAGTGTACCTTCGGATCGCCAAAAGGGAGAGCGCACGTCGAGACCGCCGACCTCGGCGGCCCTGACGACAACCAGAAAGTAGTCGGGTTGCTCCGGGCTCGACAGCATGCGCTTGAAGAGCACCTTGTTCTGGCCGTCCCAGACACACGGCTCGGCGCATTCAAAGACGCTGTTGATCATAGCCAGCGGATGATTTGGATCGAAACCGCCGACTCCGTTGAACCGGGCATGGCCGACGATCTTGGGGCGCGTCCGGATCTGTCCGTTGACAGGAACGCCGGTCGTGTTGAAGTACGCCGCCCGAGCGAACCGCTGCGGATCGTTCTTGTCCTTTCCAAAGCGCCGGCGCCAAACGCTCCCAAAACCCGTAATGGTGACGAGCATCTCGGTCACGCGCCTTTCAGGCGTTTGTTCTTCTGCCGTTCAACGTACAACTCTTCTTGCAGCCGGTTGATCTGACCGACAAGGCGCTCTTTGGCTCCATTGGCGCCTGCCGGCTCCGCCTGCGGAGCTCCGCTATTCTCGGCTCGCATCCGGCTCATTTTTTTGGACAATGCATCGAGCCGCGTAGAAAGGTCGGCGACAATCAGGGATCTCTGCCGAAGTTCTTCCTGGAGCTTGTTCCGTTCCTGCGTGGTGGCTTCGAGCTGGGCGGCGGCCCTTTGCAATTCGGTTCGCAGAGCTTCTGCTTCGGAATGGCCCCAACCAGGCCGGCGTTCACCCGACTCGGCCGTCTCCATCGCGCGGTTGCACTGCTCGATGTGCCGGTTATGCCGTTCGATGGCTTCTTTGGCCTTTTCCCGGGAATAGCAGTCGTGGCTTGCTATATCCGCCAGCATTTCCGCGGCGGCGCGCATCTCGCGGCGATGGTCCAAACAGAGTTTGGCGTACGCGGTCATGACGAACAGCGACCAAGCCGTTGCCCACAAGCCGTACCAGAAGTGCGGCTCTTTCACCGAAGCTTCGAGGAAAGCCTCGCGTTTTTTCTCCAGCCAGACACCGTAGTCGAGATTGTCCGGGTTGCATTTCTTCAGCAGAAATTCGTACCAGGTCCCGCGGCCAAGGGAGGGCTGCCGGGTTTCCTTCACGCGAAAGCTTGCAGCAGCCAGGAAGAACAGCACCGGCGCGAGAAGCCCGCAGAATGTCATTCGTCCGATGCGCCACACGGCTAGTGACCCCGTCTTGCATACCGCGCTTTTAGGAGTTCGGGACTCTTGAAGCGCAGATTGGCGCCTGCTGAGGCCGCCCGGGATTGCTTAAGCTGCGGATACAGTTCGGGTGCGAAGTTACCAATGCTGATGTCGGCAGGCGGGCGAACGTGCAGATGAGCGTGGAGCGTGCCGCGCGTGTCGTCCGTCATCAAGATACTCATTTGACCCTTCGGCAGGTTCTTGATGTGCTCGTCAAGGGCCCGGGTCTCGCGGGCTTCGATGTCCACGGCGCCCCCGGTTTCCTCATAACGTTCGAATCCGAAGAATCTCCGCTTCTCCATGGACAAGTTGCGCCGCGTGACGTGATGTTCCGCCGAGGCCTTCAGAAAATAACGCGCCGTTTCTTCGTCGCGCGTCCTCATGATCACGGTTGTATTCGGCGCCGAAGCGACGTCTTCTTTGAAGCCGCGGCCGACGTGCATAAGCTGTGGAAGGCTCTGCATCGAGAAAAGAAAAGCCGTGTTTGTGCCCCGCGCGGTCTGCAGGATCTGCGGAAAGTTTCTGTAGCCGAAGGGCGCGAACTCATCGAGCACAACGCTGAACAGCGGCTTGTTCTCGCGCCGACGATGCACGTCGCTTTCGTATCTCTTGCCGGCGATCAGCTGCAAATTCTGGAGCAGCATCTTGCCGAGAGCGCGCACCGGCTCGGTGTTCTTGTTCACATTCAGGGTCACGAACAAGATGAGTTCCTGCTCTATGACGTCATCCAGCGAAAGCAATTCCTCGTAAGGGCCGGTGATGACGCTCAGTTCGTCATCCAGAAAGGTCATGCACTCGTTGAGCAAGCCTTGGATCTTGGGCACGCGCTCCCGGTCGTCGAGCGACTGGTACAGGTTCTTGCAAGTGCTCATCGAATTTCCCGATGGCCTTTTCTTCCGTGATGCCGTCGTAGCATTGCAGCCGCTCGACCGTAGTGCCGGCCGCAGCCGCAACCGCGTACGCCAACTCCGTTTTCCCGCAACCCGGCGGACCTTCGACCAACAGAGGTTTTTGCATCCTAGCGGCCAGATAAATCGCCTGCAGCGTTACGCGGTCGACGACGTACCGTACGCCGTCCAATCCCTGCGCGAGACTTTCGATTGATACGAACAAGGGCCTTCTCCCGGCGATGCGGGCGGAACATAGCTCGGAAATTGTCGCAGCGCATTCGAGCCAAGGGCCTCGCTCGCACTTCCGTCACGAACCGGTTCAACCGAAGCCGCATGCCGCCGACTGGATGTCGCGTTCTCTCAGGGTCGAATTCCCTTGCTACTCAGCGAGGTAAGAGCCACGACACGAGCCGCGAAAAAGCTTCGCGAACAGGAAGAATCGCGCGTTCGTAGAATCTTTCGCCAATCGATTTGTTCATGGCTGACCTTCGCACGATTAATGAGGCACGGGCATACGCATCATGCCGCGCGGAACGGGCGTGCTCATTGGTCGCACGGGCTAACGATTTTTTTTTCGCCGATCGGATTTTTCATCGCTAACTCTGGCTTCGCGTTGCACCCGGCGCCGAAAGAGGCGGCCACCGCTTCGAGCGGTAGACTGCGGAGTCACATTCCATCGAGAGGAAAAGAATCTTTCACCGATGGAGTAGTTCATAGCTGAATCCGCTCCCGGGCGCCCGTACAGTAACGACCACATTTCTTGCGCGGCGACAGATAAATTTCGCCAATTGGTCTTGTCATAGCTGGCGTTTCTGAGGATTGCCGAAATTCGTCCCGTTGCCCCACAGCAGCGTCCATTGTTGCCGCCTCCTCCACGACGGCGTTGGGGTTTTTTCGCCGATGGAAAGCATCATAGCTGCTGTTTCGAGCCTTCCTTCCGTTCATCTCTTCCGGCCAGTTTGCTAATTCCCCCCGGGCCCCGGCAGTCCGAATTCATCCGCAACGATTGCCAGTGTACCGGCGATACCCCGCTTCGCGCCTAGTGGCGATGCAAAACGCACGCGCGCGCCGCGTTAGGTTCCGGTTTTCAATTTGTAGCCGAGGCTTGTCGCGAGTGCGCCGAGTTGCTTCAACGCCAGAGTATCCGGTGTCCCGCCGGCGCTCAGGATTCCTCCGAAGAGCGTCGGCACGCACGGCGAGCCCACGAGAGGCGCCGCCGGCTTCAGCAAAGCGGGCACGGTTTTTTGAGGACTGGTAAAATCCAGAGCGTAAGCGAGATTTTGGATATCGCTGCCGGCATCGCGCGCGGTCAGCGGAGCGAGGCCCCAGCGCCATTCGATTAGCTTCAGCACGGAGGTATGGTCAAAGACGAGGCCGCTGACGCGCGGGTCGCTCGCATCGCCACGGGTGAACGGCGAGGCGACGACCGTGGGCACCCGAAACCCCAGGAGCGCTTTGCCGTCCGCGAGATCCGTGTCCACATTGTTGGCGGCCGTGGCGCGAGGCGGCACAACGTGCTCGAAGAACCCGCCCCACTCGTCGAAATTGACGATGAACACGGTGTTGCCCCAATTCGGGCCGCGCGCGACGGCCTCGAACGTCCGATAAAGGAAAAGATCGCCTTTGCGGATGTCGGCGTGCGGGTGGTCGTCATTCCCGGTGCCATCGTCGAGAATGGTGTATGCGGGATCAACAAAAGAAACCGCCGGAAGCGCGCCTTCGGCCGCGGCGGCCTGAAATTCCTCGTAGAGGCGCGAAATGGCGAGGTACTTGGCACCCCAAAGCGCGAGGAAAGGCACGTTGGAATAGAAATAGTTCGCCGAGACGCCTGCGCTGGCCAGCCGGTCCCAGATCGTGGGCAAGGAAGTGGGAGTCACGCTGTCGGTCAGGCGGTCCGTCTGCGCGGAGTGGAGAAATAACCGGTTCGGAAAGGTTGGCCCAAGGATCGAGGCGAAGTAGCGGCTGCAGGTCGTGTAGTTCCTCGCTAGCGTGCCGTAAAAGGTGACTTCGGACTCGTCGTAATAGCCGATCGAGTAGACATCATTGCTTCCAGCGAGCAAAAAACCATCCATCCTTCCGCCGTCGTATTCCACGCGCCCGCCGGAGTAGGAATGATCCGGGCTCGGATGCGGGCAGCCGGTGAAGTCGCCTGCAAGCGAGTGCGTTGCATGCGAGATGCCAGTGCTGTCCTTATACGTCAGGCCCGCCTGCTTGCCGTCAGCATTCGGCAGCCAGCCGAGCAGGTGATCGAGACTCCGATTCTCCATCGTCACCACGACGATGTGCTCGACGCCCGAATTTTCGGGGCTCGGAAGAATTGGCAGCGGCGACTGTGCGAACAAATCACTGGTGAGAGAGGGTCTTGCGCCGAAGCAAGCCGCGCTGGATGCAGCGGCTAGATTTCTCAGCAGGTCGCGTCGACTGATTTTCATGGGGCACTCCGAAGGACCGGCGCGAGAGCCAGCTTATGGGATTCAGAAGGAACGACAATCGGGTGGACACCTGAATCGAGGGCCTCGGTCGATGTCCACGACGATCACATTGCGCTCTCCTTTCCGTCACTGCGCGGTGTCGGGTTGTCGGGCTCTGTGTTCGTTTACGTGTGCAGCGGAGCGAATGCACCGCATATCCATGAAGCAGACTATGACTTCGCTTCAGATTCGGATCCCACTCCAACACAGCGTCTGATATGCCTGAAAAAAACATTGCCACGAATTGACCGGCCGCATTTTTCGCACCGGCGGACGATTCGCGCGTGCTTGCGGAGGGGCGTCAGGCACAGCCCGCCCGCATCGCCGGGCTGCGGATTGAAATCCATGGTGCTTTGAAGCCACTCGCGAGTCTCGCGGCTGAGAAACTCGCAGCTTATGAGCGACCCGTGACAGCGGCACAAACCGCGCAGCGACTTCTCCGTGACCCTTGGGTCGTACAGCTGCAGTACGCCGCGGGCAATCAACGCCTCTAGCGCTTCCGGGGGCAAGTTCAATGACCTTGCCGCCTCAATCCAAATCCGCTTGGCGCGGGACTCCTTGCGAGCCTTTGCGGATAGAGGCACCGGGTTTCCTTCCGCAGCGGAAAGGGCTGCCGCGGCCGTCTCGCAAACAGGCCTCGCAGCCGAAATGTGCTCCTGTTCAAAGCCGCTCGGCTCGATGGCTTCTCCTGCTCCCGACCGGCGAAAGCGCTCGAGCGACTTTCGGGTAATGCGCGGGTCGCGAACCTCAAGCCAGCCCTCGGCAATCAGGCGCTGGATCATTTTCGCGGACAGATGAAGCTCCTTCGCAAGGGCAAACCGCGAAAAACCCTCGAGGTGAACGCGGCTGCTCTTGCCCAGTAAATTGAGGCGCGTGCGCACGGCGGTCTCGGACCGGCGAAGCCGCTTTGCAATTACGCGGGCGCTCTTGTATCCGGCGAGATTCAGCAGGATGCGATCGTCTTCTTCGGACCACGTCAACCGACAGCGTTCCGGGCGCCGCTTTGCGGAATTCCGAGAAAGCCCGAGCTTCGCGGCATGCTTCCAGACGACATGCGGTCGCCATTCCGGATGGCGTACCAGAAGTTCGCGAACGGCGTTTTGTTTCCCCAGCCAGCCGCGGCTGTAACCGTCGCGGAGCACTCGTTCGTCTTCGAAATCCCAGACGGCGCGGATCGGTTGCGAGGGAACAGGATGCTTGAGGAAGCGGATGCGCTGCCAGAGCTCCGCCCTAGGAAAAGCGGTCTCATGCCTTAACACTCTTTCGATCGCCGCGTGGGAGCCTTTCCGACCGCGCCGCAAACCGTCTTCGAGGATTCGATCCACCTGTTCCGGTGAGAAAAACCGGAAGCGTCCGGGGTCCGAACAATTGTCCCAATCCGCCTCC
>Ga0079220_10000298_pt1 | contig 11739 bp, 9 predicted proteins | sample GAAS100_FD_75071 | JGI IMG/M metagenome (GOLD analysis project Ga0079220, IMG submission 75071) | Agricultural soil microbial communities from Georgia to study Nitrogen management - GA AS100 | ecosystem: Environmental > Terrestrial > Soil > Agricultural land | place: USA: Georgia | collected... | reverse complement strand
GGTCAAGGCGCCGGTGAGGGAAGCCCGCGAAGCGGAGTACACGGAGGTCGGCGGCCAGGACATGGCCACCGTGCGCACCGAATCGACGGTCATCGAGCTCGTATCGTTCCGCTCCGGTCGCTAGCGCGGTCGCATCGATCGGTTCCCGCGCGGACGCGGGGATCGCGGCCGTGAGACTAGGATAGATCCAGGCGCTGCCAGATCGTCCTCGTCAGCGACGCCTGATTCAGCGTGTAGAAGTGAAGCCCCGGCGCCCCGTGCGCGAGAAGATCCGCGCACAAACCTGTCACGACGTCCAGTCCGAAATCGCGGATCGACGCCGCGTCGTCGCCGAAGCTCTCCAGCTTGCGGCGGATCCAGCGCGGAATTTCCGCACCGCAAGCGTCGGAGAAACGCGCGAGCTTGGAAAAGCTCAGGATGGGCATGATGCCGGGGACGATCGGCACGCCGACGCCGGCCGCACGCGCGTCATCGACGAAACGGTAGTAACCGGCGGCGTTGAAGAAGTACTGCGTGATCGCCGAGTCGGCGCCCGCGTCGACCTTGCGCTTGAAGTTGGCGAGATCCTCGTGCGGCGTGCGCGCCTGGGGATGGTACTCGGGATACGCGGCGACTTCGATGTGGAAGCAGTCGCCGGTCGACCCGCGCACGAACTCGACCAGCTCGCTCGCGTAGCGGAATTCGCCTGCGTCGACGGTGCCCGACGGCAGGTCGCCGCGCAGCGCCACGATATGCCGGATGCCGTGCTCCCTGTAGGTGGCCAGCGTCGCGCGCACGCTTTCGCGCGTCGAGCCGATGCATGAGATATGGGGCGCGGCTTCCTGACCCGAAGCCTTGATTTCCAGTACGGTGGCAAGCGTCCGGTCGCGCGTCGATCCGCCCGCGCCGTAGGTCACCGAGAAGAACTTCGGGCCCAGGCGGGCGAGCTGCTCGCGCGTGGCGCGAAGCTTGGCGGCGCCTTCGGGCGTCGCGGGAGGGAAGAGCTCGAAGCTGTAGACGCGGTCCGCTTGTGCCATCGGCGGTCGACTTCAATCGCGCTTCCGGAGGAGAAGGGCCGAGAGCGCCCAGGAGATGATGCTGTAGACGATCGCGCCGAAGAACGCAGACCAGAACCCGGCCACGTGGAATCCCTGGACGAACGACCCGACAAGCCAGAACAGGAGCCCGTTGATCACGAAGATGAACAGCCCCAGCGTCAGGAGCGTCGCAGGGAGCGTCAGCAGGACGAGCAGCGGGCGGATGAAGGTGTTGATCAGGCCGAGCAGCAGCGCGGCGATGAGCGCCGCGGGGATCGAGTCCACGGTTATCGACGACATGAGATAGGGCAGCGCCAGAAGCGCCGCCGCATTGATGAGCCAAACCAGCAACAGCCGCATGGTTGCCTCCCTGGGAAGCCGGCGCGTCAGGGCGCTCCGGCGCAGAACGGCTTGACCGCAGCGTAGAGGGTTGCGCTCACCGGGGCGACCAGGCCCGCTTCCCTCGCCATTCTCGCCACCGCGCCCGAAAGCCACGGCGCCTCGAGGCGGTTGCCGGCCAGAAGATCATTGAGCATCGACGATTTCATTTCTGCGGGCAAGCCATCGGCGAAAGCGAGCTGCTGGGCGACGAAGGCTTCGCCGAGATCGATCCCGCGCGCGCGTCCCACCGCCAGGGCTTCCCGCATCGCGCCTTCGAGAATCGCGCGCAGTTCCGGATCGCCGCGGATCACGCCGATGGCCTGGCGGGTCGCGGCCGTGACGCCCGACATCGCGGACAGGAACACGAACTTCTCCCAGAGCACGCGCCGGATGTCGGCCGCGAGCTCCGCGTTGATGCCCGCGCCGGTGCAGGCCTCGAGAAACGCTCGGGCGGCGCGCTCCTGTTCGGGCTGGACGGTACCGAAGCGCAATCGTGCCATCGAGCCGGTCTGCGCGATGACGCCGGGCTCGGCAACGGTCGCGGCGATGTACGCAGCACCGCCCATCACGTGCCGAGCGCCGAGCGCGCCGCCGACGCGCTCGATGCTCTCCACGCCGTTCTGGAAGGGAATCACGACGCTGTCGTCGCCGAGCATCGGGCCGATCGCCCGCGCCGCCGTCTCGGTATCCCAGAGCTTGACCGCGAAAAGCACGGCGTCGCAGCGCCCGAGCGCCGCGGGGTCGTCGCTCGCAACCGGGTTGTCGATGCGCATCTCGCCTCGGGCGCTGCGCACGAGAAGTCCCCGCTCGCGTATCGCCGCGAGATGGCGTCCGCGGGCGACGAACGCGACCTCCTGTCCTGCTCGGGCGAGCATCGCGCCGAAATATCCGCCGACGCCCCCGGAACCCATGACTGCGATACGCATAGGATGAACGCTTCGCTCCGTATGTCAGATCGATCGGCGGATCGAGCCGCCAGCGCCTGACGCTTCAATCCGCCGCGGCAACGGCGGGGGTCCGGCGCCCCCGCCGTCCATGGCGTCCGCTCGAGCCTAATCAGTAGCGATACGTCTCCGGCTTGTACGGTCCGCCGACCTCGACACCGATGTAGCGCGCTTGCCTGTCGGAGAGCTCGGTCAGCATCGCTCCGAGTTTTTTCAATTGGAGCCGCGCGACCTTCTCGTCCAGATGCTTGGGCAGGACGTAGACGCCCACCGGGTATTTCTTCGCTCCCGACTGCGCATCGCTCCACAGCTCGATCTGCGCCATTACCTGGTTCGCGAACGAGCTCGACATCACATAGCTCGGATGTCCCGTCGCGCAGCCGAGATTCACCAAACGTCCTTCGGCGAGCAGGATGATGCGCTTTCCGTCCGGAAAGATGATGTGGTCGACCTGCGGCTTGATGTTCTCCCAGGCGTACGCCTTGAGCGCAGCGACATCGATCTCGTTGTCGAAGTGACCGATATTGCAGACGATCGCGTTGTTCTTCATCCGGCGCATGTGGTCGTGACTGATCACGCCGATGTTGCCCGTCGCAGTGACGAAGATATCCGCCTTGTCGCAGGCGTAATCCATCGTGACGACGCGGTAGCCTTCCATGGCTGCCTGCAAGGCGCAGATCGGGTCGATCTCGGTCACCCAGACCTGCGCCGAAAGAGCCCGCAGTGCCTGCGCCGAGCCCTTGCCGACATCGCCGTATCCGTTCACCACCGCCACCTTGCCCGCAACCATGACGTCGGTCGCGCGCTTGATGCCGTCGACAAGCGACTCGCGGCAACCGTAGAGGTTGTCGAATTTCGATTTGGTGACCGAATCGTTCACGTTGATGGCCGGGAAGGCGAGCCGCCCTTCGCTGTGCATCTGATACAGACGCTTGACGCCGGTCGTCGTCTCCTCGGTCACGCCCTTGATCCCGCCTTTCAGGCGCGCATAGAAATGCGGATCGACCGCGAGACGGTGGACGATCGCGGAGAAAAGCGCGGACTCTTCGGCGCTCGCCGGATGGGAGATGAGCGCCTTGTCGGTCTCTGCCCGCGCGCCCAGATGTACGAGCAGCGTGGCGTCGCCGCCGTCGTCGAGGATCATGTTCGGTCCGCTTCCGCCCGGCCAGTCGAATATACGGTGCGTGAACTCCCAGTACTCGTCGAGCGATTCGCCCTTGTAGGCGAAGACGGGCGTGCCGGACGCGGCGACTGCGGCCGCCGCGTGATCCTGCGTCGAATAGATGTTGCACGACGCCCAACGGACGTCGGCCCCGAGAGTCTTGAGCGTCTCGATCAGCACGGCCGTCTGGATGGTCATGTGCAGCGATCCGGCGATGCGGGCTCCGCGCAGCGGCTGTTGCGGCGCGAATTCCTCGCGGATCGCCATGAGCCCGGGCATCTCGGTCTCGGCGATTGCGATTTCCTTGCGGCCCCATGCCGCGAGCTCGAGATCCGCAACGCGAAAATCGGCGAAGTTCCTGGTGTCCGTCACAGCGTTCATCGCATCACTCCTTGTCGGGGACTCGAGGCGCGGTGACGACAGGGCTTTCTCGTCAGCCGCGGGCGAGCCGCGGGTCAACGAGCGCCGTTGCAATGTAGAAGCCCCGAGCCTGGCAGGACGGCAGCATGCGATGCACCGAAGCGCCGCCCCGTTGCAACGCTCCTCGGGGAACGATCGATTATAGCGCAGGCCGTGCAAGCCCGGCTACGAGGGGTCGGCTTCGCCCGGCGCCCGGGCCGCCGCGGCGCGCTGCGCGAGCAGCGCCGCTGCCAGACTCGATTCGCGCCTGTAGAAGCCTTCGGTATGGAACGTTTCCTCGAGCGCGAAAAGCTCGTAGTCCAGGTGATGGCAAAGCTCGTGGATCAGCGTGCGCAGAAATGTCTTGAAGGCGACGACCTGCCGCCGCTGCGCGGTGCGCATCCAGGCGGTGATCCGCGCCGGCGAGCGTCCTTCGCCGGGCTCGTACAGCCCGTGAAGCTCTCCGTCGCTTTCGACGGGTCGACTGGCGAGAATGCGCACGCGGGCCGCAGGCACACGGTAGCCTTCGTTGAGCGCGTCGATCAGCCTCTGGCATTCACGCTGTACGGCGCCGCGGTCATCGGCCTCGAGCGCCGACGCGATGCGGCTCACCGTATCGCCGAGCTCCAGTCCGGGCGGCAAGCCGAGCGTGACGATCGCGTCGCTCCGGCGATAGATCTTCTGGCGCGCGCCGGAAAGGCGATCGTAATAGGAAAAGCGCATCGTTCGGACGCGGCAGCTCGCCTGGAGCGGACCGTGGGACGTCTTGCCGTGGCGTAGCGAGCGGGCCGCGAGAACCGCGAGTGTTCCCGGAAACGGACTGCCGCGCGCCGGCCGGCGGGCGATCAGTTCACGCTTTGACCGGGCTTGCCCCGCGCGCCGACGTTCGCCGCGGGGAATGCTCCGCTTCGCCGGCGAGGCCCGCCGCTGCGCGCAGCGCCTCGGCCCGGTCGGTGCTTTCCCAGGTGAACTCGGGCTCGTCGCGGCCGAAGTGGCCATACGCAGCCGTCTTCTGATAGATGGGCCGCAACAGATCGAGCATCTGAATGATGCCCTTGGGACGAAGGTCGAAGTGCGCGTTGACCAGGCCCGCAATGTCCTCGTCGGGAATCCTGCCGGTGCCTTCGGTGTAGACCGTGACGTTGATCGGCTGGGCTACGCCGATCGCGTACGAAAGCTGCACCTGGCACTGGCGCGCTATGCCGGCGGCAACGATATTCTTGGCCACGTAACGCGCGGCATAGGCGGCCGAACGGTCGACTTTCGACGGATCTTTGCCGGAGAATGCGCCGCCGCCATGCGGGGCTGCGCCGCCGTACGTGTCGACGATGATCTTGCGCCCCGTGAGCCCGGCGTCGCCGTGAGGGCCCCCGATTTCGAACCGGCCCGTCGGATTGACGAGGTAGCGCGTATTGCCGAGCATCGCCTTCGGCAGCACCGGCTTGATGATTTCCTCGATGACGGCTTCGGCGAGCTCCGATTGCTTGTGATTCATGCTGGGATGATGCTGCGTGGAAAGCACCACCGTCTCGATGCTCTGGGGCTTGCCGCCGACGTAGCGCACCGTGAGCTGCGACTTCGCGTCCGGACGCAGCCAGGGCAATCGGCCGTCGCGGCGCACTTCGCTTTGGCGCTGGACGAGGCGGTGCGCGTAATAGATCGGGAAGGGCATCAGCACCGGCGTCTCGTCGCAGGCGTAGCCGAACATCAGGCCCTGGTCTCCCGCGCCCTGATTCATGTATTCCTCGGAGGTGCGATCGACGCCGCGCGCGATATCCGGCGATTGCCTGCCATAGCAGACCATGACCGCGCAGCCCTCGGCGTAGAAAAAGAGCTCCGGGTCCGTGTAGCCGATGCGGTGGATCGTGTCGCGCGCGACGCGCGCGTAGTCGTGCTTGTGATCGGTGGTGATCTCGCCGGTCATCACGACGAGACCGGTCGACACCAGCGTTTCGGCCGCGACCCGGCCATGGGGGTCCTGCGCTAGAATCGCGTCGAGGACGGCGTCGGAGATCTGATCCGCAACCTTGTCGGGGTGACCTTCCGAAACCGACTCCGACGTGAACAGAAAATCGCTCATTGGTGCTCCGTAGCCGCTTTTTCGTGAATGATCGCGCGTCGTGGCTCCCGGTCGGTTCCCCGTGCGCAAAAGCGCTCATTCTATCAAATGGAACGCGCGGGAGTCGTCCCTGGGCGCGGGTCGAGCGCACGGAACCGAGCCGCCCATGATCGTTGCGCCTACGGCTGAGAATCTCGATCGAGCGGCGAGGTCGCTGCGCGACGGCGCGCTCGTGTCCTTCCCCACCGAAACGGTGTACGGCCTCGGCGCAGATGCCCGAAACGCCGCCGCGGTGGCGCGAATCTTCCAGGCCAAGCGACGTCCTTCGCAGCATCCGCTGATCGTGCACATCGCCGATGCGTCCGCGCTCGACCGATGGGCGCGCTCGGTGCCCGCGGGCGCCCAGGCGCTCGCCCGCGCGTTCTGGCCGGGCGCGCTGACGCTCATTTTCCCCCGAGCCTCGGGCGTAAGCGACGTGGTCACCGGCGGGCAGGACAGCGTCGGCCTGCGTGTTCCGAGCCACCCGATCGCCCGCGCGCTGCTGGAACGCTTCGTCGCGCTGGGCGGCGAGGGTATCGCCGCGCCGTCGGCGAATCGATTCGGCCGCGTCAGCGCGACCACCGCCCAGCACGTCGCCGACGACTTCGGCGAGGAGGTTGCGTTGATCCTCGACGGCGGACCCTGCACCCACGGCATCGAATCGACGATCGTCGCGTTTACGGAAGAGGAGCCGACGCTGCTGCGTCTCGGCGCGGTTTCCGTCGAACGGATCGCCGCCGTCCTCGGGCGTGTTCCCCGGAAGGGCGGCGAAGGCGCGCCGCGCGCATCGGGCACGCTCGCCTCGCACTATGCGCCGTGCACGCCCGCGAAGCTGATCGCAACGAGCGATCTTCGTGCGGCGATCGCGGCGCGACCCGGCGGGCACATCGCCGTGCTCGCCCATTCGGTCGCGCAGCCGCCGGCTTTCGAAGGCGCGTGGTTCGACGCGCCCGCGCACGACGCCGCGTACGCGCAGGCGCTCTACGCGAACCTGCGCGCGCTCGATGCCCTGGCGGCGGACGAGATCTGGATCGAAGCGCCGCCGGACGGCCCGGAGTGGAGCGCCGTGCGCGATCGGCTGCGCCGAGCCACCCACCGGGGTTAGCGTGATTGCCGCTGCCGATCCGGTCGTCGTCGTCGCGCCGAATGCGTTCAAGGGCTCGCTCTCGGCGCTCGAGGCCGCGCATGCGATCGCCGCCGGGTTGCGGCGGGTGTGGCCGCGGGCGGAAATGCGCATCCGCCCGATGGCCGACGGCGGCGACGGCACGCTCGACGCGGTCTTGAGCGCCGGAGGCGAGCGGCGCACCGCGCGCGTGGGCGGCGCGGCGGGCCAGCCGATCGACGCCGCTTACGGGATGATCGAGTCGGAGACCGCGATCATCGAAAGCGCCCAGATCGTCGGCTTGACCGACAAGGGGGCAACGGCGCATCGCGTCGAAACGCGAACGACGCGCGGACTCGGAGAACTGATCGCATTGCTGCTCGACGCGGGCGTGAGGAAATTCATGGTCGGGCTAGGCGGGAGCAGCACCAATGACGGCGGTGCGGGCCTTCTCGCGTCGCTCGGCTTGCAGCTCCTCGACCAGTCCGGCGGCCCGATCGAGCCGGCGCCGGCAGGGCTCGCATCGCTCGCGCGCGTGGACGCGAGCCGCGTCGATCGTCGCCTGGCGCATTCGAGCTTCACCATTCTGTCGGATGTCGACAATCCGCTGTGCGGCCAGCGCGGCGCGACGGCCATCTTCGGACCTCAAAAGGGGGTGCGCGTGGAATCTGTCGCGGCCATCGATGCTTCGCTCGCCCGGTTTGCGTCGCTGGCGGAGAACGCGCTCGGCCGCAGCGCTAAGGATCGCCCCGGAGCCGGCGCGGCCGGCGGTCTCGGCTTCGCGCTCATGCTGATCGGTGGCGAAATCCGCTCGGGGGCGGAAGTCGTGGCCGATCTGCTCGGTCTGGACGCGGCGCTCGCCGGAGCCGACTGGCTCATCACCGGCGAAGGACGCACCGATCGCCAGACGCTGCGGGGAAAAGCGCCGCTCGTGGCGGCGCGACACGCGAATTCGCTCCGCGTGCCGGCCACGCTGATCTCCGGCTCGATCGACCGCGGCGTTCTGCCGGAGCTCTCGCGCCTATTCGCGGGCTGCGAATCGATGGTGTTCGGGCCGTCGACGATCGACACCTGCGTGGCCAACGCAGCCACGCTTCTCGCCGATCGCACCGAGCAGCTCGCGCGATTGTTCGCGGCGGCGCTCGCCGTCCCCCGACGCTAACCGGCAGCGGCGTCGGCGCCGTAGCCGAGCGTGGCTGCCGCCGTGCCGCCGGGGCTCACCCGGACCGCGCAATACTTGAATTCCGGAATCTTGCCGAACGGATCGAGCACCGGATTGGTCAGCAAATTGGCCGCGGCTTCGTAGTAGCAGAAAGGAATGAAGACCGCGCCACGCGGCGTCCCGTTGTCCGCTCGCGCCGCCAGCGTGATGCTGCCGCGCCGCGAAGCGACGTTGATCGATCCACCGGGCGGTACGCCGAGCGCGGAGAGATCGTCGCCGTGCAGCGATGCGACCGGTGCAGGCTCGATCGCATCGAGGACCTCGGTCCGCCTCGTCATGCTGCCCGTGTGCCAGTGCTCGAGCTGACGGCCCGTGATGAGCACGAACGGATACTCGCCATCGGGCCGCTCGGCCGCAGGGATGATGCTCGCCGGAACGAAGCGGCCCCTGCCGCTGGCCGTCGGAAAGCGGTCGGTGAACACGACGCGCTGGCCCGGGTCGTCGTCGCCCGCGCACGGATAGGTGACCGCCGAATCGCGTTCGAGGCGCTGCCACGAGATCCCGGCGATCGACGGCATCGCCTGGCGCATTTCGTCGAACACCTCGCGCGGATGCGCGTAGCGCCAGTCGAGCCCGATCCGCTTCGCCATCTCGACGATGATCCACAGGTCCTGCCGTGCCTCGCCGGGCGGCTCGAGCGCCTGCCGGCCGAGCTGGACCGAGCGGTCGGTGTTGGTGAACGTCCCCGTCTTCTCGGGAAACGCCGACGCCGGAAGGATCACGTCGGCGAGGTACCCGGTCTCGGTGAGGAAGATGTCCTGCACGACCAGCATCTCCAGCTCGGCCAGCGCCTCGCGCGCGTGGTGCACGTCCGGGTCGGACATCGCCGGATTCTCGCCCATGATGTACATCCCGCGAATCTGGCCGGCATGGACGGCGTTCATGATTTCGACCACCGTCAATCCCGCCTTGGGGTCGAGCGACTTGTGCCACAGCGCCTCGAACTTGCTGCGGGCGTCCTTCGCGTCCACGCTCCGGTAGTCGGGATACATCATGGGAATCAGTCCCACGTCGCTCGCGCCCTGGACGTTGTTCTGCCCGCGCAACGGATGGAGTCCCGAGCCCGGCTTTCCGACCTGTCCCGTGACGAGCGCCAGCGCGATCAGGCAGCGCGCATTGTCGGTGCCGTGCACGTGCTGCGATATCCCCATTCCCCAGAGGATCATCGAGCCGCGCGATGTCGCGTAGAGACGCGCGACTTCACGGATGGTGTGGGCGGGAATGCCGCAGACGGCGGCCATCGCTTCGGGGCTGTAGCCCTCGACGTTCTTCCTGATCTCGTCGAAACCGCTGGTACGGTCCTTGACGAACCCGGCGTCGGCCAGTCCCTCCGCGATGATCGTGTGAAGCATCGCATTCAGAAGTGCGACATCGGTGTCGGGTTTGAGCTGGAGGAAATGCGTGGCGTGGCGCGCGAGCTCCGAGCGCCGCGGCTCGGCCAGGATCAGCTTGGTGCCGCGCTTGACCGCGTTCTTTATCCAAGTGGCCGCCACCGGATGGTTGACGACCGGGTTGGCGCCGATGAGGAGCACGACTTCCGCCTGCATCACGTCCATCACCGGGTTCGACACCGCGCCCGAGCCGATGCCCTCGAGCAGCGCGGCGACACTCGATGCGTGGCACAGCCGCGTGCAGTGGTCGACGTTGTTCGATCCGAAGCCGGTGCGCACGAGCTTCTGGAAGAGATACGCCTCCTCGTTCGAGCCCTTGGCCGATCCGAAGCCCGCCAGCGCGTGCGCCCCACGCCGATCGCGGATTTTCGCGAGCGTACCGCCCGCGAGATCGAGCGCCTCGTCCCAGCTCGCCTCGCGGAACACCGACAGGGGATTGGCCGGATCCATGACGAAATCGGCCGACTTGGGAAAGCCCGGCTTGCGGATCAGCGGCTTGGTGAGACGCTGCGGATGATGAGCATAGTCGAACCCGAAGCGTCCCTTCACGCAGAGTCGCTCGTGATTGGCGGGCCCGTCGCGACCTTCGACCCGGACGATGCGATTGTCAGCGACGTGGTAGGTGATCTGGCAGCCCACGCCGCAGTACGGGCAGAGCGAGTCGACCTTGCGGTCGATGGGCACGAGGTAGGCGTCGTGGGCGGGCGCGAGCGCGCCGGTGGGACACGCTTGCACGCATTCGCCACATGCGACGCAGGTAGACTCGCCCATCGGATCGCCGAGGTCGAACACGATTTGCGACTGCGCGCCGCGGAACGCGTAGCCGATCACGTCGTTCACCTGCTCCTCGCGACACGCGCGCACACAGCGCGTGCATTGAATGCACGCGTCGAGATTCACCGCCATCGCCGGATGAGAAACATCGGCCGGCGGCTGGGCGCGGGATTCGAATCGGGGCTGGCCGACGCCGAGCGCGCGCTGCCAGTGGGCGAGCTCGGAATCGTTGCGGTAGCTTTTCGCCGGCATGTCGCTCGCGAGCAGCTCGACGATCATCTTCTGCGCGTGCAGCGCCCGCGCGCTCGAGCTCGAGACCTCCATGCCTTTGACGGGGCGCCGGCAGCAGGACGGCGCCAGCACGCGCTCGCCCTTGATCTCGACCATGCACGCGCGGCAGTTGCCGTCGGGGCGCATCCCCGGCTTGTAGCAAAGGCGCGGAATGGCGACCCCGAGTCGATCCGCGACCTCGATGATCGTCTCCTCGGCCAGAGCGCTCACTTCGGCCCCGTTCAGCCTGAAGGCGATCTGTTCGCGTTCCAGCGCGTGCGTTAGCGGTGCGTTCATGCCTGATCCTTGCGTCAATCGCCGCGGGCTTCGGCGAGCTCGTGCGGAAAGTACTTCACCACGCAGGCGATGGGGTTCGGCGCCGCCTGTCCGAGGCCGCAGATGGAAGCATCGGCCATCGCCTGGGACAGGTCGTCGAGCAGCGCCAGGTCCCACCGCGGCTTCGCCATGAGCCCGGCGGCCTTCGCCGTGCCGACGCGGCAGGGCGTGCACTGGCCGCACGACTCTTCTGCGAAGAAGTGCATCAGGTTGAGCGCTGCGTCGCGCGCGCGATCGTGCTGCGAAAGAATGATCACGGCAGCGGATCCGATAAAGCACCCGTACGACTGCAGGGTATCGAAGTCGAGCGGCAGATCAGCCAGCGAGGCGGGAAGAATTCCGCCGGATGCGCCGCCGGGCAGATACGCGTAGAGCTCGTGACCGGGGGGCATGCCGCCGCAATGCTCGTCGATCAACTCGCGTACCGAGATGCCCGCTGGCGCGAGGTGAACGCCCGGTTTGGCCACCCTGCCGGAAACCGAGAACGAGCGCAGGCCCTTGCGCTCGCGCCGGCCGTGACCGGCGAACCAAGCAGCGCCCTTCTCCAGGATGTCGCGTACCCAGTAGAGCGTTTCCATGTTGTGCTCGAGCGTGGGCCGACCGAACAGGCCCACCTGGGCGACATAGGGCGGCCGCAGGCGCGG